>Ga0256838_1000033_pt1 | contig 111741 bp, 122 predicted proteins | sample 4571419metaG_FD_185978 | JGI IMG/M metagenome (GOLD analysis project Ga0256838, IMG submission 185978) | Hydrothermal vent microbial communities from Guaymas Basin, Mexico - 4571-419 | ecosystem: Environmental > Aquatic > Marine > Hydrothermal vents | place: Mexico: Guaymas Basin | collected... | reverse complement strand
ATTACATTCTGCGATTGACTATAAAACACCTAATGAAGTTTACTTTGACTATATCAATAATTTAGGATTTAAAGGAGATAAACTGTTACAATCAGTATCGTAGCGAGGTGGAATAAGGAAAATTATTACAGTCCCAAAAAGCGAACACTTGGGTTCGCCCCTACACCTCTTCTAAAAACTCTTTTACTATGCGAATGATTTCTTCTTCTGCTTCAGAGTGAAGCTTTTTGTCTTCGTCAAATGGTAAAAAAGGTCTTGCAGGTACTTTGTTACTTCCAAACTGATGTACGGCTGGGTAAGTGTAGCCGTCGTCACTTACTGCATTTAGTCCTACTATGGCTTTACCTCCGTCACTATCTCCCGTTAAACCATCCCTCATGTCACCATCAGCATACAGTTTTCTACTGTGACCTTTTGCTTCTACTGTTGAGTCTGCCAGTCTCTCCCAAGGAGTACCATCGAAAGAACTCTCATTGTCAAACGCTTCATCTGTTGCATTGTAGAGGTAGTTTGATATTTCTGCTGTAACTTCACTAAAGTCTTGACCTTTTTTGCGTAAGTCTGAGAGAAGATCTCTTAGTTCTCTATCATTTATGTTTAGGGTTATGAAGTCATTAGACATTGGCTAGGTACTCCAGATACTCAGCATTGTCTTTACCATAAAGAGATTCAAAGTCGGCTCGTGTAATAGCTTTTTTCTCTCTAATAGCTTTTTTGATTAACCTCATATAACCTTTTTCGTAACTAAACATATCTAAGACATATCCACCGTTATCAAAAGTCTGCTCATACTCTAACTCTTCTTTACTAAAAAATCTTCCACAACTCATAATCTCTCCAATATCTTTTTAATTGCTCTGTAGGCGTTAGGGAAGTATTGCTCAACTATCTTAATTCTTTGCTTATTTCCACTTAAAATAATTTCAAAGATGTTAGCAAAGGTCTCTTTGGCTTGTAGTTCAAAGTTTATAACCTTACTATCTTTTCGTGTTTTATCTCCTATTGCTCTGTTTGAGTTTAGATAAAAGAGATCATTCAAATAAACCTCTTTATTGTTTTTCAATAGATCTTCTATCTCTACCTGATGCTTTAGTAGTTGGAGTTGGTCTATTTTTAGTGTGCTGAGTTTTTTAAGACTTGTGTAGTTGTTAATCTTATCTACATGGTGACCTAGCTCATGCCTAAGTATTATGATTTGTGGCTGTTCTTTATAGACTATGGTCTTTATGTTTGGATCATAGTGAGCAGGTGCATCTGTTTTCCCTTTTTTAATAATAGGACGGTTTTTAAACAGATAGTTTTGAAGTTTTAGTGGTGTACTAGCAATTGCTTTACTATAGAGTTCTTCTATTTTTAGGCCCTCTTTGGCTATGGCTCTGATATTCTTTGGTAATTTAGCAGTGCTATCGGCTCTTAACTTCTCTAACTTCTTTGCACCTGCTCCTACATCGTAAGCCCAGTCTTTGGATGCTATGCCTTCTCCTAAACTCTTCTCTATTTTGATGCCTCTTTTTTCTAGTTGAGCTTTAGAGAAAATAAAGGGGTCAGGTAACAACTACAACTCATCCTCTACTCCTCTTAATCACAGCAAACACTGCCTGCTGAGTTATATCCAATACCGTAGCAATCATCTGCTGAGAGTAGCCTTTTTTGTACGCTTGCACTATGGTACTATTTCTTTCTTTGATGTCTTTTACTTTTTTAAACATTTGTCTAAGTTCTTTTTCATTTGGTTTTTTATCTACATTAGGAGCTTCTACCAATGAAGATGCAGTTTTAAGTTCTTGTAGCTGTTGTCTATCTACAGGTTCTGTTAAAAATGCTTCTATCGCTTCTTTATCATTTTTATGGTTTTGCACTATCCATGCGTTCTTCAAACACTCTGGTATATTCTTATAGTCTAAGAAGTAATGGTATGAGCTATAGGGGTACTCTTTTATATCTTTGACCATATGGGCTTTAAGTGGGTTTTGTTCTATGTAGCACATGAGAGTATAGAGGTATGCTTCATCCGTCACATACCAAGATTTAAAGCGTCCTTGCCATAGGTGACCTACTCTTTTGTTCTTTTTATTAAAGTATATGGAGTAGTTCATGTTCAGTTGTCTCATGAACTTTGAGAGGTTTTCTTCTTGTATTTCTAGTAGTAAGTGGTAGTGATTGGACATAAGACAATAGTTATGGATAGTGATACCATAACTCTTTGCATAAAAGCACATCAACTCCTCAAAATACTCATAGACTTGTACATCTTCAAAGATAGTTCTTTACTCTACACCTCTGTTAACAATATGATAATATCCTGCTATTTCTATACGTGGTTTACGTGGCATGGACTCTCCTGATTTGGATGAGATAAGTATAGCAGAGTTGAGCTTAAGTTGTTGTTGTCACCTGACCCCTATGCCTCCTATCTTCACTTTTTTTGATATACTAAATTATATTTTAATTACAAAAGAGAAGATCTATGAAAACAAAATCACTTTATATAGCTTCACAAGAGATAAATGCAGGAATCCTTTTTACATCTATGGGTATGATGGAGGTTTTAAAAAGAAACCTTCCTCGTGTTGCATACTTCCGTCCCATCATCTATGATAGAAATAAGCTCGATGGAGATATAAACTTCATCCTTACTCGTTACTCTCTTGATATAGAGTATGAAGATGCTTATGGTTTTGATGTAGCATATATAGAGAGTATGATAGCTCAAAATAAAACAAACCTTTTACTCAACCAACTTATCCAAAAGTTTAAAAAGTTAGAGAGTGAGTATGACTTTATACTTTGTGAGGGGATACGTCACTCCTTTTTAAGTAGTAACATACACTATGATTTTAACCTGAAGATAGCACACCATTTTAATACACCCTATATAAACATCGTTAATGCAAAAACAAATGATAATGATCATGTGATAAAAAATATACAGATGGAGTATGATAACTTAAAGAAAGAGGGGTGTACACATTTCGCTACATTTGTAAATAGAGTTTCAGATGAAAGTTATGAACCACTTAAAGATATGTTAGAGAAACTTCCCTATACAACTTATATACTCAAAGAGGTGGCTGAACTAAACTTTTTAACACTAGAGGATGTTGTAGATTCTTTAGCTGCTAAAGAGGTGTTGGTCTCAAAAGAGGATTACTCTCGTACTATAAGAGGGGTAAAAGTAGCTGGACTTACACTAGATAACTTTTTAGAACATATAGAAGAGGATGACTTAGTCATAGTTCCCGCAGATAGGTCTGACATCATTTTAGGTCTTTTAGGTGCTCTTTATTCAGATGCATATCCAAATGTTTCTGCTATAGTTTTTCCTTTTGATATGCAAGCGCATAAAAATATCCAAAAACTTATAGTTGGACTAGACTCTTTTAATATACCTCTTATAAGTGTAAAAACAGACACCTATACAACTGCAAAAAATATCTCTAAGACAAGAGCAAGATTGCGTTTACACTCCTCAAAAAAGATAGCACTCTCTTTAGGTGTTTTCAATGCTAGCATAGATATAGAAGAGATTGAAAAGAAGATAAAGAGTTCTCATAGTGAGATTATCTCTCCTTTGATGTTTGAATATAATCTTTTTGAGATGGCACGTAAGACTAAACGTACCATAGTGCTACCAGAGAGTGAGGATGAGAGAATCTTAAGAGCTGTAGAGACAGTTCTTCTTAGAGATGTAGTAGAGATAATCCTCTTAGGCGATGAGAAAAAGATAGTTTCAGATGCACTACGTTTAGGGTTAGATATATCTAAAGCGAGATTTGTTAGTATGAAGGATGAGAAGTTACTCCAAGAGTTTAGTGAGGAGTTCTACCAACTACGTAAAGCCAAAGGTATCTCGCATAAGGTTGCAAGAGATGCGATAACACATAGAAACTACTTCGCAACGATGATGGTACATCTAGGGTATGCAGATGGTATGGTAAGTGGGGCAGTTGGTTCAACTGGAGAGACTATTCGTCCTGCACTACAGATAATCCGCACTAAGCCAGACACAAAGATAGTCTCTAGTGTTTTCTTTATGTGTATGGAGAAAGAGGTACTTGTCTATGGTGACTGTGCTATCAACAAAGATCCAAATGCTGAAGAGCTAGCACAGATAGCACTCTCTAGTGTCCAAACTGCAAAAGCTTTTGCTATAGAACCAAAGGTTGCGATGCTTTCATACTCAACGGGAGAGAGTGGAAGTGGTGCAGAGGTTGAAAAGGTAAGAGAAGCTACTAAGATAGTAAGAGAGCGAGCGAGTGAACTAGCCATAGAAGGTCCCATACAGTATGATGCAGCGATAAATGAAGCAGTTGCAAAGAAAAAACTCCCATCTTCAAAAGTAGCTGGGCATGCAAATCTCTTTATATTTCCAGACTTAAACACGGGAAACAACACATACAAAGCGGTTCAGCGTTCAAGTGGTGCAGTGGCTATAGGACCAGTACTACAAGGTCTAAACAAACCAGTAAATGACCTAAGTCGAGGGTGTTTAGTAGCAGATATTGTAAACACTATAGCTATCACAGCTATACAAGTAGGAGAGTAAATGCGAGTAGCAGTAGTAAATGCAGGAAGCTCATCACTCAAAGTAAAACTCTATAATATGACACAAGATAAACTTTTAGAGAGCTACTTAGTGGAGTATATAGCACAAGAGGGTGGAGTAGCTACACATAAAGAAGCATTAGAGAGTTTAGAGATAGATTTTGAGAGTATAGATATGATAGGGCATCGTGTAGTTCATGGAGGAGAGTACTTTCATAGTTCTGTAGAGATAGATGATGAGGTAGTAAAGAAGATAGAGGGGTTAAACCCTTTGGCACCACTTCATAATCCTGCAAATCTAGAGGGTATAAAACTCACAAGAGAAAAAGCACCCAATATAAAACAGATAGCAGTGTTTGATACTGCGTTTCATACCACTATGCCAGAAGAAGCATATCTATATGCACTTGATTATAAGTTCTATGAAGAGCATCATATACGTCGTTATGGCTTTCACGGGATAAGTCACTCCTATCTTTTAGAGCAGAGTGCAAAGATTTTAAAAAAAGAGCAAGAAGAGTTAAATATCATAACTCTTCACTTAGGAAATGGTGCAAGTATCTGTGCTATAGAGAGAGGAAAGAGTATAGATACTTCAATGGGATTTACACCACTAGAGGGTTTAGTTATGGGAACTCGCTCAGGTGACATAGACCCAGCTATAGTATTCTATATGCAAAGAGAGTTAGGCTACAGTGTAGATGAGGTGGACAAAGAACTCAACAAACACTCAGGACTTTTAGGTCTAGCAAAGAGTAATGATTTAAGAGAGATTCTATCAAAAAACACCCCTGAATCAAGACTAGCATTAGAGATGATGTTAAGAAGAATAAAAAAGTATATAGGTGCATACATAGCACTTTTAGGTGATGTAGATGCAATAGTGTTGAGTGGTGGTATAGGAGAAAACTCTAAAATACTGCAAGAGAGAGTGAAGAATTTTAGCATAGTCAAGGGTAAAAAAGTGTTAGTTATAAAGACTGATGAAGAGTTGCAGATAGCCAAGGAGTGTTTGAGACTTAAGGAACAAAGTGTTAGTTAAGTGGATATAGAGATGATTAACAGACAAAACGTATATTAAAAAAAATAGATAGAATTATTTACACTCCCACTCCCAAAATCACCAATAGAACTCACAGAAAGAGCTATAAAAAAACATGCATCATCAAATGGAGCAGGTGGCTTTACCCACTTTGGAAGCAATATAGATAGTAGTATACTAGACGCATTTCAGTAAAATATTTTGTCTATATTTAACCTTTTGCTTTAGTATAAGCTGAAGACCTATAAAGTTTTGTAGCCCCATTGCATTTTACTTTGTCAGACTATAATACAGATGTATTTTTTCTCCATTTTGCATTACCAAATCTAGCTTCAAGTGTTTTGCATCAGAAGCCGTAAGTTGCATACCTCTTCCAGCAGGTATTTCATAAGTATTTTTTGAGATTTTTTTGTAGATAAAAGTCTGTTTTCTAGCTTTACCTTTTCGATTAACCCCCATTAAAGTCACTTTTTTACCTTGGGCTACAGTAACATTTTTAATATCTTTACTCATATTTTTAAGCAAATAAGTCATCTGCTCATTTGCATTTCCATTGGCTTTCAATGTTGATTTCATATCGAACCCAAATGTACCTATAGGCAAATCTGCCATTGCCCAAATACTCAACAATAGCATTAATCCTAAACTTTTCAAAATTATTTTCATCTTTTTTTCCTTATAGTGTTTTTTAGTAAGTAAATCCTCAACAAAAAGAACTACAAAACAATAAGTGTCCTATAGCATTGTAAGGCTTGCATCGGTGTTAATCTTTTGCTACAAAATCAAGTGAGATGGAGTTAACACAGTGACGGGTGCTTGTAGGAGTCATGCTCTCTCCCTTAAACATGTGACCTAAGTGACCGTTACATTCTGCACAGACTATCTCTACACGTCTGCCATCAGCGTCAGGCACTTCTTTAACTGCACCCTCTACAGTATTGTCAAAACTTGGCCACCCTGTACCTGAGTCAAACTTAGTGTCAGAAGAGAAAAGTGGAGCGTCACATTGACGGCAAATATACATACCATCCTCTTTAGCATCCCAAAATTTCCCAGTGAAAGAACGCTCTGTTCCTTTGTTTACGATAACTCTTCTCTCTTCTTCTGTTAATATGTTGTATGCCATGTTAACTCCTTGTTTATTTGTATTTCATTATACCATGATGCTTGCTTATTTTAATGAGAAATATTATCACTCCTATCATTAGCGTCTAATTTTAACTTATCTTGATAAAATACCACTATAAGGAGTACTTTATGAAGAAATTTATATCTTTGATTAGCATTGTTTTACTGGTAGGGTGTGGAAGTGGAGGTTCTAATGATAGCTCAAATACAAATACAAATACAAATGATAGTGGTAGTGGTAGTGAACCCATCGATAATAATGAGTCACTCTTTAGCATAAATGTACCCGTTTACTCTACAGGTGATTGGTACAGACCTTCACTAAGTACTAGCTGGCAGTGGCAACTTACTGATACTGTCAATACTAGCTATAGTGTAGATATGTACGATATAGATCTATTTGACTCTAGTACGTCACTAATAGCATCACTAAAGAGTGATGGTAAAAAAGTGATATGTTACTTTAGTGGTGGGAGTTATGAAGATTGGAGAGATGACCAAAGTGACTTTCCTTCTGAACTCTTAGGTAGTGAGCTTGATGGTTGGGAGGGAGAGAGATGGCTAGATATCTCCAATGAAGCTCTAGCACCCATCATGAGAGCTAGACTAGATTTAGCAGTACAAAAAGGTTGTGATGGAGTAGAGCCTGACAACATGGATGGGTATGCCAACGAAAGTGGATTTGACCTCAGTGCAAATGACCAACTCGCATACAACAAGTTTATCGCAAATGAGGCTAGAAAAAGAGGCTTAAGTGTAGGTCTTAAAAATGATTTAGACCAGATAGTAGAGCTTGAACCATACTTTGACTTTGCAGTAAATGAAGAGTGTAATGAGTATGATGAGTGTGATACTCTCATACCATTTATAACTAACAACAAACCTGTCTTTAATGCTGAATATAATGATAACTATATCGTAAATGGAGAGGCTAGTACAACGCTATGTGAAAGTATGAATAACATGCATTTTCAGACGCTTATTCTACCCTTAGATTTAGATGATACATTTAGATATAGTTGCCATACAGATGAGAGTATGCATTCTACATTTGGTGTGGGTTTTGGAGGTAGTGGTGCTTTCAAGTTTCAAGATGACAATGGTGATATAGTATGGGTGAGTGCCGTAAATTTAATGCTAGATGAAGCATTAGCAGACAATGCATACTACTCAACTATCAAAAACTTTGATAGCAATAAATTTACCTCTTTGCAACAGTACCTAAGTAAATCTACATATTTTACACTATGGCTGACAAAAGATTGGGAAGAGTCTTGGTTTAATGTAGAGAAGATAAACCAAGCCATACAACAAGGCAAAATACCCGTCTTTGTCTATTGGTATTTTGGTGATGAGCTAGTAAATGGTATGCCAACTGAGCGTGAGATTGAGGAGTACTACACAAATAACCAAAAACTAAAAACTTTTTTAGACAAGATAGAAGGGCATAAACTACTCATACTAGAGCCTGAGTTTAACAAACAAGCCGTACTAGATAATGCAGATGATTTTGTGACCATTATGAGTAGTGCTATTGATACCATTAAAGATGAGAGCATGAGCCTATCGTTATGTATCACAGATACTGGGAACAGAGGAGCAAATCAGACTTATGACAAGTGTGGATATGAGAACTGTGCATTAGGAGACAAGTACGAATGGGGGCTGTCAAAACCCATACTAGATGCACTCATGCCAAAGATAGACTTTGTCTCTTTTCAACAGATGGTAGGACAGTTTAGCAGAGACCCATCTAACCCTGGGACATGGGACAACCCAAACCCAAAAGCCTATAGTGATGAGGAGATAGGGATAGAGTATCTCGCAAAAAGAGTAGAAAATATGGCTGATTATCTCTATTCTATGTATCAAAAGCCTATATATCTGCCCTATATCACCATAGCTACTGCTACTTGGAGTGATAACAATAATAACGGTACCATAGATGCAGGTGAGATAGATGAGTCAGGATATGAGGACAAAGCAGCACAATTTTACCATGACCTCAACCAAACCAAACTACAAAACAGTCACATGTTTGGCTACAGTATCATGTCACTCTTTGACAACCCACAACATGATGCAGGTGGATATCAGTACTTCATGAACAACGAGTACCATTTAGGTATCATCAAAAGTTCAGCTGTAGATGCAACTGATAGTGCAATGAATGGAGATATAGAGTTTAAAAGCACTATCATAGATGATATTTTTGGAGAGTAATCTCAGTAATTAAAAGTTAAAGAGGGTTGGTACAGTACCCACCTTCTGGATTTAATACTTTATTATTAGACATTGCACCAAAGGCTGACTCTCCTTGGAGTTTATCTCTTTTTATCCATTGAGTTTCACGCTCTATCATTTTCTCTTTTTTATAGTCATACGTATAGTCAAAAACCACTAAACATTTCTCTGTATTGGCTCTATTTTCACATTTTAGTGCATAAAAACAGTGATTATATTTACCTTCTATATTTACATATCCACGATTTTTGAACTTTAAGTATTTGGCATTAACCCAACCTCTTTGTGAGCTTTCATAGTAATTATTTTGCACCAGTTGGTAGATTTTACACCATGTAGAATTTTTTACTTTTTTACATGATTCTATGCCTACTAAAGCAGAGGGAGGAAGTTCTCCTACTTTTTGAGCTCTGTAGTTTGCTTGGGTACGAACATTGAGGGTATCATTTTCACTTACATTCACTACTTTCCCAAAAAGCCCTAAACTTTCAGCAAAGAGTCCTAAAGAGAGTAGCAAACATAGTGTGACTATTTTCATTATATCGTCCATCTGTCTCTAAGTAAACCTACCACATACCATTTCCCCTTGTACTCTGAGACAAGTACTACTAAACCTAACCAGTCATGCTCTTTACTCTCTGAGTCTTCATTTATCCAATAGACTTCATACGCTTTAAGTCCACTATATCCTGCGGTTGCAAATCCTTTAAACCCTTTGACTGTTTCTATTTTGGTTATACTACTCATTTCGCGGTGAGCATTGTCTATCCATGTATGTAAAGTTTTACGTATAAGGTCACCTTTTGCATACGTTTTGCCCCATAAAATCTTTTTATCATCTTTGAGTGTCTTAAGAAAAGTCTTTGCATCATAATGTTGTTGACTCTTATCTTCAAAACTCACCATATCTGTTACAATTACCCCTTTAGTTGGATGAATTAACTTCTCCATATCTTCTAAAGCATTTTCTTTAAAATAAGGCTGTCCAACGATACGTAACAACTCTACAACAGTCTGATAGGCTTTACTATTATCTTTTGCATAAAGTTCTTGTAACTTTTTTGCATTATCTTTTTGTCTCTCATACGGGAGATTACCACACATCTCCGACTCTTTTGCTGCACTCAAAATAGTCCCACCTAGAAGTAATGAACGCTCTATCCATTTACCTTCAGCATGCACTTTATACTCTTCATTTAAGTAGTATCCATCCATAATATAACACTGCAACAGATTTTGATGCTTTTCACACTTTGATGCATACATACAAGAATCACCCTTACCATCTTTTTGTATAACAAACCCATTATTGATAAACTTTAAATAATAAGCATTTACCCATCCTAAAGCTCCATCACCTGTTAGTGAGTCATAGTCTGATTTACACCAAGTGGATTTTCCTACTTTAACACAGTAGTCTATCATCATCCATGCTTCATCTGCCCAAGTACCTACTATTTTAGCTTTCTTATTGGGGTGTTCTCTAACATTTAAGGTATCATCTTTTGCAACTTTTATTACATACGCAGAGAGAGCTGGATAGAGTTTTTGTGTAGCTTGAGCATGTAGTGTCATACCTATGAAGAGTGAAATTATAAATAAAGATTTTATCATTATATCTACCTTTTAAAGTTATCTTATACTATTATATTTAAATACTCTAAAGTTAAGTATCTCTCTAGGGTATATCTCTAGTTAAATACACAAATGCCAAAGTAAGAAACACTGCAAGCATTATAAGTAGTAACATAACCACATAGAGTACCTTACCTACTGTTGTAGTTGAATAACGTAACTTTTGTACTAAGTGTATGTATCCCCATGCAAACAGAACCCCTATTATATAGCCAACAAACGGGACATAAGCAAATACAAGACCTATAGACATCGCTATAAGTGTTAAGCCTATACCTAAACGAATGATGGTAAATTCTGAATTTTTACTCATAAAAGCGTGTAAAGAGGGTGATTTTTTTATAAAATGCAAGAGTGTATCTTTCATTACCATCGCAGCAACAAGCATTATAACAAAACCAAAAAGTCTTGTAACCCACAGAGCAAAACTATCACTAGCATTTACCACTTCGTTGGGTATGAGTGCAAGTGACCCCATAAACATCACTAAACTACCAAAAAAGGTATCATACGCACGGTTTACTCTTTTTATGACTTTTAAGAGTTGTTTATCTTCAAACATCACTATCTACTTTTGTTCTATGATACTTCTAGGTATCTCTGTAGATAACGCTGTGGTAACTTCATAAGAGATAGTCCCTAACTGTTTAGCTGCTTTTTGTGCATCACGCATCACACAAATCTCCTCTTCTTTACTCTCCAACGTGATAAAATCCATAGAGACTCGACCTAAAATTTTAAAACCATCTTCTGTAATGTAGGGTGTATGACTCTGACCTCTACACCAACCATCACCATACCCTAAATCATAAGTAGAGACTAACATCGGTTTAGAAGCTCTAAAGTCACCACCATACCCTACTCTCTCTCCTGCTTTTAAGTGCCGACTAGCAACTCTCTTTACATGTAACGATAAAACAGGTTTTAACAAAACCCTATCATACGCTTTTGGCAATTCATTGTATCCATAAGCTCCTATACCTACACGTACTAAATCTTCAGTAAAACTTTTTACTCTTAAAATCGTTGCTGAGTTATGAGAGTGAAACCTCACAGAAGCAAACCCTGCTTTAACAACCCTCTTTTTAACCTCATCAAAACGCTTCTGTTGCCAAAAAAGTTCAGAGCTAAGTTCGTCGGCACTTCGGTAGTGTGTCATTACCCCTTTAAGCGTTAACCCCTGCTCTTTTATGCGTAACAACGCTTCATCAAGTTCATCTATATGTATGCCATTTCTATGCATACCTGTATCAACTTTTAGTTCTACATTTACACCTTTTTGAGTATGTGCTATATCATCTAAACTATTGATAGCAAAGGTATATTTCTCCTCTTTAACCATACTATCACACAAAATCAATACAGTCTCAAAAAGTCCGTCTATCTCTCTAGCTTCAGAAGTTTTACTTACTACTGCATGCTTCACACCAAACTCTGAAGCCAGTTTAGCGATAAGTTTTAACCCATGCCCATATGCATTATCTTTTAGCACGATAGCGATAGATTCAACTGAGCCAGTTTGAAGTGCTATTTGGTTAAGATTATGATAAAAATGTTGTCTGTTTATTTTAATAGATGCCATAAGTGCATTATACAATATCAACCTTGGAGAAAAAATGAAAAGAGTTCTAGCAGAGTGGGAAAAACAGCGTGTGATATTGATCTCTTTTCCTCATAAAGAGACAGATTGGTATGATGCTGAAAATTCATCAAATTTTAAAAAAGCCTACTCACCTTTTATCCGTATAGCTCAAGCCATAGCTTACAGTCAAGCTGTTTATATCATTTGTAAAGATAAAAGTACCATTATAGATATGTTCTGCTCTACACACAACATGACATTTATAGAAGTTCCAACCAACGATACTTGGATACGTGATTATGGTTACATTAGCATAGAGGAGAATCAGCAGATAAAACTTCTTGATTTTACTTTTGACGGATGGGGCAGAAAGTTTGAAGCCTCACTTGACAACAAAGTAAACCAAAACTTACATAAAAAAGGGTACTTAGGCACCACAGCACTTGAGACCATAGACTTTGTACTTGAAGGGGGTTCTATCGAGAGTGATGGAGAGGGAACTATTTTAACCACTTCAGCATGTCTTTGTAACTCAAATAGAAATGGAGGGCTAAGTAAAGAAGCAGTTGAAAAAAAGTTATACACGATGCTTGGTACAGAGCGTATCTTATGGTTAAATCATGGCTACTTAGCAGGCGACGATACAGACAGCCACATAGACACACTAGCTAGATTTATAGACAAAGAGAGTATCGCTTACGTAAAATGCGAAGATAGCCAAGATGAACACTATGAGGCATTACAGAAGATGGAAGCAGAATTCAAAGCCTTTAGAACAAAAGAGGGTAAGCCCTATAGGCTCATCGCTCTTCCTATGACAGAAGCTATTTACTCTCAAGAAAAAGAGCGACTCCCTGCAACCTATGCAAATTTTCTTATCACAAATGATGCACTACTCTACCCCACCTACCATGATAAAAACGATAAAAAAGTAGCAGAACTGTTTAAAGAGTTGTTCCCACAAAAAGAGATTATCCCTATTAACTGTTTAAAACTCATAGAACAAGGAGGGTCACTCCACTGCTCTACTATGCAAGTAGGCTATTGATTAAACAACCTATTAACGTGGAGCAGCAAAATTTTGTGTCCAATAGTGAATATACTCAGAGTTACCATCTTCCACCATCGCCATACCCACATCTTTAAAGTTTGGATTCATGAGGTTAGCACAGTGACCATCACTCTCTAGCCACATCTGTATCACCTCTTCTGCCGTATCTACATTAGTTCCTGCTGCTATATTTTCTCCTGCATAAGACCACTCATAACCATTATAGGTGATACGCTCACTTGATGAGCTACCTCTTCCTAACTCTGTATTTGTCGCGGTTCTATCAGAGGAAGTACCTGAACCACTATGTGTAAACTGTCCACTTACTACCATATCATAACTATGTTCTACTGCTGCATGATGAAGTTTATCACTCCATGCTAAGGCATCTACAGCAGGTTTAATCCCTTTTGTACCACAATCTTGAGTAACTGCTCTAGCACTGTTTATTGCATCTAAATAATCTTCTTTTAAACTCTCAGAGATAAGTAATTCTTCAGAAAATACTAACTCTGTATTTGTATTTGTATCTTTATCATCTGTATTAAATGATGATTCTGATGAACCACATCCTACTACACTCAAAGTTGTTACTACTATACCTATTAAATTTATAAATTTTATCATTATCATTTCCTTTTGTTATAAGGGAAAATCATACACTATTTTATGTTAAAATAAATCTAAAAATAGCATACTAGGTATATTTTCATGAAAACAGCTCTTATACAACAGAAGTTTCACAACAACAAAGAGAGAACCCTACAGATAACTACACAACGCATAAAAGAGGCAAGCCATGCAGGTGCAGAGCTTGTAGTTTTACAAGAGTTACACCAAAATGAGTACTTTTGTCAAAGTGCAGATACAAAGTTTTTTGCCTACGCCTCAGAGTTTGAAGAGGACATAGCATTTTGGAGTAATGTAGCAAAAGAGCATCAAGTAGTTCTTGTCACCTCCCTCTTTGAAAAACGCACCGCAGGACTCTACCACAACACAGCAGTAGTTTTTGAAAAAAATGGCACCGTTGTAGGCAGATACAGAAAAATGCATATCCCTGATGATCCAGGGTTTTATGAAAAGTTCTATTTTACCCCTGGTGATTTAGGGTTTGAACCCATACAGACATCTGTTGGAAAACTAGGCGTACTCATCTGCTGGGATCAATGGTACCCTGAAGCAGCAAGGATTATGGCACTTAAAGGTGCAGAGATACTTATCTACCCTACTGCCATAGGATGGTTTGATGAAGACAGTAAAGATGAGAAGCAGAGACAACTAGAGAGTTGGATAACCATACAACGATCACATGCTATTGCCAATGGTATCCCCCTACTCTCATGCAACCGTGTAGGCTTTGAAGCGGACAGTTCAGGAGTGATGCATGGCATACGCTTTTGGGGAAACTCATTTATCTGTGGAGCTCAAGGAGAGCTACTTACCCAAGCAGACCATGAACAAGAGCAGATACTCTATGCCGACATAGAACATCATCGCACAAAAGAGGTAAGAGACATCTGGCCATTCTTACGTGACAGACGCATAGAGAGTTATGGGTGCTTGATGGAGCGTTTTTGTGATGAGTAAAATATTTAAAGTTGTTATTTTCTTTGATACTTACTGATAAATAATTCCATCATGTTTTAACCATCCATTTTTATGTATGCCATCAGGGTCATTATGTGTCCAATGAATAACACCCCCTTCTGAATTCCATTCATATACACCATAAAATTTTACTATATCATTAACTTGTAGAGTATCTATTCTTGGTGCTAAATCTATATTATGAGCAACTAATAACGTTTGTTTAGATATTAGTTCAATTATAAATCTTTGATGTTGACTCCCACTTGTGTCATCTGAAAGAAGTCTATTCACTTTTCCAACCCCTTGTACTTGTAAACCTTCTTCTTTATTTTCAAAAGCCATTTGTAATATATAATCACTATTATTTGACTCTGAAGAATCTAAAAGATAATTAATAATCGCAGGTGAAACCATCATCTTAGTAGTTTCGTCCGCAATAAGATTTTGATAGAGGAAGATACTACTCATGATAAAAGCTATAATTACTTTTTTATTTCTCTGATACACTTTTTACCTTTTTACAAAATTAATTATAATAATATTTCTCTAACTAAATCGTTCAAATACAAAGTCAAAATCTATTTTTACACTACAATCTAGGTTAGTAAATTCAAAAGTTCCTTCTAATAAATCGGTAACTTTTTCATATTTATTATTCTCTAATATATATATTTTGGCTTTAAAATCTTCTGGGTAGAGAAGTACATAGTATTTTACTTTCTCTTCTTGATAGAGTGAAAACTTTAATTTTTCATCTCTTATTGTACTACTAGATGAGACTATTTCAACTATAAGCTCTGGGCTTTTTTTAATATAGGCACCTGCCATTTGCCCACAAACTAAAGCGATGTCAGGACGTAAAATGGTATCATCTGCTAATTTATAATCCATCTCAGACACTACCATACATCTTTTACACACTTTTAAACTCTCACCTATGCTTTGCACTATAAGACTTGACAACGCTTGATGAGTAAACATGGGAGAAGGAGCCATAGCATAAGCTATACCACCGATAAGTTCCCAATTCCCCTCCCAATGGGCATAATCATCATACGTATAGTGAGGAAGATACTCATCTTTTAGTAAGCCCATTGGAACTCCTTTTTACTTTATTTGATTATAACATAAAATTTACAACTTCAATAAAGTTTATATCAACATTAAGTTATTTTAATTATAATCTATAAAATATTATTCCCAAGGAAGAACCATGTCAATGACTATTACCCCAGTAGAAAAAGGTGCACCTGTTCACTTTCATAATCCTGCTATTGAGTTTTATAACGCTATAGGTGGGGAAGAGGGTATGCGTGAGCTTATGTATAACTTTTATGATAAAATTTATGAGAGTGATATTGCTCACTTTTTTCCACAAGATGAAGAAGAATTTGAAGCCATTAAAGTCAAAAATACAAAATTTTTCATTCAGATTTGTGGTGGACCAAAAGTCTATGAAGAGGCAGCTAAAGGTGTAGAACTCAATGAGTTTATGATTCGTTTACATGATGATTTCTCCATTACTGAAAAATCTCGTATAGAGTGGCTTGGTACTATGAGAGAAGCTCTTGAAGAGTTAAAAGATGTAGATACTGCACTTGTTGAAGAGTTTTGGACTTACCTTGAAAACTTCTCCAAACTTACAGTAAATAGTTTTGCCGATGGAAGTACTTACTACGCAGCCTTTACACAAGCAAAAGAGGACTAATAGACGCGAAGAAGAAGATTTTCTTCTTCTTTGTTATCTATATTTTTTAAACCACCACATAAAAGCAAACATCAACCCTGGTGTTTTAGCAACAGATTCATCATACATAAACGCTTCAGCCTTTTGAGTACAAAGAGAAACAACCTCTATCAGTTCTGTATCTACTCCCCCACCCTCAGAAACTCTCATTGACTCATCAACCTCAACATAGTAAAGCATCTGTTTACTTCCTGCAAACCCTACAGAGGTATAAAAAGCACTAATTTTATCTATACTCTCTATAGGTACATTATACCCACACTCCTCTTCTATCTCCTCTTTTGCTATCTGTTCTAAAGAGAGTTCCTTATCAACTATACCTGCACATAATTCTACAGTTAAGCCATCGTTATTGTTAAGATAAACTGCTGGTCTAAACTGTTTGACTAAAATAAAGCACTCTTTATCTCTATGGTAAATGAGTATCGCTACAGAGTCATGAGCTTGTACTATCTCCCAATCTTTCTTTATACCATTTTGTTCATACTTTGCAAACGCCGTAGAGATAAACTTTGGGTTAATAAGAGGTGTTAACCTAAAGTTTGTAATATTATTTTTCATGGTTAATATTACCCCAAATATAAGATGGTGTATCATTTTTCAAATACCCTATAAGTTTTTTCTTATTCTCTTTTGTACCCTCTATCTCTATTTTTCTATATTTAGTTGTTGTCACTTTTTTATACTTTGTAAACTGTTTAACGACTGTTCTAAGTGCAGACTTTTTACGTAAGACTCTCATAGGATTTATCCATCTACCATTTTTCATAAGTCCAAAATGTAAGTGAGGTCCTGTACTTCGTCCTGTACTACCTACATACCCGATAATCTGCCCTTTTTTTACCCTCTGTCCTCTTTTAACACGCAAACGACTCTGATGTGCATAAAGAGAGATATACCCACCTGCATGTCTTATTTTGATAACTTTACCATAGCCTCCCATCCAACCAGAAAAAATTACTTTTCCTGAGTTTACAGCTAAAAGTGGTGTACCTTTTCTTGCACCAAAATCTGTACCATGATGTGGACGATAACGCTTTAAAATAGGATGGTAACGCTTGTATGAAAAACTAGAGGTAATACGTATATGACGTAAAGGCATCCCAAATCTTGCTTTTTTACCACGCACAGGAACTCTTCTTGTATAGGTTACCTTTTTCTTATCTGTAACGGTATAGGCTACAGATTTACCTACTTGAGTATATCCATAACCGTCATCATCTACATAAATAAACTCTGTTTTTTTACCCATTTTTACTTGAACAACTTTAATATTAGGCATAGTAAAGGGTTTACCTAAACGGGTTCTTTGTATATAGTTAAATGCTATCTCATCATTTTTACGAAGTTTCTTTGCATCTATAACACCTTTTATAGCCCTAGAGATTCTCTTTGCTATATTTGTATCTTGAACTGTTTTTAGTGTGTCAGTATAGGGGTTGTTTTGGATATTTATCTTGGCAAAATACTCAGCACTCTTATACTCTATAGGGATAATATCAAAACCATATCCACTCTTTGTATCATCTTTAAAAATATGGACTTGCATCTCTTTACTAAGTGGAATCAGTGCTTGTACTAAGTGACCATCATCATCTTTTAACTCATAGTATTTATAGTGACGATGTATCTCTTCTAAAAACTTTTGATCCTCTTTAGAGATACTCTTTATAAAACTCATAGGAATGTTATGTGACTCAATATACTCAGAAAAAGTTCTTCCATCTTCCCATTCATAATGTGCTACTTTCATACCAAATGTAAAAGTAGCCACTAAAATTAATATTGTTATATACTTCATTTTACCTCTTAAAACAGATTCAATTAACCATAATTATAACTTAATTAATTTAATCATACCGCTATGCATAAACTTTTAATCTTTTACTTGTATAATCACTATAATAAAAATTAAATAATACACTAAAAGGTTTGCTATGCGAAAAATGCTACTTATCGCTTTAACTTCTTTACCTCTTTTTGCAGGATTCTTTCCTTCAACAACACACACTTCAGTGACTTCTATAGATGAGGGTACTGTTTCTTTACGCAAAGCACTTCCTGCAATAGGCATGAGTGCTATTATCATACACAACTACGATAATTCACTTGAAGCTATTACACATTACATCGTGCAAACATCTAAAGCAAAAGCCAAAATAATAGCTCAAAATGTTTTAGATCATAATGCACTTCCTACTATTAAAACACCTGTTAGTAAAGGTGACAAAGTAGTAGGAGGTTACCTCTATAAAAATGTACTACTTCTTGCACCTAACGAAAAAGTTTATAAGAAAATCACCTCTTCTTATACAAAAAAATGGATACACCCAGATCTTTTTGCTTTATACCTTACACAAGAGGGAGATTCACTACCAACAAAAGCAAACCTCGCCTCATTTGCTAAAAAATACCAAGTAGGACTTATATGCATTGTCCGTAAAGACTCTGCTGTTCTTTTAGACCCTATCTCTGGAGAAATAGTAAGTAAAAAAAGTATCAAAAAACTTCCTGCTACTGGTGAGTACCCTTTCTACATGAGATTTAAAGAGTTAGATACTGGGTGGTTTGGTAGTAAAAAAGTAGGAAACTATTATAATGCGATGGAGTTAATCTAGTGTTAGATACAAAACATATACAAGCACTCCAAGACCTTGTAGGAGAAGAGAATGTTTACAGTGATAAAGCCCATCTTATCGCTTACTCATATGATGCAACACGTACACGGTTTGAACCTGACGCAGTAGTATTTCCAAGAGATGAAGAAGATGTTAGCCGTATTTTAGTTTACTGTAACCACCATCAAATTATTATTACGCCAAGAGGTGCTGGTTCTGGTTTTACAGGAGGGGCATTACCAACCAATGGTGGTATCACTCTTGCGATGGAAAAACATATGAACAAAATCCTTGAGATTGACATGGAGAACATGGTAGCTGTTGTACAACCAGGTGTTATAAACATGGATTTACAAAAAGCAGCAGAGGAAGTAGGACTTTTTTATCCACCTGATCCAGCGAGCGAAGAGTACTCAACACTTGGTGGAAATGTGAGTGAAAATGCAGGTGGTATGCGTGCTGCTAAGTACGGTATCACTAAAGATTATGTGATGGCTCTACGTGCTGTACGTCCCAATGGTGACATTATTCGTGCAGGAAAGAGAACTATTAAAGATGTTGCGGGTTACAATGTAGCAGGTATCCTCATAGCTTCAGAGGGTACACTTGCAGTTCTTACAGAGATGACACTAAAACTTATCCCTAAACCACAGTTTACTAAAGCATACATGGGTATTTTTCCATCTGTAGATGATGCGATGAATGCTGTATTTAAATCTCTAGCAGCAGGTGCAAACCCTGTAGCTATGGAGTTTATGGATGATCTTGTAGTCCAAGCCCTTAAAGAGAAGCTAGATATTGACCTTCCTGAAGATGCAGGTGCTTTACTCATAGGTGATGTCGATGGAAATGTCTCTCAAGAGGTAGAGTTCCAGTTAGAAATTTTAAAAAAATCATTTAAAGAGAATGGTGCACAAAATTTCATTATTGCACACAATACAAAAGAGAGAGATAAGCTCTGGTTTGCTAGAAAAAATGCCTCCCCTTCTATTACTATTTTTGGCTCTAAAAAACTCAATGAAGACATCTCTGTTCCAAGAAGTATGCTACCTGAAGCACTCAAACGTATCTACGAGATAGGTGATAAATATGGTTTTAAAGTACCATGTTTTGGACACGCAGGAGATGGAAATATCCACGTCAATGTAATGGTAGATAGTTCAAGCCAAGAGCAACTAGAAAAAGGTCATGATGCAATAGAAGAGATCTTTGAACTGGTGGTAGAGATGGGTGGTACACTTAGTGGTGAACACGGCATTGGTACAAGTAAAGCACCTTTTATGAGTATTGCTTTTAACGATGTAGAACTTAATTTATTTAATGACATTAAAAAAGCATTTGACCCAAACAACATACTTAACCCTGGAAAGATGGGACTCCCTAACTAACACTTTATATTACAAAACCATTAAGGAGTCTTCTTCCTTAATGTTAAGGAAACCCTTGAAAAACAAAAAACTATTACGCACCTATTACATTTTTCTTAGAGACTTTATTAAAGATCTGTTTGATGATAGATTGAGCTTTTATGCTGCTAGCCTAAGCTGGAATACACTTTTTTCTATTATCCCTCTTTTGGCTATTTTACTATATATTTTTACAACACTTCCTATTTTTGACTCTGTCTATGAAAAAGTAGAAGCATTAATTTTTTCAAACCTTATGCCTACAAACTCTAAAGATATTATGACTTACATTAATACCTTTCTTAAAAACTCAGACAAACTAGGACAAGTTGGGTTTTTCTATGTAACTTTTGCAGCAATGATGTTCTTTAAAAACTATGATTTTATTGTCAATGATATTTTTGAGACACCTAAACGTACCTTTTTTAGGGCAGTAAAAACATACATACTCCTTATCTTAATACTCCCACTTATGATGGGAAGTTCTTTTTATCTCTCTTCATTTATACAAAGTTATCTGGATAAATACAGTATTACAAGTATGCTACAACTCTATTATTTTTTACCTTTTATTATTATTTGGGGTATGTTTTACATCGCCTATCAACTCTCTGCTAATACCAAAGTTGATATACGAGCAGCCGTAGTTAGCTCTTTTAGTGCTTCTCTTATTTGGTACATCTCAAAGAGTGGTTTTGTTTTTTATGTCGTACATAACAAAACATACGCCTCTGTGTATGGGAGTATTAGTACTATACTCTTCTTCTTTTTATGGATTTACATCTCATGGGCTATCTTTCTACATGGGCTAAGATTTTGCTATCTTTTAGACAAAGATGAAGAGATAGATCACATATAAAAGAGGTATATACTATAACTTATAGCCAAGAATAGAAGTAAGAAAAATAGTTTTTTACTTCTTATGGCACCCAAAGATACACCCATATAAACAAAAAGCATCCACAGAGGTAAAAGCTTATCACTACTCCCCTCTGCTATAGTAAATAACCTCAACAAAGCTTCATCAAACCACATCCCCAATCCAAGAAGATGTAACATCATTACTAAAGGGTAAAAAACCACAAAGAGTAAAGAGAGTAGTGGAGAGAGTAGTTGATAGCTACTACTCACTGTAAACACGGTATGAATAACAGGTTGCATAAAAAGAAAGATTCCTAAAGGAATAATCCATAATGTAATGCTCCATCGTGTGAATAATTTACTATAGTGTAAAAGTAAAAATATATAAAAAACTCCTGCAATAGAGAGCCAAAAGCCAAGAGAAACCAGTAGAGAAGGAAAAAGCAGTATCAAAACAGTAAGTATGCTAAACAAAAAAGTAAAGCTTATAAACTCCACTCCCATTAAAAGTGCTACCCACCCTACAAGTACCATAGCATAAGAGCGTAACAAAGAGGGAGGATACCCTACAAACCATACATAAAAACCCAAGATAAGTATGGCTACAAAGCCTACATCTATCAGTGCATAACGGTAGGGGAAAAACCTCTGTTGCAGTGGTCGGTAGAGTAGAAGAAGCAGACCATAGACTAAACCCCAAAGTATCCCCAAGTGAAACCCACTAAGTGCGACCAAGTGACTTACTCCTAAAAGGCTTATTTTCTCTCGTAACAGAGGGCCTAAAGGTGTAGCAAAGAAAATCGCACTGTAAAAAGAGCCTAACCTCTCATCACTATGCTGTGCATAAATCTGCTTAACAAGTCTATCTTTCCACGTAGTTGCCTCTTGTCTCTTTGAGCTGATACGACTTTTGAGGTAAAAAGTACCCAAGTACTCTTTAAAACTGATACGTTTATTTGGTATGATTTTAAGACGTAAGCTATGATGTTTTAAACTCTGTTTTTCATGTGTAGTAGTGTAGAACGTAAAACCCTCTTCGCTACGTAGTTTAAGTACTTGATAGCGTTTAGATTTTTTATGCTTCTCGTAACTGTTTAGGACTAGAGCATTTGTAAAATAAAAAGGTTTTGAGATAAAATCTTGATATGATTTATACTCAAAATAGAGACGTACCATAATGAGTAGCCAAAGAAAAACCATCACCCCTACAAACACTTTTAAAGATGGAAAAAGTGTTGGTTTTTCAAATTGCATAACTAAAGAGTCGGTAACTCTATGTTTATATTTCCCTCTTGCATAGGGATGTCATTATCTTCATACACCACTTCAAAAGCTGGAGAGATAGTTGCATCAACAAAGCGTGTAAACTTCTTTTGGAAGACAAGGTTAACTGTACCCGTAGGTCCATTTCTCTGCTTACCTATGATGATTTCAGCATCCTCTTCAGATTTTTTACTAAACTCGGAGTTATACTCTTTACCCTCTGCTTTAGCTTTCATCTCTTTCTCTTTCTCCATCGCTTCACGATAAACATCATCACGATAGACAAAAAGGATAATATCGGCATCTTGTTCAATAGCTCCCGATTCACGTAAATCTGAAAGCATCGGACGTTTATTATCTCTACTCTCAACCCCACGGTTAAGCTGTGAAAGTGCTACAATAGGTATCTGTAACTCCCTAGCCAACTGTTTTAAACCTCTTGAGATTTCAGAAACCTCTTGCTGTCTTCCCTCTTTACCCTCACCACTCATAAGTTGTAAGTAGTCAATAATAGCTACAGATATTTCAGGATGTTGCCCTTTAAGCTTACGCAACTTAGAACGCACATGATGAATAGTGGCATACCCACCATCATCAACAAAAAGCTTTTTCTCTGAGAGTTCTGAAGTTGCAGCAGAGAGCTGACTCCACTGCTCATCTGTCAAGTCCCCTACTCTAAGTGCCTGAAGAGGGATAGAAGTCTTCGCTGAGAGTAGTCTTAGCATCAGTTGTTCTGCTGGCATTTCAAGTGAAAAAAATGCTACACCTTCATTTCGTTCTATGGCTTTAAGTGCCATGTTAAGAACAAGTGCTGTGTTATGTGTTACTGTCATATCTTCTAGTAGAAACAGATGATTTCCATCTAACACAAAACCATAATAGTCATCTACTTTGTCATATTCTATCTGTATTCCTGTATGTTTATACTCTCTTTTAGAACGTAAAGGTCTAGCTTTCTTTCTCTCTATTTTTGTTGGTATCTTATCTAAATCGCCGACAATTCTTACCCTAAAAACTTCACATTCATACCCTATAGATTTTATGCTAGCTTTTTTTGCTTTTAATGAAACCCTAAAACCTAAAGAGTCTGCTAGTAACTTAATCTCTTTAGCTAAAGATTCTCTCTTTTGCACTATCTCCATTACATGATACTCATCATCATAATAACCATCACTATCTATCAACCCTGCAAGAAGTGCTAAACGTTGTTCTGTATTACCTGACATATAGTTTTGAGGAATATGTTTATTCTCTATAAGATTCATAGCTCTTAATTTAGATTGCAAAGAGTCTTTTAAATCTTTTTTTTCATTCTCATTTTGTAAATTAGTAATACCATACATATCGCATTTACCCTCTACCTTATAGTCATGTAACTTTTTGCCCAAAGCTTTAGCATACGATTCAAGGTAAGAGACTACCTCTTCATCTTGTGTAGCTATACGGACATCAGAGCTACGTCCATCACCTAACCATAAACCTATAAAGTAAGGATCTACTTCTAAATCTTTTGAATTAAACTCCACAGAAACTTTATAGCCTTTGTAATTAGACTTAAATTTATCACTCTTTTCGATATATTCTGAAAGTTCTATATTTAAAACATCACCATGTTGATGTTTTCCTTCATTTCTTGAACGCTTTAAAGAGAGTATATGTGATTTGTTAACACGGTAGTCTATACCCTTATTTTGCCTTACCCAATACATCTCTTCTTTTCCTCTTGCAAGTGAAAGTACTTTTCTAGATGTTGAGTCATCTCCCATAAGCAAATCACCTACTTGAACATCTTCAACCTTTTTTAATGTACCATCAAACATTAAAACTTTTGTACCTTTACCTAAACATTTCCCCATCGCTGGTCTTGCAGCAATAATAACTAAATCCCCTTTACCAAAACCAGAAGTTTTGTCATTGAGATTTTTAAATCCTGTATCTGTACCGATAAGTTTAGAGTTACCTAAAGCTTTAAGACGGTTTATCTCATCCATCATTGCTAGCGTAATGTTTTTTGAATCTCTAAAATCTTCATTGATATTATTTTGGGTAATTTCGTAGAGTTTTTTCTCAACTAAGTTCATCACTTCATCAGCAGGAAGGTCATCTTCTATGACTACTTTTTTTATCTCTGTAGCTAAGGTAGCTAACGCCCTTTTACTAGACTTTGCTTTTATTTCACTAAGGTAAGCTGATGTATTGGAGATGGGGTTTGCAGAGAGTAAATCAAGCATTGCTACCTCATCAAACTTCCCCATGCTTACAAGTTTAGAGCGTAAAAACTCTTCATCTAAAGGTTTCTCTTCACGATTAAGCTCTTCCATCGCAGCAAAAATGTGTTGATGAAAAGGCAGATAGAAGTCATGTGACATTAATTTAGCTGCTATCTCTTCATAGGTCTCAGGATCAAAAACAATAGCAGAGAGAACAGCTCTTTCAATGTTTAAATTATACATATTTTCCATTAGTTATACTCTTTTATACTATCTATTTTCTTCTGCAAATTTTTCCACCTCTTCTACAAATCTATCTACAAGTTCCTCTTCAGGGAGTCTTGCTACCACTTCACCTTTTATCATCACTAACCCTGCACCTTTACCATAAGCTATGGCAACATCTGCATGTTTAGCTTCTCCTATGGCATTGACTACACAACCCATAACAGAGACATCCATAGGGGTGGTAATGTGTGCAGTACGTCGCTCTACTTCAGCTACAGCTTTGACTAAGTCTGCCTCTATACGTCCACAAGTAGGACAAGAGATAATGTTTAACCCCTCTTTGAGTCTTCCTGAGTCTTTCAAAATAGCTTTACCTACTTTTATCTCCTCTTCAAGTTCTCCTGTTATAGAGATACGCATCGTATCACCTATACCATCAAGAAGAAGTGCCCCTAAACCTATGGAAGATTTAATAGTCGCATGGAAAATAGTCCCTGCTTCTGTAACACCTAAATGAAAAGGATATGCATTTTTAGGACGCAGTAATCTATAAGCATCTACTGTTCTATCTACATCTGATGCTTTCAAAGAGACTTTAATGTCAGTAAATCCTAAATCTTCTAAAAATTTAATATTATACTCTGCACTAGCAACCATACCCTCAGCTGTTGCTCCATACTTTTGATCAAACTCTTTTTCAAGTGAACCAGCATTTACCCCTATACGTATTGGTAAAGAGCGTTCTTGACACGCTTTGACTATCTCTTTTATACGATTTTTTTCACCAATATTCCCTGGATTAAAACGAATACAATCTACCCATTTTGCAGCTTCAAGTGCTAACTTATAGTTAAAATGAATATCGGCAATAAGCGGTAAAGAGATTTGCTCTTTAATAGCTTTAAGGGCTAAAGCATCTAGCATCTCTGGTACTGCTACACGTACCATATCTGCTCCAGCAAAATGTAAACGGTTTATCTGCTCTACGGTTTGGGCGATATTGTGCGTGTCACTGTAAGTCATAGACTGCACAGAGATGGGAGCATCTCCACCTACAGCTACATCACCTACATATATTTTTTTAGTTTTTACTCTTGGTTTCAATTGCTATACCTTCTCTTTATAATTGTCTTATTTTATCTAAAATATCTTCATTATTAGGAAAATTCAACAGGATCCATATCTATCTCTATCTCACGACAATCAACTGCATGTAAAGCTTTGAGCAAAGGTACTCTATTTTTACATCTTAGTAAAATATGAAAACGAAATTTATTGGCTATTTTTTCTATGGGTGCTTTTCCATGTCCAACTATCTCTATCTCTTTAAAACTTTTAAGTTTAGTGACGGTATCTAAAGTAGTTTTACTGGCTTTGCTCTCATCTTTATGGGCAATGAGTATGCGTGAAAGTGAAGCATAAGGAGGGTAATTTGCCATCTCTAAAAACAGTAATTCATCTTTGATAAAAAGTTCATAATCACTCAAATAGTGCTTAAAAAACTCTGCATCTCCTGTTTGTACTATCACCTCTGAGGCTAATGCTCTTCCACTTCTTCCTGCTATTTGAAACAGAAGACTCATGGCTCTCTCTCTTGCTCTGTAGTCTGCTAAACCTAAAATGTAGTCAAGCCCCATAATGACAGAGAGGGTAATGTTTGCATAGTCATGCCCCTTACTCAACATCTGTGTACCTAAAAGTAGATGACTCTCTCCACTCTCAAAACGCTTCAATGCATCTTTGAGTTTTTTTGTAGTAGTAATACTATCTTTATCAAACTGTTCAACTTGTATGCCCTCAATAGCATTACCAATAATCTCTATCGCCTCTTGTGTACCTATGCGTTGACTGCTCAAAGGAGCGTGTCCGCAGTAAGTACAAGACTCTTGTATGACTTGTGTAAAGTTACAGTAGTGACACTTTAAATGCTTACGTTTTCTATGAAGTGCCATACCTACAGAGCAGTAAGGACAGAGATGTGTTTTACCACAGCGTTCACAGTAGAGGTACTTAAAATTTCCTCTTGTGGGTAAAAAAAGGAGTGACTGCTCTTTGGCTTGAAACTTTTTATGTAACGCAACAAGCATACTTTGTGTTAGTCTGTCACCTGTGGTAAAAGTGTAATGTTTTTTAGTCTCTATGTAAGGTTTTTCTAGCTTCACCACATCATACTTCACATAAGAAGTCATACTTGGTGTTGCAGAAGCTAAGAGTACTTTAGCCCCTAACTTATCTGCCATAAGTACTGCTACATCACGGGCATGGTAACGTGGTCGCGTCATCGCTTTGTAGCTGTCATCATGCTCTTCATCTACGATGATAAGCCCTAGTTTAGGTAGGGGTACAAAGAGTGCAGACCTTGCTCCTGCAACGATGCGTACATTTCCACTTTCTATCTCTTCTAAGATAGCACTCTTTCTTTTCCTTGTAAGTTTAGAGTGCCACATCGCTACAGTTTCTCCAAAGTAAACTTTTAACCGTTTTTCCATTTGAGGGGTGAGTGAAATCTCTGGCATGAGAAAAATAGCACTTTTGCCCTCCTCTAGCATTTTTGCTATTAAGGAGATAAAAATTTCTGTTTTACCAGAACCTGTTACACCAAAAAGTAAAGCTCTTTTTTTGGTAAGAAGTTGCATGTAGGCTTGCTGTTGTTGTCTGCTCAGTGTAGGTAGGGGTATCTTCTCCACAACTTCAGATACAAAATTATTATCAGAAGGAAAAGAGTCCAACTTACCATAGGGTAAAAAAAGTGAAATAGCTTCAGAAAAGGAGGAGAAGTAATACTCTGAGATAAACTTAGCTATCTGCATCTGTACAGGTGTGTAGTGTTTACCTAAGAGAGTAGTAATCTCTGAGGTTTTAAACGTTGGAGTCTCTACCTTAGCTACTACAACAGCATCTTTTTGTGTACTTTTAAGTGGCACACCCACCAACTGCCCTACGCTTAACAGCTCTTTACAAGCGTACGTTAACCCAGGTGCAGAGGAACGAAGAAGAGAGACTTCATAGTAAAAAAGTTTCAACTGTACTGTTATTTTTCTAATTGTTTACAATCTGCTGCATCTTCGTCACAGATAAGCTTACTATTTTCCAATTTAAACTTTGCATCACCCTCATCGGCAAAAAAGTAAGTGTATGATGTACCATCATTACTCCAACACCCTGTAGTTACATCATCGCTACAAGGTGTAGGAGGGTACTGAAGTATCTCTGCACCTGCATTACCTGCTGCATCGTCACTGAAATAGTCAAATATAGTATCTTTTGCTAAACTGTCTATAGGGTCTGTATCACCTCTTAAAATTCTTTTTTGCCTCTCTGTCATAAGTGCAGAACGTACAGCAGCTAACTCTGAACCTGCTTTTGATGTATAGGCTAACACTGAGGTAGCTGTAAACCTAGGCACTGCAACAGCAGTAAGTATGCCTATAATTAATATTACGAAGATAAGCTCAATAAGTGTAAACGCTCTTCTGTTTTTTCTTAACATTTTAATTCCTTTAGAAATAGACTTAATATATTATAGCTAAATTTAGAGCAAGTTACAAAAGAATAAAAGATAGAAGTTTTAGAGAAATTTAATGGGGAAGATTAAGAAGATAAAAAACCCTAAGCAGAAGCTTAGGGTAATATTTAAGAAAATTTTAAATATTAGTTAAATAATGTTGTATTAAGATCCCAAATTGGTCCCTCAATTGTACTACCATCATTAAAAGTAACTGTAGTATTCGCGTCTTTACCAGCTGCAACTACAATATTTTCATCAACTGTAATCAGACAGTTATCAGTACCAATTGTTATTTCAGATGGGATATTCCCTTGTAAATATAAAGTTTTCATATTAGCACACTCATTTGTTACTAACTTTCCACTATCTGCTTTTAAAGCTTTTGCCCACATAGTTGCACCAACTGTTGTGTTAAGTGTAGATACAAACAATTTAACATTTGCTTGTTTTGCACTTTTACTTGTTTCTGCCAATTTAGGGATAGCTACCGCTGCTAAAATACCGATAATAACGATAACAAAAATTAATTCGATCATTGTAAAACCACGTCTCATGTTATTCATGATAATCTCCTGAAAAATAATAGTATCAGTTCAATAACTGACCTAACAAAGTATAACCCTTTTATCCTTAATTAAAAATAAAATTCAACATTTTTTACAAACCTTCTAATGTTTCGATAAGAAGCTCTATCTCCTCTTCATAGTTGTTAGCTTGTTTAGCTAAACGTAGGTAAGCATTTAAAAGCTTGTCTGGTTTGTTATCTTGGTTTAGGTTTATCCCCGCTTCTTGTAAATCTTTGTTGACAAAGTCTGCAAAGTCATCTTCTAGTTTAATCTCATAACGGCTACCTGCTACTGTGAGTGCTACATTTTTCATCTTATTTCCTTTTTATAATTTGTATTTGTTTTACTTTACCTAATATTAGTCAAGTAGTGTTTCTACTTGCATGATAATCTTCTCTATCTCTACATCTTTCTCTTTTAACTCTTCTTTTAAAGCTGTGATAGTTAACTCATAGACTATACACTTTTCACTTTTCTCTACTAGTTCATGTGTGAGTCTAAGCTCATCTTCATTAGAATTTACTATGCCCTCTACTTGTTGTTTTAACTCACTATTTTCTGTTTTAAGTACTTTGTAGTTCACTTTCCACTCTTCTATCTTCTTTTGTAGTTTTTGCAATGCAGACATATTTTTCTCCATAAGTATTTGTTGTGTTATAATAGCGAAACTAATTAAAATTTTCATGGAGTAAGTTTGCCAAATTTTACTGTATCTAGCCCTTACCAACCCGCAGGAGACCAACCTACTGCCATAGAAGCACTAAGCCACTCCATACAAGATGGCAAACAGTACCAAACGCTACTAGGGGTAACAGGCTCTGGAAAAACCTACACCATGGCAAAAGTGATAGAGAAAACCAAAAAACCTACACTGATAATGACCCATAACAAAACACTCGCTGCCCAGCTATACTCCGAGTTTAAGAGTTTCTTTCCTAACAACCATGTAGAGTACTTTATCAGCTACTATGACTACTATCAACCTGAAGCTTACCTGCCAAGACAAGACCTCTTTATAGAAAAAGACTCCTCCATAAACCAAGAGTTGGAACGCTTACGTTTAAGCACAACAGCCTCACTTCTTAGCCATGATGATGTTATCGTTATCGCTTCAGTTTCTGCCAATTATGGATTAGGTTCACCAGAAGACTACAAGAGCATCGTTCAAAAACTCTCAGTAGGAGATGAGTACAACCAAAAAGCTCTGCTACTAAGACTTGTTGACATGGGATACAAACGGAATGACGACTTTTTTGACAGAGGTGACTTTAGAGTGACAGGAGAGGTGATAGATATCTACCCTGCCTACTCAGAGGAGTTTGCTTTACGTATAGAGTTCTTTGGAGATGAGATAGAAGCCTTGTATGAGTTTAACTCACTCACAGGAGAGAAAGAAGAGGGAGTACAAGAGGCTACGGTTTACTCTGCAAACCAGTTCATCGTCTCAAAAGAGAAACTTGCCCTTGCAGTCAAAAGCATAGAGGAGGAGTTAGGAGAAAGACTCGCCTACTACCAAAGCCAAGACCGTATGATAGAGTACAACCGCATCAAACAACGTACGGAGTTTGACTTAGAGATGATAGAAGCTACGGGCATGTGTAAAGGGATAGAGAACTACTCACGCCACCTTACAGGTAAAAAAGTAGGAGAGACACCCTTCTCCATGATGGACTACTTTGAAGCCATGCACGATGACTACCTTGTCATTGTCGATGAATCACATGTAAGTTTACCTCAGTTTAGAGGTATGTACGCAGGGGACAGAAGTCGTAAAGAGGTACTGGTTGACCATGGGTTTAGACTACCCTCAGCACTAGATAACAGACCGCTTATGTTTGATGAATACATTCATAAAGCACCACACTTTCTCTTTGTCTCTGCTACCCCCTCACCCCTAGAGTTAGAACTCTCTTCAGTTGTAGCAGAACAAGTAGTACGCCCTACTGGTCTGCTTGACCCTCCCATAGAAGTCATAGACAGCACCTACCAAGTAGAGAACTTACATGACCGTATGAAGCCTATTATTGCACGGAATGAGAGAGTGCTTATTACCGTGCTTACTAAAAAAATGGCTGAAGAGCTTGCCACCTACTACAACGACCTTGGACTTAAAGCCAAACACATGCACTCAGATATGGACGCCATAGAACGTAACCAAACCATACGCTCTTTACGTTTAGGAGAGTTTGACATTCTTATAGGGATTAACCTACTTAGAGAGGGTCTAGACCTTCCAGAGGTGATTCTTGTAGCCATACTAGATGCAGATAAAGAGGGTTTTTTACGTTCACGTACAGCACTCATACAGACTTCTGGTCGTGCAGCTAGAAACGCTAAAGGGCAAGTACTTATGTATGCTAAAAGAATCACTGATTCTATGCAGTTTACCATAGACACCACCCAACAAAGACGTCAAAAACAGATGGAGTACAACACACTTCATGGTATCACCCCAAAAACAACACTAAGAGAACTAGATACAAACCTTAAAGTAGATGATGATGGAGAGCTTTATAACAAACGCTCTAAGCTAGATAAGATGCCAAAGGCTGAGAGACAACAACTCGTAAAAGAGCTTAAAGCCAAGATGTTAGCAGCCGCTAAAAACTTAGAGTTTGAAGAGGCTGCTAGGTTAAGAGATGAGATAGCTAAGGTTAAAAAATTGTAATTTATTCTCTAAAATCACCACAAAAATATTTTTCGCTATAATACATAAAAATATACATTATATAGGCAAATATTATGGCATTAGATCTTAACTCTTCTCAACTTTACTTTAACCGTGAACTCTCATGGTTACAGTTTAACTCTCGTGTATTAGCACAAGCACTTGATGAAACACTACCTCCATTAGAACGCTTAAAATTCTTAGCTATTTATGGTACCAATCTTGACGAATTTTATATGATTCGTGTTGCAGGGCTCAAGGCTCTCTTCAAAGCACGAATACAAGAGACAGGAGCAGATAAGCTTACCCCTAGTGAACAGCTAGATGCTATTCATACCTACTTACATGCTGAACATAAAATACTAGAGTCATGTTACACCTCTATTATCTCTAAACTTCATACTCATGGGGTACAGATTAAGAACTTTAACCGATTAAACCAAGAGGAACAGGTAGAGATAACTGAAATTTTCTTCTCAGAGATTTACCCTGTTATTATCCCCATCGCTGTAGATGCAACACACCCATTCCCTCACTTAAACAACCTTAGTTTTGGTTTGGCAATTACACTTAAAGATGACTCAAAAAACATCAAACATGGGCTTATACGCATACCGAGAATACTCCCACGATTCATACAGTTAGGTCAAACTTTTGTACCTATAGAGTCTGTGGTAGAGCATTTTGCTTCAGATTTGTTTCCAGGGTTTAAGCAACTAGCCTCTACACCATTTAGAGTAACAAGAAATGCCGATATAGAGATAGAAGAAGAAGAGGCTGATGACTTCTTAGAGATTTTACAAGAGGGACTACGGTCAAGAAACAAAGGTTCTCTCATACGTTTAGAACTTATGGAAGGTGCAGATACATATCTTGTAAATTTTCTTTTATCACATATGAATCTAGATAAAAATGATATCTACTCTTACAAAAGTCTTCCTCTTAACCTTGGTTCACTATGGCAGATAGTAGGAGACAAAGCCCTCTCTCATCTTGTCCTTCCTACCTTTACGCCAAAGACACTACCACCACTAAACACTGAAAACATTTTTGAAGCCATAGAGAAACAAGATATACTTCTTTATCATCCTTATGATAGTTTTGAGCCTGTTATTCAGTTTATTAAACAAGCTGCTGCTGACCCTGATACACTTGCTATTCGTATGACCCTCTACCGTGCAGGTCCAAAATCTCCCATCGTTAAAGCACTCATAGATGCGGTACGTGATGGGAAGCAAGTGATGGTGCTTGTAGAACTCAAAGCACGTTTTGATGAAGAGAACAACTTACGCTGGGCTAGAGCATTAGAAGATGCGGGAGCACATGTAGTTTATGGTATTCCTGGGCTTAAAGTACATGCCAAGATAGCACAAGTCATTAAGAGAAAAGGGAGAAAACTACAAAGTTATGTCCATTTAGCTACAGGGAACTACAACCCTAGTACAGCAAAAATCTATACTGACATTTCACTCTTTACAGCTAAAGAGACCTTCTCTAAAGATGCAACACACTTCTTTCACTTTCTTACAGGGTTCTCTACCTATACAAAGCTAGATACACTCTATATGTCACCCGTACAGATAAAGCCTAAGCTTATAAAATTTATAGAAAAAGAGAGCAAGTACGCAACAGAGGGACACATCATACTCAAGGCAAACTCTTTAGTAGATACAGATATTATAAAAGCCCTCTACAGAGCGTCTCAAGATGGGTGTAAAATAGACTTGATTATACGTGGTATTTGTAGTTTAAAACCAGGTATTAAAGGAATTAGTGAAAACATCTCTGTCTCTTCTATTATCGGTAAGTACTTAGAGCATCCACGTATCTACTACTTTAAAAACCAAAAAGTAAAATGTTACATTGCAAGTGCAGATCTCATGCCTAGAAACCTAGAACGACGCATAGAGCTTATGACTCCTATTTTAGAAGAGAAGCTTACAGAGAAGATAGAGCAAATTCTTAAGTTACAACTATCTGATAATCAACTAAGATGGGACTTACAGGAAGATGGTAACTACGTAAAAGTACCTCTTTTAGGAAAAGCTGTAAACAACCATACCATACTAGAACACTATGTCAATAAAATACATGACAAAACCAAAAAAGAGACACCAGACTATGTAAGTAGATTAGCTAGTCGTATATTGAAGGATAAATAATGATAATTAAATTTAAAGAGTGGATACCAGAACTTAAGAAAAACGCATGGATAGCCGAGGGAGCATCAGTTATAGGTCGCGTTAAAATGGGTGAAGACTCCGCTGTGTGGTTTGGTTGTGTAGTGCGTGGTGATGTTCACCATATTAGTATTGGAGATAGAAGTAATATTCAAGACCTCAGCATGATACACGTAACCCACCATAAAAAAGCTGATATGTCAGATGGTAACCCTACTGTCATAGGCAATGACGTAACTGTAGGACATAGGGTAATGCTACATGGTTGTACCATAGAAGATGCTTGTCTTATAGGGATGAGTGCTACTATTTTAGATGGTGCCGTTATAGGAAAAGAGTCTATAGTTGGTGCTTCTTCTTTAGTCACTAAAAATAAAGTCTTTCCTCCAAGAAGTCTTATTATGGGAAGTCCTGCTAAAGTAGTACGTGAACTTACAGATGAAGAGGTAAAAGAGCTTTATGCTTCTGCTTCTCGTTATGTAGCATTTAAAAATGAATATTTATAAGGTGCTACAATGGGTCAAATTATAGGAAAAAGTTTTAAAGATATATTTTCACCAATGGTACTACTTTTTGTAGTTAAAGTTACCCTTATCTCTTTAGCTATTACCGCTACTCTGCTTTGGCTCACTAAAGAGAGTATCAATAGTTTTATTATCAGCTACCTTTCGTGGATACCTTGGGAGTGGGTTCAAACTTCAGGGGCGGCTGTTGCGTCTATTGCTATTAGTTATATAATTTTTATTATTATGCTTTCCATAACCACTTCATTTATGGTAGAACCTCTACTTATTAAACTTGCAAAAAAACATTATCCTGAGACAAAGGTTGTAGGTACACCAAACATTATCACTTCGCTATTACTCAATCTAAAGTCAGCACTCCTTATGTTTGTAATGTTTATCTTTACTTTTCCTGTGATGTTTATCCCTCTTGTAGGGGCTGTGTATATGTTATGGCTCTGGTCTATTTTACTCAAAAAACCTACCATCTATGATGTAAGTTCTCTGTTTATCTCTAATAAGCAAGAGGTAAAAGATAAAACGAAGAAATCAACTATGATAGCTATGATAGCTGCTGGATTTAACTATATCCCTATACTTAATATCTTTTCAGCAGTCTTTGCACAAATTTTGTTTCTACACCAGATACTAGGAAAGAGATAGTTTTAAGTTCTCTTTTTTTAGGCGTCTTACTTTTTTACTTGAAATAGAAAAGCACAACAGATCATCTGTGCTTTTTACATACTCTGGTAAGGTAGTGACACTCTTCTGCATTACTTTGGCTGCACATACTGCATCACTGTAGGCACGGTGATGTGTGGCTGTCTCTATCTTGAGAGATTCTATAAGATAAGCCAATCCATAACGCTCACTCTCAAATGTTCTTCTTGCTAACTCTATAGTACAGAGTTGAAGGTTACCTATGCCTCCTAAACCAAAACGGTCAAAAGAGGCATTTAAAAATCCATAATCAAAATTTACGTTATGTGCTACAAAAATAGCATTACCCATAAATTCTCTTAGCTTAGTTAACGCTTCTCTTCTTGAGGGTGCACCTATGAGGTCCATAGGTTCAATACCTGTAATTTTACTAATATACTTTGGTAAAAAAGCACACTCGACAAAGGTTTCAAATTTATCTATTATTTCACCATTTTGTACCATAACTGCACCTATTTCAATTACTTGTGACGTTCCTGGTTTACTACCATTAGTCTCTATATCTAAAATACAATACTTCTGCTCTTCATAAGGAGTAAAACAGGTTTCAAGTTTATACTTCCCATTCTCCTCTTCTATAGGATAGCCTGAAGCTTGCAGTAAAATAAATATGGTATCACTATCTTCAAGTAAAGTAGTATGCTTCATAGCTATTTTTCTATACTGCTCTTTATCTAATAGCCCATCATGCTTACGAAAAGCTTGGGTTAGTTCATTAAAGACTTTTTGCATTGGCGATAAACTGAGCGACTTTTTTAGGGTCTTTCTTACCCTTAATAGACTCTACCCCAGAGCTTACATCTACACCATAAAAACCATATTTCTTTACTTCGGATATATTTTCAGGTGTTAACCCTCCAGCTAAGATTATTTTAGAACAGTCAACACCATCAAACCACTCTAAATTTAAACGCTTACCACTTCCTCCATAAGCTTCACAATAGGCATCAACTAAACGGTATCTATCTGAAAACTTGTGTATATCTTCTGCTGATAAAGCACGTACAACAGGCAGTGTTTTAGAAGCTATAACATCTAAAGACTCTTCATCTACTTCAAAGTGAATCTGAGCCAGTGAAATATCTGTATATTTACAGACTGTATCTATGGTATCTACCCCTTCATTTACAAAAAGCCCTACTCTCTCTACAAAAGGAGGTAGCTTATCTATTATACGTTTTGCTGCTGATGAAGTGATGTAACGCGGTGACTTGTTATAAAAAACAAAACCTAGTGCATCTGCTCCACACTCTACAGCATGTAGTGCATCTCTCATATTGGTAATACCACAAATTTTGACTCTCATATTTACTTTCCCTTTTGGTGAGTAAACCCACCATAAAAATAATTATTTTAACGCAGAAATAGCTTTGGCTATCCCCTCTGGATGTTTATAGACAAATGAACCAGCAACGACTACATCAACACCTGCTTCTTCAAGTACTTTTACATTTACATCATTTACCCCACCATCTACTTCTATCAGACACTTAGGATTTTTCTCATTGATAAGTTTTTTCAATCGTTTCGCTTTTTCTACTACTGAGCCAATAAACTTTTGTCCACCAAAACCAGGGTTTACAGACATAAGTAGAACCATATCTACATCTTCTAACAAAAACTCTATAGATTCAGGTGGGGTATGTGGGTTTAGTGTAATAGCAGGTTTTATCCCTAAAGCACGGATTTTCTGTATAAGTCTATGCGGATGCTTCTCCTCTTCTATATGAAAAGAGATATACTCAGGATTCAAAGGTGCAAACAAATCTACAAAGAAACTGTTGTTCTCTACCATAAGATGAATATCAAGAGGTTTTGTAGCTACTTTTGCTACTGCTTCAACCACTACTGGTCCTATGGTAAGGTTAGGAACAAAATGCCCATCCATTACATCTACATGAACCAAATCACAACCACCCTCACAAATGGCTTTTACATCACGAGCCAAATTTCCAAAATCTGCCGAAAGTATACTAGGTGCTATTAACATATATTCCCCAAAATTAATTTTTATTATTATATCAAAATCAAACTTGCCAAAATTAAAAAAAGAGCTATTCATAAAAAAGTTCAAAGAAAATATTAAAATTTTAGCTTCATACTCACACTTAACTAGAGTTAAGCAAATTTTATGTTCAAATTGCCTATAATCGCACAAAATATTCAAGATGTCATAGCTAATTTATGAGATCTACATCAACAGAAGGTATTATCATGTCAAGAAAATGTGAAATCACTGGCAAAGGGCCATTAGTAGGAAACAATGTTTCTCATGCAAACAACAAAACAAAAAGAAGACAACTTCCAAACTTAAGATCTGTAAAAATTACACTTGAAGATGGAACAACAAAAAGAGTAAGAGTTGCTGCTTCTACATTAAGAACAATGAAAAAGAAAGCTGCACAAGCTGCGGCAGTAGCTAACTAAGACACTTCAGTGAGGTAGGCAGTGTAGTTTTTCTACTCTGTTTAACTTTGCTAAAGAAATCTCCTATTTATGGTAGACATAAATAATGTAAAAACGTTTCTCGGTTGGAGAAGCGCCCCAAAACCACATATTACACTAAATGATGAATACTATGGTCATTTAGCCCCTTTTAGACTTCCCCTTATACTTACTGTACTTATCATGCTTATTGGTACGATAGGCTATATGGTTATCGACAATTTCCCTCTTATGGACGCTATTTACCAAACAGGTATTACATTTACTACAGTAGGATTTGGAGAGACAAAACCTATCTCAGATATGGGTCGTATTTTTACTATTACACTTATTATTTTTGGTTTTGTTGTCTTCTCTATAGCTGTAGGTATTATCGCTGAAGTGGTCAAAAAAGGTGAATTCCAAAAAACTGCTAAGGAGCGTAAAATGCTTTATGAAATTGCTAGACTTAAACAACATTTTGTTGTCTGCTACCACAATGAATTTACTATTCAAGTGACTAAACAGTTACGTGCAAATCATATCCCTTTTGTGGTAGTTGACCCAAGAGAAGATATGGAGGAGATAGCCAAAAAATACAAATACCCTTACTATGTATCTGCTGAAGCTCACACTGAAGAGGGGATTTTAAAGTCTCATTTATCTTCTGCAAAAGGGGTTATAACCTTAGCAGACAATGTTGCAGATAACATTGCTACTATTGTTTCGGCTCGTCTTTATGAGAAAGAGATTCATAGAAGTAGAAAGTACCTTATCATTGCCAATGCACAAAGTTACGAAGATGAACAGAAACTTCAAAAACTTGGAGCAAATAAAGTGGTAACTGCTACAAAGCTTATGGCTCAGCGTATTAATGCTATGGCTGCACGTCCTGACATGGAAAATCTTTTGCAAGAGTTTTTATATAAAAAAGATACGCCACTAGACATGGAAGAGGCAAAAGTCTCTAAAACTTCTTGGCTTACCCTACAGAAAATAAAAACTGCACGCTTTAGAGATATAGCCAATGTGACTATTATCGGTATTCGTCAAAAAGACAATAAGTTTATCCCTATGCCTAAAGGAAGTACTATTATTATGCCTGAATCAAAATTACTACTCATCGGTACAAGTGAAGGGATAAGACGAGCTAAAAAAATTATTCGTAAAAAAGAGAAACCAGAGGAGTTAAAATATGTTTAAAATTATCCCCCTAGATAGAGGTTTAGAAAATGTTAAAGGTTTTTACTGTGGTGCAACAAACGTAGGTATGAGAACTGCTACTAATGGCACTACAGTAGATGGTGATGTAGCATTTATACGTTCAACTACGCCATGTGATATCTCTTCTGTATTTACCTCCAATACTTTTCAGGCAGCACCTATAAAACATTATCAAGCATATCCACAAGGATTTCAGACTGATTTTGTACTCATTAATGCTAAAAATGCCAACGCAATGACAGGTAAAAAAGGTGTAGAAGATATAGACTATATTATCTCAAAGCTTCAAAACAGACTTGATGTACTTAACCCCGTGATGAGTTCTACTGGTGTGATAGGATATCGTTTACCTCTTGATAAAATCTGTTCTGCTTTTGATGCTTTAGATTTTAATGCTACACACTCAGATGAGACTGCACGTGCCATTATGACTACAGATAGCTTTAAAAAAGAGTTAGCATTTAGAGTAGAACTTAACAATGGTGAAAGTTTTAACATAGGAGCCATCTGTAAAGGTGCGGGGATGATAAACCCTGCTATGGCTACAATGCTCTGCTTCATCACTACAGATGCTAACATTCCAAAGAGTGATATGGACGAACTTCTTACTGAAGGTAGTGAAGCATCATTTAACCGTATTTCTGTTGATGGTGACACCTCTACCAATGACACCGTGATGCTTTTAGCCAACAGACAAAGTAATGCTTACCATAAAGAGGGCTTCAAAGAGGCACTTCATAAGATAATGTTTGAACTGGCAATGATGATACTTAAAGATGGAGAAGGGGCAAATAAACTTGTAGCCTTTGAAGTTAAAGGTGCTAAAACACAAGATGAAGCAAAAAAAGCTAGTATGGCACTTAGTAACTCTCTTTTAGTCAAAACTGCACTCTTTGGAGAAGACCCTAACTGGGGACGTATCGCTTCTACTATAGGTGCTAGTGGCATTGTATGTGATGAAGAGAAACTTACCATTCACTATGATGATCTACTTATCTACTCTGATACATTTAGAGAGTTAGATGATGAGCGTGAAGAGAGAGCTTACGCTATTATGAAGCAAGAGAGATTCAAAGTAACATGTGACATCGGTTTAGGCGATGCATCTTACCTCTCTTATGGTTGCGATTTGAGTTATGAATATGTAAAGATTAATGCAGAGTACAGAACTTAATTCACCTCTAATCACAAAAAAGATAGAATACAGCAAATTATAATACAGGAGTAACTATGTTACACGAATATAGAGATGAAATCCATGAACTTAAACAAGAAAATGCACACTTTGCTAAAATTTTTGAAAAACACAATGAACTTGATAAAAAGATAGAACATGCAGAGATGGGAGATACTCCTATGACAGATATGGAACTTGATGTTCTAAAAAAAGAGAAACTTCTTTTAAAAGATGAAGCTTACAAAATGATTACAGATTTTAAAAAGTCTAAAGCATAGTCATTAGTGGGCTTCGGCTCACTCCTCTTACCTCTCCTCTTTAACAACATTACAAATTTTATCATACACGCTACACAATATTTAGGAACACTACAATGGCATCATTTAAAACAATTACAAACATACCAGAAGCACTTTTAAAAATTATAAGCTCTTTAAACTTTACACATATGAGCGAAATTCAAGATAAATCTATCAATCCTATATTGGAAGGTAAAGATATCTTAGCACAATCTAAAACTGGCTCAGGTAAAACTTTAGCATTTGGGATACCTGCTGTTATGCGTACAGATATGACAAAAAATAGACCACAAACAATCATCATCACCCCTACTCGTGAACTAGCCGAACAGATAGCTGTTGAGCTTAGAAAAATAGCTGCATTTAAGCCTAACCTTAAAGTACTTACACTCTATGGTGGCGTACCTCTCCGTGCTCAAGCTGACTCTTTAGCTAAAGGCTCTCATATACTCATAGGAACACCAGGAAGAATACAAGATCACTTAGCAAAAGAGACTTTGGTACTTGATAGCATAAAGACACTAGTACTTGATGAAGCTGACCGTATGTTAGATATGGGTTTTTATGATGAGATAGTAAAAATAGGCTCTAACATGCCAAGAGCTAAACAGACACTACTCTTCTCTGCAACTTTTCCTAAAAACATAGAAAAACTTGCAAAAGCACTCTTGAAACAGCCCCTTACTATAAAAGTTGATACCCTCATAGAAGAGAGTAAAATAGATGAAGTAGTCTATGAGACAGACGACAAATTTAAAACACTCAATACACTTATTCAGTCGTATAAACCTGAATCATTACTTATATTTTGTAACACAAAAGCAGAAGTGATAGCCTTAACTGACAGATTAGTAGGGTGTGGACATTCTGTTATAGATATACATGGTGACTTAGACCAGAGAGATAGAAATGAATCAGTTATCGCTTTTTCTAACAAATCAAAACGTATTATGGTAGCAACAGATGTGGCTTCAAGAGGGCTAGATATTAAAGATATCGCACTTGTTATTAACTATGATTTACCTTTTGATCAAGAGGTCTATACTCACCGTATAGGTCGCACAGGTAGAGCAGATGCTACTGGAACTGCCTTATCTTTGTTTACTCCAAATGATAGTGATAAATGCTCTTATGTCCTAAGTAAAGCCCGTAAAGCACAGATGAAAGAGTTACGTGTAGATGCTGCATTTAAAATGGCTTCTAAGTACGATACACTCTGTATTAATGGTGGAAAGAAAACAAAACTTCGTGCAGGTGATATACTTGGTACTTTTTGTAAAGAGATAGGTATAGACAACAAAATGATAGGAAAAATAAATATTACAGAGACAAAGTCATATATCGCTTTAGATTATACTATTGTGGAGAGAGTCTTTAAAGCCTTAAAAAAGACTCCTATCAAAAAGAAAAAATATATATCTTGGATATTGGATTAATCTTCCAGTATCTCTTTTTTTCTTCTGTTACGCAATACATAAAAAAGTGTAATAAATACTACAGAGATAAGTGCTATAAGTGTTGCGGACTTTAAATACTCAGAGATAAGTGCTTCATTTGAACCTAGTAGATAACCTAAAGCTACAAGGATAACAACCCAAATACCAGCCCCTAGCCCTGAGTAAAAAGAGAACTTAGCAACATTCATACGTGCTAAACCAGCAGGCAAAGAGATAAGTTGTCTGATACCAGGGATAAGTCTTCCGTTGAAGGTAGAAAGCTCACCATGTTTAGTAAAAAACGCTTCTAGCTTGTCTAGGGTTTCCTCTTTTATAAAAAAGTATTTTCCATACTTTAAGATAAACTTTCTACCAAAATGCATCGCCAAATAGTAGTTAAACAGTGCACCTAGCACAGAACCAAAGATACCCACTAAGATAACGATGTAAAGATTTAACTCACCTTGGTAGGCTAAGTAACCCGCTGGTATCATGATAATTTCGCTAGGGAAAGGGAAGAAAGTACTCTCAAGAAACATGAGAAGAAAAATACCCAAGTAGCCCATATCGCCGATGTATTGGACTATGGTATGGGCTATATCGTGTATCATTTAAGCTGTTAACTATTCGCTGTATGCACCGACGGCAGTTAAACGCTTGTAACGTTGCTCAAGTAACTCGTCTATAGTTAACTCTTTTAACTCTTTAACTGTATCTAAAAAGTACTTTTTTACTACATCTGCTGCTGTTGCTTTGTCACGGTGAGCACCAATAAGTGGTTCATCAAGTAAATCATCAATAAGCTTATGCTCTAAAAGATCTGTTGCTGTAATTTTGAGTGCTTTAGTTGCTACTTCTACTTTAGTAGGGTCATTCCATAAAATAGCTGAACATCCCTCAGGAGAGATAACAGAAAATACAGAGTACCGCATCATGGCTAATTTGTCTGCGACACCAATAGCCAATGCTCCACCAGAACCACCCTCACCTATTACAATAGAGACAAGAGGTACAGTTACAGAAGCAAATTCAAAAAGGTTTCTAGCGATAGCTTCACTCTGCCCTCTCTCCTCTGCTCCAAGTCCAGGGTAAGCACCTGGAGTGTCGATAAGCATAAGTACAGGGATATCAAACTTCTCTGCCATCTTAACCGCACGAAGGGCTTTTCTGTAACCTTCAGGGTTTGGCATACCAAAGTTTCTCTTAATCTTGTTCTTTACTCCACGACCTTTTTGCTCACCTATTATCATAGTTTTATGTCCATCTATCCATCCGATGTAACATAAAATAGCAGGATCATCACGAAAAGCACGATCTCCATGAATTTCATACGCATCATCCATTATGAGTTTTATATAATCTAATGAATAAGGTCTATCTGGGTGACGTGCGAGTTGTAACTTTTGATAGTCGCTAAGAGAACCAAATGTTTTTGATACCTCTTTTTCTAACTCTTTTTGATGCTTCTCTACAGATTCAAGGTTTGCAATGGCATGTGCCGATACTATCTCAGCTTGTATCTTTTCAATTTTATTTTCAAAATCTAAATAGGTTGCCATATTAAAGTCCTTATACTTTTTTGAAGATTACTACGCCATTTGTACCACCAAAGCCAAATGAGTTACTCATAGCAACATTAATCTCTGCTTCTCTTGCTTTATTTGGTATATAATCAAGATCACAATTTTCATCTGGTGTTGTGTAGTTAATCGTTGGAGGAAGTACTCCATCTCTCATTGACATAAGACAGACAACTGCTTCAATAGCACCTGCTGCACCTAAACAGTGACCTAGTTGCCCCTTAATAGAACTTACTGGAGGACAGTTCTCTTTCCCTCCAAATAACTCTTTAAGTGCAGCTGTTTCATTTTTATCATTTACAGGGGTAGATGTTCCATGTGCATTGACATAATCAATTTTAGGTTCACCTGCCATTTTATAGGCACCTTTCATTGCACGAAGTGGACCATCCATAGTCGGTGTAGTAATATGATTTGCATCACCACTCTCACCAAAACCGATAATCTCTCCGTAAATTCTAGCTCCACGTGCTACAGCGTCATCATAACTCTCTAAAACCAATGCACCTGCTCCTTCACCCATAATGAAACCATCACGATCTGCATCAAAAGGTCTTGATGCTGTTTTAGGATCATCATTTCTAGTAGAGAGTGCCTTCATTGCAGCAAATCCACCAATACCAACAGGACAGATAGCAGACTCAGCACCAATAACTAACATCTTGTCAGCTGTACCAACCATAATAGACTTTGTAGCTTCACCAATGGCATGTGTACCTGCTGCACAAGCAGTAACAGATGATAGGTTAGGTCCTTTTAGGTTTTGATAGATAGAGATAAACCCACCTAACATATTTACCAACGAAGAGGGGATAAAGAAAGGAGAAATTCGTCTTGGTCCTCTTGTATTACAAACTACAGAGTTCTTCTCTATATTTGGTAATCCACCAATACCTGAACCCGAAGCGACACCAAATCTCTCTCTGTCAACATCTTCTGGTAAATTAGCATCTTCTATCGCCTCAGCAGCAGCTTTTATCCCTAATTGGATAAATCTATCTGCTTTTTTTACCTCTTTTGCATCCATAACAGTTGAGGGATCAAAATCCATAATCTCACCAGCTATTTTTACTGAATGCTTCTCTGTATCAAATGATTCAATAAGCTTAACCCCACATTTTCCATCAATAATTGCAGAAAATGCACTCTCTTTATCAAGTCCTAACGAATTTATCATTCCTAAACCTGTAACTACTACTCTTTTCACTGGTTCTCCTATCTGCTTGCTTTATAAGATATATGTCAATATTTCGTAAAATACTAATATATAACTTATAGCCTCTCTCTAAAGAAAGACTATAATTTTAACTATACGTTTTCGATGAATTTAATTGCGTCAGCAACAGTAGCGATTGCTTCTGCTTGATCATCAGGAATTTCGATATCGAATTTTTCTTCAAGTGCCATTACTAACTCTACAACATCAAGACTATCAGCTCCAAGATCCTCTACGAATTTTGACTCTTCTTTTACCTCATCTGGGCTCACATTTAATTGCTCTACTACTACTTCTTTTACGTCATCAAATAATGCCATTGATTACTCCTTAAATTTGTTATAAAATACGCATTATTATAACTAAAAAATAATAAAAAAGTTATATTATTTAAATTAACTCTACAAAAGATAGCATTTACTCTCCTAAAAGTTGCTTTTTAACAAAAGGGTCATGCAGATTTTTACCTTGAAGCATAAGAAGTCTCATCTCTTCATAAGAGATAAGCCCCTCCTTTCTCTTTTCAACAGCAGCAAAACCATAACCCATAGGCGATGGTGCAATACGTGAATACCATGCTTTTTTTGCATCTATCCATTCATGTGTATCTAAAGTTTGAGTTAGAACTGCTTTAATCTTAGGAGAGTGACCTTCAAGCCAAAGTACCACACAACCTATATCATCAAAAAAGTATGTATCTGCATTTTTTAAAATAATCTGTGCAGCATATTCTAGTGTTTCGACATCCATATTACACTCTGAACATTGATACTCTTTAGGTTTAAGTGTTACTGGTTTATATGCTGTATTGCCTTTATATACATATCTTGCCCCTTCATCAGTACCTAAAGAGAGTAACAATATAACCATAACAGCAATAACTACGACAAATGTTAGAAGGTTAATCAATAATTTTTTCACAATAACACCCCATTTTTAAGATAATAAATTCCTACATACGCACTACAAAGTAGAACAAATAGACTTAACAATACTAACGAAATTCGCTTTATGTTTTCTGATGACTCTTTAAAAAAGTATTGCATTACAGCATTATTTATAGTGAAAAATAGCCCTAATAGTAGGAGTCCCCATAACAGATATCCAACATAATAGTAGTGGTGTTGAAGCATACAAAATGGACATTGATGTGTAGGAAGTTCATAAATGTATGTACCAAAAAAATAGACTACTGCATAGTAGGAGATTATTCCAAAAAAAAGTGTTGAAACAAGACTCATAACGACAAAGTCTGATAGTACACTTAACACAACTAGTGCAAACATTAGATAAAAGAGTATAATCAACTTTGAGATATCTAACCCAAATGGTAATCCATTTCCACCTCCTATTTGTCCAAATATCACAGAACAACAGCTCACAGGATTGGTTGTTTCTATATGCGTAAAATAGAGTATATCTAATACAAACTCCACACTTAGCAAAGAGAAGATAAAAATAAATAACCAAGATTTCACTTTTATATATGGGTAATCTCTCTCTTTAAGATCCATACTATTGATACTTAACCATAAACCACTTAAAAATAAAATAATAATTTTTAGTAACAAAAGAGGATTACCATAAGCATTGGCTTTTACCACCCCTGCAGCACACATAGCTCCAGGAATAAGAGAAGAGAGATTATCTATAGTATAGACAAAATAAGGGAGTAAAATAACTTTTAATACCATCACCATAAAGATTATAGTCATCACCAAATAGGAGCGATTTTCTAAAGTAAACTGTTCAGTTGTAAAGTTTGTAAAATTCCACTTTCTCAACAACCCAAAGGTAGCTATTGAGGCAAGTATAAGAAGCATAAAAAGTATTGTCTCCGATAAAAGATAGACAATTACTTCCCTACTTAAAAGTATCTCATTCATTAGACAATACTCCCATCCTCCATGTGTACCACCCTACCCACAAAAGGCAGTGTTTCAAAAAGTGGGTCATGAGTTGCTACAATAATAGTCTTTCCATCCTGATGAAGCTGTTGAAGTATCTCTATAAACTTTAAAGAGTTTGCTTTGTCTAAGTTTGCTGTAGGTTCATCACAGATAATAAGATTTGGTTCTGCAACTAATGCTCTTGCAATAGCACAACGCTGTTTTTCTCCACCTGAAAGCTCTTTAACCTGTTGCTTTGCTTTATGATAAATAGAGGCTTGTTCCATACTTCTTTTTGTCATCTGCTTCACTTCAGTTAAGTCTATACCACTATTGATAAGAGCTGCCATTACATTCTCTTCTACACTAAGAACTTCTAAAAGGTTAAAGTGTTGAAATATAAACCCAATACTTTTTGCACGATATGCTGAAGCATGCAAGTCTGGAAGTTTAGAGATAAGTTCACCCTCTACAACTATTTTACCACTGCTTGGTTTATCGAGTGCAGCTATAAGTGAGAGCAGTGTAGATTTACCACTACCGCTTACCCCACTTAGTATCATCATCTCCCCTTTGTCAAGTTCTAAGTTAATAGACTTTAGTGCTTCAAAAGCTTGCGGAGTTCCTTCATTAAATACTTTACAAATATTCTCTATACGAATCATCATAGCATTGCCTCTTTTGGTGGTGTTACTGCTACTTTCCATGCAGGAATAAGCACAGCCCCAAGAAAAGGGATGGCATAAAATAGAAAGATAGTACCTAAAAGACCAAACTCTATTGTAGGAGTGAACGCTACGGTATTAGACAAGTTAGCACCTCCTAAAAATATTTTACTCAGTAGTGGAGCATCACCTATAAACACATAAAGGTATGCCAAGACAACACCTAAAGTAAAACTTATAAAAATAATAATCACAGTCTCATAAAATTTTAGTTTTAAAATATCTTTAATACTCCAACCTACAGCACGTAAAATACCTATCTCTTTACGCTCAGTTGAATAGACCATAGCGTAACGTTGATAGAGTATCAACATAAATGTTACCATAGCCACTAGATATAGGATAAGGAAAAGACCCCCTTTATAGTTGTAAAGATTTTCATAAGCTTTGATAATCTCTCTCTTTTCTACTACCCTTACATCATAAAATTGTAAGTGAATTTTAGCAACGATATTATCCCACTCTGCATCATTTGGTACATTAAATGTAATATCTGTTATTTCATCTTCATGGAGTCCAAATATCTCTCTTGCTAAATCTATAGGCATGATTATCATATCATTGGCTATGATATTGGCTTCTTTAGAGAGTGTATGAGCAATATTTACTTTTTTAAATGCACCTTTTGGGGTTTTAAAGGTAAAACTATCTTTATAGTAATGTTGAGACAAATAATGCTTTACCCCACTACCAACTATCATGCTATCTGTAGATAAAAATTCTTTAAGATCTAACTCTTTAACTAATGTCTGTAGTGACTTACTGCTCTGTTCATCAAAGAAATCGACACCTACTATGAGAAATGATTTCTCTCTAGGTGCAAAAAAATACCTACCATACACACGTGGTGCAACTTTTGAAATACCATGAATCTCTAAAATAGTATCTATCCACTCTGTAGGGGTGTTAACTGTTTTACCAGCTTGAACTCTACTTACAGTAAAATCACTCTGCATTTTTACTGTATCTAAAAGGCTTTTTTGTAAAGAAGAGGAGATAAAAAGTACCGAGCTTAAAAGAAATATAATAATAACAGAGATAACCACTACACCGATATGTTTTGTTTTTTGTTTAAAAAGTAGCAGGGTTAAAAAATATAAAAATGTACTATTTTGCATAAATTAAATCCATTTTATTGATAGTCTGCATTTGAGGATACGCAGGGTGAGATGTAGTATCAAGTACCGATATTCTTGGTTCATAATACGCCACACTAAAAGAAGCAGATGAGATGTTTGTTACTTTAACTACAGCACCTGCTATGGTATGAGAAACATGTATATGATGAGTCATGTAATGTAGAGAGGTTAAAGCTATAAGTAACACTATTCCTAAAACTACAAAAGAGAATTCTTTAATCATATTTAGTTCTATTAGGGCTGGTCTATGCCATCTAAAGCCATAACCATTTTAGCCGTAATCTCATCAAATTTAACTAGTGCTTTACCTTTATGGTCTAGCATGAATGCCTTAGCACTCTCTTGCGTTTTAAAAGGTATAAGTTCATGTCCCATAGGTCCAAAAATATCTGAATCTAGTACATAATATGCCTCTTTAGCCGATATCTCTTCAAGTGTATAGTAATCACTCACTGTAATTTCACTAATTTGATGACGATTATAAGGGAAATCTCCATCAAAGATATAATACTTCATCATATCTTTCACACCATCAAAATAGTAATTTATCCCATCATGCTTGATATGAGAAACCCATTTTGGATACTTAGAGACAAACATTCCACAAACAGGACACTTATCTTTAGCATGTACCTTTATATGTTTCACTCCTACACGCATACTACCATTACTAACATAGTATGCAACGGCTTTGAGTTTTGAACTAGAGAGTCTAGGACAAGCATGAGACTCTTTTACTCTCTGTATCAGCTCTTCTATCGTACCTTCTGAAGAGGGAAGAGCTTTCTCTTTACAGAGGGTTTTAACTATCTTCTCACCTTTGTTAGATAGTTTAACAATTTTTGCTAAACTTAACTCATTAGCAAAAAGTACAGCTGTTATAAAAAGTAATAGTAGCGATATTTTTATCATGTTTTAACCTATTTATACTAGTTCCCACAGTTGATGTGGAAAAATTATCTATTTTTTAAGTAAAGACCTATAGCTTGCATCTGTTTAGGGTTTGATGTTTTACAGAGTTTATGCTCAAGCATAAAAGCTTTAGCTTCTGCCGTAGTAGTAAACTTAACTTCTGTCTTTTGACATATCTTAGCATACATCATTTCGCCCTTTGCTGACATCATTGCTTGTTTTTTAGCAATCATTTTACTCTCTTTAGCAAAGTCGCTCTCAGCTTTTTTGTATGCTGAAGTATAATCAACTACCTCTCCCCCATTGGCTTGAGCAAATTTTTCTGCATCTGATTTATGAGCAAAAGCATATTTGCTCACCATGCTCATGGTTCCTTTTTTTCTAGAGCCTACAACATATGTTGCTTTTTCTACAGGAATAAACTTTAAACTAATAACATCAACTACTTTTATATCTGAAAGTTTAGCACCTTTTTTCATGTCATCAACAAGACAGTGAAGAGAGCAGTACTGTTTCACCTCTCCATCTACAGTAGCAGCATGGTTTGTTTTGTAAAACATCGGTAGTGACATACCACACTCAGGACAAAAAAGCTTTGCTTTTCCATTTTGGAGAATAGTTGCTTTATCTAAAGATACCATCTGAAACTTTTTCATCATTCTCTTTGGGCTACTCTCTTGTGCTTGTACAAGTGTAACCATAGTCACAACTGCTAGTAGTGCTAGTAAAATCTTTTTCATACTATTTCCTTATTATTTTAATAACACATACTAATACATTAATGTTAAATAAGTGTTAAGATTTAATAAAATCTATGTATCTCTTCCATAATATTAGAAAATTCTATATCATCACCCTTCTCTTTTAGAAACTTCATCAGATATCTCTCTGAAGCTTCTGTAGTATAATTTCTTTCTAGCATTAAAAGTTCTTTATAAAGTTCATCAATAATCTCAATCACATGCTTTGAGATACTTTTTCTTGCTGCATGATACCCTATAATTTCACCTGTATCGTTATCTCTTCTTGATTCAAACTCAGTAAAAATCCAGTAATATCTACCATCTTTTGCTAGATTTTTTACTACTGCATTAATATTTTTTCCTTGTGAGATAGTTTCCCAAAGAAGTTTAAAAACAACTTTTGGCATATCTGGATGACGTACAATACTATGAGGTTTACCTATAAGTTCCTCTTTTGTATATCCACTTACTTCCATAAAATAGTCATTACAAAAAGTGATTTTACCTTTTTCATTGGTTTCACTAACAATATATCTTTTAGGGTCTAAAGGTATCTCTTCATCAAGTGGTGTAGGTTTTTGCATCTTAAATCCTTCCATTAAGTAGTCTAATTAGTGCATCTGATACTTCATCAAATTTTAAAATTCTCTTTCCATTGTGTGCTTTAGAAAATATTTTAGCTGCCTCTTCTGTCTCTATGGCTATAAGGTCATCACCTGCTGGTGAAGTGACATTACTACCATAGATAAAATATGCCGTCTCTGCATTAATATGTTTGAGTGTTTCATAGTCTGTTACGACTATTTCTGAAAAGTCTCTCTCACTTTTTACCCCTACATCAAACCATTTTCCAGGTACATGGTAAAATTCAAATAGTGACTTAGGACTAGAGAAATAGACAGTTTTTCCATTTCTTACTTTTATTTTTCCTACCCATCTAGGCTCTTTATGGACTTTAAAGTGCCTTACTAAGCATGTAGTATTTTTGTCAAAATCCATACTATAAAATCTACCTGCATTAAATGGTTTTTCTGTAGTTGTTTCTGCAAACAAAGAGAGACTAATAAACACTATAAGTGTAAAAAACTTCATTATACTAAATCCTTTTTTTCAAAAATTTTAAAGCCTAAAAAGGCAAAAAGTATCCCTAAAGTAAGAGGATACACCATAGAGATAAAGACAAAAAATTCTTGACTTATTATATCTAAGATATAAAATGCAACAGGTCCCATCACTGTTAGTTCTGGGTCAAAAAGAGAAATAGCTGCTACCCTAAAAATCTCCATTGGGTTCAACATTGCAATAGTTATAATTAACTCTGCATTAAATCTCTGTTGCATCATTAAAGAGATAAGGGCAATATCTATAAATGCTAAAAGGAATATCCATACAAAGAATGAGATACCTAGTGCCATCTCTGATGATTTAACAATAGAAGAGATAAAAAATGCTATACCTAAAAATGCTGAACTCATAGAAAAAAGCAGTCCTGTATATAGAAAGAAAAGATTTAATGGTACTTCTGCACCTTTATACATACCATAGAGTATAGCAAAAAACATTGCCATAAATACAGGTAAAAATACCGTAATAAAACGCCCAAAGACTTTACCCCAATAATACTCTTTAAGTGAGATTGGGAAAGAGAGCATATACTCCAGAATATGACTATCTCTGTCACCAGAAATAGAACGCACAGTAGTAATAAGTATAAATATAGGTAAGATAACAATAGTTACTTGAATATACATAAGTAGAAGTCTACTTAAACCAGAAAAACCCATTACCTGAGACTCTGTAATACCTGCAATAAAAAAAAGTGCAATCAATCCACCAAAAACTAATGAATAGACAATAAACCAATTGGCACGAATAGACTCTCTTAAATCTAAATAAGCGATTAATAGTAAATTTCTAAAACTCAAATGTAATCCTTCTTTTTAATATGCTTTTCAATATGCTTTCCTATTTTTCTTTGCTTCAATTTTAAAAATACGTTTTGACACCTCTTCAAAATTTATCATTTTGCTATGCTCTTTTGCTGTACCATTACTATCATGTGCTGCAAATCCATACGCCATAGGTGTGATATTTTCTGTATCATAATATGCCATACGTGCATCAATCCACTTTCCTGTTTGAGCATCTGTAATCCAAATTTTTGCGTTATCAGCCCATGCTATCTTTTCATCATCAAACCATAATACCATACAACCTATATCATCAAACATATAACTTCTATTTGTTTGTGGGTTTATCACTTGTACCGTGTTATGTCTGTCACTTACAACCATTTTACAGCGTTCACACATATCTCTGTCCCAATGCACATCTCGTAACTCTGTAGAACTTCTCTTTTCACAAGCAGTGAAACTTAACAGTAATACTATAGCTAAAAAAAGTAATTTAATGTGTTGCATAAGGATCAACTTTTTCATCTGAGACTACTTTACCTAAATCCATATAAACTTGCCGATTTACAATCTCTTGTACCTCTTCTATACGGTGTGTAACAAAGAGTGACAACTTCTCTTTTTTACTCTCTTGAATCAGTGCATAGAAATCTTCTCTAGCTTTTGGGTCAAGGTTAGCTGTAGGCTCATCATAAATAACAATTTCACTCTCCTTAGCAAAAGAGATAGCTATAAGAAGCTTCTGCTTCATCCCTCCTGAGAGTTTAAAAAAAGATTTTCCGAGATTTATTTTAATATCAAACTTCATAGCATTAGCATAATGATAAATACTTTTTTCATCTACCCCTGAACTTTTACATACATAAGATATAAGTTCCTTAACACTTAGTTTAATAGGAGGAGGAAGTTGTGGTACAAAAGAGACATGTTTTAGTACTTCAGTACGCTCTTTAATAGGGTCTAAACCATTTACTTTTACATGACCACTACTCGGATGATAATAGCCTAGTATAGAACGTATTAAGGTAGTTTTACCTGCTCCATTGGCTCCCATTAGAGCCACAGAGTCATTGAGTTTAAATGCTATATTTACAGAATCTAAAGAGAGATGCGTACCAAATTTTTTACTTAAATTGTTCACTTCTATCATACAAGTCCTTTAAGTCTAAAGTCAAACTTGAGTGCATCTGTATGACATACATCTATACATCTTCCACAGAGTGTACAGTCAGCTCCTGTAATATACTCATGAGTAATACCCTTCTCTTCTCTTTGTTTGTCATATTTTGCTTTTACTATCTCTAATACTTGATTTTCAAAACATACATCATGACATACCATACAGTGGTCACAGTTGTCATTCCACTCTACTCTTAGTGCAGAAGCTTTTCCTATCATTCCATATGTTGTACCTATAGGACAAATATAAGTACACCATGCACGACGAGAAAAAAAGACTTCAAGTGCTAGAACAACCAAAACCCAGATAAGTGCTAAACTCCACCCATAGGCTACCATTCTACTAAGTATCCCTACAACATTAAATGTCTCAAAAACTAGATACCCACTACTAAATGCAAGGGTAAGAAAAATAGCCCAAAAGATGTAACGTACTCTATGGTCAAACTTTCTACTCTTTATTATTTTCTTTGCCACTAAGGTATCATGCCACTTTTCAGCAATCTCTGAAAGCAAACCATAAGGACAAACCCATGCACAGTAACTTCTCCCACCAACTAAGAGATAAAAAAGTGTAATTGTAACTGTACCTATCACTATGTTAATAGGCATTTTAAAGGTAGCTAAATAGACTTGCATCGTGGTAAAAGGATCTATAAGATGGAATCCTAAAAATCTTGAACCATTTAGTGTTCCTTCTAGTGTTTGAATATCAATAAAAAATGATAAGAAAAAAAGTAGATGGATAGAAATAACAAGTATCCATCTTTTCATTCTATAACTAAACTTTTTTTTACCCTCTTTGCTTACATCGAAAAATGTAGACCAAAAGGTTGTTTTTCTTATGGTCTCTCTATTATTATACTTATCCATCTTGAACTTCCTCTATGGTTGGCTATATTGTAGCTACTGTTTAGCAGCTTCTGCTTTAGCTGGAAACGCACCTATCTCATCTGCAAATCTCTTTAAATCATCATTATTTAATGGTATTAAAAGCCCTTTCATAACAACGTTTTCTTTTCTACCTGATTTAAATGCTGTTAAATTTTCGTAGATTTTTTCAGCTGTTTGACCAAAAAGCTTAGGTCCCATCATCGCTTTACCATTTTGCATACCTGAACCATTTACACCATGACAAGAGGCACATTTACTTTTATACTCTCTACTTACTGGGAATGCTCCTGCACTTCCTGCTTTGTCTCTTAGTGCATTGAGTTTATCATCCTCTTTTTGTCTGTCTGATTTTTCATCTACTTTAACACTATTTGCTGATTGCATTGTATCACCAAAATCTTTTATGACTTTACCATATTCGCCACCATGATACGCACCACCACCCATAAAGGTAAGTCCCATTAAACCTATAATAACTACGGTGAGTAACCCTACAATAATATTTTTCATGCTTATCTCCTTGCCTCTTTTATTTTTTGATTAAATTGATATATCTCATCTGCTAATGATCTGATCTCATTCTCATCCATCATGTTAATCAGTTCTATCATGAAATCATTTTTCTTCTTACCACTTTTAAAAGCGGCAATAGCATTAAAAATCTCATCTGAAGTTTTACCCAATAATGATGGTCCTATAATTCCATTTGCATAATCGTTATGACAAGCCGAACACTTCACGATAAATTTTTTACTCAACTTTTTTACTAAAAGTGAAATTTTTATCTCTTCGTATGGACTTCTAACATGTATGTTTGCATCTAAACTTGTACGTGGTTTTACACGTACAGATGCATCTTTATTTGCAGGTTGTGCATTTTGGTCATACTCACTTTTAATATTGTAATCATAATAGTAAGATTTACTCTGTTTTTTATCTACACTCTTATCTTTAACTTTAATCTCTCTACTATGATTATTCGCTACGATTTCTATCTTTGGTGCAGTATTACTTACTACAGTTTTATGCTCTTTTGCCGTAGTGTCTTCTCCACATGCCGTCAATAAAGAGGCTACTAATAGACTAGAAACTAAAGTTGCTAGTGATGTTATTTTTTTCATCTTATACCTCTAACTTTCATTTTGATATTGTTCTTTATATGTAACTCTTGGTTTTACAATAATAGAAGCCGTTTTAGTAGGACAAACTTCTTCACATGCACCACATCCTATACAACCATCATAAATTTCTGGTCGTTTTCCACCTTTGCTATCTGGAACCATCGCAATAGCAGAGAGAGGGTTTGGTATAGGACAGACATCGGCACATAGAGTACACGGTTTCCCCTCATAGCCCTCTAACTTATCTAAAAGATTTCTCTCCAATTCTGTTACGTTTCTTTGTGCATCTGTAAACGCATGCATAAATCTGTTATAGCCTTGTGGTACAGGCGTATTGTTCATCGCTAAACATCTATCTGGAAACTCCAATACTGCTATACCCATATGTATATCTTCAGCTTTTTCACAGTGATGATCTAATGCACCTGATGGACATGCAAGTACACATGGTACAGCTGTACAAGCATAACAACCACGCTCTGTTGCATCTATATATGGAGTGCCTAAGCCATGTCCCATAGCTATATCTGATAATTTAATAGAGTGATATGGACACACTTGCAGACACTGACCACACTTAATACAGAGTGCTAAAAAGTTATCTTCATCTATTGCACCAGGAGGTCTTAGTCTATTTTCTGCTTTTACTGCTTTTGGAGCAAACAGATAACCACCTGCTAAAACAGTACCTAATATACCTAGTGTTGAGTATTTGACAAATTCTCTTCTATCTGTTTTTACCTTTGCCATATTTATCCTTCCATCTTTACTTTTGGTTCTTCATCTTCAAGCAGAAATAGTGGCTTTGAAAATGGTGCTAGTTTTGCTAAAAAATTCAATAGTGAAATTACAGGTGAACCGTAAAAAAACTTTACATCAGGGTTATATACCCAAAGTTGATCTGCGTACTGATACACTTTGTGTGGTGTATCACCGATGTTATCTCCATTTTTATCAAACCCTTCATAGTTATCCCAGTAGTTACCTACTATCTCATTTTCATTGGTCTTTGAACCTCTACTATTATTAACAATATCTTCAATATTTCCCAAAATTACATTATCTTTAATAATATTATTTTCAGAGAGAGAGTGAAAATGTAGTGCAACAGCATTGTAGAGAATTTTATTTCCAATAATCCAGTTATGGGTGTCTGGTTCAAAAGGTGATCTGTCTATATAGAGTCCTTGTGCATTGTAGAGTATGGTATTGTCTTTAAGTGTAAAGTTAGAAACATCTTTTAAACCTATCCCCATACCTGTAGCACCTAGTGAACTCTTAATAACATTTCCTGTTGCAATAGTATCTTTAGAGTACATAAAAAAGATACCCACAGAGTTAAACTTATAGTGATTGTCTTTTACTATATTTTTTCCAGCATACATAAAATGTAGAGAGTATCTACCATACTCTCCGTAGTTCTCTACTATCTCATTTCCATGAGAATACCATACAACCATATCACGTGACTTTATAAGAGAATTCTTTTTAATAAGATTATCATTACTATACCAAAGTCTTAAACCATCACCACGAAGCCCTAAATCTAACGCTTTAGAGGTAATATAGTTATAAGAGACAATAGATTTTTTTACCATCTGCATATCTATACCAAAGAGACAATCATCTATTTTACAATGACTAATCTCACACTGTTTTGCATCAGATATCTTGATAGCCGCATCTAAAGTATGATGTTTGTCTCCACTATTGGTAATTCTTACATTTTTAATAGTCACATAAGAACTATTTATAGTAATGACTGTTCCATTACCTTCACCATCTATCACAACACCCTCTTCAATTCCTATGATAGAGAGAGGTTTATTGATAGTAATACTACCTTTATATACCCCTGCTGGTAACTTTAAAATAGATCCTTCAGGTGCAGTATCAATAGCATTTTGAAGTATATTCGCTTCTAAAAAAGTAAACAATGATAAGAGAAATATAACTAGAACTTTAATCAAACTTCAAACCTTTATGATATATATCTATGAATTTATAGATGTCTCTTTTATTGCTTTTCTTTTTGCAAAATAAGCCAAAAGACTTAAGATACTAATAGCTAACAATAGATAAAAACCTATTGTTGGGTAAGAGTGTGTTGTAAATTGTGCTATCTTACCATCGCCAAATACTGTTGGCATAAATGGTTTAATCTTGAATGCTCCCCAATCATGAAGATTATGTCCAAACCAATAGAGCCAGTAGGAGTAATCTGCTAAAAACAGTAGAGGTAGAGAGACTGGAATTAACATACCTAACGTAAATATTGCTGTATCGTATGCTATAAAATAGATAATAATTAATGACAGCAACAACAGTGCATAAATACCTATCTCACGTTCAAAATAGCCCCCTACATACATAGGATCCATCCCTACATAGTGATTAATTGTATTCATCTCATGTACTTCACCAGAGAAGCCATCAAAATGAAAAAAGACAGGAATCCCTTGAGGAAATGCCTCTTTTGGATAGTTAGGTGCTTCAAGTGAAACAGCCCAAATAGGTAAAGAAGCTACTCCAATTTCAGCAGTGGAAGCAATCATTTTTTCTAAATCATTGTGAGCCTCTACATCTGTTGCGACACTTTTATATCTACCTTGGTTATAAAGGTTCCAAATCTTAATAGATAGTGGTGAAATCTCATCTGCTTTACCCTCAGATATTTTATTCATGGTTCCATGAAATGTAATCATAGGTAAAGTAAAACCTAACGTAAGTATTATCAGTGCTAAAGCAGCAAAAACCCTTGCTTTTATAAAACTCGGATGCATATATTCTCCTTTGTGGAATAAATTAAAATGATTATATCAAAAGAGTGTATAAAAAGAATTGAGGTGCATCAATAAAGTAGTTAAAGTTATGAAAAATGATAGTTAATGATTATAGCATAGATAGATTATTAAAAGTTATAGTAGTGGCTATACTAAGGGAAGTATCCCTTAGTATATTTGAACATATTATGTGTCTAAAATAGGTTGGCGTTTTCGTCAATCCATTTAAAGTACTCAATAATATCTTTAATCTCTTCTTTACTCATATGCTGGTTAGGCATTTTAAGGTTGAAGTAATCAATCATACCTTTAATGTATGGTTCTTTAAATTTAGATTCTGGAGATAAGATAAATGCACTTACCCATTTCTCAGCATCTTCATGACGTTGAAGTACACCTGTAAGGTCTGGACCAGATGATACTTTACCAACAACGTGACAACCTGAACATCCACCTTCATCAAAGGCTCTTGCTCCACGCTCTGCTTCTGCAGATTGCTTAGTAGCTACAAGTCTAACTAGTGCATCTTTAGCTCTAATACCAACATCGGCAGTTTTAACCATAAGTTGCCAAATCATGTTTTCAAAAAGAATCGCTTTTTCCATGTCACCAGCAGCTACTGCTTCGTCTGCAAGTTTTTTCTGAGCAGGAATTTGTCCAGCTTGATCAAAGGCATCTGTTACAAGGTCAGCAACTACTTTATGGTCAGCAAAGTTATTATCTTTTAAGAATTTAACAACTGAGTTAATAACTTCTTGAGTTGCAGCATTTACAGCAACTGTTTTGTCATACTCTGCTTTTAACTCTTCAGGAGACATAGTTTTCATTTTAAGCTTTTGTGCTGACTCATACTTTTTATTTGGATCTTTAACCATAAGGTAACCCATCATTTCTAAGTGAAGTGCCGAACAGAACTCTGTACAGTAGTAAGGGAAAACACCCTCAATATCAGCTTCAAATTTAATAGTAGAAGTTTCACCTGGTTCTAATGACATATGTACATCAAAGTTATCAACTGTAAACCCATGAGTTTCATCTTCAGCTCTCTCAAGGTTAGTTATATGCATAGTTACTATATCACCTTTATTAACAGTGATTCTTTCAGGGTTTATGTGTGAACGAACCATTGTTGCATAAACAGTAACATTTTTTCCTTCTCTTACTATTCTCTCTTGACCAGCAAGTGTTTTACCTTTATGAGGCTTACCAGTTTTGGTATTTGTACCCATTTGGTATCTAACTTTAGGATGAAGCTTACTCGCTCTAATTGCAACAGCTTGGTGAGGTTCACCTAAAGGAATTGGCATATCATAAAGAAGATCCATTGTTTTACCACTAATATCAATCAACTGGTGATTTTGTGGGTGTAGTGGTCCAACATTTTGAAATCTATCAATTGCTAATTTGTTAAGTGAAATAATATATTTCCCTTGAGGATCAGCAGATTTACCTTCCATACCACAAAGGTGTCCAACATTATAATGAACATTCTCTTTATCAAGTACTTTTAGTGTTTTATAGTTCCATTTTACAATTTGACTATCAACATATAGTGAAGTATAAATTTCACCATCTACATTAGAGTACTGGTTATGCAATGGCCCAAGACCCAACTCAACTTGACCGTGTAAAGATGACTTCATATCTAAGATAGGGATACCATAAGGATCTTTTCCTACAAATTTCTTGTCAGCAATAAGTTTTTTAATTTTACTCCATTTATAAACAGAAGCATGTGTATCAAGCTTACCACAAACTGTAATGTATTCACCATCTGGAGAGACATCAACACCATGAGGTGATTTTGGCTCAGGAATTAAAAATAATGCATCATTAGCAATAGATACTTCCATAGGAATAATTCTCATTCCATTTACAACTTTTACATTTTTAGGATCTTCTGCAAGTTTAGCCAATTTTTCCCAGTTATATACATGTAAGAAGTCAGTATCATATCTACTACAACCAGCTTCAAATGGAGGCATACCTACTTCTATACCACCTGTGTACATCTCTGTGTTAAATGAGTTTGTGAAACCCCAACCATGAGAAGCACCTTTACCTGCATCAGATAAATCCTGCATGTATGGAGGCATTTCAATAACAAATGAAGCATTTTGATCAATTCTACCAATTTCTGGATTAAATTTCCAAAGTGTTGCTCCACCACGATATGTCTCTTTATACTCTTCTATTGGGTGGTAATTATTATCAAATGGTGCAGCATATTGACATGCTTCAATGATATACTCAGAGTTTTGTGTAAAGAAAGCTCCACCATGATCTGATTTGAAGACAGGATTCACAACAATTTGTTTTGTTTCAAAATCTTCTAAATCAATAACAGCAATTCTTGGGTTAGCTTTATCATTAATAACCAACCATTTACCATCATATTTACCATCTTTTTCAGAAAGTCCAGGGTGATGAGTATCTCCCCAATTAATTTCTCTACCTCTAACGTTACCTTGTCTAAGTACTTTTTTTGAATCTTCATCAAAACCATACCCTTGCCAAGGCTCAGGGGTAAATACTGCGATGTATTTAAGAATTTTCATAGATGGTACACCATATACCAACATCTGTCCACTCTGTCCACCAGAACTAAATACTACAAACTCATCTCTCCCACCAGTAGGTAGGTAAGTTTTTGCTGCACGGATAACATCGTTTTCCGTTAAGCCTCTCTCTTTCATAACTTTTTCTAAAGCCCCTGAACTAAAAGCTGTTGTAGCAGCTAAAGCAGAACCTAGAAAAAGTGTTGAAAGTTTATTTAACTTATTACTCATTTTCTCTCCTCCAAATTTTTAAAAACTAAATTTAAGGAAATGACTCCCCAAATTAAGATTTATCTAATGTCACAATAATAATTAAAGCTTATTATAATAATCAGACACTTACTATTATAACTAAATAAAATGGGTAGCTTACTTGATTTGTGTCAAGATTTTAACACTAAATTAACAATGATTTTAGTTTTGAATTGTGTTTTTAGAAATGAAGTAATTTACAAAGATGTAGAAATACATCCTTGTAAAGATAGATTAAAATTTATATTTTAAATTTGCGTAAAGGTAACGCCCAGGTTCATTCATAAGCATAACTTCTTCTCCTGGTACACCAAGAAGAATTAAATCTTTATAAGTATTTGATACCGCATAAGTCTCATCAAAGACATTATCTACACCTACAACGAGTTCAAAGTTCTTTCCAAAGTTTTTTGTAGCTCTTAAATTGAGTATAGTATATGCTTCTAACTCTTGTTCCCCATTTTCAGCATCTACATCATCCCAAGAATCAGCTGCTATTACTTGCGCTCTAAATGTTAAACTCTCATCCCAGTCATAATTTGCTGCAAGATTCACTTTAAATGGTGGAATTTCAGGCATGTTTGTCTTATTTTGTCCTGTAAGTGGATTATCTTTTTCACCCCTTTGATATGCCATTCCATAATCAAAATAGAGTTCAGCAGTAGCTATATATGTTCCACTAAGTTCAAATCCATAAATGGTTGCATCAACATTTTCATAGTTATTTGTATTGCCATTACTTGCATTATAGGCAATATAGTCTTCTAACATTGAGTAAAATACTTTTGCTTTAAAGGTAGCATTTTCATAGCTTTTTTCTATACCCATATCAAACTCATAGTTAACTGTATTGGCTAAGTCAGGTGTTCCTATAGCATTGCCCATGCTTCCTATCCAGTAAAGTTCTTTTGCGTCTGGTACTCTTGACGACTTTCCAAAACCTACAAAATATTTGGTATACATATCTACATTGTATGTTCCAAATAAGTAGGCACTTAATGCACTATATTTATTGTCAGGTTGTACTAAATTTACTCTGTTATTGGCAGGAGTAACCGTTGTATCATCATATCTTACCCCCATATCTAAAACAAATTTACCCATCTTTATTTCATCTTTTATAAAAAATGCTATATTCTTAGTATCTACATCATCTATACTATAGGCTCTATCTGCTGCTAAGGCTGTACCATCTTTATAGTATCCCCCATCCCAATTACGTAGTGAATAATCAACACCTGTTGTAATCGTATGGTTGGCTACATCAAAACTATTTTTAATCTTTGCCCCTTGCATCTTAGTCTCTAATTTATGTGTCATTTCAAAACCATTTACAACTGCAGCTTTACGATACAGTGTTGACATAGGGTGTTCAACTGTCGATTGATAGAGCTGTACAGTAAGCTCTTTAGAGTATTTTCCTAAATTTTTTACACTATACTCTGCATTAAAAATATCAGAATCATCATAGAGTGCATCCATTTTAGAAGAGGGATAAAGTACATTATCACTTCTATTTGCTGTATAACTTACTTTTAACTCTTGGTTATCTGTGATATTCCAAAAAAGTTTTGCCATCATTGTTTTTTTACTATAAGCATCCATATTTTGATATTTAGGTTGATACTGTGTGGCTGCTGGTGCTTGTCCATTTTGAACATTTTCAGCTATCTGACCTACAAAGTCATTACCGTTACCATCTTCATACTGTTCACTACTCTCCGTTGAAGCAGAGAGTAAGAACCTTACCGTATCGGTTCCCCCACTAATGTTAAAAGATGCTTTTTTAGAACCCCAACTCCCTAAACCAAGGTTTAGTTCTCCTGCTAACTCTTGAGTAGGTTTAATGGTATGTATTTTTATATCTGAACTTAATACACCAAAGTCCTCTACATTGTAAGGACCTTCATTAATCTCTATATAATCTACATTATTTGTCAATATATGAGAAATAGGAGGATCCATTCTATTTGGACACGCTCCACATACTTTTGCACCATCTATAGTTACATTGATGTTATCTTTTTTTTGTCCTCTAACAAGAATATCATTGGCTATACCTGATCTTCTACTAAGAGCCACACTAGGTGACTGTTTAAAAAGTGCTTCTGCTAAGTCTGCTGATTTGATATCATCACCATGTACATCTTTTATCACTTCTGTATCTATTTGTGCTTCTACGTCTATTGTTCCTAGCTCTATTTGTGCTGCTTGTAATGATAAGGCACAAACAAAAGAGAGATAGATGCCTTTTTGTATTTTCCTCACGATGACTCCTCCAAATTCTTTAGAGGAGTATGGCATGATTATGTTAATTATCTGTTAAACTTATCGGAGTTGATAACGAAGTGTAAGATTTACACTTTGAGGAAGTGAAATAGGAACATTTTTAGTGCTTATGGGGAAAGCTCTTTTAACAGCACTTTTAGCAGAAGTATGAAAAACTTTAGGTCCACTTACAGAGATATTTCCTACATTTCCACTACGTAGAATAGTAAAACGTACTTTTACTGAGCCTTGCATCCCTCTTCTTTTCGCTATTTTAGGATAACTTTTATTTTTATTAATCTTAGCTCTTACTTTAGAGAGAAATTTATTCTTTTGAGCTTTACTACTTCTTCTACTTCCTGCTCTTGCTTTAGTTGGTTTTTTTGCTCTTCTAACTTTACTTCTTTTCTTAACTCTTTTTTTAATTTTTTTCTTGACTTTTTTCTTTGGCTTTTTTTTGATTATCTTCTTAACTACTTTTTTTACTACAGGTATAGGAGTCACTTTTTCTATTATGGGTTCAGGAACTACCTCTTCTAATTCTGGCTCTTCTTCTTTTACCTTCTCTTCAACTACAGGTTCAGGCTCTGGTTCTTCTTCAATAACAGGCTTTTCTATAACTTCTTCTACAACCTCTTCTTCTTTTGGCTCTTCTATTAAGGGTAAGATTTCAGGAACAAATGTTGCAAGGTTAAGGTTTATCACTTGCTCTTTAGGTTCCTCATCTGCTACTAGGTACTTAGTTTGTAGATAGATATATGTACCCACTAAAAGCAGATAAAAGAGTGTAGTAGTAAAAAAAGAAATGATATGTCGATACTTAAACACTACTACCCCTTAAAGTATTATTGGTGTGAAGTGTAGCAAAGATAGGTTAAAGAGATATAAATTAACCTAAAATTGATGCTAACTTCTCTATATTTATTCGCTTTTCAAAACAATATACTCTTATTTTATGGGGTATTTTTAAAACGCGACACTTCTCTTTAAACTTTTTAGGCATATTTGTAGTAAGAAAAGGAGCGATGTATAGTGTGTCTAAGACAAATTCTACTGCCCACTCTCCACCTATAACCAAAGAAATTTCTTTTTCTATCTCTTTACGTTGAGATGCAGAGAGTAAATAACCTAATCTCTTAAGTGTTAAGTCTGTAGCTTTTACTTTTATAGAGGGGTTCTTTAGTTTTATAATCCTTAACTCATCCTCTTCATAGATTTGAATAAAGCCCTCTTCTAAGCTCTCTTTATCTTTACGCAAATAGTCAAAACTACGTTTTATCCCCTCTTTGTGGTGCTCTATTAGTTTGTCTGAAAACTCTTTACGAAATCTATTACGTTCATACTTCTCATCAGTGTTACTCTTATCTATAAAATAGTGATGACTATGCTTAGTTAAGTACTCAAGTAACTCTGCTTTACTCCACTCAAGTAGTGGACGTACTAAGATGTAGTTTTTACGTTGACTTTTAGGTTCAAGCCCTATGAGTTCAGAAGTTCCTGCACCTCTAACCAAACGCATAAGTAACCATTCTAGTTGGTCATTGAGTTGATGTGCAGTTAGTAGATTATCATACTGATGCTCTTCTATGAGTCTTTCAAAGAAGTTATAGCGAAATTCTCTTGCATTTTTCTCAAAGTGTGTGGTAAAGGTAGGGGCTTTTATCGTGTAGCATTTGAGATGGTATTTGTCTGCTAAAGCATAGGCGTACGTCTCTTCTTCGTGGCTCTCTTCTCTTGTTCCATAATTGACTAACGCAATGTCAAAAACAACATGGTTCTCAAGAAGAAGAAAAAACAGTGCAGAGGAGTCAACCCCCGCAGAAAAAGCCAATAAGTTCTTTTTCTCTTTTAAAGCTGAAACATCAAAGGTAGGCATGAAGAGTTAAACTATTTCTATCAAGGTAGCTAACAGTTGTTCTCCTGCTCGTTGTGTTATTTTTGCTTTATATCTTTTTCCGTAGTGTATTGCCAAATCAGAAGTATCATTTATGAGTATCTCGCCATCTATATCTACTGCCCAAGCAAGAGGTCTAGCACTAAGTAAATACTCATGTTCATCACTCTCACCCTCTACTATAACACTAAGTGTTTGACCTACCATACTTTCTAAAGAAGCTTGAGTAGATAACTCTGCTATTTCTCCTAGAGTATTGGCTCTTTCATCTATAGTGTCTTGTGAGATTTGCTCCATCTCATACGCACTTGTTGTCTCTTCATTGGAGTAGTGAAAGGTATTAAATCTATCAAAAGCAAAACTCTCCATAAACTGACACAAACTTTTAAAACTCTCTTCACTCTCACCAGGGTGTCCTGCTATAACCGAAGTACGGATAAAAGCGTTGGGTTTACTCTTCATATGTTTTAGTAGTTCCACAGTTTTCTCTTCCCCAAAACCACGTTTCATCACTTTAAGTACCCCATCATCTATATGCTGTATAGGCATATCATAATAGGTTTGAAAAATCACAGAATCTGAGATAGCATCGATAAGTGCAAACGTAGTCGTACTAGGGTAAAGATACAAAATACGTGCAGAAACTATATTTTCTACTTTTTCAACAGCTTCAATAAGATCTATAAGCCCATCTTTTAACTCCATATCACGTCCATAGCTTGAACTATCTTGAGAGATAAAAGAGAAGTCATAGTACCCTTTTTCTACAAGCATCTCTACCTCTTTTACGATGGAAGAGAGTGAACGGGAGTGTAACTTTCCTTTAAAACTAGGGATAGCACAAAAAGAACACGCTTGGTTACACCCCTCTGCTATCTTAATGTATGCGTGAGAAGATGAACCTGTTATCACCCTACCTGACGTCTCTGTAGCGAGATAAACCTCTGGAGTAAATGTACTCTGTTTAGAGGCGATAAGCTCATCTATCTTCTCATAATCCCCAACTCCCGTAAAGATGTCTATCTCAGGCATATTGGCTTGTAACTCCTCTTTATAACGCTCAGAGAGACAGCCACTCATTACAAGTATAGACTCTTTTTTACGTTCATCATGTAAGCTAAGAACCGTGTTAATACTCTCCTCTTTTGCCGCCTCAATAAAGCCACAAGTATTGACAATAATCACATCTGCTTCAGTACTGTCATCGGTAATCTCATACTCTTTAAGACGACCAAGCATCACTTCACTGTCTACAAGGTTTTTCGTGCATCCTAGGCTTACTAGGTGTAGTTTTTTATTCATTTATATGCTTCTTTACGATGTTTTATATTTACTACAACTATAAATCCATTTTCTATGTCAAAAAGTACTCTATAGTTACCTATTCTGTATCTGATAGGTGGGTAATGATTTTTTAATTTTTTTATATTTGTAATATTTGGGTACTCTTCTAGCTTTTTAATTTGTATTAAAATCTTTAGAGCTTGTTTTTTATCTATATTTTTTAAATCTTTTTTTGCAGATTCTTGAATTCTAATAATCATTCATACTCACGTATAATACTATCTATACTATATGTTTGCTCACCATTTTCACGTCTAATTTTAGCATCTTTTATAAAAGCATAATCTCTATCTTCTATAGAAATTTCTTCTATTTTATTTGATTGTTTATAAAAATCAAACAGTTGCACTAAAGCATCTTTAATATTGGTTGTTTGAAACTCTTCTTTAAGATTTTCTATAAAATGTTTATCTACATCTATGGTAAGTTGCATAAATTATCCTTTATCTACTTTTGTAGCATTATAACATAAGTTACTGTAGTAAAATTTTGAGATAGTATTAATATAAATGATGGGAAATAAAGAGGGTAAAAATAAAAAAAGAAGTTAGAGTCAGGCAGAAGCCTGAACTCTAAGAGATAAAACTTTAAGAGTAATTCTTAGAAGTTGTATCTTGCCCAGAAACGAAGCATGTTGTTGCTATCTTCGTTAGGTTGAACATCTCTGTTTTCAAGTACGTAACCAGCAAATACTGTTGTAGAATCATTAAATACTTTAGTTTTGTATGTTACATCTAATTCGTAAGGATTATTATCTTTTCCACCAGTAAGATCATCTTCATTAGCAATAGCATAACCATAAGCTACACCAAAAGTACCACCATATAGGTTAGCAGAAGCTGCAACTTTTACGTAATCAGCATCAGATCTAATTACACCTTGGTTAAGAATCATTTGTGTATAAAGTGGAGTTTTTACACCACCAACATTTTTAAATCCATCTATTGCATTAGCATTTTCATCTGTGCTAGAGTAAGCAACTGATGCACTAAACATACCATAATCAGCACCAACTTTTCCACCAAATGCAACAGAATCGTCAGCTAATGCATCACTCATGATAGTACCACCCTGAAGTGCTACATTGAAGTTAGAAACATTAAATTTAGCATCTACCCATAAGATATTTGCATCTTCTGTAGAAATATTTTTTCCTGAACTTGAATAAACGTCTGGCCACTCAGAAGCATAATACCATGTACCAGTTAAAGTTAATCCTTCAATTGATTTGTTTTGAACTGTTGCCATAAAGATACCTTGATCTGTACCATTTTTAGCATTAGAATTACTTGGAATTCCAGCATTATTCACACCATTAAATTTCTTTACATTTACAGAGCTGTTAGCTTTAGCAACCCATGCACCAACTAAAGTAGTATCAGAGATATCTGTATTTACAACTAAAGCTGCATCAAATGTATTTTTGAATACGTTCCAGTTTTCAGAGAAAGCAAATGGAGAAAGTGATTTTGGAAGTTCTTGACGACCAAGTTTAACTGCAGTATTACCAAACCCGTAAGTTAAGTAAGCTTGAGAAATCCAACCACCAGTACCTTGCATAGTGTTATCTACTAAATCAATTGACTCATCTTGAAGACCAAGAGTACCAAGACCAGATACTTCAACACCAGCACCAATACCATAAGCAAGGTCACTGTTTACTGCTCTTAATTGAATACCTGAGTTTGCTGCTGAACTTTCTGGATCAAAAAGATCTCTTGCTGCAGTTAAATCTCTTGTTTGGTAGTAAAGTACTGCTTGACCTGAAAAATCCCAACCAGATGCTTCTACTACTGGAGTTTCTATTACTGGCTCTACTGGTGCGATGTCTCCACCTGCCATAATCATTGTTGACGCTACTACTGAAAGTAATAAAGTTTTTTTCATTGTAAATTCCTTGTGTTTTGTTATATAAATAGCATTATAACACAGTTCATTTATAAATGTCAAGTAAATGAATGAAAAGTTAACAAATAGTTAATAATTCCATCCGATGTCGAATTTTAGGGCAGAGGTGTCACTAAAACCATTGGCATATAGAGCAAAACGATACTCCTTATAGTGAATATCTACCCCAAACATACCAAAATATGTTTCATAACTTAAACTTCCTACTAGATTTTCATTATATGCATAAGTATATTTTACATAGGGTAGATACGTATCGTAGATATACTCTACTCCAAGATGCATAGTATTTTCATCTAATGCGTATGATCCTTCTACTTTCCATTTATCTATAAGTGTTTGTGTAAATGTCACCTCTTTTTCAAGTCCTGAAATAACAGGTGAGTACTCTACATAGCCATTTTCATCATAACTTTTATTGTCTGATGACATAGTGACATAACTATAAGGTAAATTTTTCCAATAAAGCTTAGCAAAAATATCATTTCCTACTACTAAAAGTGAAAACTTACGGTACTGTGCTAAAAGTGAAAGGTGTGTACTAAACCCATAAGACGTAGCAGAGTTTACCTCTAAGTCATAGAGATGATTTTCTGTATATCTATAAGTAGAGCTAAACATAAAGTCATAATCTTTTTCACTTAATGCAGTAGCATTTCCATAAACATTTCCATGTTGTGTTTGTGTTCCATGTAGTAATTCTACTGCAAATCCAAGTTTAACACTATACTCTTTATCTTTATAAAGATTTAATGTATTTGCAAGTGTAATACCATAAACTTCAAAACCCTCTATCGTTAAAGCGATATTATAATTTTTATCTAACGTCATATCTAGGTCATTTGATGATTGATTTACAAGAAGCATGGTATCTGCTGATGTTTTCATCACTGCTTCTTGACGGTATGTTAAACCAAGATAACCTAAACCACTTATGTAAGTACCTATGTCATATCTTCTATCTTCTACTGCAAGGTAGTCAAATTTTTGACTATAAAAACGCCCTTTGAAATCATGAAAAAGTCCATCTATAGAGAAGGCATCATTCATTAAAAGTGTTTGGGTATTGACATAAAAGGTTTGTGGAGTATTTGGAAGTTGAAAAGGGTTTAAAAATGAGAGTGAGTCAGCAATAGCCAACTCACCAAAAAAAAGCACACCTATACTTAGGATGCCTTTTTGTATTTTTCTTTGTTTACTATGGAAGAGATTCAAAAGAACCATCTACATATGCTATCACAGGTACATCAGAACGCTCTTCAACTGTTCCAACTATTACACCATCTTTAGTTACAGTACCTGTACCATCTACAACTAAGTCACCATTTGCTACTGTAAGTTCTGCACGAAGACCTGTATGTGTTGTTACAACAACATCACCATTTTCCATCTCTGCATCAAAATCACCAGTTACATTGATAACTATTGCATCATAACTATATGAAGCACCAACAGTCACATTTGTATCTGTATTTTCATAAGTTAATGTTAACAATATCTCTGGACGCTCTGGCATTTGAAGTTTACCATTAATACGAACATTTAACTTTTCATCTTCAGTTTCACTCTCTAAGTTCATAGTTTCTGCATTTGTCCATAGTACATTTAATGTACCCTCTATAGATGCACCTGTTTTTGAGATAGCCCCTACATAAGTAAGATCATTTGGAACCCAACCACTGTTTGCAAGGTCACCATCATTATTAGAATCTACATAATCTAAGTTAACTTGTGGTGTTACTCCCATAGGACATGTATTTTCAAATGATAAAGTAGATGCTGCGGTATCAAAGTCATCCCAATCGTATTGACCATTAATTTCAGTATTGAAATATCCATTTTCATTTGTATAGGCTCTATGTGTTACATCATCAAGTGTAATTTCTACATATCCATTTTCATAATTGCTACCATCTCCACAATACACTTGTCCACCAAAATCAGTTGTATATACTTCCGTAAATCCACCTTGTGCTGACATACCAGCATTTTGTACATAAGAGTTTACGTCTATTTTACCATCTACAGTATATGCACCCACTACACCTTGTATAGTTACTGTGTTTAGTTTAATAAAGTTAAATTGTGGTTCTGTTTCACCAGCTACCTCTTCACCTGCTTCATACCCTAATGTAGCTGTTGTATCTGAAAGAGTAATCGTTGTTCCATTACTTGACACTTCTGCATTGAGTGTTAGGTTTGCACCCGTTGAAGTTTTATCAATACCAAATGTACCATTGAAACTTTGTCTATCTTCTACACCATCTACAGGGTCATAATCAAGAGGTAAAGTTCCAACGAGTGTTGCATTAAGTGAAGTAAAATCATAAGGATTAAAGCTATCATCTATCTCTGGGTACGTTACTGTACCTGTCCATGTATCTGCACTATCTGATTGAGATATAGTATAACTCCATGAACCTTCGTCATTTTTACTAATAGTTGCACTTCTTGTTTCACTAAGCTCAAGACCTGAAAGAGAAGTTTGCTCATTCTCTTCAGCATACTCTATAGCATCTGCAAAACGACCAAGTATTTCACCTATGAACTCTGTATTTATCACTACATTGTTTACAGCCTCTTCCATAGATAGTGCTTCTGTATCTAAGAATCCTGGAGTACCAGCTTCTTGGTAGTCTGTTACACTCATAGCTTGTGTACGTAACTCAGCAAAAAGTGCTTTTGCTCCATCTATATCACTCGTACCACCTGCATCTGTATCATCACCAGTTCCAGCTCCATCATCACTGTCATCACCAGTTCCAGCTCCATCATCACTGTCGTCACCAGTTCCAGCTCCATCATCGCTGTCATCATCGCTGTCATCATCGCTGTCATCAACACTACCATAATCACCCGTTGGAGTATAGTCACCATCAGCTTCAGTAAGTGGATTAGTAAGATCTTCTTCCTCCATAGTACCTGTTAACGCTACAACTGTTACATCTGTTGCTCCATTAGCCTCTCCATCAGAGAGTTCTTCTGCCAAAGCATTGGTTACATCTATAACAGAGGTACTATCATCTGCCTCAGCAAGAGTATGAATAGCTCCAATAATAATTGCACTATTACCTTCTGTAGGGTCAGCTACTAGTGGGTCAACCCCAAACATCTCTCCTATTTCCCCTCTTGAGACTGCTAAGTCATCAGCAGTAATATCTGCTATTTCTCCTCCAGCTTGCTCTGTTGCACGCTGATAGACTATCTCTGTTAGAGGAGAAATATTTACTGTCATATCTACACCTGCTGCTACTTCTGCTAGTGAATTTAACGCTACGTCACTTCCACATGTTATTGTCTCATGTGTCTCTGGATTCAACATTGTAGAGTCTGCATCACAAGTTACATTTAATAAAACCACACCTGCATAGTCAACATTTAACGCATAACTTCCATCTGTTGTGCTAGTTCTTCCTGTAACTAAAACATCACCATTGACTTTTTTTGCTGTTACAATACCATTCAAAATCAGGTCATCTACTGCTACACCTGAGATAGTTGATTTTTTTGCAGGTTAATCTGGTGTTGAACCACCACCTCCACATCCTGATAATGATAAAAGCGCTACTGCTGCTATACTACTTAAAATAATTTTATTCTTCATTTCTTTCCTTTATTAAAATTAGTTTGTCAAAGACATACCTTAGTATAGCAAAAAAAAGTCCATAAAAATTAATTAACATCAACAAAATCACTAGTTTTTACTTTTTATCTCTTAAATCTATAGATTTATCGAACTGTATATTGTATTTTTTAAGTATCTCCTCTTGTCTTAGGAGTGCCTCTTTTCTCTCTATAACTACTTTAATACCATCGTTATCTTCTAAGATGATATATGGCTCTTTAACTGCATTTACCTTTTTATAAAACGATTTAAAGTCTTTAAAGCTATCTCCATTAACTTTATCTATAGCCCACATACCAAAGTTATTATCTCCTCTACTTATATCTGAGGCTAATACTTTTAAAAGTACCACCGCTTCACTTTTAGTATCGGTTTGCCACTGTGAAGCGAGAGAACTTAACTTTAGTCGGTTACTATTTGTAGAACGTATAAGGTTACGAGTAAGAGGTGAAAATACATACCCACCATAAATAAAGTAACTAGGCATTACATCATAGCGTGTTGTTTTAACTAAATAAATATCATCTGCTGTATGTTCTAATATTACATCTAAATGCATAGGCTTTGTATCTCTTATAATATCTAAACCTACATGTTCACCCATTTGATACTTGTCTATAAAGTGATGGTAGTAAGTAAATTCATGTTTTCTAAACTCTACTGTACCGTCATTTTCTATGGTATGTCCATCAACAGTGGTTAAGATATCTCCCTCTTTTAAAGGCGTATGAAAAATACTTTTTTCTAAAACTTTATTAATGAGTTTTCCACTCACATTTTCATCAAGACCATAGTAACGTCTAATTGCAGGATTTTCTAACTTTTGTGTACCTATCCCTAAGTCTGCAAAACCATCATGCGTACCATCTTTCATATCTGATATAAAGTGTTTTACAATACTTATAGGTACTAAATAGCCAATATTTTGAGACTTGGTAATCACTTGCATCACTACCCCAACAATTTTGCCATCTGAGAGGGCTGGCCCTCCTGAGTTTCCAGGGTTCACAGCAGCATCTACTTGTACTGCTAAAAATGACTCACCACTATGTGCATAGGTATGATGTTCTACACGAGAAACTACACCTATGGTTGCACTTAAAGTATTTCCTCCCATAGGATAACCATAGACTACTATTTTTTGTTCCACATAAGGTAGTGACCCAAAAGTGAGTGGTGTTATACCCTCAAAAAATACTTCATCTTCTACTTTAAGCAGTGCCAAATCTACTTGATGTGAAACTGCATAGACTTTGGCTATGTAGCGTTTACGCTCTCCATAACGCTCTACTTCTATAAACGCTTGGTTAGCAACCACATGGGCATTAGTTAAGATATACCCACCCTCTATAATGGCACCTGAACCTGTACTACTTCTTATAGCACTACTCCATGGCACAATATAGCTAGGTATTTTTGCTGTTGTGTAAATCTTGACTATGGCTTGCTTAGTGACATCATCTTGTTGTAGGCTTCCAAAGAGAAACATAGTGCTTAGTATTACACTCCATAAAATTTTCATCATTAACCTCTAAACTCTTCTGCATCCACAGAGGTAATCCCTCTAGCTATCGCCTCTTTAGCCATAAGTCCTACAGCTTGTTCTGTTAGAAGCTTTTTCTCTGTATCGTACACTTTTGCACTACAAACACCACAACTAGGACTTCTATCTTTACCTATAAAGAGTTCTATATCTGTATGGGTATTGAAAAACTGTTTTGCATACCCCTCTACTGCTACAGATAAATCTGCTCCAGTTTTGTTAGATATGGCTTTAACTTCATCCTCTACTTCTACCAAATCCATAGTAGGACGAGGTGAACCAAAAGCATAATCTTCTGGACAAAAAGGTATAAGTTCATACCCATCTAAACGTGCCATTAGTTTTGCATTAAAGTTATCGGTAGCATCATAACGACACTCTTTACCTGTAAGACAAGCAGAGATAGCAACTTTTTTCATAAAATATCCTAACTATTGAAATACTATTAAAACACAAAGAGAAGCAGATATACCCAAATACCTGTCAATGAGGTAAGCGTTATACCTATAAAGGCACGTAACCCTGCTTTTTTGTGTATGGAGGAGTCAACACCAGGAAGTATGCCCCCTCTTTGGTAGCTCTTATACGCATTAAGTAGTGTACTTGCCCACACGCCCATAGTCACTACAGAGATAAATATATGTATCATAAGGACAATAAATAGATAGTCATGTGAAACTTGTGTATGTTGAACAAAAGCTTCATACCCTCCACCTAAACGTACACCATACTCAAAATACCCTATAACAAGTAATGAAACAATAAAAAGCACCGTATGTGTTACATGATGTAATCTATAGTTCTTTTGTCGTGCAAAAGAGATAGCCAAACCAATAAGTAGTGGTAAAAAAGCCACAATAAGCGTCACAATATCCATAAACAGTGGTGCTTTTGTTCCTAAAAATCCTGTAACAAACATACTACTCATACTTAACACATGATGATAGATTTAATCTCAGTAAACTCTTCCAATGCCCACTTTGGTCCTTCTCGTCCAACTCCTGAAAGCTTAGAACCACCATAAGGCTGAACATCAAAACGCAGTGTAGGAATATCGTTAATCACCACACCTCCACACTCTGCATCTTCTATAAAGTTCTGTGCCATTTTAAGGTCATTACTAAAGATAGAAAACTGCAAACCAAAAGGAGAATCATTCATCTTCTCTATGGCTGTTTCATAGTCAGGTACAGAGACCAAAGAGACTATAGGAGCAAATACCTCTTCACATATGAGTTTCATATCATCTGTTACATCTGCCATGACAGTAGGAGGGAAGATACCCTCTACCTCTTCTCCACCTGCAACAACTCTTGCCCCTTCATTTTTAGCTGAAGCTATCCAGCTTTTTGTACGATGCTTTGCGTCATCATCTATAAGTGGTCCCATAAAAGTTTCTTCATCATAAGGCGAACCTACTTTTAGTTTTTTAGTCTCTATAGCCATAAGTTCTGCAAATGCTTCATACACCTCTTCATGCACATAAATACGCTGTAAAGAGATACAGACTTGTCCAGAGTTATAGAAAGCTCCAAAGGCACAACGTGTAGCAGTCGTAGCCAAGTCTGCACTTTTATCTATAAATGTTGCTGCATTTCCTCCAAGTTCTAAACTTACTTTTTTTATCCCTGCTTGGGACATGATAATATTTCCTACAGGTACAGAACCTGTAAAGCTGATTACTCTAGGGATAAAACTTTTTACTAAAGTAGAACCTACCTCTGCATCACCATAGACAACAGAGAGTGCATCTTTAGTTGCAAACTCAGAAGTGATAAAAAGCTTTGCTAGCATATACGCAGTCATGGGTGCTTCTGGTGTAGGTTTAAGTACCACGGTATTCCCCGCACCTAAAGCAGGTGCTATTTTGTGTGCTACAAGGTTAAGAGGAAAGTTAAATGGGGTAATACAGACAACCACACCTACAGGTTCACGTCTATAATACGCCAAAGTTCTCTTTCCACTTGGCATAATATCTGTAGGGATAGTCTCTCCTGAGAGGTTAGAGAGTTCAAGAATAGTAAGTTTAATAGTCTCCACACATCTGTCAACTTCAATACGAGAAAATGCTATAGGTTTTGCCACCTCTTTTGCAAGTATCATAGCAAAAGCTTCTCTCTCTTGTGTCAACCTTTTTGCTACATCTTCTAGCCATAATATACGTTGGGATAGTGTGACTTTTTTTGCAAGTTTAACAGCATCTTTTGCTATATAAAGTGCTTTATTCGTGTCATCAACACTACAAAGAGGTGCAGTACTTACAACTGTACCATCAAATGGACTCTTTCTCTCTTGCTTTTGTGCTTTACTCTCTTCAGTTGAACCGAAAAAAATCTTTGCCTCTGCCACTTCATCTTTACTATCAAATATTCCAAACATTAATTATCCTAATCTTATAAAATTACTTGATTATAGCCAATTAAAGATAAAGAGATTTAACTATTTCTTTGAAGAGGGAGAACATGAGTCAATATTGCAATATTTCTTTTTCAATACTACTCTCATAATAAAGTCTTTTGTTGCTAATGCAAAACAATAGACCCATAATATATCCATAATAAAGTTAGGCTTGTATTCTAGTCCGAAAAGAAGTATAGGCCATCCTATGAGGACGATATACTTCATGTAGTAGAAAAAAAGTATTCCTACTCCGTAGATTTCTTTAAGTACTTTCATTATGCTGAAAAGTTTGGCGTTCCATCGGGCATATTATTTGAAGCATCTTTTTTCGCCTCTTGCTCCGCTTCATATGCATTCATCTGCATACGCACTTCATTGATCTGCTCAGGCGTTACATTGTCATCACTTGACCATATAGCTTCTACCATACCATCATACTCTTTTCCCATCTCCTCTAGTTTGTCTGCATACTCATAAACATCCATACAGATTTGAGGTTCCTCATCTTTCATAGTATCACTAAGTTCTATATACCATCTACCTAGAGGACTTGTTTTTATTGTTGATTCGATTACACCTGCCATTTTAAAATCCTAAATCTTTATTTTTAAGATCTCCATTATACACTATATCTCTTACATTGACATCATCATCATTTAGAATTTTGGGTACTAAATCTTGTTCATTCAATATCTTAATCTCTTCATCTAACTGATCTTCTTGATAAGTCATCATCATATCTGCAGCAATAACATGAGGCATCTCTTGTATCTTAACCAATTTTTCTATCTCGATACCTACATTTTCACCTTCAATAGTCACAATAACTTTTCCTGTCTCTTTATCATGTAAATGATAATCACAAAGCTCTGAACTCTTAAACTCTTCAACCAACTCATCCATAAACTTTGGTAAAACTTGTACAACTATACTAGATATATTCATCTATTATTCCTTTATTTTTTTGCTAAATCCCATACTAAAATGCTATTATCATCACTAGCTGAAAAAAGTATATTTTCATCTTTAAAGATGATAACATTTAGAGTACTTTTTTGTCCTTTTAGTAAAAACTTTTTACTATGACTGTTAGTAGCGTAGATAGAGATATCATTTTTCTCATCCATTGAAAAAGCTACTTTAGATGCAGAGGGGCTAAGTGCTGTTGAGTAAATGAGAAAATCTCCTTCTACATAACTACCTTTTCCACTTTTTGCATCATACAAGACACCTCGTCTGTCTTGTCCTGCTGCTGATACTGTACCATTTTTAAAATCTACTCTATATACATTATCTACATTTTTTCCAGCAAGTTCTTTTACTAGTTTCCCACTCTGCACATCAACTATATTTAGTATGCCACTTTCACAAGAGAAGACTACTTGACTTTTACTCTCATTTAATGCAAAATCTGAAAACTTAGACTCATTTAACTGAACTCTATAACGTTCTTTTTTTGTCTCTATATTAAAAAGTGAAACTTCATTACTCAAGTATCCTAGTAAGATATGTTTACTGTCAATAAAACGTGCCTTAACAAGTGTTTTTTTATCTTTATAACTTATTAACAGTTTTGTACTATTATTCTCGTAAAGAAAAAGGTTTATATACCCCCCTTTTCCACTGTCACTAAGAAGTAAAAACATATCTCCTATAACATCTGTACTCATAATTCTAGCAGGTATAACATCACCCATAAAATCTGTAATATCTGGAAGATATATCTCTTTTATCTTCTTTTTTGTCACAATATCATGTATCTCTATATGTCCCATGTCTGTAGCAACTACTAATCTGTTACTATCTAATACCATATCTTTTGCTGTTCCGTTAACCTCTATAGTCTCAATAGGCGTTAAGGTAGTAAGTGCAAAACTTAGAGAACTTAAAAGTAACCACATTAAATATTTTCTCATACTATATCCTCAACTTGACTAATGATAAGTGTAGAAATCTCTTCTTTAGTTAAGTTAGATTTAACTCCATAAATATCTATATCTGTTGCTAAAAAATTTTCAAAAGCATCATTATCATGAAGCTTGACCATCAACTCTTCCATATTATCTCTTCCTATAACATTTTGAATACTCTCTGCAATGTAGATTACGTAGTTGTACTCTTCAAAATCAAACTCATACTCTTCAGAATCAAAATCTTCATAATTTTCATCTATACTTAACAGATGTCTTAACTCTAACTCTTTATCTTCAAAGTTAGCAAAAAGTTTTGGGTATTCTTGTGCTAAGGTCATTAACTCTCCTCTTTTTCATCATTTTCTATTTTAAAGGCGTGGTAACTTATGGCTTGTGTTGGACAACGTGCCATACAAAAACCACACCCTGTGCATTTATCATCGTCTATCACTGGAGCAAACATACCATTAAAAAGTATAGCATTATCTATACATGGTTCTTTACATGAAGAGCATATCACACCATGGTGTGCCACACAACTCTCTAAAGAGATACGAAATATAGTATTTAATGTCTCACTTGTTTCGCTATTTTCAAGTGAAAGAACCCCTTCATTACAAGCGTTTGCACACTCATCACAGAAAGTACACCCATTTACCTTAAAAGAGAGTGTGGGGGTACCATCATCTGAGATAAATATAATCTTTTCATCACAAGAAGTGACACAACTCTTACTTTCACAAGAGGGACACTTACTCTGAAAAAGAGATTCTGACTCACCATAAGGTGGTCTTACTAAGAGGAGAGACTCCTCTTTAGTACGACTTAATGGTTGAGTAAAAGATTTAAAAAAATCTCTTCTACTTGCCACTATTTTACACCCTCATTAATTACATCAATAAGATTTGAACTAGATTTTAGTTCATCTGTAAGACCATCTGATTGGAAAGTATTTCCTACTAGAGTATCTATCTTAGCTTGTGGTGCATGACATTGTGAACAGTTAAATCTACCTTGGTAAAGATGATCTGTCTTTTTTGCTTTTGCAATTTTAATATCACCTACATTACCTAATTGCCCGTTCATACCTACAGTTTTCCCCTCTTTTACTAACTCCCCATCTTTAAGAACCGTTGTTGGTCTATAGTTTGTAAAGTGTGAAGTTGGGATTGGTGTTGCACCCATTGCTTTTGCAGCTTCTGGCATATGACAACCAATACACTGGTTATTGTTCTGTTTAATAGGAAGTAGTCCTTCTACTGAGTGAGGAATCATAGGTGGTGCATTAACAAATGCTCTTTCAAACTTTGTTGACTGCCCTGGTGCTGGTCTACTATAATCTGCTTTTGTACCTTCAGTTTCTGATTCTTCACTGTAAAGATCTGTTTGTCTAAGACCTAAAGTCAATTCAGAAACTACTTTTTTGTTTCCTAAATCTTCTTTATCTAATCTTTTTGCATCTCTCATTTTAGCATTGATATCAATAATTTCTTTTTTTGCAACTGGTGCTGCTGTTACTGCTGTTCCACCACCTTTAATAGATGCTGCAATTGCTGCGATATCTGCATCAGATAATTTTGCAACTTGACCTTTCATTAAGCCTTTCATTGCTCCACCGTAAGAGCCATCTTTATACCCTTTAAGTGCTGTTACAATATCTGCTTTATTCATATCTTTAACAATTTTTGACTTACCCATTGCTGCTTTTTCAAAGCTTGCACCATGGCACCCTACACATCCTGCTGTACTTGCAGCATATACTGCTGATGAAGCAAGTAGTGAACCTAACGCAATTACTTTTATAACTTTTGTCATTTCTTCTCCTTTAATCTTGTCTATCTTCTATTTAATTAAAGTTTCATTTTTTGCTTAAAATTTATCTCTTAGCAAAAGAACGAATACTAAACTCTAAAGCATCATCATCACAGACATCTATACAGCGACCACAATTGGTACACTCTCCATCTGTAACGGAAATACTCTCTTTATCTATCATGTGTAAAACCTGATTTTCAGGACATACTACTTTACATTTCATACATGCTGTACACGCTTCATGGTCATGCTTCACTCTGATAATACTACTTTGACCAATAATTGAGTATGCAGCACCTAGAGGACATAAATGCCCACACCAACCATTTTTAACACCAAAGAGGTCAAAAAGGAAAATAGCAAAGATTACAGAAACCCCTGCACCAAATCCAAAAATAATACCTCTTTGCATAATCGTGATTGGACTTAAAATTTCAAATGCTGCAACACCTACTACTGCAGAGACAATAACACCTAAAATCATTATCCAGTAACGTGTGTTTCTTTTAAGAAAACGGTAATTTACCTCTTCTTTATCTAACTTAAGTTTACGTCTTAACCAGTTAGCTAAGTCTGTCACCATGTTAATAGGACATACCCAAGAACAAAAAGCTCTACCACCTACTATCATGTAAAATAGTACAATAAGCAATGCACCCAAAAGTACATCTGCGCCTAAAACAAACCCTGTAGCAAGAACCTGCAATGTTGTATATGGATCAGCTAATGGAATAATTCCAAAAATAATAGAAGCACCAAAAGTACCCTCTAAAATATGCCATCCGTAAGCATTTGCAGCAAAATAAAGCACTAAAAGTCCTATCTGCGTTATCCGTCTTAAAAGTAAATACTTTATATTACTCATTAGTACTCTACCTCCATATTAAGATAATCAGAAGCCTCTTTTTCACTTCGCTCATTTTTGGTATGTATCTCTTTTGCATCTTTTACACGTTCTTGATCTTTTTTATCCCAACCTTTAACATAGTGAGAACCTGCTCTTCCTGTAGAGTGTTCTATAGGCAGTACAAAAATAGCTGGTTTCTCTGTTACACATGCTTTCTCACAGAGTCCACAACCCGTACAGACATCAGAATGAACAATAGGAAGCAAAAATGCATGTTTTCCTGTCCGCTCATTTTTATGATACTCTAAAGTGATAGCTTCATCTAAAAGAGGACAAGCTCTGTAACATGCATCACATTGTATGCCCCAAAAGGCGATACAAGACTCTTTATGTACCACAGCTAGACCCATTTTGGCTTTATTAATATCAAGTTCTTCCTCTTTATTTAAAAGGCTTGGCATATCTAAAGCACCTGATGGACAAACTGGCACACAAGGAATGTCATCACACATATAACATGGAACTTCAGTTGGTACAAAAAATGGTGTACCAATCATACGATGGTCTCCACCTTTTGCCATTTGAAGTGTCCCTGGTCTGTTACTACCATCTCTATTTTTATTGCTATCACGGTTTACACACGCTTCAGCACAAAGTCCACACTTAATACACGCCTTAAGAAAATCCTCTTCAGGCAATGCTCCAGGGGGTCTAAGCACTAGTGGTGAAGCTTTTACTTCATCACTATAACCACTCCACAACAATCCACCAAGAGCCGTTAAACCTACGCTTTGAAGAGTCGTCGCAAAAAACTTTCGTCTGTTGTTGTTAGAGTTTGCCATTTAATTACGCCTTGTAGATTTTAACTGCACACTTCTTGTAGTCAGTCTGTTTAGACATCGGACAAGTAGCATCAAGACATACTTTATTGATAAATACTTTTTCATCAAACCAAGGTACAAATACTAATCCTTGAGCAGGTCTATTACGTCCTCTTGTCTCAACTCTAGCTTTTACTTTACCTCTTCTTGACTCAACCCATGCAAGCTCGCCACGTTTAAGACCTTTCTCTTTTGCATCAGCTGGGTGAATATAACAAAGTGCTTCTGGTACCGCTCTGAAAAGCTCAGGAACTCTCATTGTCATTGTACCTGAATGCCAGTGTTCAAGAACTCTACCTGTACATAACCAAGTATCGTAATTTTTATCTGGCATTTCTGGAGGATCCATGTAAGGTCTAGCAAAGATTTTTGCTTTATCTTTCAATTTCTTCTTACCAAGTTTTGCATCTGGACCTTTTAAGCTACCTTGTAAAAGGTTTTTCGCCAATGTACCATAGAATGCATGTGTTGAACCGTTTCCAGACTCTTTAACAGCTTTTGCAGCATATGGGTCATATTTAGCATTAAATCTCCACTGTGTCTCTTTACCATCAACAACTGGCCATTTAAGTCCACGTACTTTGTGATACACTTCAAATGGAGCAAGATCGTGTCCATGCCCTCTACCAAATGATGCATACTCTTCAAAGAGGTACTCATGAACCATAAATCCACAACCTTTAGCCTCTTTATCATCTCCACCTATAACTTTACGGCTATCTCCATTACAATCAGAGTTATCATAACCTTTTTGAGGGAATTTAGTCATATCAATTTTATATGATTTACCTTTTTCGTTGGCAAAAAGAATATCATACATAGTTGTATCTTCTTTATATCCCATTTTAATAGCATCTGCAATAACATTTGGAAGTTTCTTAGGAGAACCATCTTTGTTTTTACCACGAAGAGGTTGCTCACCCCAAAGATCTTTAACTGTAAATCTTTTAGCAAATTCCATCCACTGCCATGTATCTGACATCGCATCACCTACAGGAAGAACTTGTTGTCTCCAGTGTTGTGTACGTCTTTCAGCATTTCCATATGCTCCCCATTTTTCATAAATCATCGCTGATGGTAAAACAAGGTCAGAAACTTTTGCTGAAATACCAGGGTATCCATCTGAAGTAACGATAAAGTTATCCATTTCACGAGCTGCTTTAATCCAGTGAGATGCTGATGCTGAATCTTGGTAAGGGTTACAAACATTTACCCATGCAAATTTCACAACACCATCTTCAATATCTCTATGGATTTTCATAATGTGTTGGTTACCTACTGGGTTCAATGTACCCGCTGGGATTCCCCAAATTTTTTCAGCTTTTGCTCTGTGTTTAGGGTTTTTAACCATCATATCTGCTGGAAGTCTGTGACAGAATGTACCAACTTCTCTAGCTGTACCACATGCTGAAGGTTGTCCTGTAAGTGAGAACGCGCCATTTCCTGGTAATGCTTGTTTGTTAAGTAAGAAGTGAACATTGTAAGAAAGCGTATTTACCCATGTCCCACGTGTATGTTGGTTCATACCCATTGTCCAGAATGAAACTACTTTTCTTCCTTTTTCAATGTATAAGTCAGCAAGACCTTGAAGTTTTTTCTTAAACTCTTCAATATCTTCATTTGGATCACCTTTAGTGATTTTAGCTGTATATTCTAATGTATATGGCTCTAACGATTTTTTGTACTCATCAAAAGAGATATGCCAGTGCTTCAATGTACCTGAAGTGTGGTTCATTTCATCACCTGCTTTGTAACCAAATGGCTCAAGTGAAGGTCCCTCTTTTTCAGAAACAGTTGTTTTCATCTCTTTATCAATGATTTCCATTTCAAGAGCAGTATATTTACCAGCTGATCCATCTTTATTCACAGGAGTAATTGATTTTTCGCCTGATCTTCTTAAACCATAACCAATATTTACTGGTCCTGCTGTAAAGACGATGTTTTTCTTAACGAAATCCCAATCAATAATTTTTTCTGCTTCATCTCTCATTACGATTTCACGTGCAATATAGTTCCATAATGCAAGGTCAGTATTTGGAGAGAAGATAATATTGATATCACCAATATCACATGTTCTATGTGTATATGTTTGGATGTTAACAATTTTTACTTTATCTGGATTAGAGAGTTTTCTATCTGATACTCTTGACCAAAGAATTGGGTGCATCTCTGCCATGTTTGAACCCCAAGTAACGATAGTATCTGTAATCTCGATATCATCATAACAACCTGATGGCTCATCTACACCAAATGTTTGGTAGAAACCAACAACAGCTGATGCCATACAGTGACGTGCATTTGGATCAATAGCATTTGAACGGAATCCAGCTTTCATTACTTTTTGAGCTGCATACCCTTCCATAACAGTGTATTGACCTGATGCAAATACTGCTACACCTTCTGGTCCACTTGCTTTAAGTGCTTTTTTTGCATGTGTTTCCATTTCATCAAAGGCACGCTTCCAAGAAACAGGTTTAAATTTACCATGCTTATCAAACTCACCTTTGTCATTCATACGAAGTAATGGAGTTTTAAGTCTATCTGCACCATACATGATTTTTGCATTAAAGTAACCCTTGATACAGTTAAGACCTCTATTTACAGGAGCGGCAGGATCACCCTTAACCGCTACAATTTTACCACCTTTTGTTGCAAGCATAATCCCACAACCAGTACCACAGAATCTACATGCTGCTTTATCCCATCTCCACTCTTTTTGTGCATCAGTTGCTGCTGCACTTAAGTTAGAGGGAACAGCAATTCCTACTGCACTAGCTGCTGTTGCTGCTGCTGCACTTTTAAGAAATTCTCTTCTATTTAAAGCCATATTACTTCCTTTTGAAAATTGTTTTTTGATTGCATAAAAGTTCTCAGAAGAACTCTAGCTGTTCTTCAGGGAACTCTATAAGACAATCAAATCAATTTTATCATAAATAACAATAAAATAAAGATGATTTGTATCAATAAAGAGAGAAAATTGTTAAATTTAGAAGAGATGAGAATAATTAAAATCAGAGTAAAATTATCTTAGATAAATCATTAATACTTAAATTAATATATCATTAAATTATATTGATGTAAGTAGGAGATAATAACTCCTACTTTTCAATCTCTAAATCTTCAATGACATCTTTAGGACAACTCATTGCATTAGCTTTGAGCCATGATTTTTTATCTTTAGGGAGTATCATAGCAGTTAACACTACCCCTTCACTACTACTATCATCTGTAAAACTAATGCTATCTAACTTTAAATGCATTTGATTGTTTAACATAAAGTGTCCTGAATCACACTCCCCACCACATGTAAAACCATCTACTTTTTTATGACAATCAATATAGTTATGACGAAAAATACGCCCTGATACTTTAGTAACTAATACAATATCTTTTCTTTCTGCTATCTCTCCTAAACTCATAAGATAAACCCACTCCACTGGCTTTAACTCTTTAGCCTTACTGTCAGTTACCATAAATTTACTCGAGTTATAGCCCCAACATTTAGCCTCATCTCCTACAATTGACAAAGTGAGTAGTATAAATACTAATAGTAGTTTTTTCATTATTTACATTCCTTAATTTGCAAGTTTAATAGCCCCGGCATCATACCCTTTTGCATCTGCTTGTTGTATGATAGTTAACACTTATGTTTTTCTTTTTCCCTCTTTTATATAGTCTATTTCAAGTGCATAGACTAAGTCTCCTGAGCCATCACCATGTGTAGCATTTTTACCCAATAAAACTTTGGTACTAAAGTCACGAGCCGTTAAAAGACTCCATGACAACATGAATATACATCCTACGCTTATAAATTTTTTCATTACTCTAAGTTCTTGGTGGAGGAGTTGCATCACTACGTGGAGGTGGTGTTGCATCATTTTCTCTTGGCGGTGGTGTTGAAGCTGTACTCGCATGTACAGGTTCTTCACCTTTTCTCTTCCCAAGTTTTGCCATGACTACAGCTATACCTACACCTACTGCTAAAATGCCCAAAGAGAGTAGTGGTCTTGAACCAAACCAAGCCAATGCTATAACAACTGAACCTAAAATAAGCGTAAGTACCCCAGCGATAATACCCGTTACTCCTCCTACTAAAGAACCAAACATTGGTACAACTTTTGCAATAGTCGCTAATGGTCCCATTATCATTGTAAAACCTATAAACATAATAAGCAGTCCAACACCTCTAAGTATCCATGTTAAAACACTATTTGCATCTAACTCCTCTTGAAAAATAGTTACTGCTGTAACTCTTCCACTACGTACAAATACAAAAGATTTACCATTTTGTGTTACATACGGTACAAGGGTTTTATTAAAAGATTTTGCTGCAAAAGTATATTCTGCTGCAGGAGAATACGTATAACTAATCTTAATATCACCAATAGTTGGATTTTGTGGACTAAACCCTATATATAGATAACTTTTATAATTTGTAGCTATACCTATTTTATCTGGCATTGTTGCTAAACCATGATATATCTCAGATGCACCTATACGGCTTACTATATTTGTATCTAAATGGTAATCACCTAACTGTGCATCAGTTACAAATGTTTCACTTTTATGTGTCATCATTGGATTTTGATGATCTGAAGGGTGCTTAAAAGAAGAAGAATCTATCTGCCATGATGACCACTCTTTTACATAACTATAAGTAGTCACTGTCTCTGTAGAACCACCTAACTTCTCTTCAGTTTTACTACTACTGTTCTCTTTCCATTGATACATCTCTACATGTTTTCGTAAAACTAACCCCTCTGATATTACTCCAAATTCTGGGTCAATCACTTCACTTAGAGGCTTTACCATTCCTTGTAGTAAAACTGCTTTATTTTCATTTTTAATATCATACTTTGTATCAGGAAGAGTAATAATATTCTCTTGCATCTCTGCTAGTGCTGTTGCTTGTTCTACACTTCTTCCTTCATTCCACCATAATAAAACGATAGAACCGATGATAAATACTATGCCAACTAATATACCCTTAAAAGAGTTACCTATATTTTGCCCATAACTTGTTCGTGTTGTCTCGGTAAACTGATCCATCTCTTACTCCTTAATTAAATCTATCACCCATTGCTAAGTCACCTAACATACCTAAAGCAGAACCTTCACCTTTGTCTGAACCACCACCTTGAGGAGCTGCTGCTAACATACGTCCTGCAAGTCTTGAGAATGGTAATGACTGTATCCATATCTTTCCTGGTCCTCTAAGCTTTGCAAAGAAGAACCCTTCCCCACCAAACAAACCTGTTTTAATACCTCCAGCTTGTTCTATGTCAAACTGAACATGTGGTTCCATAGCAACCAGACATCCTGTATCAAGATGTAAAATCTCACCCTCTTTTAAGTTAATCTCTTTAAGCATCCCTCCTGCATGAATAAATGCCATACCATCACCCTCAAGCTTCTGCATAATGAAACCCTCTCCACCAAAGAGTCCTGTTAAAATTTTCTTTTGAAAATGTATCCCTATAGAGACACCCTTTGCTGCACATAAAAAACAATCTTTTTGACAAATAAGAGTACCACCAAGCTCTTTTAAATCTACTGGGATAATCCTACCTGGATAAGGAGCTCCAAATGCAACTACTGCTTTACCTTGTCCTTGATGAGTAAATACTGTAGTAAAAAGACTCTCACCCGTAATAAGTCGTTTACCTGCTCCCATAAGCTTATCCATTAAAGAACCTGTATTCTCTTTGGAAGAGGAGCCATCACCAAATACTGTATCCATAACAATATGACTATCTTTAAACATCATAGCCCCAGCTTCTGAGACTACACTCTCTTGAGGGTCAAGCTCTATCTCTACATACTGTATATCTTCACCAAAGATTTCATAATCAATCTCATCTGTCTGATTGAGTTTACCAAGTGTCATACGTGATGGTGGTGCCATAACACCTGCTTCACTGTTAAGTTCTGCTACTTCTGATATGGCTTTCCAATCTGCAAAACCATCTCTCCATGCATACCCATGTCTATCTTGACTTACAAATTCTACTGCATCACTTGTAGATATAGGACCATACTTTTTCCCATTATCATACTCTAAATACCATTGTCTATTCATCATTAACCCCTTAATAAATAATTTTTTATACTTTAGATAAAGTTATATATTATTATTATACATATAAAATGTGTCAAAAAAGTGCTAATAACTAAAGAAGTTTATTTTGAAGTAGTCATTAACTTTGATTTATTAAAGTATTCCCTTCAAGTTTATAAATTTGTGAGCATAGCTTTGCCATGGTTTCATCATGAGTTACAAGTAAAAGTCCTGCACCTGTCTCTTCTATATAATCAAGGAGAACATCCATCACAAGTTTTGCTGTATCGTTATCTAAGTTACCTGTAGGTTCATCAGCAAATATAATACGCGGGGATTTACTTAATACCCTTGCTATAGAGATACGCTGTTGCTCTCCACCTGAGAGTTCACTAATCTTTTGATGCATCAACTCTTTTATCTCTAGTTTTTCTAAAAGACTCTCTTTTATATCTCCTCCAGAAAGCATGGTTGCTACTTCAACATTTTGCATAGCTGTCATCCCTTTAAAAAGGTAATGAAACTGAAAAATAATCCCTATATCATAACGACGAAGTAACTCTATAGATTCATCATCTTGTGTATATAACTCTTTATTAAAAAGTTTAACTACTCCACATTTAGGTTTTATAAATGTTGAAAAAATATGCATAAGTGTTGACTTACCAGAACCACTACGTCCTATAATAGCAATACTTTGCGAAGGGTTTAGAGAAAAATTAACCTCTGAAAACAGAAGTGTATCAAAACTATGAGAGATATTATTAGCTTCTAAAAGAGGTTGTGACATAAATAGATACCTTTAAATTAATTGTTGTTATTTTAACATAAAAAGTATGATTAGTGTAGATTGTAGAAAAATTAATGAGAGAGAAAAGAGAGACCTAGGAAAACCCTAGGTCGAAAGGTATAATCAGTAGATTATTTACCCATTTGTGCAGCAACTTCTGCAGCAAAATCTTCTTCTACTACTTCAATGCCTTCACCTACTTCAAGTCTTGTGAAGCTTGTGATTTCTGCTGTACCACCAGCAGCTTTTGCTTTTTCTTCAATGTATTGAGCAACAGTTTTACTGTCATCCATTACAAAGTTTTGATCAAGAAGACATTGCTCTTGGTCAAGTGTTGTATTGTCTGCGATAAATCTTGCTATTTTACCTGGAAGAATTCTGTCCCAGATTTTTTCTGGTTTACCCTCTGCGGCAAGTTCTGCTTTAAGTGTAGCTTCGGCCTCTGCCATAACATCTTCAGTCAATTGGCTCATAGAGATGTAAGTAGGAACATTTTTAAGTGTTTTACCTAAACGTAAAAGTTCTTCATTCTCTTTTTCAATAGCAACAATTCTACCTTTAGTCTCTTCTGCTACAAATGTAGCATCAAAGTCTTTATAAGATAGTGTAGATGGACTCATAGCAGCCGCATGCATAGCAATCTCTTTAAGTACTGGAGTCATCGCTTCTGCTGTTGCAGCAGAATCACATTTAGCTTCGATAATAACACCATTTTGCTTGTTAGAGTGAACATATCCATTTACAGCTGTATTCTCATCTGCATCGATAAGTGCTGATCTTCTTACTACAAGCTTTTCACCAATAGTTGCAATTTGCTGAGAAAGATACTCTGCAAATGACTCACCATTGATAGTAGAAGCATTAATAGCATCAGCATCAGCAATACTGTTATCAAATGCATGGTTAATAACATCTGACATTACTGCTAAAAACTTATCATTTTGTGCGACAAAGTCTGTTTGAGAGTTAACTTCAACAATTGCTGCTTTTTTACCATCAACTTTAACGGCAATAGAACCTTCAGCAGCTACTTTACCAGCTTTTTTAGCTGCAGCACCCATACCTTGATCTCTAAGCCATGCAACAGCTTTGTCCATATCTCCATCAGACGCAGAAAGTGCTTTTTTACAGTCCATCATTCCTGCATCAGTCATCTCTCTAAGTTTTTTAATATCTTTTGGTCCGAAATTTGCCATAACTACGCTCCCGCCTCTTCTTTAGCTGGTGCTTCAGTTTCAGTTGTTTCTTCTACTACTGTTGTTGCTTTCTCTTCTACAAGTTTAGCTACGTCTGCATCTGTTGCAGCAGCTGCTTCTTCTTTAACTTCAGCAGTCATCTCTGCTACCATTTCATCATTTGCAGATACCTCTTCAGCATCTACACCATTAGCTTCAGCGTATGCTGCTTTACCTTCGATGATAGCTTCAGCCATCTCTCTACAGAAAAGGTTGATTGAACGAATAGCATCATCATTTCCTGGAATTGGGTAATCAATTACATCTGGATCACAGTTAGTATCTAGTGGTGCAATTACTTTCATTCCCATTCTTTTTGCTTCTTTAACCGCAATATGCTCTTTAACAGCATCTACAACAAACATCATATCTGGAAGTTTTTTCATGTGTCTGAAACCTTCTAGGTATGAAGTTAATTTTTCTTTTTTTCTTAAAAGCATTAATGCTTCTTTTTTTGTCAACATATCAAGTTGACCATTCTCTTGCATCTGCTCGATAATTTCAAGTTTTCTGATAGATTTTTTCATTGTTGGGTAGTTTGTTAACATTCCACCTAACCATCTTGTAGCAACGTAAGGCATACCACATCTCTCTGCATGCTCTTTTACTGCTGAACGTGCTTGTTTTTTAGTACCTACGAAAAGAACTGTTTGTCCTTCAGCTGCTGCATCTCTTACCACATTGTAAGTATATTTAAAGTATCTAAGTGTTTTTTGAAGATCGATAATATAGATGTTTTTTCTAGCACCGAAAATAAATTTTTTCATTTTTGGATTCCATCTTCTAGTTTGGTGTCCGAAGTGTACACCACATTCGAGTAAGTCTTTCATTGTTACCATTTTGTCTCCTTGACATATAATCATAATAAAATTTTCAATACATTTTGTATAAAAATTTCGTTAAAAGCACATTTTGCTTCATCACTAGGTTTAATCCGCTGTAGTCCTCAATGTTCACCCTAAAAAAGAATGACACAACCGTGCAAGGAATAACTACATGTGTATTTCCATTACCCACGAGAGAATAAGGAGCAAAATTATATCGAAATTATGTTTAAAAAAAGATGAAAAAAGGGAAGGAGGAAGATTGAATCTACCTACAGTATAAACTGTAGGTAAGAGAGGTTAAAATGTATAAGTTACACCAACCATAATAACAGGGTACCACTGAAAATCATTTATATCATCTTGAGCATCTTTTGTTTCATCTTCAAGTGCTGTTTCAAAATTTGCATACTCTATATCAAACTGATCGTCAGTCATACCACTAGAAGGAGTATTAACACCTTTTTCTGGAACTACATTAAGTTCAGCTTCTCCATGATACATTGCACCCACATCTATAGAGAAACTCCACCCTGATTCTGTTCCTTTATTTCCCCAACCAATACCGATGTATGGTGCGACATCATCAAAAACTGTCTCGGCAGAAATTGTTTCTACTAAATCTGCTTGATATTCAATATTATTGATTGTATATGTACTACCTGTAGGCTCTACGATTCCGTCAAAACCATTTCCATTGTAGTATGCACCTGCTGTGATACGGAATTGACTGCTCTGCATAGGATAATAGTCTAATAATAAACCTGCCGTTAACAAATCAATAGTTGCATCATAAGCTAATTCTGTATCATCTTCTTCATAGGTATCATCTTTACTGTAACTAAATCCACTTACACTAGCACGTACGCTAAAAGAATCATTTAGAGGAACAGAGAACTCTGCTCCTAGACCTAGTGTACCTACTTTAAATCCTGCTGTATAGAGTGATGATTCCTCTATTATAATTTGCTCAGGAATCTCTATAATTACTGTATCTGCTGGTGCTGTATTTTTTCCAGCATTTGCTGCTGTTGCCATCATAGCCATAGTTGCTACTGATAATACTATTTTATTCATTTTCTACCTTTTTACAGTTTAGTTAACAGAATATTAACATACTTATGCTTCTTGTAAACTTTTAAGCGTTGATTCCACCTCTTCTACATGTCCTTTTACTTTTACTTTAGACCATTGAGCAGCGATTACACCTTCAGGATTAATAATAAATGTACTACGTACCACTCCCATATACTCTTTCCCCATGAACTTTTTCAATTGCCATACACCATACGCACCACATAACTCTTTCTCTTCATCTGAAAGTAAAGTGATTTTAAGTGATTTTTTTTCTATAAAATTTCTATGTTTTTTTGGACTATCTGGACTTACACCCAAAATCATAGCATCAAGTGCTTCAAAATTTGGAAGTGCTTCTGTAAAACCACATGCTTGAGTTGTACACCCTGGAGTATTGTCTTTAGGATAAAAGTATAGAATAATCCATGAACCTTTTATATCTCTTAAGCATATCTCCTCTTCATCTTGATTTGGCACGCAAAACTCTGGTGCAGTTACACCAATTTCTAATCCATCTTCTAACATAGTAAGTCCTTATAATTTTTTTGATAGTATAACAGAATGAATATACAAACTAAACAAACCAAAGAAGAATTACTTATTGATATAGAAAAGCTTATTGCGTATGGGAGAGATGAACCAACCATTAACCCTACCCTACTAACTTACTTGTCTATAGATGACCTTATAAACACTAAAACAAAACTTTTAGAAAGAGTGGGTAAGTTAAGTCAAGAGGACAAAGAGTGGTTAGAACAATTTAAAAAATACGACTAGATAACAATAATTTTGCTATACTAACGCAAAAATAAAACTATACAAGGAATTACAATGCAAGTTAATTACGGACCTTATAATATCCGAATTCATGAACTAGATAACAAATTATCTGTTCAAATCACGTCAAACTTAGGTAAAGTACATATTAAAGATACAGAGAAGCATGAACAAAACTTTCCTAATGAAATCTGTTTTAAAATTGAGTCATCTTCAAATAAACCTACACCAGTAGGGTTAAAAAGATACTCATTTGGAGATTATACTTTTATTTTAGGTATTAACTATTGTGGTGAGTTATGTCTTTTCCATAGTGTAAAACTTTATGTGAGTCAAAAATTGATTGATAATATAGATACACTTACATTATCTTTTTTATCTGAACCAAAAGCTTAAAGATAAGCTTTTTAATTAAACTATCATTATGCTCTATAATGATAGGTCTCCCCTTTAACACTAGGTGTTTGTCACTAAGACAAAAAATTATACCTAAAAAAAGTCCAAAAATGTCAGATTTATCTTCTTAGTCTTTTTACTTAAATTATTTTAATATGTTTAGATTGAAAAAAGGGAAAGTTATTGATTTTAATTACCCCCTCCAAAGAGGAGAGAGTAAAGTGGTAATTAAGCTCCAGGGATATGTTGTCTGTGCTCAACTGAGTATGTAAATGTAGGAGTTGTTAAGTTATTGATATATTTAACAAACTTACCTGTTTTAGACTCGTAGATACCAATTCTACCAGTTGTCCACTCAGAAATCATTGTCCACTCACCATGATTAGCAGGCTCTGCGTGAAGAAGTCTTGGTTGAACAGGGTTTTTCACTACAGCACCAAGCTTAGTTGGCATAGGCATAATTTTCTCTTTACCAAATACTTTTTCATTAACAGCAATTTTTGCATGTTGTGTAGTATCCCACTCTTGAAGTACTTTTTTAGTCTTAGCATCAATTAATTGACCTTTTTTCTTACCAACTTTAATAATTCTGTCAGTCTCTAAAGTATCTTTATTAATTAAGTGAACTTCATTATATTTAGCTGGTTTACCAAGTACACAGTCAGCCCATAGGTATGGAGTATCATGTGCCGTACCGATAAATAGTCCACCACCAGCAGTTTTAACTTTTTTAACTACTTTCCAAGATGAATCCCAAATTACAACAGAACCAATATTCATACTAACTGTAGCGTGAAGTTGTTTTCCTTGTCCTTTTGAGTACCATGAAGAACCTTGACCTGGATGTGGCTTAGATTTCTTACCTGTATGTACTTTTGCAGCAAGATTTTTCTCTTTAAAGTCAACAATACCAACTACATCAGAACCTTGAGAAGCAATCATAAAGTATCTACCAAAATCTTCACCTTCATCTTCATTTAAGAATGCATCATGGAGGATTTTACCAATATTTGGAATATCTCCAACAATTGGAAAATTAGGCTTAGAGTAATCAATAATATAAGTATGACCAGCATCTTTAAGAGCCATTGCAAAGTATGGTCCATAAGGAGTATCAGCTAAAGATGCAACACGTGAAGGACCAATTTGTCCATCAGGATCGATAACACGACTTGTGTCATATGCTTTTAGTGGCTCAAGTGTCATTGCATCACATAGTACTGCACCACCTGGGTTATAGTTACCAGCGATTACATATTTACCATCTGGAGAAACTGCAAGTCCTCTTGACTCTTGACCAACTTGTACTGTTGCCAATGCAGGTTGTCCTGGAGCAGCAATATCAAACATAGTTAACTTACCTGAACGAGAGATAGAGTAAGCATATCTTGGGTTCTTTTTGTTTGTTACTGTTACGTGAACTGCAAATCCAGCTTTGTGACGTGAAAGTACTTTACCTGTAGTTGAATCAATAAAGTCAACTAAAGATGCATCTCTCTCTGTTGCAAAAGTAATATCTAATACAGATTTTACTTCTGTTGGTTTTGGATATTTTTTAGCTAAAGCTTCTCTATCAGCTAATTTAGTCCAAGATTTTTTAACTTCATCAAGATTAAGTGTAAGTTCAACAGTATTTTTCCAATCCATCAACCAATCAATCATTCCTGCAGCATCATCTTTAGAAAAAGTTGTATTCCATGCTGGCATTGCAGTATTATCTACACCATTTAAGATTTTTTCTACAAGTACATGAGCCTCTTGTTTTTTAAGTGCTTTAGGTCTAAGATCTGATCCAACACCACCCTGGTGGATAGGTCCATGACACCCTTGACACTCTTTCTCAAATTTCTTAGCAAAATCCATGTTTGACGTACCAGCAATAGCCATAGTAGCTGCAAAACTTGATGCTACTGCTAAACCTAAAAGTTTATTTAATTTCATTTATTCTCCTTTTTGTTATCGTAATAAATATTTAGTATATAAAAAAGCAAATGCTATTTCCTAAATATTTTCGATAAAATCATGAGTCTCTCTTCACTATAGAAAGACAACTTAAGCTTGTAATTTTCTCAAAATACCAGATAAGTATATCATTAATCAATAAAAGCAAGATTGATTAAAATCAATCTTAACTTATAATTATTATAGTTCTGCCTCTAATCTCTTTTTTTCTTGCTTATAAATCCAAAAGATAGGTAAAATAATTACCGTATGTAAAAAGATGGTTAGAGTCAATGGCCCCTGATTTAATGTAGCAAAAATACTTGGTACTGCATCTGTCATTGGTGAAATTAACATTTCTATTCTCCTTTACAATATGTATGATACGGGAAACCATATCATATTTCTATCATTATTTATAGGAATTTTCCTTCGCTTTGCATAACCAACTATTAACAACAATTTAGCTAGAATAATCTATTAATTTTGGCTACCTATGGGTATGTCTTGGAGCAAATAAAAATGAACAAAGCAAAATATATTTGGATGGATGGTGAACTTACACCTTGGGATGAAGCTAAGGTACACGTTTTAACACATACTTTACATTATGGTAATGGTGCGATAGAGGGTACAAAAGCTTACAAAACAGTTGATGGAAGATGTGCAATTTTTAAGTTAAAAGAGCATACGCAAAGACTTCTTAATTCGTCAAAAATGACTTTAATGAATGTTTCATATACAGTAGAAGAACTTAACGCTGCACAAGTAAAACTCCTACAAGAGAATGAACTTTTTGATGGTGCATACATTAGACCTCTCGTTTACTTAGGTTATGGAGTAATGGGTCTTTACCATAAAGAGTGTCCTGTACATGTCTCTATCTCTGCATGGGAGTGGGGAGCATATCTTGGTGAAGAGGGACTTAGAAAAGGGATTCGTTTAAAAGTCTCTTCTATGACAAGAACACCTAATACTTCTGGCATGGGTAAAGCAAAAGCTGTAGCTAATTATCTTAACTCTCAAATGGCAAAATATGAAGCAGTGGAAGCTGGTTATGATGAAGCTCTTTTAAGAGATGACCAAGGCTATATTGCAGAAGCATCAGGTGCTTGTTTCTTTATGGTAAGAGATGGAAAACTTATCTCTCCTCCTAGCGACAATACTTTAGAGTCTATTACTCAACAAACTATTATAGATTTAGCTACTGATATGGGTATTGAAGTGATAAGAAGACGAATTACACGTGAAGAGATTTACATCGCAGATGAAGCATTTTTAACAGGTACTGCTGCAGAAGTAACACCTATCCGTGAAGTAGATGCACGTATTATTGGTAATGGTTCACGTGGTGATATAACAGAAAAACTTCAAACAGCATATTTTGATGTAGTTGCGGGCAAAAATCCTGATTATATTCAACATTTAACATACATTAACTAAGGAATAAATATGCCAGCAGATATGAACGATTATTTTAAAAAGAAGAAACCAACAATGCAGAAAAACAGTTCTGGAAATGGTGGTAATGGAAATAATGGCGGAGGAGGAAACAACTTTGAAAACCCTTTCAATAATATGGGAAAAGGTATGCCTACATGGCTCATTATAGTAGCAGGAATTATTTTTCTTATTTTCACTTTTAAACCTTATACTATTATCAACTCTGGAGAAGTAGGTATCAAAGTTACTACAGGTAAATTTCAAGATGAACCACTTCATCCAGGATTTCACTTTTTCATTCCTGTATTTCAGAAAATTATTCCTGTAAATACACGTATAAGACTTATCACATACTCTAATGACATGGCAGCAGAGTTAGGTGACCGTTACCGTGGTCTTGAGGGTGGGCTGAAGAGAAACAGAGCTATTCCTGTTCTTGATAAAAGAGGTCTTACGGTTAACATTGACCTTGCTGTACAATATAGTCTTAAAGCATCATCTGCACCAGCGACTATTGCAAAATGGGGAGCAAGTTGGGAAGAGAAAATTATTAATTCTAAAGTAAGAGAGGTTGTACGTGATGTTGTAGGTCAATATACAGCAGAACAACTTCCAGAGATGAGAAATGAGATTGCTGCCGCTATCCAAACAAAAGTAAGACAAAAAGTAGAATCTTTAACAAACAACCCAGTAATACTTTCATCTGTAGAGCTTAGAAATATAGTTTTACCTCCAAAGATTAAAGAGAAAATAGAAGAAGTTCAAGCAGCAAAACAAGATGTAACTATTGCTGAGCAAGAGAAAGAGAAAGCTAAACAACAAGCACAAAAAGCAGCAGAAGTTGCACGTGGTGTTGCAGAAAAAAATCGTATTGAAGCACAAGGTGAGGCTGACAAAATTCGTATTGAAGCAGAGGAGCAAGCTAAAGCGAATATACTTATCTCTCAATCACTTACACCCGAACTTCTACAACTAGAACAGATAAAAACACAAGGTAAATTTAATGAAGCACTCAAGGTAAATAAAGATGCTCAAATCTTTCTTACTCCTGGTGGAGCGGTACCAAATATCTGGGTTGATGCAAAAGGTAAACAACAACGCATGATGGGACAACAATAAATAAGCCCCTTAAAGGCTAAACCAAAAGTGCGTTAGAACACGCACTTTACGAATGGAGAAATGATTATAATGAATATAGATTGGAACAAAAATCCCCTTATCCCTGCCATAGCTCAAGATTATGAAACTTCTGAAGTACTTATGTTAGCTTATATGAATGAAGAAGCTTATAATCTTACACTAAATACTGGCTATGCTCACTACTTTAGCCGAAGTAAACAACGTATTTGGAAGAAAGGGGAGAGTTCAAATCATACTCAAGAGGTAAAAGATATACTACTTGATTGTGACGCAGATACTGTTATATTGAAGATAAAGCAAAATGGTGTAGCTTGTCATACAGGAACAAAAAGTTGTTTCTTTACTTCTGTAATGCAAGATAAAGTTATCTTAGAACAAGAGGTAAATACTGATGCTATTTATGGTGTAGTTGATACGCTTTACCATACTATTTTAGAACGTAAAAATGCTTCAAAAGAGAGTAAATCATGGACTAAAAAACTTTTAGATAATAAAACTCTTATGCTCAGTAAAATACGTGAAGAGGCAGATGAAGTTTGCGTTGCTATTGATGAAGAGAGTGATGAACAAGTCATCTATGAATCAGCTGACTTACTCTACCATACTTTAGTTGGTTTAGGATACCGCGATATCTCACCAGATAGAGTTAAACAAGAGTTAGGAAGAAGATTTGGCATGAGTGGAATAGAAGAGAAAGAGAGTCGTTCAAAGTAATATAAAGGATAGGATACCCTATCCTTTATAGATTACATATCTGAACATCCTGTACTGTTTATATCACCACCTGCAAAATATTTACCATCAAAACTCACAAGAGAGTAATTTTTATCTGCTCCAAGTGACGCTTTAAGCCCCTCTACAGAGAGAAAACCTAAACTAGTTGCCCCTATCTTCTTCGCTATCTCATCTACACTAAAATTTGCAGAGATAAGCTCTTGAGTTGTAGGTGTATCTATACCATAACGACAAGGGTATTTTATTTCAGGTGAAGCAATACGCATATGAACCTCTTTAGCACCTGCCTCAAGTAACATACGTACTATCTGTTTAGATGTTGTACCACGGACTAAAGAGTCATCTATAATAGCAACTCTTTTACCTGCTATTAAATGTTTCACAGGAGAAAGTTTAAGTTTTACTTTTAAATCACGTATCTCTTGAGTTGGTTCAATAAAGGTACGCCCTACGTAGTGATTACGTACAATACCCATCTCAAATGGTACACCTAGTCCCTCTGCATAACCACGTGCAGCAGCTACACCAGAGTCAGGTACAGGTAGAACTAAATCAACTTCACAAGGTGTCTCTTCTGCTAGCTTTCTACCCATCTGAAGACGTGTTTGATAGACATTTTTACCATCTATAATAGAGTCTGGTCTTGCAAAATAGATATATTCAAAAGCACAAGGTCTAAAGTCTATATTTTCAAAAACCATCTCTGAGGTTGGCTCTTTACCATCTTCAAAAGTAAGCATCTCACCCGCTTTTACATCACGAATAAACTCTGCACCAACAAGGTCAAAAGAACATGTCTCTGAGGATACAATGTAGCCACCATCTTTAAGTTTTCCAAGGCTTAATGGACGTATGCCAAAACGGTCACGTATCACAAACATCTTTTTACGACTTTGAATGGCTAAACAATAAGCACCTTCAATCTTAGTTAGCATATCTTTAATACGATCTACTAAAGAGTCTTGTTGAGACTTAGCAATAAGATGAATAATATTCTCTGTATCCATATCTGTTTGAAAAATAGCTCCATTATTAATAAGCTCATTTCTTACTTCATGTTTATTGATAAGATTACCATTATGAACAACCGAAATTTCACCTAGTTTATACTTTGCGAATACGGGTTGTGCATCTCCAGCAGACTCTGAACCTGCTGTAGAGTAACGGTTATGACCTACTGCACATCCACCCTCAAGAGTATCAAGGGTAGTTTGAGAAAATACATCTGCTACCATACCACGTTTTTTATAGATAGAGATACACTCACCATTGGAAACAGATATACCTGTTGCTTCTTGCCCACGATGTTGCATAGCAAAAAGCGAATAATACGCTATAGTTGAAGCTTTTTTTGCACCAAATACACCTACGATTGCACACATATTATATTCCTAAACAGTCATTGATTGAGTAAAGACCACTCTCTTGTTTTACTATCCATGCAGCTGCACGTATTGCACCTTTGGAAAATGTCTCTCTACTTGTTGCTGTATGGTTAAGTTCTATAAACTCACCATCATTGTAAAAACCAACCGTGTGACGACCTACAATATCACCACCACGCAGTGCCATAACAGCTATCTCATCTTTACTTCTTGCTCCTACTTGCCCATCTCTTCCACTTACACGTACTGCATCTAAGTCTAAACCTCGACCCTTAGCTGCAAATTCACCTAACGTAAGTGCTGTTCCACTTGGAGCATCTACTTTATGACGATGGTGCTGTTCTACAATTTCAATATCAAAATCAGTCAATGTCGCAGCTACTTTTTCTACTAACTGTTTTAAAAGTGCAATACCTGCTGACATATTTGAAGCATATAAAACAGGCATGTCAACAGAAGCTTCAGTCAACAAGTTTTGCTGATGTTCAGTAAATCCTGTAGTTGCAATAACCAACGGTGTAGGATTTTTTAACGCCTCTTCACAAAGTTCTTGTGTTGCAATAGGTGCAGAAAAATCTATAACCACATCACAAACTTCAAGCAGTGCCTTCATACTATTTGTTACTAGAACATCTGAAGGAACATCTACTTTTAACTCATCAAATACATGTAAAGCACTTAACACCAATGCTTCATTTTCTAATACATTCTTGATAAGATGTTCACCCATTCTACCCGTACTACCTACAATACCAACTTTTGTCATTTTGCTTCCTTATGCTTGTTCTTGAATATATGAAATTACTTGTAACCCTGCTATAGAGCCATCACCTGCTGCTGAGATTACTTGTTTAGGTGCTTCAATACGCATATCACCCGCTGAAAATAGCCCAGAGACTGATGTCTTCATATTTAAATCAACTATTACTTGCCCTCTATCATTTACCTCACAGATAAATGTTCCATTTTCATCTTTAAGTACCATATTATTTACATCATGACCTACAAAAACAAAAAGACCAGGGTTATCTAACTGTGTAACTTCCCCCTGCTTATTTTTCAATTTTACTCCTGAAACACCCATGGCATCACCAAGAACCTCTTCTATAACTGAGTCCGTTATAAGATGAATATTCTCTTTTCTTTTCACTCTATCTAAAGTAGGAGGAGCTGCTCTAAATGTATCTCTTCTATGTACTACATAGACTTCAGAAGCGATATTGGAGAGATAAAATGCCTCTTCAAGTGCTGTATCACCACCACCTAAAACGGTAACTGGTTTATTTTTATAAAAGAAACCATCACAAGTAGCACAAGTACTTACACCTTTACCAAAATACTCATCTTCTCCAGGGAAGCCTGCTCTTTTAGGTGTAGAACCTGTACAGACAATGACAGTCATAGCCTCTACACTCTCTCCACCCTCAAATGTAATAGTAAAATATTTTCCTATCTTAGCCACACGTTCTACTTTTTTCATCTCATGTTTGAGTCCAAAATTAAAACACTGTTTTTGCCATGTATCCATGAAATCCATACCTGTTTTACCGTGTTCAAAAAATCCTGGATAATTTTCTATCTCAGAACTCTGAGTAATCTGCCCACCTGGCATACCCATCTCGAACATTGTTACATTCTTAAGTCCCCCGCGAGTAGTATATAGTCCTGCAGTAAGTCCTGCTGGTCCTCCACCTATGATTGCACAATCTAGCATTTTGAATCCTTAAAAGTGTTAAAATTTTTAACTAAATAATTATTTTGAATTATACAGTTTAAATACTTGGTTAATAATTTTATGAGGGTTTTAATAGAGAGTTGGTGAGAAGAAAAGTTCTCACCATTTACAACTTATAGGTGTGCGTTGATTTTTTCTGCAAATGCATCTTTAGAAGCTGCACCTACCATTTGATCTACTACTTCACCATCTTTGAAGAAAAGAATTGCTGGGATTGATCTAATACCATATTTAGTAGCTAGCTCTTGTTGCTCATCTGTGTTTACTTTAGCTATAGTTGCTTTTCCATCAAAGTCTTCAGCTAACTCTTCAACTACTGGAGCAATCATTCTACAAGGTCCACACCATGGAGCCCAGAAATCTACCATTGTTACGCCTTCTTTTACTGTTGCTTCAAAGTTGTCATTTGTTAATTCTACATATTTTGCCATGTTAATTCCTTTAGATTTTTATTTAAAAATTATACAATAATTTCGTTAATTAAACATTTATGTAACTTTTATTTTTCATAATTCATAAAAAATAAGTAAATAAGAGTAAAAATCTCCTATTTAGATAACCTTTCTAAAATTATCTCTGGATATTTTGCAGAGCGTGTTCCCTCTTCTACTACCGTCGCAAGACCTTTTACCGTATAAACAAAAGAAATTTTAGGTGATTGAGTACTATTTTTATTAGCACGATGAAGAAGCAAAGAGTGAAAAAGTACAACATCTCCTCTCTGAAGGGTTGTATATACTTTTTTCTCAATCAAGATTCTATTGGGTTCAATATCTTCTTTAAAGTACTCTTTTTCATCAAACTGTTCACTCTCAAACTTCATTTTGTGACTACCTGCTATAAACTCTAATACACCATTTTGACTATCTTCATCATCTAGGGCTAACCAAACACTTACAAGGTTATCATTGGAGTAAGACCAGTAACGTCTATCTTGGTGCCACCTTGTCTGTGTACTCTTATATGGCATCTTTGTCATGATAGAGTTATGATGAGAAGTAGTTATCACAACTTGGTCTTCTAATATTTGCTCTAAAATAGGACGGATTTTTTCATCTTCCATCCACCCCTTAAAAAGAATATCACGATGGTAAACTTGTCGTAACCTTCGTACTACACTGCCACGCTCTTTTGCCCAGTAGTTTGTCTCCTCTGTACGATACTCTTTTGATTTCTCATCATACCCTACTTCTGTCTCTATAGGTTCTATCTGATACTTTAAATGTACCTTAGCTACTTCTAAAATAGCTTCACATGCTATTTTATCTGCAAAATCTCTTAATATTAAAAAACCATCTTGATGAAATTGTTGAAGTTGTACAGTTGAGAGTCTCATGCGTTTACCTTTGACATATTGTTAAAAGATTATAGCGTAACATTTTCTATAAACTCTACCTCATCATAACGGATAATAAGAGCATCTATACTAAAAATCACATTTAACCCTTTTGTTTTCATATAATAGTGTGCTGAGTTAACCACTTTACGTAGTTTAGAAGGAGTAAGGTTATAGATAGGATCAAAATCTGCACGCCCACTTTTAACCTCTATAAAATGCCATACATCATCTCTTTTAGCAATAATATCTATCTCACCTAACTTACGTGCAAAGTAGTTACGTTCCAAAATCAAAAAACCCTCTTGCTCTAAAAAAAGTATAGCCAAAGACTCACTCTCATCACCAAAAAGTTTAGGATTCTCACGCATTACACAAAAACCCCATCACTTTTACATCGGTCTTTTTTGTTTCATTTACAAGTGTTGCTAAATAGGTGGATATGGTTAATGCTTTCATTAGTACTCCTATTTTCTTTAAGGTCGCAATTTGCGACCTTAGTTCATATAATAAGAAGTATAGAATAAAAAAAGAGAAAGAGGTAAAAATATGTCAAATTGTTATATTTTTAATAAGAGACTTTCTTAAAGTGAGAGCTGTGGAGTTTATGGTGATTAGTTGGTTTTTTTTCATATATAGTCTCCTTATGCAAGTTTCATCCTAAAAATTAAGAGATAACCTCTTCAACTTTATTATTTGGATGGTTTACCCAATATTTAGTATATCCCAATGCTTGAGCATATTCTAAAAAATTTTCTTGCTTAAATGGTATATATATTATGACAAATAATATTTAAATATGTAGTAGTAAATACGGGGAAGTAATTAGGAACTTATATAAAGAAGAGTTTAACAAATATCGGGACAGAGACACCCCAACCTACACTCCATATTTCAATGATTAATTTTGGATATAAAAAGTTTTATGTTATAATATTTGCATGGAGCATAGAGAGTCGTAATCTCTCTATACTCCCTATTGGGCTACCAACACCTAATGGTGAAGATAATCAGCAACAGTATGATGATAATAAGAATACGCATGCGTTATCCTTTCTCAAGGGCTAGCCCAAGCCCCACCCATCCAAAGATAGAAAATATCTCCTCTTACGAATATCATCATAACATGCATTAAAATTATATCGTAAAATACCGTTTATTAATACAATTTTTTAAATAGTATCTGTATCTAAGACCATAAATCTATCTCTTTGTTAACTCTACTTTCAACAATATCTTCCATAAGATTATCAGCATCATTATTAGACATAATTCCAAATGATTTTTCTATCCAGTTATTTGAACGTACCTGTTTAGCAGTGAGTTCAATATATCTGTCATAATCTACTACAACCACAAAAGGTTTATCTCTTTTGGTTACAAGCATATCCTCTTTCAATGCATTTTGTAAGAGTGTACTATTAAGTTTTATTTCTGAAGCTGTAATTGATTGCATATCTAATCCTTTTTAATAGTCATTATAGCTATAATGACTATCTTAGTCCAAACTATCCACACCCTATCTCATCACCTACAGGAATCACTTCAACCTTCACTGACTTAAATCTTGCAGTCATGATAAGCTCATCGCTCTCATCTCCAAAAAGTGCATTGATACGGCTTTTAGCGTGGTGGAAGGTACAGAAGAGGGTTTTTGCTTTTACTTTGTCTGTGTATTTAACACTTAATGCTTCACTTTCACCATAAGGGCTACGTAAGATAACTCTATCTCCTAATTTTGCTTCATCTTTAAGTGGTGCTAAGAGGATATCTTCATCATATTTGCTATCTAGCTTTGCACTTCTTTTGGTTTGTGCTGCGTTGTTGTAGTGTGCTAGGGTACGTCCTGTTGTAAGGTAGTACCCTTGCAAAGAGTCATTATAGAACTTCTTCTCTAGTATCTCTTGTATCATCCCTCTAGGCTCGTACTGCTTATAGACATATTTTCCAAGTCCATCATCTGTACGAAAATCTAGTAGATGCAAAATAGGGGTATCTTCATGATAGATAGGCCACTGCATACCACGTTTACGGTGACGCTCTAGTCTGTAATAGTCTGCACCTGAAAATCTTCTTGGAGCTACTCTACGTACTTCATTCCATACATCTTCAGAAGTTTTAAAGTTGAAGTTTTCACCATCGCCTAACTTTTGTGCAACTTGAGTTAACACTTCCCAGTCATCTGGTAAATCTGTTTTTACCAAAGGTTGAGAGAGGTGTAGTCTTCTCATGGCATTAACATAAACCCCTGTCTTTTCATAAGCAGATTTTACACCTATGATAATATCTGCTTTTTTAGTCACATCTGTCATAAACAGCTCTTGCACCATCACAAACTCTAAGTTATCCATAGCTTTATCTAGCTTGTTTATGTTGGGATGAATATGCATAATATCTTCTCCCATATTAAGTAGTGCTTTAATACGTCCCTCAAACATAGCATCCATAAGTTGTGGGGTCATAAGACCTACGATAGGTGCATCTTGATAGTCAGGGAGATAATAAGGAAGACAACCCATGTCACAAGCACCTTGGACGTTGTTCTGCCCACGAAGAGGCATAAGCCCTGCTCCTGATTTACCAATGTTTCCTGTCATTAATGCTAAGTGAGTTATCGCCATTACGGCATAAGAACCATCAAGATGCTCGGTAATCCCCAAGCCCCAAAATATCATAGACTTTTTAAGTGCATACTCTCTAGCAATATTAGGTATCATTTTAGCTAAGTATTCATACCCTTCTAGCTCTTTCATAAAAGCTGGATTTGCATAAGGGTCATTTAAAATACACTCTTTAAATGCATCAAAACCTTTGGTTCTGTTCTCAATAAAGCTCTCATCATATAGCTCTTCATTTATAATCACATACGCCATCATATTGAGCGTCAATAAGTTTGCTTCATAAGGGATAACACAATTGTATTTAGCAAGTTTAGCCATCTTTGTTTCACGTACATCTATGACGGCAAGGTTATTATGTTTCTTTGCCATATCTACCATACGATTGGCGATAATAGGGTGAGCCTCCATAGTGTTAGAGCCTATGACAACCATAAATTCAGTTTCATAAATGTCATTATAAGGGTTAGTAGCCGCACCCTCACCAATGGTTGTTTTCATCCCTTTAAGTGAAGGAGAGTGACAGACTCTAGCACAGTTATCAACATGAGGAGAATCCATCGTCTCTCTACAAAACTTTTGAAACGCATATGCACTCTCACAAGAAGTTCTAGCTCCTCCTATGGCACAAAAACTATCTCCACCATACTGCTTCTTAATCTCATCTAGCTTCATACTTGCTATACTTGTAGCTGTATCTACATCACAAGTCATAAAGTCACTATCAAAGTGTGTGAGTTTAGCTTCAAACTGCTCTTTAATATGCGCGTTTTTATCTAAAAATGATTTTCTAATGCGAGGTTCTCTTATACGGTCTTTTGCATCTACAAAATCATACCCATACTTACCCTTAATACAGAGTTTACCCTCAGATACTACCCCATCTTTTTGTGCATATATTTTCAATATTTTGTTCTCTTTTACTACTGCGGTAATATCACATCCAACACCACAATACGTACATACACTCTCAATTTCCTTAGTCTCACTCTCTATCTCTTTTGTCATTTTGTACCCTTACATACTAATTAGGAGTAAATTTATCCTAATTAGACTTAAAATCAAGATTATTTAAGTAACTCTTGTTATATTTAGAGAAATTATATCAAAAGGATTTACAATGTTTACAATTAATATAGATAAAGAGTGTGGATGTTTCAAGAAAAGTGATTTCGAAAATAATCAAAGTTTTGAAACTAAAGATGATGCACTTGTAGAAGCACTACATATGGTTAACCATATGAATAATGAGTTTTGTCAAAAACATGAATTTTTATTTAGTGAAGATGGACAAAATTTTCAAATAGCCATGAGTGATACAGTGAAAGCACATACAGGATGCTGTGGTGGTGGAGACTGTTCATAAACAGATCGGGTTTAGTCCATCTTAGGACTAAACCCAAATTTACATTGATTACTCGTTTATCTTCTCTTTTATCTCTTTTACAATCGCTGAAATTTTATTAATCTTTTGTGTGCTATTTAAACTCTCATCTAACAGTACTTTTACAAAAGCTGAACCTACGATGACACCATCTACCCCAACAGCTTTCTCTTTTGCTGTGTGGGTATCTACTCCAAAACCTACATAGACAGGGGTTTGAGAGTATTTTTTAATATTTGTAATAATAGGTTGCAAATCTTCACTCTTTCCACTTCCTGTAATCCCTGCGTATGCTACTAGGTAGATGAACTTTTGTGCATCAGTGACTATCTGTTTGATACGTTCTTCTGTGTCGGTAGGAGCGATAAAGTCTATGAGACTAAGCCCCGCTTCTTTAATGCTTTTTTGGTAAGGTTTTGCCTCTTCAAAAGGTAAATCAGGAATGATAAACCCATTAACCCCTACTTTTTGTGCTTCTGCTATGAAGCTCTCCATCCCTTTGTGGTAAAAAGGGTTAAAGTATCCCATCCATAAAGTATCTATGTGTGGTGCTATCTGTGCTGAAGCTTCAAAAAGGTGTTGTAATTTAAAGCCATTTTGTAGGGCTTTAAGGTTTGCTTTTTCTATCACTGGTCCATCTGCAACGGGGTCAGAAAATGGCATTCCAAGCTCTAAGGTATCTACGCCTGCTTCACTTAAAGCCAAAGCGGCGTCAACTGTAAACTCTAATGATGGAAAACCTGTGGTAATATATGCGACTAATTTTTTCAATTGGGACTCTTTTTATCTGATATAGTATTATAGTTTCAACATTATATGATAAAATGAGTAAAAAATAGGGTCACCCTAGAAATAGATGGAAAAATAATGAGTATTCATACCCCCAAAATAGAGAAAAAAGTAACGATAACGACTCTTGCTAAGATGAAAGGTGTTGAACCTATTACAATGGTAACCGCTTATGATGCACTTTTTGCCAAACTTTTTGATGGTGAAGTAGAGATGATTCTTGTGGGTGATAGCTTGAACATGAGTTTTTTAGGTAAAGAGGACACCCTCTCTGCAACGATGGATCAAATGATATATCATACACAAGCAGTATGTAATGGTGCAAAGTTACCACTTATCGTACTCGATATGCCTTTTGGAAGTTACACTTCTGCTAAAGTGGCTGTAAAAAATGCAACAAGAGCGTACCAAGAGACCAACGCACAAGCGGTAAAGATAGAGGGTGGCAAAGAGAGAGCATACATCGTAGAAGCCTTAACACAAAACTCTATAGCTGTACTTGGACACATAGGGCTTATGCCACAATTTTTACGTAGTGATGGTGGCTATAAAATACGAGGTAAAGACCAAGCAGACATAGATAGACTCGTAGAAGATGCTATAGCACTAGAAAAAGCTGGTGTATTTGCCATAGTCATAGAAGGTGTAAAGAGTGAAGCAGCAGAAGCTATTACCCATGCTGTCTCCGTACCAACCATAGGCATCGGTGCAGGAAACAGTACAGATGGACAAGTGTTAGTATGGTCAGATATGTTTGGGTTCTTTGAAGCATTTAAACCAAAATTTGTAAAACAGTACGTTGATGGAGCAAAACAGATACGTGAAGGTTTAGAGAGCTACAGAGATGAAGTAAAATCAAGAGAATTTCCTAGTCAAGAGTATATCTACTAATGGAACGTATGGTTGAGATAGAACGTTTTGAGGAAGAGGTTAGCTATGAGATGACCCTTCGCCCTAGCTCTTGGGATGAGTACATTGGGCAAGAGAAGATGAAAAAAAATCTAAAAGTCTTTATAGAAGCGAGTAAAAGAAGAGGTGAAGCCCTAGACCATATACTCTTTTTTGGACCTCCTGGTTTGGGAAAGACTACCATTGCCAATATCATCGCTTTTGAGATGAATGCAAACATTAAAACTACTGCTGCACCGATGATAGAAAAAGCTGGCGATTTAGCAGCACTTTTAACCAACATTGAAGAAGGTGATATTTTATTTATAGATGAGATACACCGTATGAGTCCTGCCATAGAGGAGATACTCTACCCTGCTATGGAGGACTTTCGTTTAGACATTATTATCGGTTCTGGTCCTGCTGCACAAACAGTCAAGATAGACTTACCACGCTTTACACTCATAGGTGCAACAACTAGAGCAGGTATGCTCTCCAACCCTCTTAGAGAGCGTTTTGGTATGCACTTTAGAATGCAGTTTTATACTGCCAATGAGTTAGCCAAAATCGTAGCACAAGCATCTCATAAGTTAGAAAAACCTTCTCATGAGAAAGCCTCTCACGAGATAGCTAGAAGAAGTAGAGGAACACCACGTATAGCCTTACGTTTACTCAAAAGAGTCAGAGATTTTTCAGAAGTTGCCAATGAAAACGAAGTAACCTTAGAACGTGCAAAATATGCTTTAGATGAACTAGGGGTAAACAACCTTGGTTTTGATGAACAAGATATACAACTCTTAGAACTTTTAGTCTCTGCTAAAAATAAGCCCATGGGATTAAGTACCATAGGTGCAGCATTGAGTGAGGATGAGGGAACCATAGAAGATGTACTTGAACCCTACCTTATAGCCAATGGATATATTGAAAGAACCGCTCGTGGTCGTATTGCAACACAAAAGAGCTATGCACACTTTAAGTTAGCTAGCATGAGTGATGAAGGACTTTTAAATGATTAGTAACAAAAGCCTTATGATTACGATACTTTTTATGCTCTCTATTTTGGGGGCATATAGTATCTATAAACCTTTTTTACTCTCTGTAATTGTAGCTATGCTCTTAACAATGGCAACCTACAACTTAACAAAAAAGATGATAAAATTTTTCAAATCAAGAAAAATCTCTGCAGCAGTAGCTACACTTCTTTTAACCTTAGTCATTTTTGCTCCTATTGTCTATATTGCAACTATTGGTGTCTCTCATGCTGCCAACATGGATATTAGTACCGTTCAAGAAGTAACCACTATAGTAAAGAATTTTGCAAAAGATATACCTTACATACAAGAGTGGATAGATGCAAGTTTTAGTGATATACAAATTAGAGAGTATATCCAAGACTCTACCTCTTATGTAACAACAGCAGGGAGTATGGGTGTTGGTTTTATTAAGAATATGCTATTGGTTCTCATATTTTACTTTCTTATCAACTATTATGGTGAGCGTTTCTTTGAACTCATACGTGCGTTAATGCCTGTGAGTAAAATGAAAAGTGCGAAGATGATTCATGAAATCTCTTCTACTATGGAAGTGGTTTTTTACTCTATTATCGTAACTGCTATTTTTGAAGGCTTTCTTTTTGGTATTATGGTAGGTCAATTTGGCTTTGATGGTCTTCTCTTTGGAGTTATCTATGGCTTTGCTTCACTAGTACCTATCATCGGTGGTGCAGTTGTCTGGATACCTGTATCACTATATAGCTGGACAAAAATAGATGCAAATACGGCTATGGTTATTGCAGGGTATTCTGTTATTATTATCTCTATTATTGCAGATACTTTTGTAAAGCCTGTGATTATTAAAGTGATTAAAGAAGATTTACTTAAAAGCACTATTGAGATTAACGAGATAGTCATATTTTTCTCTATCTTAGCAGGGATGAGTACTTATGGGTTTTGGGGTATGATTTTAGGACCTGCAATTACCTCATTTTTGATTGCTATTACAAAAATCTATATTGACTACAACTATAAAGAACAAGCCATAGGTAAAACTTAACCTCTTCTCTTAGCCTCTTTTCATAGAGTAGATGTTATGATGTTTAATAAAATATTCAAAAGGAAAAAGTTATTATTAAAATATTAATTATAGAAGATGACCCAGAGTTAGCACTGATTTTAACAAACTATCTTACAAAGTTTGATATGGAAGTCATAGGTGCCGAAGACCCATACATAGGTCTCTCATTACTTACCCAACATAAATTTGATTTAATTATTTTAGATTTAACACTTCCAGGGATGGATGGTCTTGAAGTCATTCCTAAAATTAGAGAGGTAAGTAATATTCCTATTATTATCTCCTCGGCACGTGATGACATTACCGATAAAGTCATAGGTATGGAGCGTGGTGCAGATGACTATATGCCTAAACCTTATGACCCTCGTGAGCTTGTAACACGTATTAAAACCATTTTAAGACGTACGCATAGCATAGAAGAAAAAGTAGAGAAAAAAGTAGAGCTTTTTATCAGAGATACTAAAGCACACTCCATCAGTTTTAAAGGTGAGTTTTTAGATTTAACTGCGGCAGAGTACGACATCTTAGGAATGCTCATCCAACATAAAAATGGTTCTGTCTCAAGAGAGCAACTGCTTTACGAGAGTGAACATATAGATGATGATAGCTCTATTAAAAATATTGATGTAATCATCTCAAGAGTCAGACAAAAAATAGCAAAAATTGATCCAGACCATGTATATATCAAGCCTATTCGTGGTGTAGGGTACCTTCTAACAGACCGCGTATGAGAAACCTATCTGTAAATACCTTTATACACATTCTTTTTTCTGTAGCAATCATTATTTTGGTTGCTACATTTTTACTCTTTCTCTCTTGGAATGAAGATCGCCACAAGATAGAAGAGTTTAAGCACTATCAACTCATCTCAATCACTTTTCTTTCAAATTTACAATTTAATTCAACTGATGAAGATCTTGAAAAACTATATCGTGATTTAATGGTAAAACCTATTTCTAAAAACCGTATAGAGCAGATAAAAAAGGAGATTCAAGAAAAAGGAGAGACCATCTTTTCTGGTGGTTCAGCCATGGGACGTGTACGTGTGTTTAAAACTAATGACACTCAGTACATCTATGGACAACGTCTAGGACATAACCTCATGCTTGAAGATAACAGACCTAAAAACTACTACTTTGAGATAGCGTTAACCCTAGGTATATTTCTGTTAGCCCTTCTACTTCTACTCTACTTAGCTGTCTTAAAAAAGCTCTACCCTCTAAAGAAACTCCACACAGAGATAGAACGTTTTGCACAAGGTGACATGAATACTCGTATTACCTATAGGCATGATGACGAGATAGGAAGAATAGCAAAAAACTTCGATGAAGCTATTTTACATATCAACGAATTGGGTGCATCAAAAAACCTTTTTATGCGTAACTTAATGCATGAGCTTAAGACCCCTATTACGAAAGGTCGAATCGTAGTAGAGATGTTAGAAGATGAAACGGTAAAAAAGATACTAATACGTGCTTTTGAACGTATGAATGAACTCATCTCAGAACTAGCCGAGATAGAGAGGGTCACAACCCAAAGTTTTGAACCAAGTTTTGAGCAAATAAACCTCAATACCATTATAGAAAAAAGCCAAGAGCTTCTTATGGTAGAGAGTAGCTGTATCACCGCAGAGATAAAAGATAAAATCATTATCACCGATGTAAAACTAATGTCTCTAGCCATAAAAAACCTGCTAGACAATGGTCTAAAGTATGGGAAAAAGAAATGTGTTATTATTCGTACAAATAGCTACGCTATAGAGATACTATCTGAAGGAGAAGTCTTAGAACACCCTCTAAGTTACTACACCGAACCCTTTTCCCAAGGCGAAAAAAGAAGCAGTGGCTTTGGCTTAGGACTCTACATCGTTCACAGTATTTTAGAAAAACTAGGCTACAAATTAGCCTACAGATACGAAGA
>Ga0256838_1000032_pt1 | contig 112588 bp, 111 predicted proteins | sample 4571419metaG_FD_185978 | JGI IMG/M metagenome (GOLD analysis project Ga0256838, IMG submission 185978) | Hydrothermal vent microbial communities from Guaymas Basin, Mexico - 4571-419 | ecosystem: Environmental > Aquatic > Marine > Hydrothermal vents | place: Mexico: Guaymas Basin | collected... | reverse complement strand
TACACTCTTAGCACTTGCTAAAGGAAGAAGTTCTCCTATAGGAAACTTTACCTCTTCTAAGACTCTAAAAAGCTCTTCACCTACGGCACCTGATGCACCCACTACTGCTATGTTAAATTTTTTCACGTTATTCTAATCCTAATTCTTTATTATCATTATTTGTTGTATCTGTCTCTTCTTCTGGATTCTCTTCTTTTTGACATTTTGCCATACTCACAACAATATCTTTTTTCTCTACAGTTACTACTTTAACTCCAGAGGTGTTACGCCCTGCTTTACGAATGGTTTCCATGTCAACGCGTATCATTTTACCCACTGAGGTTAAACACATCAAGTCTTTATCTTCTTCTACCATCACTACACCTATCACATCGCCTGTTTTAGGTGTAAGCTTCATAGAGATAACCCCTTTACCTGCACGGTTTTGTTCACGGTACTCAGATGCTGTTGTACGTTTACCAAGACCTTTTTCAGAGAGCATCAAGATTTCATCATCTTCATCTTGAATAGTAATAGCACCACAAACATAGTCATCTTCTATCTTGAACTTAATAGCTGTAACACCACGTGCTACACGTCCTATCTCTCTTGCATCTTCTACTTTAAACCTAATACAGATACCTTTTTTCGTCGCTAAGAAGAGCCATTTTGTATCTGGTAGTACTATTTTAGCTTCTACTATCTCATCTGTTTCATCTAAGTTTATCGCTCTTACACCATTGCTTCTGATGTTTGAGTATTCTGAAAGGTTTGTACGTTTTACTATACCTTTTCTAGTAAAGAATACTAATCCTTTATCGTCATTAAAGTCTGTAGTTGGGATAATAGCCATTATCTTTTCATCTTTTTGAAGATTGATAAGATTTACTACTGCTTTACCTTTAGCTGTACGAGAACCCTCAGGGATACGATACACTTTGAGCCAGTAGAGCTGTCCACGGTCGGTTACAAACATTAAGGTATCATGTGTATTAGAGGTAAAGAAACTCTCTATAAAGTCATCATCATAAGTAGTTACTGCTGTTTTACCCTTACCACCACGATGCTGTTTTTCATACTGTTTCACTGGAACACGTTTAATGTAACCACGGTGTGTAATCGTTACAACCATCGGCTCATTAGGGATAAGGTCTTCTATATCTATATCATCATAGTCATCTATGATTTCAGTAAGACGAGGGGTAGTATATTTATCACCAATCTCTACTAACTCTTCTCTGATGATTTCATTTATCTTCTCTTCACTCTTCAAGATAGCTTCTAGTTCTGCTATAAGTGCAAGAAGTTCAGCTAATTCGCTTTCGATTTTCTCTATTTGAAGACCTGTAAGACGACCTAGTCTCATCTCCAAAATAGCTTTTGCTTGGATTTCAGATAGTTTAAAACGGCTTATTAACCCTTCTCTAGCTTCAGAGTCATCTGAAGAAGCACGGACGATTTTTATCACTTCATCTATGTTGTCTATGGCAATTTTAAGCCCCTCTAAAATATGGGCTCTAGCTCTTGCTTTCTCAAGGTCAAAAATAGTTCTTCTAATTACAACTGTTTTTCTGTGGTTAAGGAAGAGGTCAAAGAGTTCAAGAAGCTTAAACACCTTTGGCTCTTTGTTAACAATAGCAAGCATGATAATACCAAAAGTCACTTGCATCTGTGTACTCTTAAAAAGGTTGTTAAGTACTATCTCACTCATCGCGTCACGCTTAAGCTCTATAACCACACGCATACCATCACGGTCAGACTCATCACGTATCTCAGAGATACCTTCTACTTGTTTGTCACGTACAAGATGTGCGATATTTTCTATAAGTCTTGCTTTATTGACTTGAAAAGGAAGCTCATCGATAATAATAATCTCTTTGTTCTTCGTCTCTTCTATGTGCGTTTTTGCACGTACCTTGATACGCCCACGCCCTGTAGTGTAAGCATCGGTAATACCTTTACGACCAAAGATAATACCACCTGTTGGAAAGTCAGGTCCATGAACAATTTTCATCACATCTTCAATAGTAGAGAGCGGATTATCTATACGTAAGATAAGTGCTTCTATAAGCTCATCAAGTCTATGAGGAGGGATGTTCGTTGCCATACCAACAGCAATTCCACTTGAACCATTAAGTAGTAAGTTTGGAACACGTGAAGGAAGTACATCGGGTTCTGTCATAGAGTCATCGTAGTTTGGTGTAAAATCTACAGTATCTTTATCTAAGTCATTTAAAAGCTCTTCAGCTATTTTAGTCATACGTGCTTCGGTATATCTCATCGCAGCTGCGTTATCACCATCGACTGAACCGAAGTTTCCTTGACCATCTATAAGTGGTGCTCTTAGTGAAAAATCTTGTGCCATACGTACCAACGCATCGTAAACCGAGTTGTCACCATGTGGGTGATACTTACCGATAACATCACCGACGATACGTGCAGATTTTTTATATGGACTTCTATGTGAAAGATGTAAATCATTCATCGCATAGAGGATTCTTCTATGTACAGGTTTTAACCCATCACGTGCATCAGGCAACGCCCTACCCACGATAACAGACATAGAATAGTCAAGATAGCTAGCTTTCATGCTATCTTCTATTAATACCTCACTGATATTTTGACTCTCTTCAAACAAATCGCTCATTAAGACTCCCTATTGTAAAATTGCTTTATTATATCTAAAGCATTTTAAATAAAGCACCTTAAAACGTCTTAAAAGCCCTGCTAGGTATCTTAAAATAGGTTTTTACTACTTTTTAACTAAAATGATTAACATAATATTTAGTTTAAAATGGCTTATTTGGCTTTTTAGCACTTAACCCCCTCTTAACTTACTTTTAATATAATGCAAAAAGAAAAAAATAAGGACTATAAAGTGCCGATAGAACAGATAAAAGACCTCATTGATTATGGAATTATTGGGTTACTGGTATTTCTCAGTTTCATAACTTTTGCATTTAGCATAGAGAGAATGCTTTTTTACAGAGGGTTAAAACTTTCAGACTACACCAACAAAACTGCCCTAGAGCTAGACATCTCCAAACGCTTAGCCACCATCGCATCCATAGGTTCTAATGCACCCTACATTGGATTACTTGGAACAGTACTAGCTATTATCATTACCTTTTACATTATAGGAGATCAGCAAGATACTATCAACCCTGGTGAAGTGATGAAACACTTAGCACTAGCACTGAAAGCCACAGCTGCTGGACTCTTTGTAGCTATACCTGCAACGGTTATCTACAATGCTCTTTTAGTAAAGGTAGATGTCATGCTAGCTAAATGGGAAATAGCACAGGATGAAAAAACTTCATGAGACGTGAACGCTTTGACAAGATGAATGTCGTACCATTCATCGATATAGTTCTTGTACTTCTAGTTATCGTCTTAGCTACTGCTACGTTTGTAACAAACCAAACTATACAGGTTAACCTACCAACAGCAAAGAGTAAAAAGAAAGAAGACAAAAAGAACATTCAGATAGCTATTACGAAAGAGGGAGTGTACTCCTATGGCAAAGAGACACTTTCACTTGAACTCATAGAAGCAAGACTTCAAGAGCTAAACCCCAAAGAAGACCACATCTCACTACGCATGGACAACAGCTCAGAGTTTCAGTACTTTGTCAACATCATAGACATTTTAAAAACAAAAGGGTTTGAAAATATCTCTATTGTTACGAAGAAGTGATTAGGTTAATTTAGATATGGTGGTAAATTAGGAGTAGCCAAAAAGTATACTTTTTTCAGTATCTATAATGACCACTATTTATATTTTATGGTATTTGTATTCCTATCTCTGGGTAAGGGAGAGGTTTAAAGTCGCTACTCTCTTGGGATATTGGTTCCATTTGAGCATGCTCATACACCTCCATATCTATTGTTCCTGATCTTATTCTACCATTGAGTGCCCATCGTAGATTATCTTCTCCTGCGTTAAATCTGAAGCTATTCCCTTCTGGAAGTTGCCAATGTGTACCTATGATACTATCCCATAGTGGTGGTATCGCTGCTAGCTTGGGATATGTGGTAGCATATATGCCATGTGTATAGTCATACTTCAAAGCCCTCTCTAGCATATTGAATGAGTCTCCTGGAGTTTCACTATATGCGATAATACCATAGTTCATACTCATGAATGGTGTAGCCACACGTACAAATAGATTATTCTCGATAGTATTATCTCTACCTCCTGATTGTAACATTCCTTTGCCATCTATATTGTAAAAGATATTTCCTCTTATCTCCTCACCACTAAGGGTAGCATCAAAATAGATACCTGTTAGTATCTGTTGGCTATAGTTATTTTTGATATCATGGATAAAGTTATAGTTTATCTTATTGCCTCTATGATGCCAATTTCTACCACCATAAATAGCACCAGCATCCTCTGTATATTTGAGTACATCATAAATATTATTATAAGAGATAGAACAGTTATTTCCATTGAAATAGATAGCTTGATATTTGTATCCATGAATATCATTATGCTCTACAATATTACCCACACCATTAATGCTAATAGCTGCACTATGTGATGCCCAACTCCACCTATTGTCACCTATGATATGGTTATTGCTGATGAAGTTCTCACCTGCTGTTAGTGTATATAGGTCACCACCATCCAGACTTACACCTCTCTCTCCTGAGCTAGTAAGAATAGAGTACTCTACACCACTATGTGATGCTTTTTCTTCAAAATAGACCAAATTTCGTCCACTTAGTCTCAATCTCATATGGTGTAGGGTATTATAACTACCAGAGACAAACCGTACAATATCTTGCCTGCTCATCTCTAGTGCCATATCATGGAACTCTACATATGATGCACCATCAAATTTAATAAGGTAGTCGTCTGTCATAGATGCATAAAGCTTGCTACTAGCCAAATCTCTCTGTGGATAGTAGTAGAGCTTGAAACTATCTTTATCTACATAATACTCTCCTGCTTGATTAAGCTCCTCTAAGACATTATAGACAAAGTAAGGTCTTTTAATCTCTTTTTGTTGTATGGCTAAATCATCATCATATTTCATTGTAATAGTGCTATTTGCAGTGTCTATAGATTCTAAAGGATAGTGCCCATTCCTCCATGCATAGTAAAACATACTATTAATCCATATATCTCCTGTATTTAGCCACCTACTAGGTCTATCGCCTACATACTCAAACCTTTTATTACTAAGTCCTCTTCGCATAAAGGCAAATCCAAACTGCTTATCTGTAAACTCTACAGTCATAGGAATACCACTAGCAGTACTAGAGTGGCTTGTAAAATCCCTAGGAATACTGTATCCTGTACCTGAGTATTCAAATGCTGCATGCTGATAGTCTGTATCTGTAATAGCCCATGTACGTCTGACTCCATCACTCTGAGCTTTGTAATGTCTTATATAGTACTGTTTACCATCTACTAAAGCATCTTTTTTAAATGATGCATAGCTATAGTACTCCTCATCTTCACCTACTCCTGTCACTTTAGTATAGCTTCCACTTACATTTGGGCTGAGATTCTCTCCATATATTATCACTTTATCATCAGTATAGTATGGTATTTTGGTAGTCTCATCTTTGTTTGGCCATCTAGCGATAGTCATTGCCTCTGTATCATCAAATAGCTCTAGAGGTGTATTGGATGCATAGTGATATTCTCCAAGCTCACCTAAATTTGTAATACCGTGATCTTTGAGGTTTACTACCATGATGTGATCTCTAGCCGTAGTATCCAATCGGCTCCAGAGAGCATCACTACTATTTACATGAGTAAACCAACTAGAGTCTATAGATACCGCTCCCATAATTCTTACTTTCTCATCTTTGTACCCACGGTAGGCTATAGGTTTACCACTCGCTCCTGAGTCTTCAAGCTCAAAATCTAGACTCTCTAATGATGAATATTCTCCAGCTCTAAACCATACAACAATCCCACCACTTGGAAGTCCATTAGCCGTTTTGTAAGTTCTTACTGCATCTCTAGCACCTTTTAGTGAAGCTAGTGGAGAATCTATCGTTCCTGAGGCACTATCATCTCCTGTAGGACTCACAAAAAACTCTTTGCCATAGCTGTAAGTACCTGATGGTGTGTAGTTTTCTAGCTTGTCTATAGCTGTTTCTGTAGCCACCAATAGACTTGCTATATCAGTAGGAGCATTTACATTTTAGTCTGTAGGTGTATCTGTAGGTGTATCTCTGTTAGTATCTGTAGATGTATCTGCCCCACCACCACAACCTGCTATTAGCATAGCTACAACTATATAGAGTATTTTTGTATATCTCATTTGACTCTCCTTTAAAAGTATAAATCTATTTTTACTATTAAAATTATACCCTACTCTACCATCATCTCATAAGGACGTTTTAATTTTTCGGTTAATTGGTATAAACTTACAGAACGTCCCTCTCTAGCAAACTCTCTTCCATCCATAAATACTATCATGGTAGGTACAGAGAATACTTGGTAGTGTGCAGAGATTTCTGCATTTTCGTGTGCGTTCAAATATATCTGCTTTAGTTGTGGGAACTCCTTGTCGAACACTTCTTTAAATTTAGGTCTTAATGCATGGCATACATTGCAGTTTTCACCAGAGAAATATAGGAGTACTCCTACTTCTGTTTTTACTATTGTTTGTAATTCTTCTAGGGTCATATTTACTCTTTGATTTAATTTATTAGTTCGTAACAGTATTAGAATTTATATTCATAATATGTATAAAGTTATTCTACAATGAAATAACTATTGTTTATCTGTAAATTTTAGAAAAGTATGTTATGATTAAATATTAATCAAATGAAAAGAAAATTATGGAATCATTTTTCACCACCTCAGAAGCAGTCCAGAGTATCATTAAAGGGTTTAACCTTACTAAAACCCTTTTTGTCTCCTCTATCATTATAGGAGAACCTCATACAGGGAAGAAGACCTTGGCACGTTCTTTATTTCCTCATGCACCCATAGTCTCAGGTAACGACCAAGAAGCCGTAGTAGAGACATTAAAAGAGTGTGATGAGATAATCATCACTGATTTTGAAAAGCTTACAAACCAAGAGTCACTTGAGTTAGATAATAAACGTATTATAGCTACAGCAAACTACGTCGGTAACAGACAGATTATAGATAATATCTTTGCTTTTATCTATACGATGCCTCTACTAAAAGAGCGTCCACAAGATGTACTACATATGATAAACATTTTTCTAAAAGAGGCAAAGTTAAATCTTATCTTAGAAGACCAAGTCGTAAATGTACATGATATACATATAAACCTACAAGAGAATAACAAAACCATTAAAAAGTCTGTCTATGAACACTTAATCAAGCACTCTATGGATGAATACAATATAGAACAAGCGATATATAACTACCTTTTAAAACATTTAGATGGAAACAATGCCTACAAAGAGTATTTGGGTATTTATGAAAAGCCTCTTATCAAGGCGGGGCTTAAAAAGTATGGTTCGCAACTACAACTCTCGCAAGTGTTAGGCATAAACAGAAATACACTGAGGAAGAAAATACATGAACACAACATCGATTAACTTTGAAGCTTTTGTTGAGTGGGATAACAGCCCATTTATACTCTTTAGTGCAGAGGGTAAGATACTCTACCTTAACAACGTAGCAGAGATTTTATTTGGTTATGTCACAAAACAAGAGCTTTATGACATAGCTTTAGCTTATGCCCCACAGACATTTGGATATAAAACAACCTCTCTCTCTTTAAGCTATGATGCGTTTCATTTTTATGCTCTTACAGTAGGTTATGAAAATGAAGATCAAATCTCTATACGTTTTTACAATGCACCACGTGTAAAATATCCTATGCCACTTGAGACAGATAAACTGATGATTACCGATATTAATATCCTTCTTGAAGCAAATATAGCCCTTTTTCAAACAAAAAATAGCAACCCTCTTAAGCTTCTTACCGACCAAGACTTACCACCTTTTAAGATAGACCAAAATAGTTTTTCAAAACTCTTACGTAAAATATTAGATACATTTATGGCTTCAGACTCTACGAGTATTACTCTAAAACTACTTATCGGTGAGCATATACTCATAGCAAATAAAAAAGAGTCTATTGTTCAACTTTTAGTTAGTGCAAATAGTAGATACCACGATACAGACAATGAGATAGAGATACTAGCTAGTCAAGGTCACATTAGCTGTATTCTTAAAGAGCATTCTATCAAGCTAGAGATACCCCTTATACAATAATATTAAATAAACGAATGATTGATTAAAAATTAATCAATCATTTACTATAAAAAATACCAATACATGTTACTATTCCTTTGATAAACTATTTTAAAGGAATATAAATGAAGTTAAAACTTTTAGCTCTCATGGCAATGCTCTTGCCAGTAGCCGTAATGGCGGAAGACACACTCAATACAGGTGATACGGCATGGATGCTTGTAGCTACAGCATTCGTAATGCTTATGACACCTGCAGGTTTAGCACTATTTTATGGTGGTATGACAAGATCTAAAAATGTACTTAATACAATGGGAATGAGTCTTATTGCATTTGCAGTTGGAACATTGGTATGGGTAATCGCTGGATACTCTATCGCATTTGGTGCAGGTGACTTTTTTGGTACAGGTAAAATCATGCTAGATGGTATTACTGATAAATCTCTTACAGGAACGATTCCTGAACTACTATTTGTAGCTTTCCAAGGTACATTTGCAGCGATTGCAGTTGCTATTGCTTCTGGTTCTATGATTGAGAGAGTGAAATTTTCAACATTTACTATCTTTGTTGGACTTTGGATTTTAGCTGTTTATGCACCTGTAACACACTGGGCATGGGGTGGTGGTGAAACACTTAACTTTGGTGAGATGGACTTTGCTGGTGGTACAGTAGTACACATCAATGCTGGTGTAGCTGGTTTTGTAGTTGCAATGCTTCTTGGTAAAAGAAAAGGGTATGGTACAACTGCTATGAAACCTTTCTCTCCTGTTCTTTCTGTACTTGGTGCAACACTACTATGGTTTGGTTGGTTTGGATTTAATGCAGGTTCTGAAGTAGCTGCTGATGGTGTTGCAGGTAATGCATTCCTTATTACAAACGTTGCTGCTGCTCTTGGTGTTATTGGTTGGTTAATTGCTGAACAAATTGTATACAAAAAAGCAACACTTATTGGTGGTGCATCAGGTGCAGTTGCTGGTCTAGTTGCTATTACTCCTGCTTCTGGTTCTGCTGGTATAGGTGGTGCTTTAATCATCGGTCTTGTTGGTGGTATCTTAGGATTCTTAGCCGTAGCTAAACTTAAAAAGTTAGTCAATGTAGATGACTCTCTTGATGCATTTTGGATACATGGTCTTGTAGGTATTTGGGGTAGTATTGCTACTGCTATATTTATCGCTCCATACCTTATGGCTGACGATTACAATATGGGAGCTCAACTTCTTTCTCAACTAAAAGCAATAGGCTTAACTGTTGTTTATAGTGCTATCATGACAGCCATTGTTTACTTTATATCTGCTGCCCTTACAGGTGGAGGAAGAGTAGATGAAGAGACTGAATTTAAAGGTCTTGATGAAGAGACACATGGTGAAAAAGGTTTCAATCTATAAGCACCATAGCGTAAGCATATCTGCTTACGCATAAGTAATAATAACGATAAGGATTAAATATGAAAAAAATAGAAGCAATCATTAAGCCATTTAAACTAGAAGATGTAAAAGATGCACTTGTAGAGGCTGGAATAGAAGGAATAACTGTATATGAAGTAAAAGGTTACGGAAGACAACAAGGTCACTCTGAGCTTTACAGAGGTGCAGAGTATGTGGTAGAGTTTATACCTAAAATAAAAATAGAAATAGTAGTAAGTTCAGATGAATATGCAGATATTGCTATTAAAGCCATTAATGAAGCAGCTAAAACTGGTAAAATTGGTGATGGTAAAATATTTGTAAGCAACATTGATTCAGTACTTCGTATTAGAACCGATGAGACAGATACTGACGCACTCTAAACATATTTGCACAAGGTTTTTCCTTGCTGCAAAAGTAAGTTGATTAAATTTTAATCAACTTTTTTACATACTTCATACACCATAGATAATATCTGCTTAAATTTACATCAAAAATCCCTTTCAATACTCTCTTATAATAGATACACTTAGTATATTAAATTATTAGGAGTAAATTATGGAAATGAATTACGTTATAGATACATTCTTTGCTATCTTTGCTATGACCCTCATCATCTTTATGGTACCAGGTTTTGCAATGCTAGAAGCAGGACTTGTACGTACAAAAAATGTAACTGCAGTCCTTACTGTAAATGTAATGATATATGCTATAGCATCTATGTCATTTATGCTTATAGGGTATGAGTATGCTTTTGGAAGTTGGGATCATCAAAATAGTATAAGTCAATATGCATTTTTTATGTTTCAAATGGCATTTGTAAGTAAAGTGGTTAACATTATGAGTGGTGGGGTGAGTGAACGTTCTCGTATCTTGCCTTTAGCTATATTTACCGTAGTAGTAGGTGCATTTATCTACCCTACTATTGTAAACCTTACTTGGGGAGCAAACTTTTTATCTGGTACAGCATTAGATATCTCTGGACTCTCTGACCTTGCAGGTTCAACAGTTATACACTCAACAGGTGGATGGGCATTGTTAGCTGCGATTCTTATAATGGGTCCCAGATATGGAAGATTTAAAAACAAAAAAATACGTGTTATTCCTGCTTCTAACATACCATTAGTAACACTTGGTGCATTACTTTTATGGATAGGTTGGTTTGGGTTTAATGGTGGTTCTGTAGGAGCTATCTCCTCAAAAGAGAATGCTGATGCAGTGGCACTAACTATTATGAATACAAACACAGCTGGACTTTCAGGTGCTATTGTGGGGTGGTTACTCACATACTTCCGTTATAAAAAGTTTGATATTACTATGATACTCAATGGTGCATTAGGTGGACTTGTCGCCGTAACAGCAGGACCAGACCAGTATGATATATATACACCTATACTTATTGGTGCTATTGGTGGAGCATTGGTAGTACTTTTTGTTCCTATATTTGATAAATTAAAAATGGATGATCCAGTAGGTGCTTTATCTGTTCACTTAGTCAATGGTATTTGGGGAACACTAGCCGTTGGTATTTTTGTAGCAGATGTAAGTATATGGACACAATTAAAGGGTATAATTGTTGTAGGAGTTATTGTTTTTCCTCTCTCTTGGATTACGATATATTCTATCAATAAAATATTTGTACTTCGTGCAGAAGATGATGAACAACTAGAGGGTATAGATGCTACAGAGTGTGGTATTGAAGCTTATCCAGAATTTAAGCGTAGTATATAATTAACTGAAATAAGGAAATAATATGAAAAAAATAGAAGCAATCATTAAACCATTTAAATTAGATGATGTAAAAGAGGCATTAGTAGAAGCAGGTATTGAGGGGATGACTATCTCTGAAGTAAAAGGGTATGGAAGACAACAAGGACACTCAGAGCTTTACAGAGGGGCTGAGTATGTAGTAGAGTTTATACCTAAAGTTAAAATAGAAATCGTTGTAAGTAATCAAGAATACGTTGATAAAGCCATAGAAGCTATTAGCCAAGCTGCAAAAACAGGTAAAATTGGTGATGGTAAAATCTTTGTATCAGATATTTCAAAAACTATCCGTATCAGAACTGATGAAGAAGACGAGGAGGCATTATAGATACAAAATGTATCTATAATGTGTGAGGTGTATTACTCAATACACCTTACATATTTTTAAATTTTTCTATCTTCTCTTTGCTAGCACATATTTTCCATTGAACTGACCCTATGCCAAAATCACGCTCATAATTTTTAATTTCTAACTGTCTAAGTTTATATAGCATTTTATCTACATTGCTATAAGAAGTTTCAAAAGAGTAATCTAACTCTTTTTCATACATTTCAAGTGTAGCCTCTTTGAGTACATTTTTAACAGATAAAGCATATGCCCTAGCCATACCCCCTGTACCAAGTTTAATACCACCAAAATAGCGTACTATAAGCACTGCACAGTTAACCAACTCTTCACCACGAAGTACATTTAAGCTAGGAACACCTGCACACCCTTTTGGTTCAGCATCATCTGAACTGTTTTCAACTATCTGGTCAAACTCATTAAGGTACCTTACAGCATAAACTACATGATTAGCTTTGGGATGTTCAATCTTTAATTTGTTTTTCAAAGAAATATACTTATCTGAAGTATGCTCGTCTATAGTCACAAGATGTGTAATAAATTTTGAACGATTAACTTCTGTTGTATATTGAAAAGATTTACTTACTGTTCTCATACTATTTTATTTACTTTATTTACAATAAGATTGACAAATTTTTCACTACTATTCATACAGGAAGCAACAATATAATCATCATATTTTATTTTATCTGCTATCTCTCTGTGTTCTATATCTAATTCAAAGAGAGTTTCAGAGTTATCTAGGGTAAATGCCAAAGGGTAGATTAATACTTTACGATGTGTAGGGTTACGTAGTACATCTACAAGATTTGGGTCAAGCCAAGCAGAACTTCCTACTTTAGACTGATAGACAAGCTTAATATCATGAAATTTTATATCACGTTCATGTAGGTATATTTTTATAGCTGATACGTTGGCTTCAACTTGGTTTTGATAAGGGTCACCTGATTTTATAATACTTAAAGGAAGCCCATGAGCAGAGAGTAGTAAATCATACTCTTTGCTATCTTTACCATCTATAGCCTCTATAATTTTTTCACAACTAGCCACGATATAGTCATAGTCATCATAATAAGGATTTATAAGTGTAATCTTAGGTGCATACCCTAACGCTTTACATCTTTGCTCTATATCTTCAAGAGAAGAGAGTGTGGTAGTTGTTGAGTATTGAGGATACATAGGAAAAAGTATAAGCTCCTCTACCCCATCTTTTTTACATTTTATAAGAGCTTCATCTGCAAATGGAGGTACATAACGCATAGCAGGATAAATAGGCATATCCAGATAACTTTTTAATTTACCAATAAGCTCTTCTGTAAGTAGAGGAAGTGGTGACTTACCACCTAAAAGCTGATAATTCTTTTTTACATCTTCCAAACGCTTTGAGATAATAATATAAGCGATAAATTTACGTAGATACACATTCATAGTCAATATATTTTTATCTGCAAACATATTACGTAAAAAGAGTTCTACTTCATCAATATTATTGGGTCCACCCATATTTAGAAGTAACAGTGCATGTTTCATTGTAATCCTTAAAACTATATACAAAGAGAAGTGTTAGCTACTCTTTAACCTACCGCTTTTCCTAAATCCCACATAGGCATGAAAATTCCAAGTGCCATTAATGTTACCAATATAGCAATAAAGAACATCATAATAGGTTCAATATAAGATGACAAGTTATCAATCAAATCTTGAAATTCCATATGATAATAGTTAGTTACCTTATCTAGCATAGCATCAAGTTGCCCCCCTGCTTCACCAGCTTTTATCATCTGTAAAAGCATATTTTTATAAAGTCCAGTAATGTCTAAAGCTTCTGCAAGGTTCATACCTCTACCAATATTAGCATTTACACCAAGTAGTTTTTCTTTAATAGCCAAATTATCAACCATACCAATAGCTGTATCTAAAGCTTCTGCAACAGGAATACCCGCTTTTACTAGCTCACCAAAAACTAAATTATATTTATGCATTGTTGAGAGAAAAATAGCTTTATTAATAAGATAAAACTTAGGATGAAGCATTAATGTATCCATCTTTAATCTAAAATCCCTATTATTCTTATAAAAATATTTTATTGTTGAAATTCCCAAAAATAGTCCTCCTACAATTAAGATACCGTAATTACTAAAAGCCCACTCTAAATCTAAAAGTATTCTTGTAGGTAAAGGTAATTCTGTTTTAAATTTAGCAAAAATATCTTTAAATTTTGGAACAACAACCATAATTAGAACAGTAAAAGCTATACCCATAGCTCCTAATGTAATCAGAGGACCTCTAATTGCTTTCTTAAACTTTGCATTATTATCTCTAATATTTTCTAAAATATCTGAAAGTTTATGATAAGATTCAGAGAGGTTACCTGTCCTCTCCCCTAAATTAGTCATAGCTAAAGTAACTTGCCCAAATTCATCTATGTAGGGCTCCATTGCATCTGACATACTATTACCAGCATTAATATCACTATCTATTTTTGCATAAATAGTTTTCAACTCTTTATTTTCAGTATTTTCACCTACATCACGCAGTGTATCACTAATAGAGATTCCAGCATCAACCATAACTGCAATTTGTTTAATAGTAGATATCTTATCTTCAAAAGGTATTTTAGATTTAAATGACTTCTTTATGCCCTTTAGTAAATTATCTAAAGTGTCTTCTAATGGAGCAGCTGTCTCTACAGCTCTAACTACCATAGAAGATGGAAATTTCTGTTTTGTTAAAGATATAGCAGCTATTTTATTATCAGCTTGAATAACTTCTAATCTCTTTTTACCTTTATCCATTACGGTTACATTAAAATACTTCATTATAATCTAGCTACCCTATAAATTTCATCAATTGTTGTTTTACCCTCTAAGGATTTATTTACACCATCTTCAAACATATTTATAAAACCCTCTTCAAGTGCTTGCTTTGTCATCTCCTCTTTAGAGGCGTTATTGGCAATCATTCTTGATAAAGTTTCCGTTATAGTTAAAACTTCTGATATCATCTCTCTTCCAGAGTAACCTGAATGGTCACACTCCTTACAACCTTCACCCACAAAGAAAGTAGGATTCTCAGGAAGATACTTTCGTACATCAACCAAAAGGCTATCTGGGAGTTGTGTACTCTTCTTACAATAAACACATATTTTACGTACCAATCTTTGTGCTTGAATCGCTACTAAGGCACCACTTACTAGGTACTCTTCAATTCCCATATCTAAAATTCTTGTTACAGCAGAAATAGCATCATTGGTGTGAAGAGTAGAGAGAACAAGGTGACCCGTTAATGCTGCTTGTATCGCAATACGCAATGTCTCCTTATCTCTAATTTCCCCAATCATAATTTTATCTGGATCTTGTCTTAGTATAGACTTCAGTGCATCTGCAAAACTTAACCCTATACTAGCTTTAACTTGAACTTGTTGTAATCCACCCATTTGGTACTCAACTGGATCTTCAACAGTAATGATTTTATCTTTAACATCTTTAATTGCATTTAATGCTCCATAAAGTGTAGTTGTTTTACCTGAACCCGTAGGTCCAGTAACTAAAACAATACCATAAGGTACTGCAATAGCCTCTGTAAATCTATCCAAACAAAATTGACTCATACCTGCATCTACAAGTTTAATCATTGCTTTAGATTTATCGAGAATTCTAAGAACAATAGATTCACCAAATATAGTAGGTAGTGTTGAAACCCTAAAGTCAAATGGATTTTTCCCTACAACAGTAGAAAATCTACCATCTTGTGGTTTTCTTTTTTCTGCAATATCTAAACTAGACAGTAACTTCATACGTGATGATAAGGGACCAAAAATATCTTTATCAAAAATAAAACTCTGTCTTAACATACCATCTACACGAATACGAATTACACAACTTTTCTCTGTAGCCTCAATGTGAATATCACTAGCCCCTGCATAAATAGCAGATTTAATAATAATTTCAATAAGTTTTAAGACAGCTGGAGATTCATCATCATTCTTACTATTTTCACTACCATCAATAGTTAAGTCTCTACGTATATCCGTTACAAGTCCTTTAATACTTTCATTAATTTCAAGTCTTTGTAAATGTTGACTTATCTGCTTAGGTCTTGCAATAGCAATTTTTATAGGTTTTCTAGGGAAAAGTCTCTGTACTGTATCTTGAGCCTTCATATCTAAAGGATCATCAAAAACAATAAGTACACTTAAATCATTCTCTTCTACTGGAATAATATTATATTTAATCAATTGTTTATAAGGAACTTGTGAAAAAAGTTTCATGTCAATTTCGATTTCATCTAAATCAACATACTCCATATGTAAGGCTTTAGCAACTTCTTCAAGAATTGGAGTAATATCAATTCCTTCAATTTTCTCTAAGTGTCTTAGGGTAATAACACCTTGTCTTATTTTTTTGGCAAGGTATATCTCTACAGAATGTAAGTCTATCATTTTTTCTGCAACTAAGTTTGCAAAAGAGATCTTTTTAGGAGGTCTACTTCTTACTAAAGCTGAAATAGCATCCTTAGTTATTAGCTTTTCCTCAAGCATCATTTCAATAAGTTTTACCATGTATCGCTCCTATTCTTTTGTACCAATAATTATAAAGTACCCTTCTTTATCTTATACAATAAATTACTTGCATCAGTTGAATTACTTCTTTTAATATATTTTTCTAATATAGCAATTGCTTCATTTTTATGACCTAATTTTACTTTAGACGTCACTAAAATAAACCAACTTTCATCAATTTCAGCATTAATTTTATTTGTCTCAAACGCCCAATAAATTGCTTTTTTATAATCATTTTTATTATAGTAGCTTTTAGCTAAAAATAGTGAATCATCAATATTGTGTGTTTGCATAAAACGCTTTGCAACATCATCAAAAGCCTCTTCATTTGAACTTTCAATAATATTTAAATGCACTCTAGGTTTTTTAATAATATTTATATCTTCATCTGTCCCTAAAGTATTATCAACAACTCCTGCTTCTGAAACAACTATAAGCGTCTGTTTCTTCTTTTCTTTAGGATTTGTATGGTTTATATCTACTAGAGATGGAGTAGAATCTTTTAATTTTTCTGATTCGACTTTATTTATAATAGCAAATATATCAATATTATTATATTTTAAAAAAGAAAAAGATACGAGTAAAAAAAACAATATAATAAAAAATATACGCATAGGTCTTTTTCTTTTACTATTGTATTTACTCCACTCCTCTTCTAAAGGTTTTATATCATACATGTATATATCCTAATTTTAATGCTGCCATCTCTATAATCTTTTGAGGTATATTATCATAATCAATATTACTTGGGTCATTTTCATCATAATATTCACAGATTTCAAATATTGTAAAAAGTAGTTTATTACACTCTCTATAATTACCATCAGTAAAAGCATGAATTAATTTCATATGTTTTTCTTTAATACTATTGGCAACTTCAAAGAGATTTTTCTTTAATAGTTTTTTATGAATATAAGTAAATTGATCCTCTTTTGTTACATTTTTCAGCTCAATCACTTCCCAAATACGTGATTTAAAATGCTCTTTTGCAATCAAATCTTCATTATCTGTTTTATGTAATGAGATAACAAACTTTACTGATCTACTATCAGATAAGAGTCTAATTTTTTCCATCATCTCACTATTGTACATTTGCGCTTCATCTAGTAAAATGATTATTTCACGTTTATCTTTTAAATTTTTACAAAAGTCAACCAATGCAGAAAAGTTTACCACTGTATTAGGTGGTAAATCCTGCTTAGTCAAAATTTTAAATAATTTATGAAAAAATTCCTTCTCATTAACAGGAGGAATATCAAAATAATGAATCTCTTTTTGATGTTTTAATTTACTTTGAATACGATTTAAAAGTATACTTTTTCCTGTACCTGGTTTACCAAAAAGCAAAATCATTTTTAATGGTTTATCTATACTATGTTCTAACTGTTTATAGACTTTAATAGATGTATCTAACTCAATATAGTCCTCTACATCTACAGAATCAATAAAAGCTGCTTTGGCATTTTCATATCTACTTTTCATTAAGCTTTGTGTATCCTAGGTCTTTTAGTGTAACAGATTTAGATGTTTTAACAACATGAGGAGTAATAATAAATACTAACTCTTCTACAGTACGAATTTTCTCTTCACGTTTAAATGCATACTCCAATAGGGGTATATCACCTAATATAGGTACCTTGTTAACTTTCATTCCTTCTCTTGAGAATATTAATCCACCTAAAATAGCATGTTCACCATCTTTAACTCTAATTACTGATGAAATCTGTCTTCTAATTAAATCTGGTGGAATACTTCTTGTTGTATCTCCTACACTAACATCATTAATTGTATCAGAAATTGATGGGTTAATCTTTAATATTACTGTACCATCAGCACTAACTTCTGGTGTAATATCTAATAATATACCTGCAAAGACTGAATCAACTGTTTCCCCCTCAGCTGTGTTAGAACTTTCACCACCACCTAAAGCACTAGTAGATTTCAATTTATAAAAAAGCTCTTTACCTACAGAGATAAGTGCTGGCTGATTATTTAATGTCATAACACGTGGACTAGATATAGCTTTAACATCACCTTGTGTTGATAAAAATTTAACAATTTCTGAGACTTTAGCATTACCTGTCATGTTGACAACACTTGCACTAGAACTTTGTCCTGTATTAGTATATGGAGCATCAGTAATACCAGTTACACTATCAAAAGTATAAGAAGCTACATCTCTTTGCGCCATTGCCAATGAATTGATAGTCATATTCTGTAAAGAGTAGAGTTGTGACCAATCTACCCCCGTAGTGGTACTATCATCAAAATTGACAGTTAGAATACGAACATCTATAAGTACTTGTTGCTTAATCTGTTTCGTTAAAGCATAAATATATTTTGAAACTCTGCTAATTTGTCTATCTGTACCAGTTACTGTTACCATACCTGCCTCAGGATTTACAATTGGAGCTAAAGGATTGTATTCCCACACTTGACCATCAGGTCCAGTCCATCCACCACCAGTTTTCGCATAATGCGTACTACCATCGCCTGCACCAATAAGAATACGTTGAATCTCTTTCTCAACAGTTTTCCAAAAAGTAAATTCTTGATTACTCTCTATAGCAATACCTGTTTTTGACATTGTACCACTATCATCACCCGAACCAGAGCTTGAGGAGTTAGCAATAGTAACATTAGCATTACTTTTCCCTACTCTTTGCCCAGAAATATAATGTACTCTAAATGTTCTTGTTATAAGATATGAAACCTTTAACTTATTACCGTTAAGTTCATAGTGTAAATCATTATCTTTAAGAATAACTCCTAAAAAACCTTTTAATGTTGAATTTTTCAACTTTACATAGTAAAGCTTTTTATTCATTCTCTTCTTGGCAGCTTCATCTCTAACCACAACAGTTAAATCACATGTTTCTGCTAAATTTTCAATAACATCACTAATAGTCAATTTACTATCTATAGTAACACTAAATAACTTACTTGAACAGCTACCTGCAAATACAGTATTATTCAAACCAACTATTAGTATAAATAAGAGCATTAATTTTTGCATATTTTTCATCAATTACCTTTCTTCCCATAAAATAAGATTATCTCTTTTTTTCTTAAGAAATAATTTTTTAATATTATTTCCATTTCTTAATACAACGCCTCTTTTTCCTATATATTTTAATTCATAACCCATAACAGAACTATTGATATCATACCATTCTCTATTAATATAAGCTTTACCATTTACAATAGCATGTAATTTAAGGTTTACTGTTTTATTTGGTGTTACAAACTTTGTAACATTATTCTCTTTTTCTAAACGAACAAAAGGTTCTTTTGTAGTTTCTAATTTAGTTAGCTTAACACCCTCTCTCTTTAAATGTATAGTGCTAATCATTTTTTCTATTTGGTTAACAGAAAGATCTGCATTTAACAAAACTGCTATAAATGGTAATATTAATAGAATATTTTTCATTAGTAATTTATCCCCCAAACTGAAATATTTATATCTGCTAGAACTTGTGATGAATTTGGATCAAGCGAAATTCTTGTACCAAACACATCTGTAACTAAGACATTTTGTTCTATCTCATTAATAAACTTAACAATTCCTTTATATTCACCTTTACACCCTACTTCAATTTCAAGTACGTGACCAAAACTACCATTATTATCTACATATTTATTTTCAATATATTCTATCTCTACATTTTGTATTTCTGCTTTTGTTGTAATAGAATTTAAAAACTTTGACCAACTCTTTTGATTGAAAAGCATATCTGATAGTTTTTCTAAATTAGTATCTATAAATACTATTTTTTCATTTATATGAATAATTTTTTTCTCTTTATTAACAATATCTCTATTAAATTTATTCACATAATATTGTCGATTACCATTTACAGTAATTGAATTGAGATAAATATTATTATCTGCAATACTTTTTTGAATAGTTTTTTTAGTAGACTCACTTTTCTTAAACATCTTCTCCGTATAAGGCAAAAGATACATGTAAGCTATATAACCAATAAAAAGAGCTATTGCAAAAATAAACATCCATTTTTCACTCTCTTTTTTAGGTGCAAAATATGCATCTAATTCTTCTAATTTATCTTCTACAAATTTCATTTTAAATCAACCTTTAAAATACCACGATAGTAATTATTATTACTGTCTTTTTTCATTCTCTCAATATCAATCTGATTTATTTGTTCAAAATGAGTATCTGAAATATATTTAATAAGCTCAGTAAATTTTCTATCATCAGAGCTTACAAGTGACATCCAAGCAATATCATTATTGGTATATATTAAATCAACATATACATCAAATTTATTTAATTCATCTGCAATTACATGAAGTCTTCCTGATTTTAGATTATAATTTACTTTCTTTTCATAAATTGCTTCAAGTGTACTTGTCTTAGCCTTATATTTACTAAGTAGTCCCTCGATATTTTTATCAAGACCAGAGATCTTTAACTTTTTATCACTAAGTATTTTCTTATACTTAACTACTTCTGCCTTTAATTCTATATTATGTAGCCCTAATGCGTAAATTTTAGCATCATTAGTATATGAACCTAAAAGATAGACCAAAGGATAAGCAAGACCAGCTGAGATAGCTGCAAAAGTAGAAATAATAAATTGTCCACTTGTACGGTTCATAAATGATGGTGGTCTTGGGAATATTGTAAGATTTACAATACTTGAACCCTCTTCAATATGATTGAGTGAACTAAGTAACATGAGGTATTGAAATTGGTCAGTATACCATTCATCATTTTTAATGTCAAAATTAAAGTTCAACTCTGAAGACTGAAGTCCAAGATAGTTTTGACTATAATCATCTAAACCAATAATAGGACCCCTTGAACTACCTATAAACATATGATCTATGGTATCTAGTTCAAAAGCTCTTTTTGCATAGATAGCAATATCATTAATTGTAATAAAAACTTCAGAGAATATTTTCATAAAATTTTGTTGATAGATCTCATCTGTAGCTTTAAGACCTTCAGTCTCAAGTATGGTTAAAAACTCTTTTTTATCTACAGGCTCTCCTAAAAATTCACAATATTTATCATAAATTTGATCTATAGAGTAATCTATAGATTTAGAATAGAGATAGTCACCATTTTTATAAAATGTAATAAAGGCATCATTATCTGTAAAATATACAAAACAATGTATGCCATTTACATCTAAAATTTCTTTTTTATATAGAGCTCTATAAAGAAGTGGTGCGGGTACAATTAAATCTAAATATTTTGTCTCCTTTTTTACAGGTAGATAAAGTTCATCTAAATGTTCAGAAGTAACTACAAAAAGATGAAATTCTCTCTCTTCAGCCTCTGTTTCAACTTCATAAGAAGAGATAAAATAGTTAATTGCTTGATCTAAACCCAACTCTTCATAAGCTTTAATTTCAATAATATCTTCAATATCTTCATCAGGAATACTACGACTCAATTTTATAGTCGTAATAATCATATCTTTATTATTGATATATGATGTTACAAAGTTTGAAGTATTAAAGGTAAGTTTTTTTAAAGCATTAAAAGAGTCATTCTTATAAATATAACTTTTATCAATATATGAATCATGAACAATCACATTTTTCATAATAGATTTTGATTTTACTGATGAACTTTTTTTAAAAAACATTCTGATTTTCCTTGTTTATTGAATGATTATATATGTTATAATATTAAAATCATCTTACAATCATAAAATTATATATAAATATTTAAAATTTCTTAAACAATATATCCAAACTCCTCTAATCCTTCTCTATTTTTACTCCAACCTTTTTTAACTGAAACATGTAAATCCAAAAATATTCTTTTACCTGAAAAAATCTCCATCTGTTGACGTGCAAATTTACCTACTCTTTTTATACCTTCACCTTTTTGACCTACTATCATACCTTTTTGTGTATCTTTTTCTACTACAATCGTTGCATAAACTGTATCTAGGGTATCAGTTTCATCTATCTTTTCTATGGTTACATCACTCTCATAAGGTATCTCATCACTCAAATTTTCAAAAATAGACTCACGTATAAGCTCTTTATAGATATCTCGTATATTATCTGTAGTCAATATCTCTGTATCATAAAGAAATGGTGACTGAGGAAGATGTTTGCTAATCTCTTGAAGCAGCTGGGCTTTTCCAACTTTTTTATTGACGGAGAAAGGGATAATCGCTTCAAACTTATCTTGATGCTTCTGATACTGACCTAGTTTTTTAAGAATATCACCTTGTTTTACATGATCCATCTTTGTAAGAAGTACAATATGCTTTGTATTTTTCTTCTCTATAAGCTTCAAAAATTTCTCATACTCAACAAGTTTATCAGTAATAGGTGCTAAAAAGACAATAAGATCTGCATCTCCTATGGCTTTAAGTGCTTCATCCATCATAAACTTATTGAGTAGTCTCTCTTTTTCATGTATCCCTGGAGTATCTACAAAAATTATTTGTGATTCATTACCATTAAGGTCTTCATGCATCACAATAATATTCATACGTTTTCTTGTAGCCTGTGCCTTCTTAGAAACCATCGCAAGTTTTTCCCCAACTACATGGTTAAGTAATGTACTTTTCCCTGCATTTGGGCGTCCTACAACTGCTACAAAACCAGCCTTTGTATCTATTGTCTCTTTTTCGTGATTAAACATCATAATATATACCTTGTTGTATCTTCATCTTCTACTACTTTTCCTATTTTCTCTTTTATAAGAGGTTCATCTATGGTTATCTTTTGCCCTGCATATTCATCTGCACTAAAACTTATCTCTTCTAAGATTTTTTCCATTACTGTATGCAAACGTCTTGCCCCAATATCTTCTGTTTTCTCATTTGCAAGCAACGAGTAGTGAGCAATAGCTCTTAAAGCTTCTTCTTCAAAGACTAAATCTAACTCCTCTACTTGCATTAAAGCTTTGTACTGTTTTACCAATGAGTTATTTGGTTCAGTTAATATTCTGTAAAGTGTCTCTTCATCTAAACTATCTAACTCCACACGTAAAGGGAAACGCCCTTGAAGCTCTGGCATAAGGTCACTAGGCTTAGAGGTATGAAAAGCACCCGCAGCTATAAAGAGTATATGGTCTGTCTTAACCATACCCAACTTTGTATGCACCGTAGAACCTTCTACTATGGGTAGTAAATCTCTTTGAACACCCTCTTTACTAGGGTCTTGACGACCTTGAGAGTTTGAAGAGACGGCTACCTTATCTATCTCATCTAAGAAAACGATACCACCCTTCTCTACTTTTTCAAGTGCAAGTTCTTTAAGTTGCTCTTCATCAAGTAGCTCTTCACTAGCCTCTTGTGCCAAAATCTTCTTAGCATCTGCAACTGACACTTCTTTCTCCTGACCTTTTTTACCCATACCACCTAGTACTTTTACAATAGACTCTTGTACTTGTATCATTTGAGGTGGTAGTCCCTCTTCTGGCATCGTAGGGTTATTTGGCATCGTAACTTTGATTTTAAGATGGTCAAGTTCACCTTTAGCAAACTTCTCTTGCATTCTTAAAAAAGAGGCATTATACTCTGCTTGTTTCTGTTCAGTAGCACCTACAGGAAGAGGAGGTAAGAGTTTTTCTATTATCTTATTTTCTATATAGTTTGCTATTTTTTCTTGGTTTTTCTCATTTTCAGATTCACGTACTATCCCCATTGATATAGCTGCCAAATCGCGTATCATAGACTCTACATCACGACCAACAAAACCTACCTCAGTGTATTTACTAGCTTCAACTTTGATAAATGGTAAATTCATCATCTTTGCTAGGCGTCTTGCTATCTCTGTTTTACCAACACCTGTACTACCTATCATCAAAATATTTTTAGGTGTTACATCTTGTTGCATTTCAGGAGCAAGTTGCATACGTCTATAGCGATTTCTTAATGCAACAGCAATCGTTTTTTTCGCATCATTTTGTCCAATAACATACTTATCAAGGTAAGAGACTATCTCTTTAGGCGTTAAATTATCCAATATATTTTTCCTTTTACAACTCTAATATTTTAATATTTTTATTTGTATAGATACAAAGATCACCTGCAACACTAAGCGACTCTTTTACCAACTCTTTAGGCTCAAGGCTTGAGTGTTTATCTAAAGCTCTTGCAGCAGATATAGCATAGTTTCCACCAGAACCTATGGCTGCTATCTTACCATCTTCAGGTTCAACCACATCTCCAGTACCTGTTAAGATATAAATATGCTCTCTATTGAGTACTATCATCATCGCTTCGAGTTGACGTAAATGTTTATCTTTTCTCCACATTTTAGAAAAGCCTATGACCGACTTAAAAAGGTCACCTTTCTTCTCTGCTAAGATAGTTTCAAACATATCAAAAAGGTTAAAAGCATCTGCCGTACTTCCAGCAAAACCAGCAAGTACTTTACCCTCACCTAGAGTTCGTATCTTCGTAGCATTACCTTTGAGTATGGTATCACCAAAAGAGACTTGCCCATCTCCACCTATAACAGCTTTACCCTCAGCTTTGTACCCAAGTATAGTTGTAGCGTGAAACATTAAACACCAACTATTTCAACTTTAAGAGATGCATGAATACCATGTCCTAGTTTGGCATCAACTTCATGAACTCCTGTTGATTTAAGTGCTTTTTTCAAACCGATATGTTTTTTATCTAAAATAATCTTTAGTTGCTCTTCTATAGCTTTAGAGATATCTGCATTTCCTACAGAACCTTTTATCCCTACTGGTGCTGACTGTTTTTCTATCACAATAACAGCAGCTTCAAGTGCAATTTTCTCCTCAGCCAAACGTGCAAGGTCATCTGCTAACTCTTTAGCTACTCTTGCTTGCTCTGCTTTCCAGTTTTCAACAACATCAGGTGTTGCCAACTTAGCTAACCCCTTACCTATAAGAAAGTTTTGACCATAACCATCTTTTACCTCTTTAATTTCTCCTGCTTTACCTAATGCTTTTACATCTTTTATTAATAATACTTTCATTCTGTCTCCTTCTTGGATTTATAATTCATCTATTTTATCGAAATTTTGTTAATATATGATGTATCTAATCAAACATAATTTCAATAATAATTATTCTGCAAATATCAACCTTTTAAAGCCATATGAAAACCAATTTTATATCTGTATTATTTTATAACAAGCCAAATAATCTTTTGTTCAGATTTATTCATACTTAAATTTTGTTTATGACTCACACGAATTATAGTATTTTCATCTACCTGCTGTTCTATAGCATACATACGTTCAGTTATCCTTTGCACATCCAACAGAAGTGACTCTTCCAATACATACACAGCTATTGCATCTTTAAAACCTATGCATTGTTCTTCTATCATCTTTTGAGTCTATACTTCTCCTATAGTATATGATATACTTTTATCTAGTAGTTCTATTATCTCTCTTAATTCCACCATATCTAATGGCATTACATTTTTTAAATCAGCTATTTGTATTAAAAAATTTTGCTCTGCTTTAGTAAAGTTTTTCTCTTTTAGTAAAAGTTCATAATTATTCATTTTTATATACCTTCTTTTTTAACTACACCATTACTATCAAACAAATATGTTTTTCCATCATGATGATGGTAAACATACTGCTTTATTTGACCCCAAACTGTTAAATAGCCTTTTTTATGCAAAAAATGTTTTTTAATTATATTTCCAATAATTTCCAACACTTCATATTCATTTTTAAAAAGTAAATCTTCTTTTTTAACTACTATTATTCTATGTCCTACTGTAGCTCCTAGTATATGTATAGGCTCTGTTCTTCTTTTAAAGTTTGTATCTACAAATATGTATGGTGACTTCATAGATGAAACAAGTTCTAACCTATGACAAGCTTCTTTTAACTCTTTACTTATATCTACATGAAGTACATGAGCTAATCCTTCTACAAAGGAGTGACTATCATACTTCATATCAAAATAACCAGATTTTATCCATCCATAAATACTCTTACTATCTAAAAAACTTTGAAGTGTTTTTCTTCCTTTTTTAATGCTTCTGTATCCTATCATGACGACTAAGGTATCTAGCGTGTTTGTAGTGTATTGTTGTTTTATTTTATTGTGTAGTTTCATTCTATTGTCCTTTTCTTCTAACCATCTCACGACACATTGTTTTGAGTTTGTTATAAGTATATTATAATAGAAGTGAGTTACTTAGTTTAGGGATTTAAGAACATTTTTCCTATGATATTTTAAGTATTTTTTATGTCTAGATGATATTTTAATTTTCATTTTTTTATTTATACCTAAAACTTTATAGTTGTTTAACTTTTCAGAAATAATAATTTCTCCATTATCATTAAATGAAATATAACCTTTATCAAATAGTTTATCTATTGTGGGTATCAAAAGCAATCCATTGAAACTATTAAGCCTTTCATCATTATTAGCATCTTTCCACGGCTTAATATGTGAAGCTATTAAAATATCAATTTGTTTAGAACCTGTAACACTACAACCATTCCAATAATTAACTAAATCTCTACGAAAAGAACCTTGTCCTAAACGTGATTTAATAAGATTTTCTTTCTCTGTTTCTTTAATACTGCTTTTTTCTATATCTTTTACATCTTTTAATAAAACATCTACGATATCTTGTTGAAGCAGTAGAGATTCATACAATTTTTTTCCATTATCTTTCTCTGTAAATTTATATACTCTACCATTCATTCCTTTTTTATCTACAAAAACTTTTAACTCTTTAAATCCAACATTCTCTAATTGTATAGGGTTATTTTTAAAACTTTTTATTACTTTTAAATTAATTGAATCATAATCTAATTTTGAAATAATTTCACAAATAAAATAAATACCATTAGGATATTTTTTATTACTTCCTTTAACTGTATTATGAATAAAAACTATATCACCTATATTATCTCTAGGTTCATTACTCTTATCTTGAACTGTTTGTGAATATATATCATTTTCTTTTAGACTATCAAATTCACTATCTTCCTTAACCCATATATTTATTGGTAGCTTAAATTGCCAATAATTCATTTTTCACTCTCCCATAATTTATTTAAACCAAGTATACCTAAATTAAATCACCAACCCAAGTAACTCACAAAAACCTCTCTCTATACACTCCCATATTCTCCTCAATCTCATCCCTCAACCCCTCAGGCTCTATCACTCCGATATAAGGCATATACCTCTGAATGGTAGGAATAATTTCCATATAGTCTGTTATATAAAGTTCTAGGTCTATGCTTCCATCTTTGTAGGTTTTCATGACTCTTTGATGCTTTGAGATGGGCATTCTTAAAAAGTATTTGGCTACTTTAGCATCTAAGAAAAGCTCTACTGCAAATGGTTCTATAAAAGGTTCAAAAAAAGCATTGATAGCATAGTCAAATCGCTCTAGTATAGTATGCACAGCAGAAGAGATTTCAAATGTATCAACAAAAACTTCTACATCCGTAATGCTTTTAAGATGGTAGCGTCTTATATCATCATACTCAGTATCCCAATTGACCAAATACCAAAAACCCTCAAGGTTTATGATTTGAAGAGGATAGAGTTCTCGTTGCTTTTTATTGTAACTACAAGTAATGATATTTTTTGATTTTATGGCATTTTCTATAAAGATATGTACATAGTTTGAAGCATCAAGTTTTTCTACCATAGACTTATTGTAGATACGTTCTTTAAGTAAGTTTCCATATTCTAAAAAGAAGCCATCTACACTTTCGGTAAAACCTTTTGGACTGTATTTATCTCTACTCTTTGCTTTTAAAAGTAGCATCGTAGCCAATGCCCTACTCTCTAGTAACATTTTTTGTAAAAAATTACTCTTTGCTATGTAACATTTGGCACTGTAGTCATAATAGACCTCTTCTACATAAGGTAAAACATACTCTTTAAAGTCTGTTTGTATAATCTTTTTTGTGACACCTAACTGCTCTACCAACAGAGGTGTAGAGAGTCTATCACCTTTTGAGAGTGCCGTAAGAAGGTAGTCTAAGCGTTCAAGTCTATTCTGATAATCATACATAAAGTAAATCCCTTAACTAAGTGATGCATTATTGTACTCTAAATGATTTGAACACTTAGCCCCTCAACAGATTAACATATTACAATCATAAAAATATCTTAACTTTTATTAAACCCTATACTTTATTTGTTTGAAATATACTAGACCCTATTCAATTTAATTCTCTAATTAAATTTATTAATATTTTTTCATCTATCATTGATATTGCAGATTTGTCATAAATAGTTAATAGATAAATATTCTCTTCTAATTTAATATAATAATAAATTCTATATCCAGCACTTTTGCCTTTGTTTTTATTGCTATTAGCTAGTCTGATTTTAAATAAATTCTGTTGTATTTTTGTTGATTGTTTATGTAAATCATCAAAATCACTAACAAAATAAGAGATATCTTTTTTTAAAAGATTGTATTTTTTATAAAGTTTTTTAAACTGTTTATCAAATAAACTTGTTGTTTCAAAGTTCATCTAATAACTTATTTAAAGGTTTTGTATTTCTTTTTTCAACATCTAAAAGTGCTTGATTTATATCATCGGCAATTTGATTTTCTTTATTATATAGCATTTTGTAAAGAGACTTTTTTAACTCCTCTTGAACATTTATTCCACTTTTAACTATATGTTCATAAATTTTATCTTCTATTGTTAAATTAATTGTATGCATATTTTAATCCTTCACTAAATTATATAGCTTACATACTTAGAGAAAGCGTTATTTATAAATATCCATATCTTTTATCTAATAGCGTATCATTATGGACAATAGTGAACCCTATAACTTAAACTAAACTACAGCCCCTCAACAGCTTAACATGCTACAATCATAAAAATCAAAATAACGGATATTACTTATGTTTCAAGAATTTAAGATAGATAATTTAGAGCAATTTCCACAAGAGTTGGATAGACTTTTAAATCAGCAACGTGCTACAGTAGAGGCGATTACACATAGTGATGATGTGAGTTATGAGAAGGTGTTAAAACCTCTTCAAGACTTAGATGAAGAGCTGGGGCTTTTTTTTACGCCTCTGTCTCACCTTAACTCTGTGATGAACTCTGATGAGTCACAAAAAGCGTATGAAGCTTCACTGCCATTGCTTTCAAAGTTCTCTTCTGAGATTGCACAAAATGAAGCACTTTTTAAGAAAATAGAACAGATTACTACCACTTCCAAAGAGGCAAAAACAGTTGTCTCTCATGAAGTAAGAGACTTTGTACTCTCAGGTGCTAAGCTCCCTAAAGAAGAGAAAAAAAGAATGGAAGAGATCTCTTTAAAACTCTCTGAACTCTCCAATAACTTTTCACAAAACCTACTTGATGCTACCAATGACTATGAGCTTATAATGACAGATGCTAAAGATGTAGAGGGTATGCCTCAGTCTGACATTGATGCAGCTAAAGAGAAGTTAGAGGGTAAAACTATCTATAAGTTTACTCTTCAAATCCCTAGTTACTTAGCTTACATGACTTACGGACCAAACAGAGAACACCGTAAAGCCATCTCTAAAGCATACAGTACAAGAGCTCCTCAAAATGCTGAAGTGATAGACCAAATACTTGCCCTTAAACAAGAAAAATCAAAACTTCTACACTTTGATAACTATGCCCACTATGCACTAGAGACAAGAGATGCAAGTACTCAAGATGATGTGATAAATTTCTTAGAAGACTTAGCTCATGCTGCTCTGCCTCAAGCTCGAAATGAGTTAGAAGAGTTAAGAGGCTTTGCAAAGAGAGTAGATAACATAGAAGACCTTGAAGGCTATGATGTAGGGTACTACTCAGAGAAGCTCAAAAAAGAAAAATTTAACTTTGATGACACGATGACAAAGCCATACTTTGAACAAAGCAAAGTACTTCAAGGTATGCTTGACATTGTCTCAGAACTTTTTTCTGTAAGCTTTAAACCTGCCGATGTTCCTACATGGCACAGTTGTGTAAAGGCATTTGACATTTTCGATAATGACACACTTTCAGGTCGTATTTACTTTGACTTAGAGGCAAGAAAAGAGAAGCGTGGTGGAGCATGGATGAACGACTGGGAAACACATTATGTAGATGTAGAGGGTAAAAAACATTTAGCTTCAGCGTTTGTAGTATGTAACTTCTCACCTACTACTAAAACCACTCCATCTCTACTAAGACATGATGACGTAGTCACACTCTTTCATGAAATGGGACACGCAATACATCACCTTTTTGGTACATCTAAAGAGCGTTCAGTATCTGGTATTAACGGTGTGGCATGGGATGTTGTAGAGTTTCCTTCACAGTTTTTAGAAAACTTTGCCTATGAGAGTGCTATTTTAAAACGTTTTGGATTTCATTATGAGACAGGAGAGTCTATCTCCGATGAGCTTATGTCTAAAATAAAAGAGACAAAAAACTTTCAAGCTGCACTAGGTATTTTGAGACAAGTGGAGTTTTCACTCTTTGACTTTAAACTACATCAAAAGCTTTACCAAGGTGACGAGGTACAAAAACTTATTGACACTATAAAAGAGAAAACTTCTTTACTCAAACCTGCAAGTTATAATAAGTTTCAACACGGTTTTGCTCACATCTTTGCAGGAGGGTATGCAGCGGGGTACTACTCTTACAAATGGGCAGAAGTATTAAGTGCAGATGCATTTTTCTCTTGCTTAGATGATGAGTATGGATTTGATAAAGAGAAAGCAAAAGGGTACAAAGAGTATATTTTAGCAAATGGTGGTTCTAAAGAGATGAGTGAACTTTACCAAGAGTGGCTTGGACGTAAAGCAGAGGTTAAAAGTCTTATTAAACTTTATGAGATAGATTAAATAAAAGGTGTTACAACAAAATGTTGTAACACACTAAACTACTAATTTTCTTCTTTTTTTCCAAATCCAAAGAAACGTTTAATACGCTGACAGATAGTCACAGAACCCGTCTCGATACGACACACTTCAACTTCATCATAAGAACCGATAAGTGCCTTAATACGTTCAGGCTGTTTTTTACCTTCAATCATAAAACGAAGTGCATTAAGTCTAATAAACCCTTCTGCATCTGTTTGGTCATAAACATCATCTGCTTCAAAAGTAGAATGCTCTTCTGAGTAAAGTGTTACATCAGATTTTCTACCTACTACTGTTACATTACCTTTGTAAAGTTTTAGCTTTACTGTACCCTCTACATGGTCTTGTGTTGCATCTATAGCAGCTTGTAGCATCTTACGCTCTGGTGACCACCATAAACCGTTGTAGATGAGTTTTGCATACTTTGGCATAAGCTCATCTTTCATGTGAGCCTCTTCTCTGTCAAGCGTGATAGACTCTATAGCACGGTGTGCTTTTAGCATAATAGTCCCACCTGGTGTCTCATAACAACCACGTGCTTTCATACCTACCATACGGTTCTCTACGATATCGATACGACCGATACCATGTTTGTTACCGTAGGCATTAAGTTTAGTCAATATCTCAGCAGGAGTCATCTCTACACGGTTAATAGCAATTGGGTCACCATACTTGTAGTCTATAGTAATGTATTCTGCTTCATCAGGTGCTTTTTCTGGACTTACAGACCATAACCACATATTTTCTTCTGGCTCATTATAAGGGTTCTCTAAATGCTCACCTTCATAAGAGATATGAAGTAAGTTAGCATCCATTGAGTATGGTTTAGCTTGACCTTTTCCATCGATGTCAATACCATGCTCTTCGGCATACTTTAACAGTTTTGTACGTGAGTTTAAGTCCCACTCTCTCCATGGAGCAATAACCGCAATATCTGGGTCAAGTGCAAGGTAGCCAAGCTCAAAACGTACTTGGTCATTCCCTTTACCTGTTGCACCATGACTTACTGCATCGGCACCAGTTTGGTGTGCTATCTCTATCTGCTTTTTAGAGATAAGTGGACGAGCGATAGAAGTTCCAAGTAGGTACTCTCCTTCATAAATAGCATTGGCTCTAAACATAGGGAAAACAAAATCTTTTACAAACTCTTCTCTAAGGTCTAAAATGAAAACATTTTCAGGTTTTATCCCCATATCGAGTGCTTTTTTACGTGCTGGTTCTACCTCTTCACCTTGTCCAAGGTCTGCTGTAAATGTTACTACCTCACACTCATACTCATCTTGTAACCATTTAAGGATAATACTTGTATCAAGTCCACCAGAATAAGCTAATACTGCTTTTTTAATCTTTCTTTTTGCCATGCTATAAGCCTTTTATAATAATATTCTCGCGATTTTAGCATAAAGTAGGTTAAGAGCTACAAAAACTCATATTTCTTCAAAATAATATCAAGCACTGCTTTCTTGTATGCTCCTGTATGGCGAAATACCTCTTCGCCTTTAGCATTGAAGAAGATTTGTGTAGGCATCTCTTTTAGTTTGTAAATATCACGACTTACCAAGCGTTCTTTTTGAGAATCTATAGAGTAAATTTGAAACTCAGGATTAATTTCAAGTACTTGAGCAAATACGTTAGACATAGCCAAACATGAGTAACAGTGTGACATGCCAAAAGCTAAGATAGTGGGTTTACCGTTACCTATATTCTCTTTAATCTGACTATATTGAACAACATTTAAAACTTTTTTATGCTTCATCTATCTCTCCTAATCTTTTGTTAGCTATAATTTATCCAAATATACATTAAAGGAGTATGGATGTTATTAGGTGTAAATATTGACCATATTACAGTTTTAAGAGAAGCACGTAAAGTAGCAGACCCTGACCCATTGGATGCATTGGGTATTTGTAAACGTGCTGGTGCAGACCAAATTACCATCCATTTACGTGAAGATAGACGACATATACAAGATGCAGATGCCATCAATATCATAGAACTCTCCTCTTTACCTGTAAACCTTGAATGTGCTATTGCTTCTGAGATGATAGATATAGCTTGTAAGTTAAAACCCCACCGTGTGACTCTTGTACCAGAAAAACGTGAAGAGGTTACCACAGAGGGTGGCCTTGCTGTCTCAGGTGAACAACCCAAACTAAAAGATGCTATTAGAAGACTACAAAAAGCTGAAATAGAAGTTTCACTTTTTATAGACCCTACCCTAGAAGCTGTAAAATGTTCAGAAAATTTAGGGGTAGAATGGATAGAGTTCCATACAGGTAAATATGCAAATATCTATGCAATGCTTTATACTAATCTCTCTAAAACACACCATTCGATACCTGAACTTGAACTCTCAAGAAAGATTCTTAAACAGATGTTAGATGATGAGCTTCGTAATCTACGACTACTAAGTTGTGATGCTATGGAGAGAGGGTTACGTGTAGCTGCTGGGCATGGACTTAATATGCAAAATGTTCAAGATATTGTAGAGATAGAGACTATTGAAGAGTTGAATATTGGGCAAAGCATTATTGCACGTTCTGTTTTTACAGGACTAGAACAAGCTATTTTAGATATGAAAGCAAAATTGATACGATAATATGAAAACTATAGCTATCTCAATAGGTGATTTAAACGGCATAGGCATACAACTTGCTTTGGAAAATCATAAAACCATTTCAACGATTGTAAAACCTCTCTATTGCATAGATAAAGCTATGCTTGAACAAGCAGCAAAAAAACTTAAACTTGATATACCTAGTGATTTTCAAACCACTCAAGAGGTAGCACCTTACTTTGAAATAAATGCAGGGACTGTTGCTAAAGAGAGTGGTGCTTATGCGTATGCTTCTTTTACAAAGGCAGTGACACTTACTAAAGAGAAAAAAGTAGATGCTATCTGTACTCTACCCATTCACAAGAAAGCATGGGAGTTAGCAGGGGTTAAGTACAAAGGTCATACTGATGCATTAAGAGACTTTTTTAATGCTGAAGCTATTATGATGCTTGGTTGTTCAAAAATGTATGTTGCGCTTTTTACTGAGCATATTCCTCTTAGAGAGGTAGCTACAAGTATTCATGAAAAATCATTAACAAGATTTTTACTAGACTTTTACCATACAGCTAAACCCAAGCAACAAGTTGCAGTTTTAGGACTAAACCCTCATGCTGGAGATGATGGTGTATTAGGAGATGAAGAGCTTATAATACAAAAGGCGATAGATAATGTAAATACGATTATTAATCCACATTATTATCAGGAAGACGTGACCCCAATCTACAGTAACCCTTTAGTTCCAGATGTAGCATTTACCCCATCTGTAAGAGCCAACTACACACACTTTATAGCCATGTATCATGACCAAGGGCTAGCACCCCTAAAAGCACTCTATTTTGATGAGGGGATTAATGTATCGTTAAATCTACCTATATTAAGAACTTCTGTAGATCATGGAACAGCTTTTGACAGAGCCTATAAAGGTTTAAAATTAAACAATTTAAGTTATATCAATGCCATAAAGTATATTGTTGAAAATTAAAAGAGTGTTCCCTCTTCTTCAACAACTTCACATGCATCATTCATCTTCTCACAAAGCTGTTCTTGACAAGTGTGACACAAGTAACGATAGTTTTGCATATCGTAATGTATCGTATCACCTTCAATAAGATCACAATAGCACTCTCCACACATATTGGTCACTCTCTTAAGTATATCTTCCGTAGCTACTTGAGTTAAAAAACATCTACTTCCCATCTATTACTCCGAGAGCTTTGCTATCATTTTTTGAGCAACTTCAAGAGAACTGTCTAATTCAAATGCTCTTTTATACGCATCAAGTGCTTCATCTTTACGTTCTAAATCATAAAGTGTATTTGCATAATTAAAGTGGTGTGGTGCATACGTTTCATCAAGCTCTATAGCACGTTGATGATGTCTGATAGCCCCTGCTTCATCTTCTAGTTTATGTAGTACATTGGCTAAAGAGGCATGAGCCATGTCATTATCTTCTTCTAATGCAAGAAGCTTTTCATAACTCTCTTTTGCTTCACTGTACTCTTTAGTTTGCATGCAAACATAACCCATTTTATGTAAAGCTTCTGTATTGTTTTCATCTATAATAAGTGCTGAACCTAATGCTTTTTTTGCTTCATCATAGTCTTCTCTCTCTACAGCATCATCTGTCATTGAGAAGAGTTGTTCCATACGTGAAACTTGCACTTTAGGTCTTGAAAAAGTTTTATCTGGACGGTTAATACCACCTAACTGTTCGTTTGAAACTTTCGCTTCAAAATCTACACCCCTTTTAGGATGACTCCCTGAAAAAAGTTGTTTAAAAAAGAGATAAAATACCCCTCCAGCAGCGATAAGAAGTAAGAGTTGAAATGTTGACATAGTTTCTCCAAAAGTTTATATGACATCATAGAGTAAACTAACTTAAATCCAAAGAAATTAACGATGTTATTTTTGAAGCTGTGAAGCAATACGTCCTGCGGCTTCATCCATCTCTTCTCTAGTGGTAAATATAAAGCTATATTTCTCTTCATCTGCTAAGTTAATAAAAAGTCCATACCCCACAACTTCTACCTTACCCTTAGCCTCTATGTCTAACCACTCAAGGCTTACTTGTGTTGTCTCATCTTCATGCCCAGTCTTTACTATGGCTGCTGGATAAAGTTGTGTTATCTTTGTTGTGTCAAATTGTTTATCTTCTATAGTAATAATCATAAAGGGATTATAGTATAATCCTTTTAAATATTCACAGGAGAATTACATGAGTTTAAACCAACAGATAAAATCTGATATAAAAGATGCAATGCGTGCGAAAGATACCGTTAAAAGAGATACATTAAGAAATATTCAAGCTGCCGTAAAACAGATAGAGGTAGATGAGCGTAGAGATGTTACAGATAGTGATTTAGAAAATATTATGATGAAGTATCTTAAACAAAGAGAAGATGCTAAAACTCAATTTGCTGATGCAGGTCGTGAAGATTTAGTAGAGAAAGAAAATGCAGAGATTGCTATTGTTAAAGCCTATTTACCAGAGCCTATGGACGATATAGAGTTAGAGTCTGTTGTTAAAGAGGTTATTGCTTCTGTAAATGCTGAAAGCATGAAAGATATGGGTAAAGTTATGGGTGGAGCTAAAACTGCTATAGGAAGTCGTGCTGATGGTGGACGTATCAACCAAATGGTTAAAAAACTACTCTCATAAAGTCACTAAGGTGGATAATTCCACCTTTAGATGATTCTTCTTTTATATCTATGCGTTACCGTATTTTACTTTTTTTATCGCTGATGTAATGTCATCTTGTCTCATAAAATGCTCACCTACTAAAAATGCATCTGCACCCATTTTAGCAATCTCTACTACTGTTTCATGGTCATTAATACCAGATTCTGCAACAATTATTTTACTATTTGGAATCAGGGGGATGAGTTTTTCTGTTAAACGCATATCCATTTCAAATGTCTCTAAGTTACGATGGTTAATACCTATAATACTAGCTCCAGCAAAGATTGCTTTGACTAAATCAGTTTTATTGTGTACCTCTACAAGTACCTCTAAACCTAAATGAAGTGCATAATCATGTAACTCTTTAAGCTCTTTACGACTCAATGCCATAGCGATAAGTAATACATAGTCTGCACCAAATGCCAAAGCCTCTACTAACTGGTATTTATCGACTATGAAATCTTTTCTTAGCAGTGGTAAACTTACATAACGACGCACAGTACCCAAATACTCTTTATCTCCTTGGAAGAAGTGTGGTTCAGTTAAAATTGATAGTGAATCTGCACCACCCTTTTCATACGCTTGAGCAATAACAACAGGGTCAAAATCTTCACGTATAACCCCTTTACTAGGACTTGCTTTTTTTACTTCTGCAATAATACGGTAAGGATTTTCTTTAGTTGATCTAAGTGCTGATTGTACATCTTTAGGTACAAAAGGATTAAATGCTAAAGAGCGTCCTAACCACTCAACAGGATATTCAATTTTTCTTTTTTCTAAATCTGCTTTTGTTTTTTTTATAATCTCATCTAATATTTGAGCCATCTATTTACCTTAATTTCTCATAATTTTTTTGCATTATAGCTAAAAGTATCTCTCTATTTATCTCAAAATAGAGATTTATTTACAATTTTGTATCTTATTCCAATGCTCTATAATCTCACTCTCACTAAGTCCCTCTTCTTTAACTACTATAGCCATCGTGTTATATGCTTTATCACATTGGTGTTCTTTATAGTAACCCCATGCTAAGGAGTCTAAATAGTAAGTATTATCTGGTTGTTGTAATAATGCACTTTTTATTACCTCTATTCCTCTTGGAATATCAATATTTTTATCAATAAGCGTGTACCCATAATAGTTCAAATACATACTATCGTCTATCCCCATTTTGATTGCTTTTTCAAAATGTGATATCACTTCATCTATCATTTTTTTATTATTTTTATCTTCAGATTTTTCAAAAGTTAAGACAGCTTTTTCAGCTATCCATTTTGCATCTTTTTGCTCTTCGTAAAGTATATCTGTAAGCTTTAAAGCTTTTGTAAAAAGTTTTTCTCTTTTATAAAGTTCATAGAGTATATCCTTACCATCCCCACTCTCTTCTAAAAATGCTATCGCACCATAGGGGTCTCTTTTGTAAGCATACACATCAATAATCTTATATAAATATTCATCCTCTTTATCATCTTCATAAAGCACTTTATAGATACTTAAAAGTCCATCAATATCATTCTCTTTCATATAAAGTGCTAAAAGTTTAAAATAGAATGAATCATCTACAATATTCATATGTCTATGTGTCTCAAGAAGTTGTATAGCTTTCTTACGCTCACCTGTATACTCATCCATAATTATAGCCATTTTAAGAAGCACAGACTCATTTGATGTCTGTTCATACACCATTGCTAAAAGGTCTAAAGCCCTTTTAAATTCACCAGCATATAAAAAAGGATTAGAAGCCAGTTCCAGATCTAATACAGCATTTGAGCGTTCAAGAAGATACTCAGCTTCTACTTTAGCTTTAGCAACATAATTTGCCGTAAGATAGAGCGGGATAAGCAAGCGTTTAACCTCTAAGGTATCTGGGTGCAAATTATCCCAATTTTGTAAACGTTTAATACTCTCTAAGATATTAGTTTTACTCATTAAAGAGGCTGTCATCTCTTTAAATAAATAGATTTTATCTCCTGTATTGTCGTAGAGTTTACCAAAGACTGCTCTACTTTGGTCAAAGGCTTGATACTCCTCATACAGAAGTCCTTGAATAATAAGCTCATCATCGCTTATAATATTTTGAGGTTTTGCATAAATCATGATAGTAAAGAGATAAAAAATTATTGTAAAAGATATTATTATACGATTCCAGGACACTCTTTTCTTACCTCCTCTTCATTATTTTTAAACTGCTCCCAAAAAGGGAATGTACGACACTGAGATGGACGTACAGAATAGATAGAACATCTCTTTATACTCTCATCGAAAAAAACACACGCAAAATTATCAGGTGCAAGTTTTTTCTCTTTTAAGGAGTAACGATGTTTTACTTTTTTCAAGTACATTGTAGCAAAATCTTCAACACTTAACTCCAAATAGGCTGCTATATTTTTAATCTCTTCATATTTTACCCAAATATAACCACTCTCACCTGTGCAACAGTGACCACCACAAGCTTCACACTCTAAAGGGTTAAATCTAAAATTGTATTGTTCATGCTTCATTAATTCCATGGTTAAAAATCACCTTTTATACTATATATATTTACTCTATCAAATAGATCTTGTACATTTTTTCTATACTTATTTGTATCATCAAATACTACCAACGGCGGTAATATTTTCATCATAGCCTTAGAACCCATACGTGCAGAGATCATTACAAGCTTAGACTCTTTGTCTAGTTTTGCATGAACAAATTGCATCTTTTCAGGTGTTATACCATGTTTTTGTAAAAAATGCAAAAGTAAATCTACTTGCTTTGCATCATAACAAAAAATAAAATAACCTCTTGGTTTTAGAAGTTTTTTTACTTTTTTAACAAAATCTTCTATAGGTAAATGATGAGAATAACGTGCAATATTAAGATGAGTGTTTTCACTCTGCTGTACACGAGGGTCATAAAAAGGTGGATTTGAGACGATATAATCAAACTTCTCTTGTGTAGAAAACTGTGTAAAATCACCTAAATGACTTTTAATATCATATTGATTAAGTCTATAATTATGTATAGCATAATTAAGCATTACCTCTTGCTTGTCTATAATACTTGTTTCTATGTTGAAGTCATGGTTTAGTAAAAGTGAGATAATACCTACACCACACCCTACATCAAGCAAAGACCCCTTGGGATTAAAAGAAGATATGAAATCATAAAGAAAAATAGAGTCACTATTGTAGCAATACCCTGATATTGGTTGATAAAGAAACATATATACCCTCTATTTTTAATGAATTTTACAATAATTTGAGTATAATCGCGATTATGAACAAAAAACAAGATATATTAAACCCACTATCAACAGATTTTTCTATGCTCGATTATGAGTGTGCGTATTTACCAGATAAAATGGTACGCATGAACTATAAGTATGTTAACAATGCCTCTAAAACATTTGCTACTGCTGTTATTGATAGAGGATGGAGACGTTTTGGAAAGTACTTTTTTCATCCTATTTGTCAAGGATGTAATGCTTGTAAAAGTATTCGTATCAATGTTAACGACTATCATTATACTAAATCCCAAAAGAAATCTATTAAACGGAATAAAAACACAGAAATTATCGTGCAAACACCTACACTTACCACTGCACATTTAGATTTATATAATAAATATCACAATTTTAAACATCAAAAAGATGGATGGACACACCGCAACATATCTCAAAGAGAGTACCATGAAAACTTTGTAGATGGAGCAAGTGACTTTGGGAAAGAGGTACTTTACATCATAGATGGAAAACTTGTAGGTGTTGATCTTATAGACATTTTAGACGATGGTATCTCTTCTATCTACTTTTTTTATGACCCAGATTATGCATCTCTCTCACTAGGAACCTACTCACTACTCTACCAAATACAGTTAGCCACTATACTTGAACTTCCATGGATATACTTGGGCTATTGGGTAGATGGCTGTAAAGCCTTTGCCTACAAACCAAATTTCCAACCCCAAGAGATGCTAGATGGCTTCCCACATGTATCTAAAGAACCTCATTGGCAATCATCAGAAACATCACGCTCTTAGTAGTTTAATATGTTGACTACACTACAGCTTTCTACACCATTTTAAAAACAATCTATCAGGGTTTATGCGTTTGTCTATCTCTTGTTTCTCTACTATTAGCTTGGAGAGCTGCTCTGCCATTAGGGGAGCAAAAACAAATCCACGTCCTCCAAGTCCATTACAGATATAAAGATTTGGTATATGTTCAATCTCTGGTTTTGCACCTCTTAGTATCTTAGGATAATTCTCCAACATGAAAGGTACATCTATCACTTTTCCTACCAGTGGAAAGTAGTCTTTAGAGCCTGAACGCATTCCACAAAAAGTCTCTTTGAGTACAAAATCGCTAGTATCTACCATCTCCGAGGCTTTCTCAAAAAGGCTACTTAGTGGCTGACCATTACATATTTTACATGGCTCTTTAGACTTAACATGTGTTGCACCTAACTTTACTATCCCCTCTATATTGGCAGAGACTGAAATGCTTTTATGCATACTCACATTTAAGTCTAAACTACTTACATAGTCTCCACGAGACCCCCAAGTACCTTTTACACCCATGTAACGCATATCAAAAAGTTCATTTTGGTACCCAGTAGAGAGTACGATGTTTTTGGCACGTATGGTTAAGCTATCGTTTAAACTACTTTCTATCTGCCAGTACTCACCATCCCATGCTAAACGCTCTACATCTATCTGCATAAAAGGTACTTTTTCTAAAATAGCCCTACACATTTGAGGAGCATCACAGACACCTGCTTCATCGAACATGAAACTCTCATCACTATTGTTTATGCCTAGTTTAGTTAATGCTTGTTGTGTTATTTTTCTATAAGTTGTGTTATTAAATGCTTCGTAGAGTGGGAATTTTTCAGTATCATCTGCATCTTTAGGTATGCGTATAACTCCTGTTTGGTAAAAGTCTTTAGGAAAGTATTGAAGGTAAAAACTTTTAGCATATTCAAAAGCTTCATTGGTTAAGGTTTGAAGAACAGAGCCTTTTCCTATTTTAGGAGAGACAAAAGCCCCCGCAGCACCAGAACCACCAGAAGCAGCTACTGCACTTCTATCTAGTACTAGAACGTTTTGTCCTTTTTGTTGCAGAGCATAAGCAGAACAACACCCTGCTATACCTGACCCGATAATAACAGTATCATATATTTTAGGCATCTATTCTCACTTTAATTATTATAGCAACTACTTTGTTTAACTTTGCATCCAAATATTTTCTTTTATAAGCACACTTAGCTCATCTTCCATCAGTGTAAGTTCACCATCACAAATATTTGCTTGTAAATTCATAGCACGTTTAAAAAGTTTCTCCAAATCATCTTCACTCTCAATATAAACAACTTTAAGATTTGAAAAGCGTGTGAGTGAAGTCTCAATGCTTTTCCACCATGCATTTGCCATCCCCTCTTGATAAGTGTAGATAATAACTTGTTCTGAACGACCACACGCTTTTTTAATACGCTTTGTATCGGGTTGTCCTAAGTCTATCCATAATTCTATCTCTCCACCTAAAGACTTTTTCCACAAATCGGGTTCATCGTCTTGTGAGATACCTTTAGTAAAAACCAAATCTTCATCGGCATTGAGTATAAAAGCTATGAGTCTTATCATAAGACGAAGGTCAGTTTCAGAGGGGTGTTTTGCCATAGTTAAATTATGTTCTGCATAGTAGTGACTATCCATATTTGCAATGTTTAGTAGTGCTTTACAAATGGTTGCTTTAGTTGCCATATTTTATACCTTTATGCTTTTGCAATATAACGACTTCCCTCAGAGATAGAGACAGCAAGTTCTACTATCTTTTTAGCATTTTTAGTTGAATATGGTTTTTTAACAAGTACTTTCATCTCATCAATACAGATAGTTAAAAAGTGAAATAAATTGTTAATCTCAGCATTGTGAACAGCAACCTTTTTCAATCTATTTTGTCCTATCTCTAGTGCTTTAACTGTATTTAGAATATTAAGATTTTTACTCTTTTTACTATATTCATTAGCAATCTTTTTTGAAAGCATCTGTTGCTCTCCTGCTAAACTATTTAACTGTTTTGTATTACCTGCTAATGAAATAGTAACAGTGACCAATAGAGTCAGTAATATTATTGAAAAAAATTTTAAGAACATTTTATTCCCTTTATAAAAGTAATATCAAATAATATCAAGTAAAGACCTTTTTTTTACTTAAACTTTCTAAACTATTTTTTAGGCTTTACTACAATATTCTGCATCTCTTTAGCATAATTACTCACCCTACTGTTATACATCATCTCAATAGTTACAGCAGGAAGCTTACACTCACCCACTGTTGTAACAATAAGTGGTGTATAGATAACTGTTTTATTGGGCATATCTTTACTTTTTTGTTTACTTAAATGTATAAAGTATAAAACTCTATCATCTCTAATGTCTTTATAGTCTAAGAGAAGATTTTCATCTTGAAATGGTATATTTTCTGATTTGAATACTCTAGTGTTCACAATATCCATACAAGCAGGAATACGTTGTGAGAGTACTACATTTTTCATTTTAGGGTAGTTGGCTATGGTTACTTTGCTGTAGATTTTACTTCCTTGTTCTAAATCTTTTAAATCAACTTTTTTACCATCTACATCTATAAACTCTCTTTTTAAACTTAAATCTTTTTGTGTAGAGAGCTTGTTTTTAACTACTTTAGGAAGAGGTTTATAAACCTCTATACTATAGTTTACTACACCTGAGTTTGCTGTTATGATTATGTTGTTATCTTCAAGATTTTCTGTAAAAACAACCGTCTTTTGGTACTCTTTTGTTTTGCTGTTAAGTGTTAATGCCACACGCATTTTTTGATGCACTGCATTACCAAGGTAAGTACTTATAGCTTTAAATACCATCGCTTTTTCATGAGTTGAATATAATTTTGAAAACTGTTTTTTTGCTAAATTATAATCTTCTTTATTCTTTGTAAAATATTTTGCATTTAAGTAAAGAAACAAAAACATATCTCTACTTTTTGAAGTGAAACTATCGTTTTGCATTTTACTATAATCTAGCTCTTTTATCTGAGCTAAACTTATCTTAGCAACTCCCTCATAGAGTCTATTTGCTAGTTCATCTTGGTGTAAGTTTTTAAAGATTATTGCCATGTAAAACCATGAGAAATAGTATTGTTTATAATATTTTTTATCGTAAAGCATATTTGCCATACTCATATCAAGTTCATTATAAAGTGAGAGTATATAAGCAGCATATAGTCTGTTATTATTTCCATACGATACACTCAATGATTTACCATTTACAATACTTTTAAGTGCTTTAATCGCTCTCTCTTTGACACTACTTTCTAAAGTATATCCTACCCCATCAAGCTCTAACAGTACTTCTGTAGCATAAAGTGAAGCATAAGGTTCTACATATCCTCCCTCTTCCCAATACGAAAACTCACCTTGCCAGTTTTGCATACTTGAGAGCTTTTTTACTCCTTGTCTTATAAAGTTATCTGCATCACCCAATAGACTGTCATCTTTCATAAAAGGTTGACTGTAGTAGAGTGAAGCTATCTTAGAGCTTGTCTGTTCTACACATCCATAAGGGTAACTCACTAAGTACTTTAAGTCTCCACGTAACTGTCCTAGCAAGTTGTTTGAAAGGCTTACCAATACCTTTGCTTTATCAAACTTTTTAGGTATGCTAATGCTTCTTTTACTACTTGTTGTATCTTGAAAGAGTAGTGTTTCTAGTGTATATGGAGTCATAACAGCCAACTCAACAGACTTACTAAACCTACTCCCATTCATAGTAGTACTAAGTTCTATACTTCCATTACCCACTTTTAGAGCTTTAAGTTTAGCCGTTACAACTTTAGAAGCATTAGCTGGTATCGTTACTGGTTCTTGGTTAAACTCTAAATTAAAGTTAAAAGAGAAGTCACTCTGTAAACTAACCTTACATGGCTTATTAGTGGTATTGAAGATACATATAGGTACTTCTATACTATCTCCTTTAAGAAGAAATCTTGGATAAGAGGGTTTTATCATAATGTCATCTTTAACGACTATATCATCTGCCTTCACACCTATGGCGTTTTCATTTACTGCTACTACTACTATCGTCGCTTTTCCATTGAAGTCTGGTATCTCTAGCTCTAGCGTTGCTTCTTTGTTTTGTGTATAAATAATATGTGACCACAACATAAAAGGTTTTACCCTCTTTGTATTTTGTGGGGCTAAGTGTTTCTTTCTTCTTTGCAGTACTTCCATAGCTCCTGAACCAAAAGCCACTACATTACCCTCAGTTAAATACTGCATCACCTCATCATAAAGATCAAAATAGAGAAGTTTTTTATCTATTTGTGGGTTAAAATAATCAAACATTTTAGGTGGTTTTTGTTCTGTTATACCTAAAATCCCGCTATCAACTACAGAGATAAGTAGTGCTGTCTCTCTGTCTGTTTTTACTTTAAGTGCTACACGCTTTTTAGATGGCGTTACTTTAGCATACTCCATCTCTATGGCTATATTTTGTGACATTCTATCTGCTTTAACAAAAGCATACCCCATGGCTCTAAAAGGGATAAGACTCGCTTGGGTATCTGTATTTCGTATGGCTGTAGCATGCAGATAAAGTCCTCTAGCAAAGTTTTGAACTAAAGGTACTTTTACCTGTGCTACACCTTTGTGGAGGGAGATACTTTTATGCCAAAGTACTTTCTCTCCTTCAAGTGTAAGTAGTACTCTTCCCTCTACTATAGGAGATTTTAAAGAGACATCTATCGTATCGCCTTTTTTATAGAGTCTATCTTCAAAGTGAATCTCCACTTTTTTTAAATTGTCTTTAGGTGATATGTTGGTGTAGCCCCACCCTGTTACTTCAAAGTCCATGCTAGCACTGTGTCTTTCAAGTCTATCATGTACCTCTAAGATAAAGTTTCCATTTTCTAGCATCTCTCTACTAAACTCTTCATTTGATGGGACAACAAAGGTATCAACAACACGTATCTCTTTCTCCCAGTTGTAGTGTCCATTTGAGTAATTATAGTACCAGTCTATTTTTTTAACTATAACCGTTAAATCTCTTTGGATTTTTCTATTATGGAGTGGATCAAGTAGTACTGTTTTTGCTACCAATGACTCACCAGAAGTAACACTTAACTGCTCTACTTTAAGCCCTACAAGAGATTTATACGGGTAGATAACAACCTCTTTGTATGTAGAAACTGGTTGGGTATCATCCATGATAGTCACACCTATCATAGCTTTTAAAATAGAGGGTACTTTCTGTTGCGTCTTACACGGTAAAACTACAGAAGCTTCTCCCTTTGCATCTAACATAATATCTTGAATAATGTTAATGTAGAGTAACTCATTCTCTTTGTCTAAATTGGTATTAGTAAACGTATATCCTTTATAGTCATCATTACTATAATCAAACGCAGTTGCAGTGTAGTTTACCTTACCAGAAAGAAAGCTTGAAGGTGCACCAAAAAGGTACTCTGAAGCAATACGCGTCTCTACATACTCATTGGTAGTATAGGTTGTTTTATCTGTTTTTATACTATTTTCTATCTTAGGAGGCATAAACGCTTCTATGTCTATAATCTTTTTGCCGATACTCATATTACCTAGTGTTACATTGAGCAGATATGCACCTGTTTTATGGTAATCCTCCATTTTAAAAGAGAAGTCTATCAAACCAAAGGCATCAGTAGTATATACTTTCTCATATATCGTCTCCTCATGAAGTTTAGATAGTGTCACTTTTACAGGTATCTTATTTGCAGAGATAAAATCTCTATCTTTCACACTAATGAGTGCATGTATCTTCCCTAAAGGACGTAGTATATTACTTTGGAAATAGACAAACGCTTGATAACGCTCTTCTAACTCTTTACGTGATGCATAATTCACATCATTAAGAGACTCTTTAAGTAGCAAAAAGCTCTTATCATTTGTAGTAGAAACAATAATAGCTTTAGGCTCTTTATTGATTAAGGCTCTTTTATCTAATATAGCAACCCCATCTTTAGAAGATATAGCAGAAGTGATAAAGGTATTATTTTTAGAGTAAAGATCAACCTTTGCATTGGCTATAGGTTGACCATTACTTAGCTTTAAGAGTGAAACAAAGGCTTGATTGTCACTAAGATTTACAGACATACCTATATCACTTACAAATATCACCTTAGAAGCAGACTTATCTATCACTTCTCCATTAAAATCTTTATCTTCATATTTTATCGTTATTTTATAGACACCATATTTTGCATAATCTAAATCTTTGAGTAAGATTTTCTGTTTTTGTAACACATTTTTGGGGTTATCTAAGCTAATATCTTTAGAAAATACCTCTTTTGTAAACTTCTGGGCATTTTTTAATACCCCTTCATTATAGTTAATAAAATAACGATAATTATCGTCTGTTATCTTCTCAACAAGTACTGTTGCTCTATCTATATTGATACTTGAAAATCCTATTTCACCTAAATTAGAGATATACGGTTTAGTCTCATTAAAAGAGATATTTCTCTTTCTATCGCCTGTTTGAAAAGTAAAGACTTTATCTTCTTTTAACTCTTTATAGTGGGACAAGCCTTTATGAAGTATTACTTTATATTCACTGTTAGGCTTAAAATCTTTACTTACTATCTCTACATAATAGTAACTATCTGAAATATTATATCTCTTACGATCTACACTATCTAAGTAAATATCTTTTTTTATACTAAAGTACTCTAACCCCTCTATGCTCATAAACTCTTTAACAGGTTTGTTGTAAAAGGTGTCATCAAAAAAGATACGTATTGCAAAACTTCCATCATCTTTAGCAACTATTATAGGTGCATCTTCAAACTCCATAGCTTTACGTTTTGCATTGAGTTTTACCTCTGTTTTACGGCCATCTCCTAACTGTTTTAGCAGAGGCTTACGAAGTGATTTTCCTGAGGCACTCTTAAGTCCTAAGGTTAAATGAAGCTCTACCTTACTCTCTACGGGTTCATTTACCTTTAAAAGTATCACTTTAGTATCTAATGTACTTATACTATATTTCAATTCAGTTTTTGCAAGATTATAAAGTTTATATAGTTTTACATTCTCTTTAAAAGTAGATAGTTTTACTTTATCATTAAACTCTAACCTTAGTAACTTCTCTTTCTCAAAATAGTGATAATCATTCAAACCAAACGGTGCTGTCTCAAAAGAGAAGGTATAACTTTTTTGCGTGTTAAAGTACTGAGTATTTAGTTTACATTCATACTTTACACCACTCATCCAAGGCTCTTGGGGTATCAGTTCTAACTTTTTAGAAGAGCGTATTTTATAGACCACATCTATACTAGGAGAACACTCTATTAGAGCTTTATGGGTGTAGAGCGTATGTGTATCAAAAAGGTGACTCGAAGAGCTAACTAGTATACTCTTGTTATTTACTATAGTTTTGTTAGTCACAGTTAAAGTTTCAGAAAAACTCAGAAGTGTAAAGAGGAAGAAAAGTACTATTTTTAACATAGAAATCCTTTTATGATAGAGGTATATTACTCCCATCATAGCAGAAATTTGTGTTAAAAATGTGACATTATTATCTATTTAAATAAAATATATAATCTACTTTACACTCTCTAAATGTTTTGCAAATACTTCTGGTTCTATAAAGCCTGTTAAACTTTTCTCTTGTAGGTATTGGTTATCTTTTCCAAAAAAGATAATATTGGGTGTACCAAAAAGTTCAAACTTTTTAAGTAAAGCTTTATCGTCATCACTATTTGCCGTGAGGTCTATCTTGATAAAGGTAAAGTTTTTAAGTTGCTCTTGTACTTTAGGGTGTGGAAAAGTGATATGTTCTAACTCTGCACACGCAGTACATGAGTCTTTACCAAAGTCAACCACTACAGGTTTACTTGAAGCTTTTACCTCTTCCATAAGCCTTGCTACTGAGTAGCCTAAATGTTCACTTTTATCTTCTTTAGTAACCGTGCTACCTTTTACACTTGAGGTAAACTTTTCATACGGGTGTAACATCGATGTTGCACCACTTAAAAGACCTACAAAAAGTGAAGCACCATACAGCATAAAGACCATAGCTAAAAGTTGTGATAGTTTCATCATGCCCATACTCTGTGTACTTGAGTTAAACACACCCATGTAGAGTGCAGAACCCATAAAGAGTAATGACCATAATAGTAGTGTAATGCTATCTGGTAAGATACGTGCTAACATAAAGACTGCTAACCCAAGCATCATTACACCAAATACTTGTGAAACACGTGTCATCCAACCACCAGGCTTAGGCATAAACTTCCCTGCTCCTATACCTACAAGTAGAAGCGGTAAACCCATTCCCATGCTCATGACAAAAAGGGCAACACCACCTAAAAGTGCATCACCTGTATGAGAGATAAAAAGTACTGCTCCACCTAAAGGCGGTGCAACACAAGGACCTACGATAAGAGCTGAAAGCAGACCCATAACAGCTGTTCCTGCTATGCCACCTTTTTGTCCCGCTTCATCACTCGCTGCAGAGAGTTTTGTCTGCCATGAAGAGGGTAACCCTATCTCGTAGTAACCAAAAAGTGAAAATGCAAGTGCCACAAACATCCCCGCAAACACTGTAAGTACCCATGGGTTTTGCATAGCTGTCTGTATGTCTGCACCCAAGAGTCCTGCAACAACGCCTACAACAGTGTAAGTCAACGCCATAGAGACTACATACACAAGTGAAGTAAAGAAGGCTTTTGCCACACTAGGTTTCCCCTCACCTGACTGAGAGACGATTATAGAAGACAAAATAGGAATCATAGGAAAGATACACGGTGTCAACGCTAAAAGAAGTCCAAAGATAAAGAAAAGTAAGATAATAAAAAATGAACTCTCACTCCCTAAAACATCGGCTATTTTAGCCGTGTTACCCTCTTTTGTAAGCGATGCAATCTTATCAAATAGCCCTAACTCTGCCCCTTTAAAACTAAAAGTTCTACTGATAGGCTGATAACAGATACCTTTGTCAGAACACCCTTCAAATGCTACACTTAAAGTATAATCACCAGCTACTTTGGAAGTAATACTACTTAGAGGGATAGAGACTAATACCTCTTTTTCATATACCATATCTCCATCAAAGTCATGTGCTAAAGGTTTTTTGGGAGTTAAAGGAAGTTCTTTAGGTAAAGTAATCGCATATTTTAGTGAGTCTTCATACACATGAATAGCCTCTGCTATGACGAGTTTTATCTCTATAGTATCGTCACTTTTTACAGCAGTTACTTGAAAAGCCTCTTCTGGTGTTAAAAACTTCTGTTTTTTTAATGCAGTTCCAAAATTGGCAAATACGAATGTACTTAAGAGCAGACTTGCTAAAAGTAACATTTTAAAAATATTTTTCATTTTCTCTCTTCTTGGTATTAAAATTTTATACTATTGTATTATGATGTGTGTAATGTTAACGCATAATAGTCAATCAAATATTAACCTATTGGAATAGAAGGTATGAAAAAATGGCAAATCATCTTAAAAATGAACACTCTCCTTATTTACAACAACACGCAGATAATCCTGTAGATTGGTACCCTTGGGGTGACAAAGCGTTTAAAAAAGCACAAAAAGAGCATAAAGCTATTTTTCTCTCTATTGGTTATAGCTCATGTCACTGGTGTCATATTATGGAAAAAGAGTCTTTTGTAGATGAGAAAACTGCAAAAGTGTTAAACGACAAATTTGTCTGTATTAAGGTTGATCGTGAAGAGCGTCCAGATATAGACAAACATTTTCAAGATGTTTATCGTCTCATGAATGGTAGTTCAGGGGGTTGGCCTACTTCTATCTTTTTAACTGAAGATTTAAAACCTTTTTACTCTGCTACTTACATACCAGATGAACCAAAGTACGGTATGATGAGCTTCAAAGCGTTACTTGATGTCATAGATAGCAAATATAAAAACGAGAAAGAGACACTCGTAATAGAAGCCAACAGAGTACTCCAACACCTTCGCCCAAAAGAGGACAAGATACAAGCTACAAAACTTGATGAAAGTATTATAGCTAGAGTCATTGACCAAGCAGAGCAACTCTTTGACAGTAAAGATGGAGGATTTAACAAAGCACCCAAGTTTCCACAAGCTTCTACGCTTGATTTACTCTTAAACCTTTACCAACTTACCCAAGACTCTAAAACATTAAACATGAGTACCTTGTCGCTAAAATCTATGGCAAAAGGTGGGTTAAGAGATATTATAGAGGGTGGTTTTTGTCGTTACAGTACAGACAATGAATGGCGTATTCCTCACTTTGAGAAGATGACATATGACAACGCTTTACTCTCAGAAGTCTACCTCAAAGCTTACCATGCGACAAAAGAGGAGTTTTATAAAGAGATTGCTTTTGAAACTTTAGACTTTATGCTTGAAAAAATGAGTCAAGACAGACTCTTTTACTCTGCTTCAGATGCAGACTTAGAGGGAGAAGAGGGGAAGTATTTTGTTTACAGTTATGACAAAGCACTCAAAGCCTTTGATAAAGCTAACATACCTAAAAAAGCACAAGCCCTGTTATTAGAAGCATTAAGTATTAGCAAAGAGGGTAACTTTGAAGGTAAAAATATTATCCGTATAGATGACCACAACTCAGTAACCTTACCCTACTTTCAAGAAGCCATAGAAGCATTAAAGGACAAAAGAGAAAAACGTACCTATCCGTTTATCGATACAAAAGTCATTGTAAGTTGGAATGCTATGATGATAAAATCTCTCTTCATAGCTGCAAGAACAGAGAAAAGATATTTAAAACCTGCCACTAAATCATTGGCAAAACTCTTAGATACGATGTACATTCAAGGTAAACTTTTTCACTCTACACTCATAGGCAAAACAGCTAAAATAGAAGCCTTTTTAGAAGATTATGCATTTTTAGGTGAAGCACTTGTAGAAGCCTATAAAACTACACTAGATGAGACTTATCTTATCACGGCTACACAGTTGGCAAACAGTGCCATAGAAAAATACTATGAACATGGAAAATGGAAATTCTCACGTGGCGAATTTGAAACCAAAGCAGATATTTATGACAGCTCTTACCCCTCTTCTGTTTCAACTATGCTCTCACTTCTTTTAAGCCTCTCATCTTTAGTCGATGTGGTTTACAAAAAATTCGTCTTTAAAACCTTGGAGATTTACTCTTATGATGTTATGCGTCAACCTATCACTAGCCCTAAAATGACACTTATGATTATTCGTTATTTAAAAGATGATATTATCATTAAAGCTAACGAGAAAAAACTTACTGCTCATATAAAAGAAATAGATACGATTAACTACCCATTCTCACTCATGAAAAATGACACAAATGATGGATTTATGCTCTGTAACTCGAACAGCTGTTTTGGTCATGAAAAAGAGTTTAAAGGAATTTTAGAGATTTTAGCAAAAAGAGTTCATTAATGCATAGAAAATAACTATCTACTTCAAAGCTACAATAGATATAATCATTTTATGAAAGAAAGCTTACATATTTTTGCAGGAGATTTAAAAAATTCATTTAAAGATCTTCTCCCTATTATCATCGTTGTTACCCTATTTCAAGGCTTAATTATTCAGTCTGTTCCTGAGAACTTATCCTCTATTGTTGTAGGGCTTACTATAGTTGCTGTAGGACTTGCACTCTTTATTCGTGGTCTTGAACTAGGTATTTTCCCAATCGGGGAAGGACTTGCCATTGACTTTGCAAAAAAAGGTTCAGTCTTTTGGTTACTAACCTTTGCATTTACCATAGGCTTCTCCACCACAGTAGCAGAACCCGCACTTATAGCCATAGCTGACAAAGCTGCACTTATTTCTAACGGACTCATAGATGCATTTTGGTTACGTATGACTGTTGCTCTCTCTGTTGGTTTTGCCATCGCTTTAGGTGTACTTCGTATTTTGCTAGGACATCCTATAGCATATTACATTATCTCTGGGTACATTCTTGTAGTAATCGTTACTTTTTTTGCACCTGTTGAGATTATCGGTCTTGCTTATGATAGTGGTGGAGTTACTACATCTACTGTAACTGTTCCACTTGTTGCTGCGTTAGGTATCGGTCTTGCTTCTAGTATTAAGGGTCGTAATCCTGCTATTGATGGTTTTGGACTTATAGCTTTTGCTTCACTTACTCCTATGATATTTGTACAAATCTATGGAATCATCGTCTATAACCTAGCAGATGCAACTACAGTAGCCCCAGTGTTAACTGAAGCTGTAGAGACGACAAAAGCTGTTGCAACTGCCTATACATTTTCTGCTTATCATACATTTATGGACTTAGTAGGCGTGATTAAGGATGTAGCACCTATACTTATAGCTATATTCTTTTTTCAGTATGTTATTATCAAAAAACCTGTTGCGCATTTACAAAAAAGCATTACAGGTATTATTATGGTTGTTTTAGGTCTTTATGCTTTCATCGTTGGATTAGAGATGGGACTCTTCCCTATAGGTGAGACTATAGCCTATCAACTTACAGATATGGGCAATAACATGCTTATCTATCTTTTTGCATTTCTCATAGGTTTCTCTACCACTATGGCAGAACCTGCTCTTTTAGCTATTGCTATTAAAGCTGAAGAGATAAGTGAAGGAAATATTAAACAAAATGTATTAAGAATTGTAGTAGCATTTGGTGTAGCTATTGGTATTGGACTAGGTTCATATCGTATTGTAGCAGGTGATCCTATCCACTACTATATTATAGCAGGATATATGTTGGTTATTGTCTTTACCTATTTTGCACCTAAGTATATTATACCTATCTCCTATGACAGTGGTGGGGTCACTACCTCCACTGTAACCGTTCCACTTGTAGCTGCATTGGGGTTAGGATTAGCAGAGAACATTGAGGGGCGTAATCCACTTATAGATGGATTTGGGCTTATCGCTTTTGCCTCACTCTTTCCTATGCTTACTGTCATGGGTTATGGTATATATGCACAATATAAACAATCTAAAAAGGAGTCAATAGTATGAAATTTACCGCATTAGTTGCAGTTATTCAAGATCAAGATGAAGAAGCTGCTATCAAAGTAGCTAAAGAAGCAGGTGCTGGTTCTGTCACTATTTTACATGGGAAAAATATCGGTTTAGAAGAGAAGAAAGTCTTTTTTGGATTGACACTTGAAGAGAATGTCTCTGCACTACTTTTTATATTGCCAAGAAGACTCTCTATGAAAGTCATGAAGACTCTAAGAGAAAATTTTGACCTAGACAATCCTGAAAACAATGGCTTTGCATTTACCATGCCTCTTAGCCATGTTGCAGGACTAGATATAAATGAACTTCATAAATTTGAAGATGACATTAAGACAATGATATAAAAGGAGAATAAATGTTAGTTAAAGAAGTAATGACACCTAAGGATAAACTCATAAGTATTTCCCCTATGGCAACCGTTAGAGATGCATTAAAAATAATGAAGCTCAATAAAGTACGTTCTATTATCGTAGAAAAATCAAGCCAAGATGGTGCATATGGACTGGTAACCTTTAAAAATATTTTACAAAGCATTGTTGCAGAAGATGGAGATATTGACCTTCTTAATGTTTATGATATTGCATCAACACCAGCAGTATCTGTATCTAATGAACTCAATATAAAGTACGCAGCAAAGATGATGGTTAGAAGTAGTATTAAACGTTTACTTGTTATTGACAATAATGAACTTTATGGGATTTTAACTATGACAGATATAATCGGTATTCTTATGGATAGTGTGGAGTAATGAATATGAAAAAAATAACTTTATATATATTTATATTGGCTAACGTACTTTCTGGATGTACACAAATTATAACAACTCCTATTTCCATAGCAGGATCTGCTGTTAGTGCTACCATAGATGTTACAGGAGCAGCAGTAGGTGCAGTGGCTGGGTCTAGTGATGAAGAGGAGGAGTAATACCTCCTCTTCTTAATGTGATTTAGCGTTATTAAACTCTGCTATTTCACTCTCTACCATTGCATCTATCATTCGTACATACAGATCATTAATAAGATTTGGTGAAAGGTCTAATGAGATAGCTTGTTCTCTTACTTTAGAGATAACTGCATTGATTCTCTCTTCTTCTTTCACCTCTTCTATGCATGTTTTAAAGTGTGCTATCTCTTTAATATAATCATTACGCTCTGCAATAAGTGCCACAATTTTTTCATCTACACTATCTATCTTCTCTCTTGCTTCTTCTAATGTAGTGCATTTTGTTATTTCCATTTTTTATCCTTAAATAGTATAAATATATATCATTATAACCTAATAATGTATGTACTCTAATAAAATAATTTTTGATAGTTGTTTTTTGTAAGTAAAATAAAATATCTACAAGGCAGTCCTTGTAGATAGGAGGTAGAGGATTACTCTACTTCAGCATCGATAACATCGTCATCGTCTGCTTTTTTTGCTTTTGGGTCTGCTCCACCTTGTTCTTTAGCATACATTGCTTCTGCTAGTTTATGAGACTTTTCAGTAAGTGTTTTTACTTTCTCTTCTATCTGCTCTTTAGTTGCAGAGTCATCTTTTAATGTCTCTTCCAAATCAGTGATAGCAGCTTCAATCGCTTCTTTTTCTGTAGCGTCAAAGTTTTCACCAAGGTCAGTTAATGACTTACGTGTTTGGTGTACCAATGCATCTGCTTGGTTTCTAGCTTCTACTACTTCTTTTCTCTTCTCATCTTCAGCTTTGTTAGCTTCCGCATCTTGAACCATTTTCTCAATCTCTTCATCAGAAAGTCCGCTCGAACCAGTGATTTTAATCTCTTGAGATTTACCTGTACCTTTATCAGACGCAGATACAGTCAAGATACCATTTGCATCAATATCAAATGTTACTTCAATTTGTGGTACACCACGTGGAGCTGCTGGAATATCTCTAAGTTCAAACATACCTAGTGACTTGTTATCTTTAGAGAACTCTCTTTCACCTTGAAGTACATGAATACTTACTGCGGGTTGGTTATCTTCAGCTGTTGAGAAAGTTTGTGATTTCTTAGCAGGAATCGTTGTACCTTTCTCTATAACTTTAGTTGTCACTCCACCTAGAGTTTCAATACCAAGACTCAATGGTGTAACATCAAGAAGAAGAACATCTTTTACATCACCTGCCAGTACCCCACCTTGAATAGCAGCACCTAATGCAACCACTTCATCTGGGTTTACAGATTTGTTAAGATCTTTACCAAAGAATTTTTTCATCTCTTCTTGAACCAAAGGAATACGAGTTGATCCACCAACCATAACAATCTCATTTATCTCAGAAGTACTAAGATCTGCATCTTTAAGTACACCTTGAACTGTTTTAATAGTAGATGCTACTAAATCACCGATAAGTGATTCAAATTTAGCTCTAGTAATTTTAGTTACTAAGTGTTTTGGTCCTGTTGCATCTGCTGTAATAAACGGAAGGTTTATCTCAGTTTCTGTAGAACTAGAAAGCTCTTTTTTAGCTGTCTCAGCTGCATCTTTAACACGTTGAAGTGCCATAACATCTGCTTTAACATCTATACCTGTTTCGTTTTTAAACTCTTCTGCTACATAGTCAATAATTTTATTATCAAAGTCATCACCACCAAGGAATGCATCCCCACCAGTAGCCATAACTTCAACAACGCCATCACCAGTCTCAAGTGCAGTAACATCAAATGTACCACCACCAAGATCGTAAACTACAATTTGTTCTGATTCTTTTTTGTCAAGACCATATGCAAGTGCAGCAGACGTTGGCTCATTGATAATACGAAGAATATTAAGACCTGCAATAGTTCCTGCTTCTTTTGTTGCTTTTCTTTGAGCATCATTAAAGTAAGCTGGTACAGTTACAACAGCGTCAGTAATAGTCTCACCAAGGTATGCTTCTGCATCTTCTTTCATCTTCATAAGTACTTTTGCAGATATCTCTTGAGGTGTATATGTTTTACCAGCAACTTCAATAGCACAAGCACCACTTCTATCTACTATATGGTATGGAAGTTTAGATTGAGCTTCTTTAGCCTTATCTTCATTCATCATAAGACCCATAATTCTCTTAATAGAGTAGATAGTTTTCTCAGGGTTTGTAATCGCTTGACGTTTAGCTGATTCACCTACTAAAATCTCACCTTTATCTGTAAATGCAACAATAGAAGGAGTTGTATTTTTACCCTCTTTATTTGCAATAATCTTAGCCTCACCACCTTCAAACACTGCCATTGCAGAGTTTGTTGTTCCTAAATCTATTCCTAATACTTTTGCCATATTATTTCCTTTAAAAATTAAATTTTATTTATTTACAGGTACTAACCATTGCTGGACGTAAAACTCTGTCCTTAATGGTGTACCCTTTTTGCATCACTTGAACGACATCACCAACTTCATGATTATCACTCTCTACTTGCATAATAGCTTGGTGTACTTCTGGGTCAAACTCACCCTCACTACTTACCTCTTTAATACTGTTTTTAGCAAGTATCTTTTTGAGTTGTTCAAAAGTAAGATTTACACCCTCTTTCATGTTCTTTAGTACTTCAGAGTTCTCTTCTGTATCGTTCGCACTCTCTATTGAAGTTAATGCATTTTCAAAAGAGTCCATAACTGCCAATATATCTGTAGCAAAACTTTCGTTTGCATAAGCTACGGCATTCATTTTATCTTTCTCTAAACGTCTTTTAGAGTTTTCAAAATCTGCATGGGCTCTTAAAAATTTATCTTTCCACTCTGCGGCTTCTGCTTGTGCTGCCTCGAGAGGATCAACTTCAACTGTCTCTTCCTCTACAAGTTCTGTCTCAGCAACAATCTCTTCAGCCTTAGACTCTTCAAGAGTTTCATCTTTACTCATAGTCAGACCTCCTTAATTCATATAGTATTGCACCAGTAACGAATGCTTAAAAGGATTATACAACATTGAGCGTCAGTTTGTCAAGTCATAGTTGAGTCAATTTGACTAAAGTATGATATTTAAATACCAATTCTAACAAAATAAGCTAGACTTTTGTAAAAACTATAAGACCTCTATCTTAACCCATCTACCATCTCTACATCTAACCCAATTTTTAAAGCTATAGTCTCATTGTCTAGTATATCTAGTAGGTTTTTGGCTATGCTTAGTTTCTCTTCTAGCTTACCTTCTTTTATACCTTCAAGTTTACCTTCAAGTTTACCTTCTAATTTGCCTTCCTCTCTGCCCTCTCTTTTAGCTTTCTCTACACTACTCTTTTGCATCCAAATGAACTCTTCTCTTTTCTCTTGTAATTCTAATTCTTCTTTAGATAGTGAAGCTGTATTAGCTACTTCAAAAGCTTTTTTGAGGTTTGGATCTGTTAGTTTAGGTAGTACTTTTATATCTCTTGCGTTTTTGATGAAATATATCCATTTCTCTTCTATGGTCTCACACGCTTCAAACTCTTTATTAAATTTGGGTAACTCTATAAACACTAGTTGTATATCGTCTTTGTATTTAGAGAAGTTCTCTTTTTCTAGTAGTTGATATATAGATTTATATTTATCTGTTTCAAACATAGTGAAGTTTACTATCGTTAAGGCTATAACAGGGTTTAGGAGTGTATATTTATCTCCTTTATCTAGTTGGTTAGCGTAATTTTTAGCTGTATTGTAGAGTATTCTACTCTCAAAGCCATCATGGTTAAGTATCTGCATCTCTATAATTACTTTTGAGCCATCACTTAGAGTAGCTTTTACATCTACTGCTGTCTCTTTCATACCTTGGAGTTTAGGTACATTATAGGGGTCTTCTATGGTAAGGTCTTCTATAGGGTAGCGTAGTTCTAGTGTAGCATTAAGAAAGCTTAGAAGTATATCTTTTGAGTTTTCAGACCCAAATACCTTCTTGAATGCGTAGTCTGTTTTCATATTGAGAAATCTCATAGAGTTCGCTCCTTTTTGGATGATTATAGCATGTTTTGGGTTAGTAGAGGAATTAGATATTTATTTAGTTGAAGTTCTCATAAAGAAGTTTTATTTTGTTTATACAAACTAAAAAAAGGAGGGGGGACTAAAGGTGGATAATGAGGTAAATATTTAAAAAGTGTTGCCATAAGACAACACTTTAGATGAGAGTAGAAACTTAGTTTCTGATTCCCATATCTGTTTTGATGATATTCCATCTAGCTAGATCTACTTTTTTCAAGTATCTCATAAGTCTTCTTCTTTGTCCAACTAATTTAAGTAGTCCAAGTCTTGATGAATGGTCTTTTTTATTTGTTTGAAGGTGCTCAGTAAGGTATGTAATTCTCTCTGTAATAAGAGCTACTTGTATTTCTGTTGAACCTGTATCGTTCTCGCCTCTTGAATATTTAGCAATAATTTCTGCTTTTTTCGCCTGATCTAAAGCCATAATAGCCTCCTGATTGGTATTTAATTCTCATAAATGAGTTCGCAATCATAGCATAATAACCTTTCTTGTGACTTAGTAAAAGCCCTATACCAAGCTATAATATAAATTAGAGTAAAATACTCCTAATTAAGTTATGAAGGTTATTAATGTTATTAACTCGTGCAAGTGAGTATGCTCTACTCTCTTTAGATACTATCCGTAAATCAGATAAACCCATTGGTGCAGAACAACTTGCAAATGAACTCAGTATCCCTAAAAGCTTTTTAGCCAAGATTTTACAAAGCCTTGCTAAAAATGGTATTTTAGAGTCAAGAAAAGGTGCTCATGGTGGTTTTGTACTTGCTAAAGATATGAATGAAATCACTATCAATAGCATTATCTTTGCTGCCGAGGGGAAACCACCCTCAGTATTTGACTGTAGCAGTTATAGTCATACTTGTCCAAATGGGGCTATTGGTACTTGTGCTATCTCTCCATTTTTAGCAAATTTTCAAACAAAGATAGATGACTTTTTACAAGACCTTACTTTAGGAGATATACTTTAATGAAACAGCACGTTTACCACCTCTCTCACATAGACCTAGACGGTTATGGATGTCAATACCTCTCAACACAATGTTTCTCTACTATAGAGTGTTACAATGCCAACTATGGTCCAGAAGTAACTGCACGTCTTGAAGAGATAGTCAATAAAATAGAACAAGATAAGTTTTTACATGGTGACACATTTGAAGCACTTATACTTATTACCGACCTTAACCTCACCACAAAAGAGGGAAATTGGATAGAAAAAGAGTCCATTCGCATAGGGGCTAAAATACAGCTTCTTGACCATCATGCCACAGGTGCCAAAGCAGCTGAACGTTTTGCATGGTACAAACTTGACACTTCACGTTGTGCAACACTTATCACTTATGATTGGTTACAACAGCACTACGCCTTTGACAAAGAGAACAACTTATCTACTATTGTTAAAGCTATTAATGCCATAGATATTTGGGTAAGTGATGATGAACTTTTCGAGTATGGAAAAGTGATGCTTGGTATGATTTCTGGGGCAAGAGAAGTAAACCGTATTCTTTTTCCTTCACAAGACCGTGCGTTTAAACTTTCACTTATAGATGCAGCTATGAAAAGAGTAGATGATGAAAATGCTCCTATTCAACTTGATGATGACTTACATCAAATAAAAAAGAGCTTCTTCAAGCAAGAGCAGAACAATACCAAAGATAATCTTGTAGCATTTTATGTAACAGACCTCTTAACTACAGATAAACAGCGTCTTACTATTAACTACAAAGGCTACAAAGGTATATTGGGTTATAACGTAGGAAATGCTTCCATTATAGGTAATACTTGTATGTTAAATAATCCAGATTATGACTTCTATATGGATGTAAACTTTAGAGGTAACTTCTCACTAAGAAGTAACAATAAACTAGACGTTTCCAAAATGGCAGAACACATCGGAAATGGCGGAGGACACCCCAATGCTAGTGGGGGTAAAATAGAGAGTTATAAAGACTCATTTGTCTATGCTAATGTACGAAAGTTTGTACAAGAATATATAGATAAAAAGTGTGAAGACTAAATCCTCACTCTAGCCTCTAAAGCACGAGAGAGTGAGACAACATCAATGTTCTCTAACTCTACACCTGTTGGAACACCTTGGGCTATTTTGGTAAACTTAATATTTAGCCCTAAAAGTTTATCTTCTATGTAGAGTATCATAGTATCCGTTGCGATACTTGGTGGAAAAGCAAAGATAATCTCATTGACTCCACCTACAGCGTAAAAGAGATGTGACTCATCCATATCTCTTACCTCTGAGACTACATAATAGACACCATCAAACTGCTTACTCTCTTCTATGGTCAAGATATCTTTTGCACTCTGAACAATACAAAGTTTTGTACTGTCACGGTAAGGGTCAGAGCAGATACTACAGAGTTCATCTTCACTCATGTTATGACATTTACTACATCTTTGAATAGTGCTAATACCTGTTTCTAAAGCGTGAGCTAACTTCATACCTGCAAACCCATCTTCCATTACAGAGTGATAGGCTAAACGAATAGCAGTTTTTTTTCCGATAGATGGAAGTGAACTAAAAGCAGAGACTAGATTTTCAAATGCTTCTATTTTATAATGTTTCATTTAGTCTCTTAAGTAGTCTGAAGCTTTAGAGTACTCCACTACTGATTTGATAAAGCTAACAACTTTTTGATGTTCAGGGTGTACATCATACGCATCAAGCCCCTCTTTACTCTCAAAAACAGTAATAATACTTAAATCCATAGCTCTATCTGCTTCTACAAAGTTAACACCTACATCCATACTTCGTAATGTGGGTACAGCACCCATAAGGTTTTCTAGCATCTGTTTTGCCTGAATAATATTGGCTTTTTTATTTTTTTCTTTAAACTTAAACATTACAATATGAACTAACATGATTACCTACCTATATTTTATTCGCCATTATAGCAAAATTATGGTAGAATTCGCCCAAATATCCCTCAAATTATTGGAGTGAATCATGACAGAAATGTGTTATTATGAAGTACTTGAAGTAACAAAAACATGTTCAAGTGCAGAACTTAAAAAATCTTATAGAAAATTAGCGATGAAGTACCATCCAGATAGAAACCCAGATGATAAAGAAGCTGAAGAGACTTTCAAAATAGTCAATGAAGCCTATCAAGTCTTAAGTGATGAGAAAAAAAGAAATATTTATGACCGTTATGGTAAAGCTGGACTAGAAGGTCAAGGTGGCATGGGTGGTGGCTTTGGTGGAGGAAACATGGACGATGTTATGGATATGTTTAACTCTATGTTTGGTGGTGCAGGTGGTGGTTTTGGAGGGGGCTTTGGACGTACACGAAGAGACCCAAGCCAAAAGTATGCTTTAGATTTTGAAATAGAACTCTCTTTAGCCTTTCATGAAGCTGTATTTGGCTGTGAAAAGAAGATAGACATCACATACAAAACTGCATGTAATGACTGTAAAGGTACTGGTGCAAAAGATGCAAAACTAGAGACTTGTGACTACTGTCAAGGTCAAGGTCAAGTACTCATGAGACAAGGACCTATGCAGTTTGCACAGACTTGTCCTAAGTGTCAAGGTCAAGGAAAAAGTGTTGCAGAGAACTGTCATAGTTGTCATGGTAAAGGGTATCATGAAGAGGAAGATGTAGTTACAGTAAATATTCCTGCAGGTGTTGATACAGGGAACCGTCTTCGTGCGCAAGGGTATGGTAATGAAGCTAAAGGTGGAAACCGTGGTGACCTTTACCTCACTTTCCATGTAGAAGAAGATGAAAACTTTATACGTAATGGAAAAGACATTTACGTAGAAGTACCTGTATTCTTTACGCAAGCTATTTTAGGAGAGACTCTCTCCATTCCTGCACTAGAAGGTGAACTTGATCTTGAACTTAAACAAAGCACTAAAGATAAAGAGCAGTATGTCTTTGAAGGTGAAGGTGTAGCAGATGTTCATGGTGGTAGAAAAGGTCGTTTAGTTGCACAAATACGTATGATTTTACCGAAGAAAATCAACGAAGAGCAGAGAGAACTTCTTGAAAAACTTCAAGAGAGCTACGGGGTAGAGAGTAGCCCACATAAGAGTACTTTTGACTCAGCATTTAGCAGAGTTAAAAGCTGGTTTAACTAACCTTGATGTGTTAAACTACTGCACCTTTTGGTGTAGTAGTACTTTTGTATCATCTGGCGTAAAGTCAGCACTTTGCGTACGTGCATCATAAGCTACCACATAAACATCATCTCCAGACTTCAGATAATTATTTTCACCAAACTCAGCATACGCAGTCGCACCAATAGAGATAAGTGCTTGTTTAGGGTAACTACACGCTTTAAGATGCATAGCAATATCTTCTAAAGGACCAAAATCTTTTTGTTCATTCATCTTCTCAATAAGCCATAACTTTAACTTCGTATAAAAATATGAGTAGCCAAGTAATGGAGCATCAACACCATAAGGGTACAATACACCCTCACGTTTTATAAAAGAACAGAGGTGATAGTTATCCATCACCCCGCCCTCTTCAAACTTATCTATGGCTATCCATTTGTCACCTATGCCTTTAGAGTTTACACCCCATGACTTCTTTTCAGAAATCTTCTTTGCACCCTCTTTACGAATAGTACAGTCATTAAAAGTAGTAAACTTTTGTGCAACAAGATCTATAACTTTTTTATTATCATCATAAATAACATCAAACATAACAGCGATTTCTGGTTCTACTTGTGCATTGGCTTCATACTCTGGCAGATTTAATATATCTGTACCAATAGAGTAAAGCCCTAAAAAAGAGTCTGAACAAGGTAGATAAAAAGGAAATACCCCTTTAGGTGCATCTGGCTCAGCAGTCAGTACATTTTCAAAATCTTTTAGCTCCCCTGCTTGTTCTAAATGGCGTGCAAAATTTCCTGCAACACCTAAGCCTATAATATTTTCAACATTCATCTTCTTCCTTTTAACATTAGTTTTTTAAATTAAGATAGATTGAGATAATCTCTTTCTTCTTAAAAGGTTTCGTAGCAAATAAATCAAAATCATAATAACTATCTTTAATACCATGATCACCAGATATACAGACTGTAGTTATCTTATTTCGTGAGGCTTTCTTCGCTAAAACCTCATATCTTTTTAACATCTCGCTTCCACTTAACAGAGGCATGTTATGGTCAGTATAGACTAAATCATATGGTGCATTATCATTTAACGCTGTAGTTAAAGCTCTTAATCCATCTTCTCCATCTTCTGCTGTATCTATGAGACAATACTCATACTCCAACATATTTTTAAGAAGAAATCTACTTATTTTATCATCTTCTACTATCAGTATTTTAGGTATTTTATCTGCACTAACAAAAGCGTAAAGTGACTCACCAAAGTAACTATATTGAGAAACTAAAGTAGCATTTTCAAGTGACTCTATATTTAATGCTAAAAAGTTCTCTTCAATAATAAGAAGTTTTATTTTATGCTCTTTAACATACGCAAAAATATCATCATTTAATTTATTTTCAAATACGATAAGATGCGTTAAACTTCTATCTAGCTCAGAAAAATTAACCGTTGCTTTGATATTGTCAAAACTCAAACCTATCTTCATAAAGTATCTTGCTATGTGATTGGCAACAAATTTATTCTTTTTATCTAACAAAATAGCCATATTAACCGATGTATTATTTATCGGTTCCAAATACACCGTATCATTTTTTACTTTAACAGGTATATCAAAATAAAAAGTACTCCCTTTATCAAGCTCACTATCTAAAGAGAGTTTACCACCCATCTCTTTTACATACGCAGCACTTATAGAGAGTCCTAGTCCAGTACCACCAAAAAGCTCTTTTGTATTATCTTCAGCTTGTTTAAATGCTTCAAATATCTCTTCTTGCTTCTCAGAAGCGATACCAATACCTGTATCTTTAACAAAGATATGCAGTTTTTTCTCTTTCTCTTTGTAGCGAACAGAAAATTCTATACTGCCATATTCGGGGGTAAATTTACTTGCATTACTAATAAGGTTCATTACCACTCTTTTTATCTGTGTGGTATCTATCTCTATCTCTTTAGGTAACGAAGGGTCTATAAAAATATTATAATTAATCTCTTTTTTATACATATTTGCAGAGAATATTTCTCCTATATCTGAGAAATATTTTACTGTATTTATCACTTCAAGACTCTTTAGCGTTAACCCTTTTCTAGCAGAGGCATTATCTAAGATAGATGTCGTTAAATCATTGATAAACAATGCACTATTTTTTGCATTTCCTATATATTCTTTAAGTCTTACATCTTTGACTTGCTCTTCAAGTATCTCTAAAAACCCTAAAAGTCCATTGGCAGGGGTGCGAATATCATGGACTATATTTGATGTATAATCCAAAATCTCTTGAGCATTCATCGTATCAGACCTTGAAATTTCTATGGTTTCAAGATTATCTATCGCATCACCTTTTCGTCTTCTTAAGCCGTTATCACTGCTACTGTTTACTCTTCTATCTGCTATTAACTCGATAGAATTATTGCTCTGTATTTTAATCACCGCATCAACAATAAAAGGCTTAATAGCTTCAAAAACTTCTAAATCATCATTTGAAAAGTTTTTACTTTTTTGTATAGAAGAGTATGCTGTCACAATACCAATAAATTTTTCACGTAAAATCAAGGGTACCATAATCTTAGATTTCATCTTAATCTTATCGGGGTTATCAATAGTATCTATGTAGCCCTTTGCACTGGTAAGATAGTTATAAATTTCAGATTTCTTAGTAGCAAAACATTTATAGAGTAAACCCTCTTTTTTCTCCATTGAGATATTGATAGTACTATTTTCTCTTTTTCTTGTCAGTACCAATGAATTATAAATCCATACAGAGGCATATTCACTACCTGTAATATCTACAATGATATTTTCTAAAATTTTATTAATTTCTATATTATCTGTAGAGTTATTTATTATTTCTGTAATATTTTCAAGTTTACTTTTTAACGCAGATATTTCCATTGATATTTCTCTCTTTCAAAATAGATCATTAAATTAGAAGTTTATACTTATATCTTAATATTAACACATTTTACCAATAAAGAAAATAGATAATATAAGAAATTAAATTTTACTCTGAGTAGAGTTTTGTAAAATGCATAGTGTAAGTTCTATACATATATAGCTAAGAGAAGTTTACACTCCTCCTAAATATAGTTTTAGTTACCTTCAGCAACTGCGTCTTTAAGTGTTTTACCTATTTTGAACTTAGGTGCTGTATGTGCTGCTTTTGTATATGTTTTGTCAGTTCCTGGTACTTTACCACTTTTTTCTGCTACATCAACTGTAGAAAATGTTCCAAAACCTACTAAAGAAACTGTCTCTTTGTTTACTAATGCTTCTGTTACCGAAGAGATAAATGCTTTAACTGCTTTTTCTGCTGAAGCTTTACTTTCAAACTCACCGTTCTTTTGTACTAAATCTATAAAATCTGCTTTTGTCATTTTTCTTCCTTTTTTTAGATGAAATATTATATCACAATTTGATAACAAAACTATATAAAAACTTAAACTTATACCACAGCCTAGCGACTCTAAGGTGTTTTATTACGGAAATACTCATTACTAGAGGTTACACATAGTTAAGATACAATACATTCATAAAATCCTAAGGGCAGAAAATAAGATGACAAATAAAAAGGAACATGATAAATTAGCTACAAGACTCTCTCTAATGTTGACGATGTTCAATGAGGGGAAACGTTTATCTGTAGAAGAATTAGCATTAGAATTTTGCGTTGCAGAAAGAACTATCCAAAGAGATCTCAGTAGATTTTCCTATTTACCTATTGTAAAAAAAGATGGTTATTATGTTTTAGAAGCGTACTGTCTTGGTAAACTAAGTTTTAAAGATATTAAACAATTTGCAACTTTTTCTGGAGTACAAGAGCTATATCCTGAGCTTAGTGATGCACTTATTGTCGATATTTTAAATGAACGTACAAACAAAACTATGGAAGTGCATGGACACAAATACGAAAATCTCAATGATAAAGTAGATGACTTTAACACTATTGCCTCTGCAATTATTGTCTATTCACAAATCCAATTTACCTACAAAAACAAAATACGCATACTCAACCCCTATAAACTTAACAACACAAATGGTATTTGGTATCTTGTAGGTACCGAAGAGGGAGTACTTAAAAACTTCTCTTTTTCCAAAATAACTAATTTAGTATATTTAAAAGAGCATTTTAAACAAGACAAAAAGATTATACAAACACTAAAAGAACATCAAGGTGTATGGTTTACCCAAAAGCATCTTGATGTCGTACTGGAGATTGACACTTCTGTAGCAGAGTACTTTTTACGCAGAGATTTACTTCCACATCAAAAGCTAGTTGAGCATACTGATGAAAAGCTTATACTCTCTACTCAAGTAGCCTATGAAGATGAGATACTCAAAGTCGTACGCTACTGGATACCACATATTAAAATCATCTCACCCTTAAGCTTACAACAAAAACTAGAAAAAAATTTAAAAAATTACCTAAATCTTTAACTTTACGACATACCCTGTCGTTTACTACTGTTATACTCTCTTATTAACTATAAGGAGTCAACATGTTACCGTTAGTATTGGGAAGCATTGCCCTCGCAGCAGTGGGGTATGGAGTAAAAGAGTATTGTGAAACTGAGGGGTGTCCTTGGGATGAAGCACAAGAGGCAAAAGCTTCTAAACCTTTAGAAAACACTTTTACAAAGATAGAAAGAGAGAAAAAGAAGCTACATGAAGAGCTACAGCTTCACTTTAAACAACACCTATTAGCCATAGAGCATAAAAAAAAGTGGAAGCTTCAAGAGTCTACTACTGTGAGCTACGAGACACTTTCTCAAAGTAACATACCTGAAGATGTAACGCTTTATGCTAAACAGTATGTAGCTCTTCTTGAAGAGACATCACAAAAAGTTAACTTCTGTTTAGAGTTATTGGTACGGCTAAAAGAGAAGAACAAACCCTACAAAAGTTTTACTAAAGAAGAAAAACAGTTACTTAAAAATGGTTACAAACTTTTTAACCTTAGTTCTGAGATGCTCACACTACAACTACTAGACGATGACTCTCTAAACGTAGAGGCTATCGCTCCATTAAAAACATTGAGAAAAGAGCTAGATACCGTTACTATAAATGAATAGAATTTTGAGCTTTAACTAATTGTGTCTATTTAGAATAGAAATTTAGTTATATATGCTATAGTTGTAATCTATTTATTTTTAAAAAAGATTACAACTTTTGATAAAATATAGAAAAAAGGGAGAAGAAAATGTTAAACAACGAGGAAGAGTCACAATCACTCATTGAAATACTGAAAAAAAAAGATGAACTACGTATTGAAATAAACAAAAATCAACATAAAATTAAACCATGTGTACCTATTCGACCACAAGATATTGCACTTTTTCATATTAGTGAATTGACATTTGAAGATGAGTCACCACGCAAAGAGGCTTTAGAAAATATTTTGAGTAGTTTAAGATTTGATGGAGTAAGTTTTATCTACCTTTTATTAGGGGACAAACAAGGTGTCTCTTTTTACTTTGGTGTAGCAAAAGATAACACCTATACACAAGCGTTAGATTTAGATGTTGATGATATAGGTTCACTCATATTAAAGCCAACCATAGAGGGTAACTTTAGAGGAAGTTCCATCATAGAAGTTGAAAATAAAAGAGAGATACTCTCCAAAATCTCTTCCATGAAACGTTTTGCTCGTATAGATGGCGTTCCAAGCGTCAATGAAGAGAGTGAAGACTTTCAAGGAGTAGATAGACTTGTAGATATTATGGCAGGTGATGAGTTCGGTCTTATGGTTATCTCTGACCCCTTAACCATAGAAGAGATACAAGAGATAGAAAATACCCTTTATGATGTTTATAACAAACTCTCACCTCTAGCTAAAGAGTCTATACAAGAGAGTGAGGGAAAAACAAAAACAAAAGGAAGCAATAAGGGAAATAATAACTCTTCAACAACAGGTGACAATGAAAATCTTTCAGAAAATACCAGTAAAGGTACATCAACAGGAACTTCTGCTTCTAAAGGAGAAACATCTGGATCTTCAAGCGACAATAAAAACTCTAGTAAAACTGAAAATGTAGGAGCAAATGATACATACTCTCTTACTCTCTCTACAGGCACTAACACTTCAAAAACTGAAGGGGAAAATAGTGGTACCAATGAATCAACAGCAACAAATAAAGGGGAGACAAAGAGTAGAGAATTTGCAGACAAAGTAGTAAGTGAATGGATGAACTACATAGATGAAATACTTTTAAAAAGGGTAGACTACGGAAGAAACAAAGGTATCTTTCATACAGGTATCTACATATTTGCTCAAGAGAAAGGAAACTTGTTTAAACTAGGCAATACCATAGCTTCACTTTTCTCAGGTTCAGAAGAAAATAAAGCACCCCTTAAAACCTCTTTTATAGAAAATAGTAAAGAGATAGATGCCATTAAGAACTTTCAACTTCCTACCACTACATTTGAAAATACCAATATCACACAAGCAAAACTTCTCTTTTCAAAATATGGTAACAAAATAGCAAGTTGGTTCTCAACAAAAGAGTTAAGTGTTATTACAGGATTACCTAAAAAAGAGGTAGTAGGTTTAGTGCTAAAAGAGGAAGTAGAGTTTGGTTTAAACACCAAAGTAAAAGCATCCAAAGAGACCATCTTACTAGGTAACTTAGTAAAAAGTGGTACGGTTTTAGATATAGATATAAGCATAGAAAAAGAGAGTATTAACAAACATATCTTTATAGCAGGAGTAACAGGTTCTGGAAAAACAACCACGTGTCAAAGACTCTTACAATCTGCAAAAATGCCTTTTATGGTCATAGAACCTGCAAAAACAGAGTATAGAATTTTATCTCAAGCCTATGATGATTTGCTTATTTTTACATTAAATAATGAAACAGTAGCACCATTTAGGCTCAACCCTTTTGAACTTTTTAAGGGTGAAAGCATTACCTCTCGTGTTGACATGATAAAAGCCAACATAGAAGCAGCCTTTGACATGGAAGCTGCTATTCCTCAGATAATAGAAACAGCTCTTTATAGATGTTATGAAGAGTATGGGTGGGACATAGCAACCAACACAAACTACACCTTTAAAGACCCTTTTGCTGAGGGTGTATTTTCATTTCCTACGCTTAGTGACTTGGTAATACAAACAGAGGTAATAGTCAAAGAGCAAGGGTTTGATGACAGACTAAAAAATGACTACATAGGTTCTATAAAAGCACGGCTTCAAGGCTTACTTGTAGGAGCAAAAGGGTTTATGCTCAACGCAAAACGCAGTGTAGATTTTAGTGAGCTTGTAGAGAGAAATGTCATCATAGAGCTTGAAGATGTTAAAAATGGGGCTGAGAAATCTCTTATCATGGGGTTTATACTTATCAACCTAAATGAAGCTATTAGACGTAAACATTATGAATATAAGAAAAATAATAAAGTATTCCAACATATTACACTCATAGAAGAGGCACATAGACTTCTATCTAAGTTTAGTGCTGGAGACAACCCCAGTAAAAAACTAGGTGTTGAGACATTTACGGACATGTTAGCAGAGGTAAGAAAATACGGAGAGAGTCTTATCATCGTTGACCAAATCCCAAATAAACTTACACCTGAGGTACTAAAAAATACCAATACCAAAATAGTACACAAACTTTTTGCGAGTGATGACAAAGATGCCATAGGAAACACTATGGCACTAGACAAAGAGCAAAAAGAGTTTCTCTCCTCTTTAGAGATAGGAAGAGTCATCATCTCTAACCAAGACTTTGTAAAACCTATACAAGTACAGATAAAACAACTAGAAAACATAAGTACAACTACATCAGAGGTTATAGATGAAAAAACCATAAGAGAAAATGTTCTTCTTTACTACCTAAAAAACTCTAAAAAAGGGATGATACTAGGGCTTGAACTCTACCAAGAAAACCCAACTCTAAAAGATATTGACACGCTTTTAAAGTACAACTTAGAAGCACTCAGTAATGGTTGGGAAAAGATTTGTAAAAATAGTGAAAAAAAGTTTGCATTTAATCTCAAAGATTTTTTACTCAACAAAGGGTTAGAGAAAGAGTTAGTGTTCATTAAAAAGTTTCTCATAAAAACTTTTTATAAAAAGAGTGAAGCAAGTACAAAAGCGTGGCTAGAAAAGAATCTTGTTAAATTTTTAAAAGAGGTAATAGAAGATGATAAAAATAAGTTTCATAGTGCTGATGAACAGAACTATTTTGAGCTTTAGGATGTTATGATGAGTTTTTGGAATAGTATAAATAATTTTTCATCAAACACAAAAGCTGAAAAAACAAATAATTTTGATAAGTATAATAATGAGTACACTAAAACTCAAAAGTTACTCAATCAAAAAAAAGAGAGTATTCAATTAGTTTTAAAACAAAAAAGATTTAAAACTTTAAAGTTAAAATTAGACAAAATAAAAAAGGATATATAATGGGATTTTGGGGAGCTATAGGTAGTTTTATCAGTGGAGCAATAAGTGTAGTAAGTAGTGCGGTAAGTAGTATAGGTAGTGCCATGGCAGGAGTAGCAGGGGCTTTACTTAAAGTAGCTACACCTTATTTGAGTGCATTGATGACTATTGTAAATGTGGTATCAAAAATCTTAGGTATTTTAAACCCAAATGAGACTCCCGAGGAGTTGGGTGACAAAGCCATGAGATCAGATAAAACACCAGAAGATTTTGACACAACACAAGAGTATATTGTACACTTAAGAGAAGAGGTAGATTTTGACAAAGAGGAGTTTGACAAACTAAGCGATGAAGATAAACTAGCAAGAAGTGCAATAGGAACGGCTATCTCCATGAAAGCTATTAATGAAACAAAAGGCTTTGATGTATCTTTAGATACTTGGACAAGTATGGCTAAGTTATACGATAAAGGTGTTTTAAATAAAGAGAACATACATACATTTATAGATGAATTTAAAGATAATCAAGAAGATTTAAATGGTTATGTAAACAAAGAGATAAAAGGTGCTAAAGGTGTAGAGGTAGCAGGAGCATTATCTGAAGCATATAAAAAACTAGAACCAGAACTCTCTACTGAAGCCATAAACGACAAAGTACTCAGTTCAAAGATAGGTGAATAGATGCTATACCTCATTAAGCTGATTAATCAAAAGGTTTCACTTTTAGAGTATGACCCCTTAAATAACACATTTGTACAGATACATAAAAATGGTGAAGCATGGCAAGCATTTGAAGAGAAAACATTTTGGCAATGGTTTAAAAAAAAGATAGACTATGACAAAGAAACATTAAGTTTTGCCATAGTCAGTGATGTACCTACCTTTACCATAGACCCTACTCTACTTTTATGCAAAGCTCATCATGCTACACAAAAAGCTTCTATAGTAAAAGAGCTTTTAGAAGAAGTAGAAGAGCATACCACCCTTTCTATGATACCCCATTTTGACTATACCCTACCTCCTAAAGTATCAAAAAAGAAAATATCTAAAAAAGTGATGAAAGAGAGTTTAACCCAATACTATATTAACAAAACCAAATCGTACAGAGAGGTATAAACATGAAAAATAAAGAGTTTGTATCTTTTGTAGAAGAGAACCGTGAGCAGATAGCCGAAACTTTAGAGATAGATACTTTAAAAGAGGAGTTAGAAACACTTAAAAAGGAGATGGAAATGTTAGCAATTTTTAAAAAGTTTTTTCAAAATGATGAAGATACTAATAAAAGTAAAATCAATGAGTTAAAGTCAAAAAACAAACAATTGTCACAAGAGGTAAAAAATTCAAAATCTATGGTTGTAAACTTGCAACAAGAACACAAACAACAGATAAATGAAAACAAGAAGTTACAAACAAACTATGCAACTTTAACACAAGAGAACCAAACACTTCAACAAGAGTTACACAAAGCCAAAGAGACACCACTCAACAAACTTCAATCACTCTACAGCACACTAAGTTCTACAACACAGTCTGGCATTAAAAACTCTCTTCACTCCGATGACCCCTTGACACTATATGCAAGTGGTATCTTACATATAGAGCCTCTTTGGGAGTATGCAAAGTACCTTTTATTAGAAGGAAAAACAGAAGACTTTGTAACACTAAGAGAGATCTTTTATATGCTTTTTGAATCCTATAAAAATGTAGAAGATTTGGAATACCAAAACGTTTTACTAGAAGAAGAGTTTGACAGCCACATACACATAAGAGACGCAAACAGTGAACCAGCAGGTACCATACAAACCATACAACTTAAAGGGTTTTGTAGAGATGGTGAAGTAATAAAAAAAACTGTAGTAAGTGTAGCATAGCTAAAACCAATACGTATTAAATTTGATAAAAAGATAGGACAAAACTGTGACAAAAAGCATACATGAGATATATTTTAACAAACAAGAGTTTACAAACTTAAAGGTAAAAGAGTTTCAAAAATCCATAGATAACTTTTTAGCAGACAAAGATGAGGGGCTTTATACAAAAGCACTTAGTAAAACATTTCAAAAGTTAGAGCCATTTTTAAAAGATAGATTTATAAAGATGAACAAGGACTACTGTTTTGATAAAACTATCTCTGCTTGTTGGATTGGACTTTGTAAAAGCGACGATGTTGTAGATGATAATGTAGAAGCCATGGTTACTAAGGGGGAGCTTGATTTTATAAATAATAAGCATTATATTACCTTTGAAAGTAGTGAGAAATTGGAAAATATCTTAATTGGATTAAAAGAACTTTATATTAATGATCATGTAGATATACCTACAAAAGAAGAATTAAAAACATTAACTAATCTTTCAAATACACCATTTAACTTAGATTTAGGCAATAATCCTCAATACCCTAGTAGTTCTATTTTATATAAATATGCATTTGATAATCAATGGAAAATTAAAGCAACAAGATTGAATAATGTTAGTGATATTGACATTGGAAAAGGACATATTCATCCAATCTACCGCTTATCAAAAGAAAACTCCAAAGAGGCAACAAACAAAGAAATATTTAAAATGTTTGTCTCTCACAAACTCACACCAATAGATTTTAAAAATGAACTCTACACACTTCTCTTAGAGTTAGACAACCTAAGCATAGATAAACTCTCATCAAACATTCATAAACTAGATAAATTCATAGATATAGATCCATTTATAGAAAACTTTAAAAAACAAGACAAGGTAAGAGCAAACCTTACAGAGTATAACCAAAAGATGTTTATAGATGTAAACAAAGGAAGCTGGGAAGTTTATGCTAGAAGTAAATCAAGAAATAAAGACGATATAAAAATCACACTTGATACGCCACTTGTAGCAAGAAACCCTCAAGCAGATATAGTTGATGGCATCATAGGCATAGATTTTGGTACTAAAAGTACGGTTGTTGTTCACTCTAAAGAGAGTGAAACAATTCTTCCTATGAGAGTTGGTGTAGGAGACTTGAGTAAAAAAGAGCAATCTCACCACTTTGAAAACCCTACTGTTATGGAGTTTATCAACTTAAGTGAGTTTTTAAAAGCCTATAAGAGTACAGCATTTAGACCCTACACAAAATGGAGAGATTTAACTATATCTCATACCGCTTACGATAGCCTCAAAGATAGTAACGCAGATGTTTTTAACGCCTACCTAACAGAACTCAAACAGTGGGCAGGAGATAAAAAAAGAAAACTCAAAGTGACTGATAAAAAAAATGCAAAAAGTTATGAACTCAAACCATTTTTGGAACTAAAAGAGGATGACTTTAATCCCATAGAGCTTTATGCTTACTACTTAGGGCTTTACATAAACAACCAGTTTAATGGCATCTACTTAGATTATATACTCTCTTTTCCAGTAACTTACGAGATGAAAGTAAGAGAAGCTATTCTTAAAAGCTTTAGAAAAGGGCTAAGCAAATCTCTACCAGATATAGGCAACAAGATAAAAGATTTACAAGTAAAAAGTGGTGTAAGTGAACCAGCAGCCTATGCAGCCATAGCACTACAAAACTACGGTTTTGATGAGAAAGAAAAATCTTTTTATACTATTTTCGACTTTGGTGGAGGGACAACTGACTTTGACTTTGGTATATTTCGCTACGCTGATGAAGAAGATTCTAAAGAGGAGAGATACGACTATGTTATAGAACATTTTGGAGCAGGTGGAGAAAAATACCTAGGAGGAGAGAACCTACTAGAGCTTCTAGCCTTTGAAGTGTTTAAGAAGAACAAAGAGTTACTTTTAAAAGAGCAAATAAGTTTTGTACTTCCTCCTGAGTGTAAAGCATTTATAGGGAGTGAACTTCTTTTAAGCGACTCCAAAGAGGCTAAAATAAACATGGTTAATCTTATAGGGGTACTAAGAAAGTTTTGGGAGCGTGAAAGTTTTAAAGAGAGTATATTTAAACAAGATATTAGTGTAGACCTCTACAGCACAAATGGTGAAAGAATTTCTCAATGCAAGTTACAGATAAAAGAAGAAGAGCTTACTACCATACTCAAAGGGCGTATCAAAAGAGGTGTGGATGGCTTTTTTGAATCACTAAGAGAGGTATTTGTCAACCATGCAGACGAGATAGACCTTACAGCCAATGAAGTGAACATCTTTCTAGCAGGAAACTCCTCTAAGTCGCCTCTAGTAAAAGAGCTATTTGATGCACGCATAAAACAAGAGCAAGAGAGTATGGAGCAAAGTAACTACAAAGCTTCATTTAAACTCTTCGCTCCACTTGAAAACAAAGACAACTTTGAAAAACCCAATGGTAAAACAGGTGTAGCCTTTGGACTCATAGAGACTAGACCAACAGGAAAGATACTCGTAGTAGATAAAAACTTAAAACAAAAAGAGATAAAGTTCAAGTACTACCTAGGTGGGAACAAACGCAAAAAGTTTAAAACTATTCTCTCAAGAGAGACACCCTATAACCAATGGAAAAGGTTTATAGATGCAAGGGTTAAAGAGTTTGAAGTGTACTACACATCATCTTCCATAGCCACAACAAACACACTACCCATAGACGATAGTTCTGTCAAAAGAAAAAAACTAAAAATAACAAAAATAGATGAGAGTAAAAGCGTCTACATAAAGCTGGTATCACCTACTCGATTTGAGTATGGTGTAGGAGTAGATGAAAAGAGTGTACAAGAAGTTGTGCAAGTAGAGTTAAACTAAGATGGAGATGAGATAATGGCTGAATTAATTTTTTTTCTAATTATTATTGGCATTGTAATAAATTTATTTGAATACGTAGTCAAGTATATTATTGAAATAATAGCACTAATATCTGGTGTATTAATAATATATTATTTAATGATTCCATTTTTCATAAATTATACTTTTCTTTTTATAATATTTATGTCAAGTGGATATGTATGGTTTTTTTGTAAATATGATAGAAAGATGGTACTGAAGATTATCTGGGTTTTATTTTTAGTAATCAATGCTTTTATCTATTTTCCTCTTATATCATCTTTTATTTTAGTAGTTAGTATACTCTCCTTTGGATTAGTAGTTGTAGTAGCAAAAAAAGAAAAAAAGAAAAAATTAGATGACGAAATATTGAAGATTGTAAGAAAAAATAAGGAAGAGAGGGAACAGATGACAAGAATGGTAAATACAGTTTATCTAAAAAAAGATACAGATAATATAGAAGAGATAATAGAATCTTTAAGAATAAAAGATTATCAAAGAGCAAATATTCTTAAGTATGAAAAAAAGATATTTTACGATGTTAATAAAGGAAGTTGGGAACTTTATGAAAATATTTATGCTAAAGAAAGAACTACTCTTATACCTGTAAAACTCTCCTCTAAACTCTGTGCTAGAAACCCTGAGTCTGACATAGTAGATGGTATCATAGGTATAGACTTTGGTACAAAGAGTACAGTTGTAGTGTATACTAAAAATAAAGAAAAAGTCTTACCGATGAGAGTAGGTATGGGTGACTGGTCAAAAAACCATGAAACAAGACATTATGAAAATCCAACGGTAATGGAATTTAACAACTTAAAGAGTTTTTTAAACACTTACAAAGCAGAACCATCAAGACCTCTCACAAAGTGGAGAGACTTAACCATCTCTCATACTGCCTACGACAGCCTAAAAAGTAGTAAATCTGATGATTTTAATGCCTACCTTACAGAGCTAAAACAGTGGGCAGGAGATAAAAAGAGAAAACTAAAGCTAAGAGACAAAGAGCATAAAAATGTTTATGAACTTAAGCCATTTTTAGAACTCAAAGAGAATGACATCAACCCCATAGAGATCTATGCTTACTACTTAGGTCTGTACATCAACAACCAAGTAAATGGCATCTACTTAAACTACATACTCTCATTTCCTGTAACTTATGAGCAAGCTGTACGTAAAAAGTTACTAGAGAGTTTTACAAAAGGTCTTAAAAAGTCTCTCCCAACACTAAGTGCTGAAAAGCTAAATGAATTGAATGTAACAAGTGGGGTTAGTGAACCAGCAGCTTATGCAGCTATAGCCCTACAGAACTACGGATTTGACGAAAAAGAAAAAAGCTTTTATGGTATTTTTGACTTTGGTGGAGGAACAACAGACTTTGACTATGGTATATTTCGATGGAGTAATGACGAAAATCATCTCGAAAAAAGATACGACTATGTTATAGAGCATTTTGGAGCAGGTGGTGACAAGTTCTTAGGTGGAGAAAACATACTTGAACTTTTAGCATTTTATGTTTTTAAAACCAACAAAGAGGAACTTTTAAAACAGAAGATTAGTTTTGTTTTACCACCTGAATGTGATGAGTTCTTAGGTTCAGAAGTGCTTTTAAACGACTCAAGAGAGGCTAAGCTAAATATGGTAAATCTTATAGGAGAGCTTAGAAAATTTTGGGAAAGAGAGGATTTTAATGAGGAGATATTTAAGGGTAAAATAGCTGTAGATTTGTATAATAATGAGGGAACTCTTATATCTCAAGCACCATTAAAAGTAAATGAAAAAGAACTTGTAGCACTTTTAAAAACAAGAATCAAAAAAGGTGTAGATGGCTTTTTTGAATCACTAAGAGAAGTCTTTGTAAACCACTCTGATGAGATAGACTTATCGGCAAATGAGGTCAATATATTTCTAGCAGGAAACTCCTCAAAATCCCCACTTGTAAAAGAGCTTTTTGATGCACGAATAAAACAAGAACAAGAGATGATGGACAAAGATAACTATAAGGCAACTTTTAAACTTTTTGCACCACTTGACAACAAAGATGACTTTGAAAAACCAAATGGTAAAACAGGTGTAGCCTATGGACTTATAGAAACACGAGCAGGTGGAAGAGTTTTGGTTATAGATAAAAATGTAGGTGAGAGTGACATTAAGTTTAAATACTATCTAGGTATAAATAAGCGAAAAAAACTCAAAGTAATTGTGTCAAGAGAAGTTACCTATAATGAATGGGTAGAGTTTATAGATGCAGGAGAGGAATTTTTTGAAATTTACTACACATCATCAGCTCTAGCTACAACCAATACTCTGACTATAAATGATAGTTCTATCTTAAGAAAACGACTTAAAATCAAAGAGATTGATGAAGATAAAAATGTTTATATAAGATTTATCTCACCTACTGTTTTTGAGTATGGTGTAGGTACAGAAAATAATGTAAAAAATATAATTAAAATAGAAATTGATAATTAAGGAAGAAAAATGATAGCACCTCAACCCTTTACCCTAAAATGCCCAAAGTGCCACTGGTCAAAACGCATCAAACCCAAAGGTGACGCATTTGACATGAGTTGGGGGCTAGAGTATGCCTCTTGCCCTAAGTGTGGAGCTAAGACACAAAGAGATGCAAGTAGTACACCTTTAGAGAGTTTAGTGAATGGTTTGAAAAATATATTTTCATAATGTTTAAAAGCTTTAAGTGCTGTAGAGGTACAATAAACACTACAATAAAGGTAAAAAACCATGAGACTAAGTAAGTATGAACAGCAGAGTATAAAAGAGTGTTTTTTAGAGGTGTTTAGTGAGGGGAGCATCTCTCTTTTTGGTAGTCGCGTAGATGACAGCAAAAAAGGGGGCGACATAGACCTCTACATTCAAACATCCAAAACCCAAGCCACCCTTGAAAACAAAATAAAATTTTTAATCACCCTAAAAGATAAAATAGGTGAACAAAAAATAGATGTAGTACTCTCAAAAGACAAAACAAGACTCATAGAACAAGAAGCACTTAAACATGGAGTAGAGTTATGAACAGTAAGAAAATACTAAAAGAGAGACTTTTTGAGTCTTCATTACATAAAAAAAGATTGGAAAGTGCTTTACATAAAATAAAGTTTATTATGCCATTAGATGTAGAAAAATATAATGACCTTGATGATATTTTTGTCTCCATACTTGACCAAATGTTATTTAGATTTACCAAGCTTCAAGACACTTTAGGGGAAAAAGTTTTCCCTCTCATCTTAGAGTTAGCAAAAGAACCTGTAAAAAAGATGAGTTTTATAGACAGACTTAACAGACTTGAAGAGTTAAAGATACTAGATAAAAGCGAGTGGGTAAGCCTAAGAGCCAACAGAAACGAGATAACTCACGAATATAGCTACAACGAAGAAGAGATAGTAGAAAACATAGAGTTCATCTATGTAAAAAGTGGTGACCTCATAGCTATTTACGATAAAGTTTATAGTTACTGTTATGAAAAATTTGATACAGATATAGAAAGTTTTAAAAAGTAGTTTTTGATTAAGTTAAATGTGTTTGGAGTGTAAATAAAAAGGTGGTGCACCAGAGAGGATTTGAACCTCCACGCCGCGAAGCACGAGCCCCTCAAGCCCGCGTGTCTACCGTTCCACCACTGGTGCATCTAAACGTAGTTAAAGTACTACAAAACTTAAACTGAGGATAACATAAAGTTGTAGCGAATTATACCGCTACAACCTTAAACTTTTGGCTAACTATTAAAGAAATGGGTTAGCGTAAAGAGCGATAAGTGCAATTACCAATGTATAGATAACTTGTGCTTCAATCATCGCAAGAGCAATAAACATAGTAGTCATTAGTTTAGCACCAAGACCTGGGTTTCTAGCAGTACCAGCAATAGTCGCAGCAGCTGTGTGACCCATACCAACAGCTCCACCAAGAGCAGCAAGACCAAGACCAACACCAGCAGCAACTACTGAGTATGCTTTAATCATAGATTCACCATCTGCTTCACCAGCAAATGCAACAGCACCAAGTGCTAAGAAAAGTAAGAAAAACTTTTTCATTTTATATCCTTTAAATTAATGGGCTTTAAGTCCCCGTTGACTGATTACAAAGTCTGTTCGGATAGCGTAAATAATGTCTCCATTACCAACATAAACATAAATGCCTACATTTCCCTACTAAATACTTTTAAACGCCGAAATTATAACTAAAATAAATTTAACTTAAGCTAAAAAATCCAATGTAGCCAACTCAACTTTTTTACCTTTTTGTTCCATAACCACTACAGTTATCTCGTCACCTTCATTGTAACGCTCAGTAAGGTTGTTTACTCTCTCTTTTGCTACTTTTGAGATATGGAGTAGTGCATCAAAACCATCTGGCATCTCAACAAAAAGACCAAAATCTACGATTCTTTTTACTTTACCTTTATACTCTTCGCCTACTTTGTAAACCATCTGTTTTTTTAGAGGTGCAGAGGCGATGCTCTCTATGTGAGCTTTTGCTGCTTCCACTTTCTCTTTATCTCCACCTGCAACTTTAACACCACCTACATCACGGTCAAGGTCGATACTTACTTCAAACTTCTCTATGATTTCACGAATAGTAGCCCCTGCTTTACCGATGATGTCACCTATTTTACTTGGGTGTACATTGAAGTATTCTGTACTTGGTAGTGCTTCACTCGTCTCTATGCTTTTTTCAGCCTCTTCCATAAGCTCTAAGATATGGTTTTTACCTTTACTCGCTTTTTCAAGTGCATCTTTTAAGACAGACAGATCAATACCACCTAACTTAATATCCATTTGTAACGCAGTAATACCATGTTTTGTACCTGCTACTTTAAAGTCCATATCACCATCATGATCTTCAAGTCCCATAATATCAGTAAGTACAGCGTATTTCTCACCATCTGTAACTAGCCCCATTGCGATACCTGCTACAAGATCAACCATGTTTACCTCTGCACCACGAAGTGCTAAAGAGCCACCACAGATAGTAGCCATAGAAGATGAACCGTTACTCTCTAAAATCTCAGATACCATACGGATACTACCATCATAGTTAATATCTAATACAGGCTCAATAGCTCTTTTACCGAGGTTACCATGTCCTAACTCTCTTCTTCCCGGAGCTCCTATGTATTTTGCTTCACCTACAGAGTACCCAGGGAAGTTGTAATGTACCATAAACTTCTCTGACTGAGAATTTTTCTCGGTAATCAGCTCATACATCTGTGCATCTTTTTTATCTCCAAGAGTTACCGTTACAAGTGCTTGTGTCTGTCCACGTGTAAAGAGACATGAACCATGAACAGAAGGTAGGAGATTAGTCTCAATGCTAATAGGTCTTACTTCATCTAATGCTCTTCCATCAGCTCTAACATTTTTCTCTAGTATCATCGCTCTTACTACAGTTTTTTTGTAACGCTCAAGTACTTTAGAGACTAACTCTTTATCTGCTTCTTTTCCTTCTGTTTCTAAGGCTTCCATAACACGAATACGTACTTTTTTAAGTTCTGAAGAGCGTTCACTTTTAGCCATGTGTGAGATAGCTTTTTCTACATCTTCAGCATAATTACTCTCTATATAAGCATACAGTGTTTTATCTACTTTCTCTTCTGCTAGAACAAGAGTCAATGGCTCTCTTACTAATGGAGTAAACGCCTCTTCATAAGCTTGTGTAGCTTTCTCGATAGCCTCTGCTGCCATTGATATAACTTCAATAAGTGCTGACTCATTAAATTCGTTAGCACGTTGTACTTCATCTTGTTCTGAGGCTAAGGTACGCATCTCTATCATTACAATATCTTTACCTGAACCTACAACAAGTAGGTCAAGTTCACTTTTAGCTTGCTGAGAGAGTGTAGGGTTTACTACGATATCATCTCCAACTGTTCCCATACGTACCGCTGCTATACTTGTAGAAAAAGGAATGTCTGAGATGTAAAGTGCTGCGTTAGCTGCGTGAAGAGCTGCAACTTGCATATCTACTTCAGCATCTGAACTTACTACCATAATACTAATAGTCACAGGAAAATGAAAACCTTTTGGAAAAAGTGGTCTTAAAGAACGGTCAACAATACGTGATGTTAATGTCTCAAAGTCACCTGGTTTTGTCTCTCTTTTTATAAATCCACCTGGTATCTTAGCTGCGGCATAAGACTTCTCCATATACTGAACAGTTAAAGGAAGAAAATCCTCCTCAACAGATTTTTCATCTATAGCAACTGCCGCAATAAGTACAGCGTTACCTTGTCTATACATCACAGCACCACTTGCTTGTTTAGCTATTTTGTTACATTCAAATATCTCATTTAAACCATTTACATTTATCTCGATTGTCTGTTCTTCTCTTATCTGTTCTTGCATATTAATATTAATCCTTTTTATTTTCTAATTTATTTTTATTCTCTTGAGATTTTACAATTTCCGATATATCATCAAAATCTAATTTTTCATAGTTTTCATAGTAGTATTCTATCGAAATATAGTCTTGTATCTTATGAGGGCAGAAAACACCATCACAAACAGAGAGAAAATTTTCATAAACATTCTTATCTAAGATAGGTGTTGCTATGTAAATATTTTTTGCATCTCTTGCTATTACCGACTTTAAAGCCACCATCATGGTAAGCCCTGTTTCAATACACTCATCAACTAAAACTACATATTTTCCTTTTAAAGATACCAAATCTTTACCTTGACGATATTTGTAAACATAGGTTAAGACCTCTTCTTCATATTTACGGTGAGCTTCACTATAAATATAGTCTTCATTAATCTCAAAAGAATCTATAAGGGCTTTATGCATTACCACTTCCTCCGTCTCAGAGACCATAGCAATAGCCAATTCTTGATTATTAGGAGCTACAATCGCTGCAGTAAGTAAAATATCCATTTGGGATTCTACTACCTTTGCAATTTGATTTGAAAAATAGACACCCTCTTCACTTACTCCAATAATGACGGTTTCATTATCTTCAAGTAAACTAAGTGGCAATGTTTCTATTAACTTAGAGACAGCATCCTCTTTATCTTTAAAGTATATATTAGGGGTTGAATTGCTTAGCATAATCTATTCCTGGAAATTGTTTATTGACTTCATGTTCATCAAAAGTATAACGAAACTCTTCTATATAGTTCATCAAAAAGGCATAGGCATAGTTGATTTGTTCCATATCTTGAGTATTTCCCCCTCTATCAGGGTGATATTTCCTAGCAAAAAAGCGATACTGTTTTTTAATATCTGCTTTGGTGATTAACTTTGGTAAAGCAAGTACATCTAAAGCCTTGTCTATCTCTTCTATTGGCGTATGCACTACTTTACTTCTCCAGTTCCTAGACTAACAAAAGGGATAAAATTAAACTGTACATAAAAAGTATTGTCCGTAGTATATCCTGTAGGTCTAGGAGTAATATCTTGTCTAATAGATGCTGATACACTCCAACAATCCTCTTTATAACTTCCACCAAATCTCCATTGCTTACTTGAGGAGTCATCTATATTATAAGTAAATCCTCCATTGAAATTTATTTTTTCATTGTAAATATATGAAAAAGTTAAACTTACATCATTTGCAGGTAAAATATTGGGCTGATCTACCAAGATTTTCTTATAGGTATGTCCTAAACTAAATTTATAAATATTATGATCCCATGAGATATGGGTAGAGGATGTACGTATCCTTTTATACTCTGGAGCATAAACAATATCATTATAAAATCTCCAATTTTTCCAATTATACTGCATTTCATTACTTAAATCTGAAAACTTATAGCTTCTATCTACATAATATATTTGAGAGAAACGCTGATAAAACTTTAATTTCATATTTTCATCATAAAGATAATGATTAAGAGAAAATGTATAGTGTTCTTCAGGTAAACCCACAGTAAAAAGTGCTTTTTGCTCTTCTATTAAGTCATCAAATTTAATAGGACTTTCACTCTCCTTACCTGGTTTTACATATTCAAATGATGGTTGAAGTACATGAATAAACTTACCATAGTTTTTTGTCAAATCTGTAAATATTTTAATCTTATGAGTGTTACTGTAGTACTCAAACTTATCATTTACATAAACCTCATTTCCAAAATAAAATTTACTATAATATAAATCTTCAGAAAAAGTAAAGTTCAGAAAATCATCAAAAAGAGAAGAAGTAAATGCCAAAGGAATTTTAAGCTCTGCTTGTTTGAGTGTAGTACCTATTTTTCTATAAAAGTTTTTCATATTAAAATTCACACTATAAGTAAAATTATTCCAGATAAAATGATCTACATATTTATTGAATTGTACAGATGGGAGTATCTGTAAGGTATCATCATTATCTGTTTTACGAGTATCTATAAAATACTTTGCATTCACTCCAGCATAATAGTTTGTATTGTAAAGATAATAATTCAGACGTGACTCTTGTAAAGGTACCAATCCGAAATGTTTTAACTGCGTTTTTTGTAGATTTAGATAATCTATATCATTTAAAAATGTTGCATTAATATAGAGTCCATCTGTGTAGCCTTTTGCTAGTCTATCAGAAATAATTTGAGAAGACTCATAATTAAACTCTAAACCATGATGGGTGTTATTAGGTAAATTATAATCTGCTACATATTTATCATTATCTTTAAAGTACCCTACTCTTAACTTTCCTGAAGAGTGATTACTATCTGCAAAACGAAATGTTGAGTAAAATCCTATACTTCTTTTGGTACGTATCTGAGGATTAAACTCTATATCCATACTTGGTGATATAGCCCAATACATAGGCTGTTCATACACAAAGCCCTCTTCAACTGAGTAACCAAAAAGAGGGAAAAGTAAGCCTGAACTACGCTCGTTATAGGTAGAGAATGCCATGTATGGGGTATAAAATATAGGAATATCTGCAAAATAAACTTTCGTATCATATATCTTCATGTATTTCTCTTTACTGTCATAAAGTGAGTGAGAAAATACCATTTTCCATATGGGATCATCTACATTACAACTAGATAGTACACTTCTTCCAAAACTATAGTTTCCTTCGCTTCTTCGTGCCTTGTCTGTAAAGAGCCACACGTCATTTTTAGTTACAAAAAATAGTTCCTCAAAAGTAACCTCTTTACTCTTGGTATCTATCTCTAAATGAGCCATATGCTCTTTTGTACCTTTGTAACCTATCATCTCAACATTACCATCAAAACGTAAGAGTTTTGTCACTTTATCATAAGAGACAGATGAAGATTTTATCACTGCACCATCATAATAAACAAGCACTTCACCTTTAGCATAAACCGTTGTTTTTGTAGATTCTACATTCTCTGCTGTCACTTCTATTTTGTTCTTTGCTTCTATAGCGTTTAAACTATAGGTACCCATAAAGAGTAAGAACAAGCATAGAGTTTTAAGCATCTATAACTACACAGCTTGAAAACTTATCATGAAATGTCTGTTTTAAAGGCATGAAAAATGCCATTATAAAACCTAAATAGAAAAATACTTCACTAGGAATACGCAATACTGCTCTTAACAAAGCTTGTATAAATGAAGGGTTATACCCATCATTTATGTTTATAACACGTATTTTCATAAAATACTTTCCAAGTGTCACTCCATTTTGCCAAACAGGTACAGTATGATAAAGTATTTTAATACAGAGCATAATAAAAAGATTATCTACGCTAAACTGATTAAGTTGACTCTCTATAAGACTCATATCTTCTGTAGATACACCCTCTATAGCAGGAGATATTATCGCTGCGAGTTGGTCATAAAATATTACTAAAAACAAAAAAGCAACCATAAGATCATCTATAACAAAAGCTGTTATCCGTTTTTTACTACTAGTAATAGGTAACGTATCTAACTCAACCATTCCTACGCCTAAAGTGCTTGATAAGCAATATCTGTACGGCACTGCTTTCCTGCAAAATGTACTTGACCCACAAGCATATAGGCACGTTTTTGTGCTTGAGCAATACTGTCACCAATACCTACACACACAAGAACTCTTCCCCCTGAAGCATAAAGCTTTCCATCTTCACCACGGCTTACCCCTGCATAAGAAATATGAGCATTTTCATCTAACTCTTCATGGTAAATATCATCAACTATTATCTCAGCTTCAGGTGTACTCTTATAAGGGTAGTATTTACTTGCCATCACTACACCAACTGCATATTTATCATGAAACTCTATTTTTATATTTTTTAAGTCACACGTAGCTGCTTTGTAAAAAAGTTCAGACGCTGGCGACTTAAGCAAAGGCATAAGCTCCTCACACTCAGGATCACCAAAACGAACATTGTATTCAAGAATAATCGGCTCACCCTTTACCACCATCACTCCAATAAAAAGTACCCCTTTAAACGGCATACCTTCAGACTTCATCCCATCAAGTGTAGGAACAATAACACGCTCATCTAGTTTTCTGTAAATTTCATCATTTACCAAAGGAGTTGGAGCATACGCACCCATACCACCAGTATTTGGACCTTCATCATTATTGAGTAGTTTTTTATGATCTTGTGCAGCAGGAAGAACCACATAATCTTCACCATCACAAATAGCAAATACAGAGAGTTCATAGCCATCTAAAAACTCTTCTACAACGATGCTTGTTCCTGCATCTCCAAAAGAGTTTCCTGAAAGCATTTCACCCGTTGCTTTTTTAGCTTCATCTCTACTCTGAGCAATAATAACACCCTTACCACCACAAAGTCCATCTGCTTTTACAACAATAGGAGCTTCTAAAGTGTTGATAAATTTATACGCATCTTCTAATGAATCTGTCTCTATAAATTTGGCTGTAGGTACATTATGACGTGCAAGAAAGTTTTTCATAAAGATTTTAGAACCCTCTAACTGTGCCGCCTTTGCAGAAGGTCCAAAAATAGTTAAGCCTCTCTCTTCAAAGACATCTACTACACCATCAACTAAAGGTCCTTCAGGTCCAACTATAGTCAGATCAACTCCATTGGACTCAGCAAAATCTGCTAGCTTAGTAAAATCACTTATCGTTAAGTTTTCACCCAGCTCATCTGTAGCACCATTACCTGGTGCAAAATAGATTTTCTCTACATTTTCATCTTTACTTAATGCCAAACCAATAGAATATTCTCTACCACCTGCACCTAAAATTAGTATGTTCATTTTTTTCCTTACGCTATTATCACTAAAAAGTAATTTGATTTTATTTTATAAGTTAAATGAAGTTGAACATAGAGGATTTTTAAAAAGGGTTTCTGCGAACGCTCTAGTTCGTCAATGCTCTTTTTAAAAAGCCTATACGTGCAAGAATTCATCACCCCATACCCCAAGTGGCCGTTCTGCTTAAAAAGTCGGCTCTAAAAGCTAACAAATGTAGGAGAGAGTCTCTCTTTAGGAGACAATTTCTCGTAGGGAAAACCATACTCAAGCGAAAATGTCCACACACCAAAAAACTACATGTCCCACGTAAATCTATGTTGAACCCTATGTACAGTCATCGAACCACTCAGGTTAAATTTATTATAGCTTATTTGGGGTTAGAATAGAGTAATATAGATTTAAAATAAAAGATTTTTTATACTATTTGCTTTTTCAATACAAGAAACAATAAGTGGGGTATCAGCCACAACATAATCTGCGTTCTTTGGTAGGTGTACTTTTGTAGCTTTTCCTATGACTACTACTGTGTAGCGTTCATCCCACTCGAAATTTTTTAAGAAGCAGCATATGGTTGAGGGAGAGGTAAAGATGATGATAATATTTTCATCTCTAAAAGATAAGTCTATATTGGCACTTAAAACTTCTATCTATTTTTTGATATTTAAATAAAAACTATGCTATACTAAACAAAAATCCGAAATAAAAGTTAATTATTAAGAAAATTCCGAACTAATGACTTAAATTCCGATAATTATGGATACTATGATGGTAATTACTTTTCAAAACAAACGCTTACCTAATACTTCTAATCTCATAGGTTTTACATGGCTTATTGAGCATTTCAATCTAAATGTTCCTCTTAGAGAACTTGCGTGTATTAGTCAAAAACGACTTGCTTCACAACGTATAGTAACAGATACATGGATTCAATTTGATGCTGTATTTAATATAGAAGAGAACCCTTATTCACATTTGGAATTTGCACTAAAACATGAAACCCTTGATTTATTGGTTCTTAAGAGTGTATTGAGATATTTTAAGCTTGATGAAATTATTGCAAATATAAAGAAAAATCCAAAACGGATACTAAGTAAGAAGATATGGTTTTATTATGAGTTTTTACTCAATAAAAGACTACCTATAGATGATTTACCCGTAGGAAAATATGACAATCTCATAGATACTAAAAAGTACATAACACGCAACTTTCCCATAAAGTCACAGCGACATAAAATACATAATAATCTATTAGGTACAGCTAAACTCTGTCCTATTATCCAAAGAAATGAAACGATAAAAGAGTATTTAGCTTCTGATTTATCAGCAAATATTTCTACTATATTCAATGGAATTTCAAAATCACTTATACGAAGAGCTGCTAGTTTTTTACTTCTTTCAGACTCTAAAGCATCTTTTGAGATAGAAGGAGAGAGGGCTAGTAGAAACAGGATAGAGAGTTGGGGAAAGATTATTAATGAAGCAGGAAAAGTATCCTTAGGTCATGCAGAGATAGAACGATTGCATACAATACTTATGGAGGATGCTAGATTTATAAAAATTGGGTTAAGACAAAATGAAGTTTTTTTAGGAGATCGTGATCGCGACAATATACCTATACCAGAATTTATAGGTGCAAAAAGTGAAGACTTAGCTATTTTAATAGAGAGTTTGATTGAATTGGATACGCTACTTGAAGAAGACCAAGTTGATCCTATACTTCACGCAACGATTATAGCTTTTTCTTTTGTCTATATTCATCCTTTAGAAGATGGTAATGGACGTATACATAGATACTTACTACATCATATTCTTGCTGAGAGAGGTATCTATCCAAAAGGAATGATTTTTCCTATATCAAGTGTCATTTTAGAAGAGATTGAAAACTATCAAGAGATACTAGTATCTCATACCTCTCCACTAATGGGTATGATAAAATGGGAAGCAACAGAAAAAGGAAATGTTAAAATACTTAACAATACCATTGACTTGTATCGTTTTTTTAACATAACCAAGAGTTGTGAGTTTATCTATCGTTTGGTTGAAAGAACCATAAACGTAACCTTACCAAATGAGTTAAATTATTTAGCTTCATTCGATAAAGCTTGTAAAAATATCAATGAGATAGTAACTATGCCAGACAACATGATAAAAACACTTATCACTTATATATTACAAAATAAAGGAAAACTCTCAAAAAAGAAAAAAGAAAAATATTATGAGCAACTTACAATTGAAGAGATTCAAAAGATAGAGAAAGTTGTTAATGAGACCTTTGATGACAAATAAAAAAGGTCTAAACTAGGTTAAATACACTATTTAAAATAAAAGTTTTTTATACTATTTGCTTTTTCAATACAAGAAACAATAAGTGGGGTATCAGCCACAACATAATCTGCGTTCTTTGGTAGGTGTACTTTTGTAGCTTTTCCTATGACTACTGCTGTGTAGCTTTCATCCCACTTGAAATTTTTTAAGAAGCAGTGTATGGTTGAGGGAGAGGTAAAGATGATGATAGCATTTTTGGAAGGTTTCTCTTTAGTAGTGTAACTTATACATGAGGTTTCATAGATGACTTGCTCTTGAAGTGTTACCCCTGCTTTTTCTAAAAAAGCTTTAGAGTCAAAAGAGACCTCTTTAGGACGAAGGTAGAGTAACTTTTTATCTCTAAAAAATGAAGCTATATCTGCACTTAAAGCTTCTCCATAAAAAGATTTTGGATGGTAAATTACTTTGCCTCCTAAATCTTCTATCTGTTTTTTAGTAGCTGAACCTATGGCTATAGAAGGATAAGTTTTCCACCTTTTATCTATTGTATCAGCAGTCACTACTGCTTGTTTAGATGTAAATATAAGTGTGTCATTTTGTGAAAAGTCTATAGCCGTAGCAGTTGTACTAAAGTCTATCATCGGTAGAGCTATCGTACCATCTTTAGGTGTAGGAGATAAGAGATAAACAGCTCTTGACATTATGACTCTTTACTTACAACTAAAGGTTTACCATGAAGTAGTGCATTGTTCATATCTTCATCATCATAAGGGTCAAAATGTGGTGTGATTATCCAACGTTTTCTACTCTCTAGTGCCATTATTTTATCTTCTACTTCATCTGCTATACGGTGTGCTTCTAACAGAATCATGTTAGGGCGTAAAACCATGTGAAACTCTATAAAATTGGTACTTCCATCAGTACGAGTTTTAAGCCAATGATAACTTGTTACTTCATGATGATGAGAGATAATCTCCCCTATTTTAGCTACGATTTCACCATCTAAAGATTTATCAAGAAGCATCTCTATCCCCTCTACAATAATCTCATAAGCAGAGTAGATAATATATAACCCTATACCTAAACCAAAGACAGCATCTATAATATCTAACCCTGTTAAGTAAACTAAACCTAAGGCTACTAAAACAGCTGCATTTGACCAGAGGTCAGTTTTGTAGTGAAGTGCATCTGCTTTTATGACGATATTGTCTGTCTCAGTGGCTATTTTAAGTAAATACTCTACTAAAAAATAGGTCACGATAATAGAAAATATCATCGCCAATATAGAGGGAGTAAGAAGTGTAGTTACACTCCCTTTATCTAATTTATTTATAGCAAGGTAGATAATAAAAATACCAGATATTGTAATAATAGTACCCTCTATAACAGCAGCAATAGCTTGTATCTTTCCTTTACCGTACTGATAGTCAGCATCGGCATCTTCTTCAGATTTTTTAATAGCAAAGAAGTTAAAGATAGAGACAGCCATGTCAAGTAGTGAGTCTATAGCTGATGCCATAACTGCTACTGAACCACTAGAAATACCAATAATAAGTTTTACAAATACTAGTACTGTAGCAACAGAACTAGATACAATAGTAGCTTTTTTTTGTGGAGATGTGTATGTTTTCAAGTAAAATCCTGTAGATTAATATAATAGGAGATTATAACATGAGAAGATTAAAAGAAACACGCGTAGGGATTGGTTTACCCGCCATTAATAAATAGCCAATGGTGGATAAATCCACCCTACGCGATTTGTGTTATATCGCTTTTGTAGCTAAACTTGCTACTCTTTGTGAGAATGCAGCTTTATCTTTAGGTTCTAATCCTTCAGAAAGTTTTGCAGCATCTAAAAGTATCCAAGCAATATCAGCAAAAAGTGCTTCATCACTTAAGCCATCAAGCTTTTTAATCATATCATGCTCAGGGTTTATTTCCAAAATAAGTGGAGTTTCTGGCATCTCTTGACCCATCTGTGCAAACATAGCAGCCATTCCAGCCATAGGGTCAGAAGGGTCTTTAAGTACACATGATGGACTAGAAGTAAGTCTTGTAGAAGTTTTTACCTCTTTTACCTCTTCACCTAAAACCTCTTTGATTTTATCTGTTAAAGATTTAAACTCTTTTGCAACTTCTTCTTTCTCCTCTTCACTCTTAGAGTCTGGTGCTTCTATAGACGTAATATCTTTAAGTGTCCACTCTTTATAAGCTCCTATCATTGGAGATACGATACTATCTACCTCTTTGTCATCCATGATAAGCACTTCGATATTTGCTTTGTTATACGCTTCAAGCATTGGAGAGTTTCTTAACACTTTTTCATCTTCACCTGTAATGTAGTAAATCTCTTTTTTCTCAGAGTCTCCACGGCTGATGTAGTCTGCAAAAGACACTAGTCCATCTTCTGTTGAACTTTTGTATTTAACTATATCAAGAAGTATCTCTTTGTTCATCTGGTCAATATAGATACCCTCTTTTATCACTTTGTTGTACTGAGCAGTAAAAGTATCTGCATCTTCACCTTTAAGTTTTTTAATAGCTCCAAGTATCTTTTTTACAGAATTTTGTTTGATATTGGCTAAAACTCTATTCTCTTGTAGAAGTTCACGAGAAACATTTAAAGGTAAATCTTCAGAATCGATAATACCTTTTACAAAACGTAAGTAAGGTGGTAACAACTCTTTATCATCATCTGTAATAAATACACGTTTAACATAAAGTTTTACACCAGGAGTGTAGTCTGCTCTGTACATGTCCATTGGTGCAGTTTTAGGAATGTAAAAGAGTGTTGTAAACTCTTGTGAACCTTCTACTCTGTTGTGTAAGTATGTAAGTGGCTCATCATCACCATGTGCCATCGTTTTGTAAAACTCTATATAGTCCTCTTTTTTAAGTTCAGACTTAGAGAGTGTCCAAAGAGCAGTAGCTGCATTAATCTGTTCAGATTTGTTAACAGTTTTAGTGACTGCATCATCACCCTCACCCTCTGTCTCTTCAGCTACATAGTTAAGTACTATCGGGTAAGCGATGTGGTTAGAGTATTTTTTAACAACTTCTTCTATTTTAAACTTCTCTAAAAACTCTTTTTCATCATCTTTAAGCTTAATATAGATAACAGTTCCATGCTCCTCTTTTGTTACAGGTTTCAACTCATACTCACCTGTTCCATCAGTAGAGAACATATATGCTTGCTCTTCACCCGCTTTTTTAGAGATAACATCTACACGTTCAGCCACCATAAACACAGAGTAAAAACCAACACCAAACTGTCCTATAAGATTAGAATCTTTTTTAGCATCACCAGTAAGATTTTCCATAAACGCTTTTGTACCAGACTTTGCGATAGTCCCAAGGTGATCCATAAGATCTGCTTCATTCATACCTATACCATTGTCCCCAATAGTCAATGAACCATCTTCTTTATCTAACTTAATAAAGATATTACCAGACCAGCTGTCATTTTTGAACTGCTCATCTGTTAATGAAAGGTAGTTAAATTTATCAAGTGCATCACTGGAGTTTGATACTAACTCTCTAATAAAGATCTCTTTATTAGAGTAGAGTGAGTGAGTCATAAGCTTAAGTAGTTGTCCTATTTCTGTTTGAAATTGATGTTTTGCCATTTTAATTTTCCTATCTGTTTTAATATGGTGGGATTATAATATATTTTAGTAAATATTTCAAGTTTTATTGTAGAAAACTTTAGTCAAAGTAACTAAAGTTTGTAAATTAAGCCTGTCAACTCCATCTTTTGTTGCTAAAAGGTTCAATGTAGTTGTCTCTTTTTAGCACTTTATTGGTTATTTTAAAGGTAATACTGTACTGTCTCAAAAAAAAAGTATGCTACCATGTAGATAAAACAATATACTACGGAGGTAAGAACCTATGGCAAAAACAAACTACTCTTATGAAAAACGGGGTCGAGAACTCGAAAAACAGAAAAAACAAGAAGAGAAACGTCAGAAAAAACTTGATAAAAAGAATAATGAGAATAAAGAAGAAAATGCGTCTAACACATCGTCAGATAATGCTTTGAAAAGCTAAATAAATTTTTTGATTTTAAATTGAATATGGACAGCTTACACTGTCCATGAAGATAGTCTTAAAGACCAGTAACGTTTTCAGCTTGTAAGCCTTTTTCGCCTTCTGTTACTTCAAAAGTTACCTTTTGACCGTCATTAAGAGAAACACGATCATACCCATTATTATTGATATTACGGTAATGTACAAATACATCTTTTCCGCCATTTTCTTGTTCGATAAAACCGAAACCTTTTTCACTGTTAAACCATTTTACTGATCCATTTACTAATGTTGCCATTGTTATTCCTTTGGTTGTTTATACACATCATTGCTGAAGTGTTGAAAATATAAAATGGAGTGTTCTAGGGAGGATAATACTGCAAACAAAGGTCATTCATAAAAGTCACGCCAAAGATGAACTCTAAATCATCTTTCAATACGCGAAGTATAGCAGAATAGATAAACTATAGCAAACTACTCTATTAGTCCACAACATTTGGCACTTATTATGATTTTCAATAAGATATTATTGAGGTATAATCGCACTATCTATCTACTATGGAATATCTATGAACATCAAAACAAAAATACATGAATTAAAAAAAGATTTATTACTGCAAGAGGCTTCACACTTTTTTGAAGAGATCTGTTACGAATAGATTTTAGGGTATCTTACTAGCAAAAAGATATTTAAAATAAATTTTAAGTGGTTATAATTTAAAAATAAAATGACTCTTTTGGGATATTTAGAAGTATAACACTTTAGGGGAAAATAATGGAAAGTATAGGCAATTTTGCCTATGCTATAAGGAAAGAAATAAAATTTGTTAAATTCAATAGAAAAAATAGAAGTTATCAAAAATGCTTATGTACCCAAATATTTTTAAGAATAAAAAAATAACCACCATTTATATATGGGGTATGTTTATTATTCTTATGTTTGTTATGCTGTTTGCAGTGTTGCTTATCAATGATGAGTATAATGATTTTGATAGAGAAGCTGAATCATTACGTAAAGAGTATCTCCAAGAGCAAAAAAATACTATAGTTTTTGATACGGACAGAGTATTGAAATTTATCTCTCATAGATATAAAAATAATAGAAAAATAATAGATGAAGAGTATTTAAAATCACAAGTTTTAAATGCTATCGAACAGCTTTATGGACGTCAAGACGGTACAGGATATTTTTTTATTTATGACTTCAATGGTACAAACCTCTCTGATCCACTTGGTTTACATAACATAGGTAAAAATCTTTATGATTTTAGAGACTCAAATGGGGTAGAGGTCATTAAAGATCTTATAGATATTTCTCAAAAGCCGGAAGGTGGTTTTGTTGAGTATATGTGGATCAAACCTGTTACGCAGATTGAAACACCTAAAATCTCTTATGCAAAAGCATTTAAACCTTGGGAATGGATGATAGGTACGGGTGTCTATCTTGATGAAGTTGAAAAACTTATTTCTGCTAAAAAATCAGACTTAAAAAATAGACTCATTAAGTACATGATGGAGATACTCTCTTTAACTGTTGTTTTATTTGGTATAGGATTGACTGGTCTGGGGGTTGTAAATCATCTTATAGATAGAGAAATTGACTCTTTTAGCCGTTTTTTTAAAAAGGCTTCAAAAAGTCATACGACAATAGATATGGATCAAATACAGCTTTTTGAGTTTAGAAAAATGGTGAAATATGTAAATGAAATGGTTGATACTATCCATAAACGAAAAGAGACACTCAAAGAGGCTAATTTAAACTTGGAAAAAAGAGTAAAACAAAAAACAAAAAATCTGAGTCAGCAAAATAAGTTACTTGAAAAAGAGAAAGCATACAGTGACTCTTTGGTAAAAGCACAAGATAGTTTTATCAAACACTCTATCCATGAGATTAATACTCCACTGGCTGTGATCATGACACATATTGATTTGTTTAAAATGAAAGAAGGAGAGAATCGGTACCTATTGAAGATAGAAGCAGCAAGTAAGATAATTAGTAATATATATTCTGATTTAAGTTACATGATAAAAAAAGATCGTTTTATATATGAGAAAAAAAATTTGAGTATCTCTAAATTTCTTGAAGATAGGATTGACTTTTTCTCAGAAATTGCACTTGGTAATAGACATAATATCATATCTGAAATACAAGATAATGTTTGGCTTTACTTTTCCGAAGAGGAGTTGCAAAGAATCATAGATAATAACTTATCTAATGCCATTAAATATGCCAATAAAAGTACAGAGGTTAAAGTATTTCTTATTCAAGAAAAGGAAGAAGTTGTATTGAAATTTATAAGTATTTCTCCTAAAATAAAAAATACAGAAGCTATTTTTAGTGCATTTAAGCGTGAAAACAATGTCAAAGGTGGATTTGGATTGGGACTAGAAATAGTCTATTCCATTTGCAAAAAAGAAAATGTAGAGATAGAAGTACAATCTGATGATAATATAACAGAATTTATTTATAGATTTAAAAAGGAGTGTTAAATGAAAGTATTATTGCTTGAAGATGAATTGATGTTACAAAGTGCAATAGTTGAATACTTAACAGATACAGGCTACGAAGTAGAAGCTTTTGAAGATGGTGAAGAAGTTTTTATGCATGCTAAAGAAGCTACCTATGACCTTTTTATATTTGATATTAACACCCCTTCCATAGATGGACTTACCCTACTTGAAAAGTTACAAAAAGATAAGATTTTTGTACCTACTATCTTTATCTCTGCAATTACACAAATAGAACAAATTTCAAAAGCTTATGAATTAGGTTGCTATGACTACTTAAAAAAGCCATTTCATCTGAAAGAACTCACATTACATATAGACAGACTACTTCAAATGGCAAATATAGAATCTAAAAGTTTTGTGAAAATCTCTAAAATGTATGCTTATAATCTTGAAGAGAAGAGACTTTTGTTTGATAATAAGGAGCAGTCACTCACTCCAAAACAGGCACAAATTATTAATCTTTTTGCATGCAATATTAATAAGATAGTTGATTTTGATATGTTAAGACATTATGTCTGGGATGATCTGCAAATAGATAATGCTACCATAAGGGCAGAAGTCCATAGAGTAAAACAAGTACTCAAAGAAGATCTCATAGAGAGTCTAAAGGGTATAGGTTACAGAGTTAATAAAAATCATTAATTTGCATATAATTATGTAACAGAAAGTTACAAACAACTATTTTAACTGTTGCTATCTTCGCTAAAAATCACAATGCTATACTACTGCTATTTTCATCTTCCATAATATAATAGAATAAATTTTGGAGGAATAAAATGAAAAAAACTGTATTCTTATCAGTTATAGCATCAACAATGATTATGGCAGGTGGAGAGATAGCACCTGTAGATCCTGTGGTGGTGGAAGAAGTAGATAAAGATTGGGGAGAAATCTTTGGTCAGTCTCGAACTTTTTATATAGATAGAACATATTCTGGAGTATTAAATAATAATCGTAATTCACTTGCTACAGGTGGTTACATTGGTTATAAGTCACCAGACTTTAATGGATTAACATTTACTGTAGCTGCATATGGTACTTATGGTTTTGATATTCATGATGAAGATGCAGATGTAATTGGTTCAGCAAGTTATGACCCATCTCTTTATGGTGCAGGTTTTGATAATTATGCATTCATAGGTCAGGCATTTATTAACTATAAATTCAGCAACACGAACATTAAAGCTGGTCGTATGAGACTTGATACACCAATGGCTGGAGCAGATGATGCAAGAATGTTACCAAACCTCTTTGAAGCAGCTGTTATCAGTAATACAGATATTGAAAATACTACGTTAATAGGAGCTCATATATTTAGAGAGACTATTGGTACATTTGGTAATGTATATGGTACGGCAGGAAATAATCTCTCGTTACAGAGTGGTTATGGTCTTGGATTAGGTTTGGCAGGTAGTGCAAGTGGTAGTTTTGAAAATATGGGAACTATAGCTTTAGGCGAAGCAGGTATAGATGGAGAAGCTAATGAAATAGCGGGTGTAACTGCTTTAGCTACAATCTATAGCAATGAAAGTCTTAAATTTCAAGCTTGGGATTACATTGCATGGGATATTTTAAATGCTGTATATCTTCAAGCTGATTTTGGATGGAACTGTCTTCTTTCAGATTCTGTAAAGATGAAAGCTTCTGCTCAGTATATTAATGAGAGTGAAATTGGTGACTCTCTTGCGGGAAATGTAAATGTAAACTATTTTGGTATTAAATTGGCTACAACTATTGATGCATTTAGTGCATATGTGGCATATTCATCTACAGGTGATGATTCTGATACTGTAACAAATGGTGGTGTAATTACTCCTTGGGGTGGTATGCCAGCATTTACACAAGGTATGGTAACCAGACATATGTTCTTAGCTGATACAGATACCTTTAAAGTTGCAGCAAGTTATAAATTTTCTGACCTAGGTCTTAAGGCAACTGCTTACTATGCAGAGTTTGATGTAGGTTCTGCAAATACATATAAAGCTAATACAGCATGGACGGCAAAAGAGAGTGGATTTGATATTCAATATGATGTAGCAGCAGTAAAAGGTCTAAATTTAAGACTTAGAGCTAACTACCCAAGAGACTTTGCACCTGGTTTAGACTGGGATGAATATAGACTTATAGCAAACTATAATTTTTAAAAGGAACTAAAATGACAAAAGAACAGATAGAACATGTTAAAAATAATCCAAAATATCAAAAACTTGTAAAAGAGAGAAGCAAATTTGCTTGGACACTTTCTATTATCATGTTGGTAGTTTATTATGCATTTATTTTAACGATTGCATTTTCACCAGAAACATTGGGAACTAAGATAGGTTCAGGGGTAATGACTATTGGTATCCCTATAGGGATTGCCATTATATTTATATCTTTTATATTGGCAGGAATTTATGTTAGAAGAGCTAATGGTGAGTTCGATCAACTTACTAAAGAAGTTAGAGAAGAATTAGGAGATATAGCATAATGAAAAAATTATTACTATTGGTTTTACCTTTATTATTAAGTGTTGCCGCAGTCGCTTCTGGGACTATTGAAGGTGAGATTGAAAAGCAGCCATTAAATGTATCTGCTATCATCATGTTCCTTCTTTTTGTAGGTGGTACATTGGTAATCACATATTGGGCAGCAAAAAGAACAAAAACAGCAAAAGATTTCTACACAGCAGGTGGTGGCATTACAGGTCTACAAAATGGTATGGCAATTGCTGGGGACTATATGTCAGCGGCATCTTTTCTTGGTATTTCAGGGCTTGTTTACCTTGCTGGTTATGATGGTCTTATTTACTCTATCGGTTTCCTTGTTGGTTGGCCAGTTATTCTTTTCTTAATCTCTGAGAGATTGAGAAATCTTGGTAAATATACATTTGCAGATGTTGCAGCGTACAGACTTAAACAAGCACCTATTAGAACACTGGCTGCATTTGGCTCCATTGCAACGGTTATCTTGTACCTAATCGCTCAAATGGTTGGTGCAGGTAAACTGATTCAACTTCTTTTCGGTCTTCCGTATGAATTGGCAGTTGTACTTGTAGGTACACTAATGATTCTTTATGTGACATTTGGTGGTATGCTTGCAACAACTTGGGTACAGATTATTAAAGCAATTCTTTTACTTGCAGGTGCTACATTTATGGCATTAGCAGTACTTAGTCACTTTGGATTCTCTCTTGATGCAATGTTTGCAGCAGCAGTGGAAGTACATGGTAAAGGTGAAGCTATTATGGCTCCAGGAGGACTGGTATCTGACCCTATTTCAGCTATCTCATTAGGTATTGCCTTGATGTTTGGTACAGCAGGTCTTCCACATATTTTAATGAGATTCTTTACTGTTGCAGATGCAAAAGAAGCTAGAAAGTCTGTATTTTATGCAACAGGCTTCATTGGGTACTTCTACATCTTAACTTTCATAATCGGTTTTGGTGCCATTATCATGGTTCTTAACAATCCTGAATATCTTGACCTTGCGAAACAAGCAATTAGTGGTGGTTCTCCGATTTTAGGCGGTAAGAACATGGCAGCTATCCATTTAAGTCATGCCGTGGGTGGTAACTTCTTCTTAGGATTTATTTCAGCAGTTGCATTTGCAACTATTCTTGCAGTTGTTTCTGGTCTTACATTGGCTGGTGCATCTGCAATTTCACATGACTTGTATGCTAACGTTTTCAATAAAGGTGGAGAAGTGGATGAAGCAAAAGAGATGAGAGTTTCTAAAATTGCAACAGTGGCACTTGGAATTATTGCTATCTTCCTTGGTATTGCTTTTGAACAGCAAAATATTGCCTTCGTGGTTGGTTTAGCATTTGCTATTGCAGCATCAGCTAACTTCCCAGTATTATTCCTCTCTATGTTTTGGAGTAAATTGACTACAAGAGGTGCAGTCATCGGTGGTAGTCTTGGACTTGGAACAGCAATCATGCTTGTTATTTTAGGACCGATTGTATGGGTACAAATATTTGGAAATGCAGAAGCAATTTTCCCATATAAATATCCAGCATTGTTCTCTGTAACTGTGGCATTTATTGGTATTTGGTTCTTCTCTATCACTGATAATAGTGAAGATGCAAAAAGAGAAAGAGAACTGTTTGAAGCACAAGATATTCGCTCTCAAACTGGTATTGGTGCAGAAGGTGCATCTGAGCACTAAAATTTCAAAATCATTACAGAGCTTTTTCGGGCTCTGTATGAATTATTTGAATAGATCAGTTCCACCCCCTCTGGTCTATTCAAATAATTTACAATTAGAGGAGTTGACTTGATTACACTGTTTGACAATATAAAAACACATCTTCCTTTTTCACTCTTGGATAATAAATCTTTACGCTTGATTAAGGAGACATCTCAAATTGCTTACTACCCTACAGATACTATACTTATTGATAGGGATGTATCTACTTCTATTTTTTATCTTATTATTAAAGGACTTGTTGAAGCAAAAGATGGTGATGAACTTATAGATATTTACCACAATGATGATATTTTTGGTGGTATTGAATTAATTGAAAAACAAGCTTCTAAATACCAATATATAACAACCGAAGAGCTTATATGTTATGAAATACCCGCTGAAACCTTCATTCAACTCACAGAAGAGAACAAAGCATTTAAAAACTTCTTTTTTTCTACGATAGTAGAACGTATAGATATGCTAAAAGAGAGACAAGATAGTGCTAGAATGGCTGACATGATGCTTACCCGTATTGATGACAGTATTTTACACTCTGCCTGCATTGTAGATGATAATACTTCTATTATGGTGGCACTCATGAAAATGGAAGATGAAAATGCAGTATCAATACTTGTCAAAAATGAATTTGGATATGGTATTGTTACTGATTCAAATATTAGAAAGTATATTCTTCATCATGAAGAAAAAAATCTCACCATTATTTCAGATATACAAACGTATCCTATTATCACTATTATGGAAGGAGAGTTGCTGTTTAATGTACTTCTTTTAATGACAGGACGTTCCATTAAACACCTTCCTGTTTTAAATGAAGAAGGAGAAGCTATTGGTATCCTTGAATTAATAGACTTGCTAAGTCATTTTGCAAATCAAACACGTATTATTTCTGTACAGATAGAAAAATCACATACCCTTCAAGATGTCATTACTGCATCAAAAAGAATAGATACTATGATTAAGACTTTACATTTAAAAGGTGTTAAATCAAGATATATTGCGAGACTCGTATCTGAAATGCATAAAAAAATGTATGCAAAACTTTTTAAACTTGTTTTTCCTAGTGAATGGCATGACAAATGTACACTTATCTTATTGGGTTCTGAAGGTAGAGGTGAACAGATACTTAAGACAGACCAAGATAACGGTTTGATTTTTGAAGATGGATTTGAACCAAAAGACCAAGCTGAAATCACTATGAAATTTACAGAAATACTTGATGAAATAGGTTTCCCAAGATGTAAGGGAAATGTGATGGTTATCAATCCTAAATGGGCAAAAAGTGCAACAAAATATAAAGAGGACATCCGTCGATGGATGATAGAACCTAACTATGAAGATCTTATGGACATGGCTATCTTCTTTGATACCTTTGCTGTGGCTGGAAATATATCCATATTTAAAGAACTACGTGACTTTTTAATGGTACAGATAAAACAACATAAAACATTTTTACCACATTTTGCAAGATCTATAGAAAGTTTTGAGTCTCCACTTGGATTATTTTCTCGTTTTATCTCAGGTGGCAAAGGACACAAAGATGAAATTGATATAAAAAAAGGTGCAATGTTTGCCATTGTACATGGGGTAAGAGCTTTGGCACTTGAACATGGCATATATAAAACCAATACCACTGAGCGTATCAAAGCTTTAAATGATATTGGGTATATGAATAAAGAAGATGCAGGGGAATTATTTGAAACCTTAGAAGTCATCAATACATTACGACTACATGCACAATTGGAAAAATTAGAACAAGGTAAAGAGATAGATAACTATATAAACCCAAATACATTGGGTAAACTTGAAAGAGATACACTTAAAGAAGCTCTAAAATATGTAGAAAAATTCAAAAAAAGAGTGAGTTATCATTTTCATTTGGATATGGTAAATTAAGATGTTTGAAGGTTTAATAAAAAAATGGAATCGTAAACATCTAAAAGATGAAAGGTTTTCTTTTTTATTTGATGATACAGATGAAGATGAAATTGTTGTTTTTGACTGTGAAACTACTGGCTTAAACCCAAAAGTAGATAATATCATCTCTATAGGTGCAGTAAAAATAAAAGGAAATCGAATTTTAACCAATGAAGCTATTCATATTTTTGTGAAACAAGAAGAGCAAATTTCACATGAAAGTATTACCATTCATAAGATACGTCATTGTGACTTGAATGGGGCTATTGATATAGAAGAAGCTATCGAAAAATTTCTTTATTATATTGGTAATAGAAAACTTGTCGGTTATTATTTGGAGTTTGATGTAGCAATGATAAATAAATACATAAAACCAACCTTTGGAATTACTCTACCTAACAAAAGAGAAGAAATCTCCGCTATTTATTACGATAAGAAAATTTCTACTATTCCGCAAGGACATATTGATTTAAGATTTGACACAATTCTACAAGATTTGGCACTACCTAAACTTCAAGCTCATGATGCGTTGAATGATGCAATTATGACAGCAATAATGTATCTTAAATTAACACATATAAAATCGTTTGAAATTATGAGGAGATAAGATGCTACAAAATATTTTTTGAATTTATCATGACAAACAGAAAAAAGGTTTGAATAGTAATTCTATTTAATAAACACTATTTGGTTTAAATTATATTCTTTATAGGATATAATTTAAATTATTTTAACTAGGTAAATATTTAAAAGGAACAAAATGTCAAAACAAATTTTTAACCCAAACAAAGAGTTCGCAAAAAATGCAAGAATCAAGAACATGTGTGAATACCAAGATTTACAAGACTACGCAACCGAGGATTATGAAGGTTTCTGGGGAGACTTTGCTAAAGAGAAGATAGATTGGATTGAACCATTTACAAATGTTCTTGACGAATCAAATGCTCCTTTTGTAAAATGGTTTGATGGTGGTAAACTTAATGTTTCTGCTCAATGTATTGACCGTCATTTAGACTCTCGTAAAAATAAAGCGGCTATTATCTTTGAGGGTGATAGAGGCGACGTTCAGACTATTACATACCTTGACCTTTACAAGAATGTAAATAGATTTGCAAACCTTCTAAAAGAAGACTTTGGAGTTAAAAAAGGTGATAGAGTTGTTATCTATATGCCAATGATTCCTGAAGCTGCTTATGCAATGCTTGCTTGTGCGAGAATCGGTGCTATTCACTCTATTGTATTTGGTGGATTCTCTTCTGAAGCACTTAAAGACCGTATTGAAGATGCCCAAGCAAAAGTAGTTATTACTGCTGATGGTGCATTCAGAAAAACTAAACCTTATATGCTTAAACCAGTAGTTGATGCTGCGATTGATGAAAAATCACCAGTTAAGAAAGTGTTGGTAGTTGAAAGAAATAATGAAGATATTACTTGGCTTGCAGGAAGAGACTACTCTTACAATGAACTTATTAAAAGTAAATCTGCAGTATGCGAACCAGAAGTTATGGACTCAGAAGATCCTCTCTTCTTACTATACACATCAGGTTCAACGGGTAAACCAAAAGGCGTTCAGCATAACTCTGCTGGTTATATTCTTTGGGCTCAAATGACTATGGAGTGGGTATTTGATGTTAAAGAGAATGACACTTACTGGTGTACTGCCGATGTTGGTTGGATTACAGGGCATACTTACATAGTTTACGGTCCACTTGCAATGGGTGCTACAACTGTAATGTTTGAAGGTGTTATTACTTATCCAGACGCAGGTCGTCCTTGGGCGATGGTTGAAAACCATAGAATTAATCAGTTTTATACTGCTCCAACAGCGATTCGTGTTTTACATAAGATGGGTGAAAATGAACCTGAAAAATATGACCTTTCAAGTCTTAAAGTTCTTGGAACTGTTGGTGAACCTATCGATCCTCCTGCTTGGAAATGGTACTACGAAGAGGTTGGTAATTCTAAGTGTGCTATTGTAGATACTTACTGGCAAACTGAGACTGGTGGGCATGTAGTTTCTCCACTTCCAGGTGCTACTCCAATCAAACCAGGGTGTGCGACACTTCCACTTCCAGGAATAATGGCTGAAATTTTAGATCCTGCTACTGGAGAGATTGCTGAAGTTGGCGAAACGGGTTACATGTGTATCACTAAACCATGGCCAGCACAGATTCGTGGTGTATGGGGTGATGAAGAGAGATATAAAAAATCATACTTTGGTGATGTAAAAAAAGATGGTAAAGCAGTTTACTTTACAGGTGACGGTGCAAGATATGATGAAGATGGCTATATCACGATTACTGGTCGTACTGATGATGTTATCAATGTATCTGGACACAGAATGGGAACTGCTGAAGTTGAAGCAGCTATCAAAAAACATAATAATGTTGCAGCCGTTGCCGTTGTAGGTAAACCTCACGCACTTAAAGGTGAAGGTATCTTCGCATATATTGTACTTAAATCTGTACCAGCACTACATAATGATAATATTGCCGATGAACTTGAGACGATGAAAGAGATCAATCAGATTATTAAAAAGGAAATTGGTAGCATTGCTTTATGTGATGATATGATCTTTGTTCCAGACCTTCCAAAAACAAGATCAGGAAAGATTATGAGAAGGATTTTAAGGGCACTTGCTAAAGGTGAAGAGATCACGCAAGACACTTCTACACTTGAAGATCCTAGTATTGTTGGGCAGATTGAGGCACTTGTTAAAAATTCTTAAACAATCCACTATTAAGAAAGAGGGAATAGATATATTTTTTCCTCTTTTTAAAAATAATAACAAAAATTAATTTTTCAAATTTTCAAATTTTCAAAAAATTGCACTTCAGATTTAAATTTTGGCATATTATGATATACAGCACTTTAAAAGGAAAAGAAAATGTTCAATAAAAAAACCATATCACTAGTACTTGGTAGTGGTGGAGCAAGAGGGTATGCACATATTGGAGTAATTGAAGAACTTTTGAAGCATGGTTATGAGATTAAATCTATTTCTGGCTCATCTATGGGTGCACTCATAGGTGCTCTTTATGCATGTGGTAAACTTGATATGTTTAAAGAGTGGGTTTTAAGACTTGATTTGCTTGATGTAGCCAAACTGATAGACTTCTCTTTTTCTGGAACGGGTATCATTCAGGGTGACAAGGTGTTTCGTGTTATTGAAGAGATACTCGGTGATATTATGATTGAAGATCTTCCTATTCCATTTACTGCTGTTGCCACAGATTTTATCAAACAAAAAGAGGTTTGGATTCAAAAAGGGAAGCTGATAGATGCAATTAGAGCTTCAATTGCTATTCCAACAGTTTTTACACCAAAGAAGATAGGAGAGCGTTATTTGATAGACGGTGGTGTGCTAAATCCTCTACCCATAGCCCCTACAGTAGCTGATGATACAGAGAGTACAATTGCTGTTGATCTCTGTGCCAATGTTAGTAAAGAGTATGAACTGCATATTCCCAAAAGAGAACGTGAAAAAGAGAGTGGTATGCAAGAGATGTTTTTTGAGATGACACAAAAAGCCCAAGAACTATTTGCAAAAGAGAAAAAAAGTACCTTTGATGAGATGGGTATGTTTGACATTATGGGACGCACAATTGATATCATGCAAAATGCTGTCAAAGAGTGTAGAATGGCAGGATACTCACCTGATATTATCATTGGCATTCCCAATGATGCCTGTGGTTTTTATGAGTTCAACAGAGCGTATGAGATGATAGAGTTGGGTAGGATAATAGCTAGAGAGAGACTACAGATAAAGAGGGATTAAATGAAAAAAATAGAATTTACAAACAGCCAAAAAAGCAAGTACCAAAATAAAAAGAGAGAGGTTTTTAGAAAGTCTGTTTTGCATCTTACGCCCACTTATCTAACATGAATAGATGTTAAATTTGCATAAGTTTTAAAAGTTAAACCCGTTCTCATGTTAAACATTTTATCTAATGTTTTTCTTGGTACATTGGCTATAGCCAACACATCATCTATGCTGTAGTCACTTCCTTGTTCATCTAACAAATCGATAATTTTCATAATATTAAAAGGCAATTTACTTGGCTTTAACCTATTTTTAAAATAGGCATCAAGTTCATCTTTTAAAATGCTACTTCCTATAAAAATAGGGTCTTTAGGAGTCTGCATAAGTGCTTCCATCTCCTCATCATAAAAAAATGAAGCCCCTGCTCCTCTAAATATTACTGCTATTAGATTTAACATTTCATCTGACTCAATAAGCACAGACACTTCATAAGCATTTAGAAGTATGGCTTGAAAACTTTCTAGTATGTAATCCTTATCTTCTATCTGCACTTTACAGCTTGTTTCTTGATTCATCAAAACCACCATACCACCATTGGGCATGAGTTCATGGCTTCTACAGTTTTCTATGAGGTTATATTGGTCTATATATTTTTTTAATTTTTTATCCATAAACATAGTATAGTATAAAAACTCGTAGGGTGGATTTATCCACCATAATATGGCAAGCTTATATAGTTTAGAATACAAATTATCATATTTTACAAACACAAAAAAATTTCAGTATAATAAACCTATGAATGTAAGACTCCAAACAAGCCAATAAGAGGCTATTAAACAACTCGCATTGGAGAGCAAAAGGTAGATTTGCTTGTAGATAATGGAAGTAAACATAAAACCATCTATGAGATAGCTCAAAAAGAAGGGGTACAACTATGATAACATTTTTTGTCTCTATCAATATCTTTTTAAAATGCTTTTTCTATTTTTATCTCTAACACGTTAGATTCCTAAGTCCTCAAAGAGAGCATCGGTTATTTTGTAGGTTTGTGTGTTGGTATTTGTTTCCATATTTTCTAAACGATTTTCTAGCTCTTTGCTTGGTAGTGTCAAGTCAAAAGGAATGCCTTGTTCCATAGCTACTTTTGCCAAAAAAATATTGACTGCATCACCAAATGTTAAACCAAATCTTTGAAATACTTCTTTTGCTTCATTGTAGAAAACATCTTCTACTCTTACGCTTGTTTGAATTTTCATGATATTGCCTTTTTGTAGAATACTTTACTAGCATACTCCATTTGGTGTATTTGTTTTACCTTATCATTAGCCCTTACGGCAAAAGTGAGCTAGTATATAAGATTGCCCTACATGGTGGGTCTTACCCACCCTACATAAAACACCTACCCTACCAAAGCCAAAACATTCTTCTGTACATTCACTAATACTTCAGATGGTGCTTTACATATGTAGGTTATATCTCTAGCTACAAAGTCTAAGTTTTTGACTTGGTCTGAGAGTATGACACCTTCTATTTTAAAGCCTTTTGGAAGTGCCACTTCAAAAGGGTAGCCTTTTACTTTAGAGGTAATGGGTAAGCAGATACATAGTGAAGTTTTTTCATTGTAGATTTTAGGAGAGAGGATAAGTGCTGGGCGTTTGCCTCTTTGTTCGTGTCCTGTTTGTGGTGTGAAGTTTAGCCAGACTATGTCGCCTCTGTCTGGTACGTAGTTAGCTTTTATGTGACTACCACTCTTCATTGCCCACAGCCTTACCCGTGTTTACTTCTGTATGAAGATTGTTAGCATCTATACCTGCTACTAAACTTTCAAGCAGAGTTTCATTTTGTGGTTTTATGACCAATGCACCGTTTTTAATGCTTAGTTCTAAAGTAGTGTTGTTTTCTATATGCAAGGTTTTGGCTATGTCTTTAGGTATGCGTAAAGCTAAAGAGTTACCCCATTTTTTTATGGCTACTGTCATATCTATTTCCTTTTGGTATATACATAATGATACAGTAATTTTAATTTAGTGTCAAATATAAAAGTATCGCCCTAAGGCAATACTCTACTCCCACTCAATAGTCGCAGGAGGCTTAGAGGAGATGTCGTAGACTACACGGTTGATGCCGTCTATTTCGTTGATGATTCTTCTGCTCATGCCTTCTAGTACGTCGTGTGGTACGTGGGCGAAAGTGGCTGTCATTCCATCTACTGACTCTACCATTCTGATACATACTGTGTTGTCGTAAGTACGGTTGTCACCCATGACACCTACTGACTGTACGTTAAGAAGTACAGTAAATGCTTGCCATACTTTGTCGTAGTAACCTGTAGCTTTTAGCTCTTCTTGCATGATGGCATCAGATTCACGTATGAGGTGTAAGCCCTCTTCGGTTACTGCTCCCATGGTACGTATAGCAAGTCCAGGTCCAGGGAATGGATGACGTCCTATCATGTCTTTTGGTAAGCCTAGTTCAAGTCCTAATTTACGTACTTCATCTTTGAAGATTTCTCTTAGAGGTTCTACTAGTTCAAATGTCATCCAATCTGGAAGTCCACCTACATTGTGGTGTGATTTGATAGTTTTTGAAGGACCTTTAACTGAAACAGATTCTATCACGTCTGTGTAGAGTGTACCTTGTGCCAAAAAGGCTACATCGGTATGTTTTTTTGCTTCAATGTCAAAGATTTCAATGAACTTTTCACCAATAGCTTTACGTTTAGTCTCAGGGTCACTTACATCTTTAAGTACTGCCATAAACTCTGTTTTAGCATCAACTGTGATGAGTGGAATGTCTAGCATTTTAAACATCGCTTGAACATCTTCTACTTCATTCTTACGAAGTAGCCCTTGGTCAACAAATACACAGATGAGTTGCTCTTTTGGTAGTGCTTCGTTAAGCATGGCAGCAACTACTGATGAGTCAACCCCACCACTTACACCACAAAGTACTTTTTTCTCTCCTACTTGTGCTTTGATACCTGCTATTTTCTCTTTAGCAAAGCTTCCCATGTTCCATGTGCTGTCACAACCACAGATATCTTTTGCAAAGTTTTTAAGCATTGCAGTACCCTCTACTGAGTGGTGAACTTCTGGGTGAAACTGGTATGCATATACTTTTCTGCTCTCATCTGCTATGGCAGCGTAAGGAGAGTTTTCACTTGTTCCGATGATGTCAAAACCTTCTGGAAGTCTCTCTGCTTTATCTCCATGGCTCATCCATACAATAGAGTCATCGGTTACACCTTTAAAGATGCTAGAGTCGTTCTCTATTTTGAGTTTTGCTTTTCCATACTCATGATGATCAGCAGAAACTACCTCTCCACCAAAGTGTTGCGTGATGAGTTGCATACCGTAACAGATACCTAAGATAGGTAAGCCAAGTTCCCAAACACCTTCATCTGGTTTGTATGCATCTTCTGCATAGACTGAAGCAGGTCCACCAGAGAGGATGATACCTTGTGGTTTACGTGCTTTAATGTCTTCAAGACTTTCACGATAAGGAACTACTTCTGTGTAAACACCAGACTCTCTAAGTTTTCTAGCGATAAGTTGCGTGTATTGTGAACCAAAGTCTAAGACCAATATAGGTACTTGTTTCATAGTAAAACCTTTAAAAAAATATTGTGAAATTATACACTATTTATGCATATATTTAGCATATTTGAGTGGAGTGAAGTACTTTTTTTAGAGTAGCCACTTCTCATCTTTAAAAACCACACTATCATCTATGCTAAATGAAGTGGTATCTAGCATCACATCTATGTGAAATTTGCCACTGTTTCGTTTCATGCCCTCTTTTACGTAGATGCCATGTTTTGCACCTAAAGAGAGGTGAATACCACACATACGCTCATACGTTCCCATATCTGATACAAATCTATCTTTAGCAAATGCACGATTTAGCCCAAGTCCTAACTCTCGTACCCACACTACACCCTCTTCTTCTCTTATGAGATTTAACACCGCTTCAAACTCTGCTGTTGTGTTTTCTGTCTTAACAAGTTGACTATTTTCGATAGTTACCGTAATAGGCTGTGGTGGGATATTGACTCTGTAGTTTACATCACCAAAAGCCATTATCTTGGTTTTACCATTTAAGTTTTTAAACTCTTTTACCTCTGTAAATACTTCACCTAAAGGGAATTGCCCTCCAGTATTTTTCATCTCTGTGTAGTCACCAATGTTGATTTTGGGTGCTTCAAAACCATCTTGGTAAACCAGCTTTTCATCTCCACAATGTAAAACTGCTCCTGACGCAACAGCTAACATCTCTTTTAGTGTATGTCCTGTATGATGATAATACGCTTTATCATAAGCCAATGCATCTACGTAAAGCTTTACCTCATCGTCTTTGGGCATTCTTGCTAGGTGTGGATGTTCTATCACTTTTATCTTCTTCTTAAATAGTTCTATTCTTATGCGAAAAGCCGATAAACGAAAATTGGTAGATTGGATGAGTGCGACTAGGTCAGCACTTTTTAGTGCTTCTATCTGTGACATTATCTCATCTTTATCACTCTCATGAAAGTTTATAAATATCGCATGAGGTAAAGCCATACGATATGCCTCTGTCAGAAGAACAGAAAGAGGCGAGTTTAAATCGTAAATAACCAATGCCGTATGTGTATCATCATGCAAAAAAGCATCACGCAGGGTATCGGTTAAATTTTGTGAAGCATTTTTCAATAAATTAGTTAGCATTGGTACTCTTTATTTGGGAATTTTTATATCTTACAGAGATTATCTTACTTTTGTAGGACAATCTGCTTGAGCAATGTCAAAATAAAACAACTCAGCCTTACTCTTAGCAGAGAGATAAATATAACGAATCTTAACCTCAGCATCTAAAAATTTGCTTGCAGATTGGCATACGCCTGTAGTGATGGCTTTTTGCATACGTGATTTATCCTCTTTTTTTACAGCTTCATCACTCTTACTACCTGTGTTTATCTCAAAGGTGTAGATGAGTGTTGCATTTTCTCCTACAACCTTCGTTAATGTTGTATATTTATCTACTTTTTGTGGTAAAGTTTTTGATATCTCTTCACTAGATAAACGCACTATCTCAGCATTTTGTTTTTTCATCTCTTTTGCAGGAAACTCTTCTATTTTTGTTTTTAGCTCTGGTACAGAAGCGTTTAGACCAAGTATTGATAATATACCCCAAAATAAAAATATTTTTTTCATATTCTCTCCATATTAAATTAATTCGTACATATTTTAACACATCTTTCTTTTTAAAGATTAATCAGTATAATTATTACTAAATAATATTATATATATAAGGTTAAAGATGAAAAATTATATTTTACTACTACTTTTAGGCGTTAGTAGTACATATGCACTAGAATTACGTTTTGGTCAAGGCGACTTTGAGTGGAAGGCAAGTATGTCAGGCTTTATGAAGGGTTCGGTAACACTAGACGATACAGTTATCACTTTACATGAACAACACGCATACATCTCTAACACTCCATGGTACTACTTTGGAAACTTAGATATTCATAACTCTAAAACACTTAACAAAGTTACCGACATAGCAGACAGTCTTATGGATCAGTTTCCTTTAGCTCCTGTTGATTTTATCTCCCCTTTTCCTAGCTCCTTTAAACTTAGTGGCATAGACTTAGACATAGGTGTGGGTTATGATGTAGTCAAAAATGAAAAAGGGTATTTAGGATTTGGGATAATGACAGGTATCTCTACCCCTTTTATGGATATGAATAACTATCTGGACACTATTGAGTTTATCAACGATGTACTAAAAAACACCAGTACTGATGTTACTACCTACAAGTTTGGGCTTACAGCACAAGGAGCATACAACATTAACCCCCTACTCTCTGTTTACACTACAGGCATACTCGCCACACAGATAGGAGAGATGAGCAATGAACTTATAGATAGTTCATTTGACGTTTCAGGTACATACACCTCATTAGACCTAGGTGTAAAGTATGGACTAAATGAAATACTCCACACCCAAAAGAACTTTTATGTCAACGCAGGATACACCTACAAACACTGGAGTATAGATGAGATAAACGTAAACCTTGTAGGAGTCAACATGCCAGACATCATGACAGTCATAGACTCAGAACTCACAAGCGACTACTTCTACTTAGGCATGGGGTATGACTTTTAGTCATTCCCCCACAAGGCAACACCTCTTCAATCTTCTACTATACCTATATTAAAATCCAAATCTAACTCTCATCACAACCCTAAAGTAGGGTCATATTCTAATAAAAAGATTGGTAGAATAGGGACGTGGAGGTCTAGTTTCAATCCCCTTAAAATCGGGTCATATTGTAATAAATTGAGGAAGAGGAAATAATAATTTGGTTTGAAAGTTTCAATCCCCTTAAAATCGGGTCATATTGTAATAAGATTAATTATTGCAGAAAAGATTAACTCATGTTTCAATCCCCTTAAAATCGGGTCATATTGTAATCTTGGTATTTGGAGTAGATGTTAGACGACTCATGAGTTTCAATCCCCTTAAAATCGGGTCATATTGTAATATAACAATAATCTGACAGAGATTACTATCCCAAAGTTTCAATCCCCTTAAAATCGGGTCATATTGTAATATAAAAGTATTATTGATCATCCAAAATTAAAAGAGTTTCAATCCCCTTAAAATCGGGTCATATTGTAATTAATCAAGGATTCAACGATACCGTTAGAGCGTGTTGTTTCAATCCCCTTAAAATCGGGTCATATTGTAATTCTTGAAGAACTAGTTCTAGAGAAAATTCCAGAGGGGTTTCAATCCCCTTAAAATCGGGTCATATTGTAATTTGCATGGTAGGCATAGAGTACAAAGTTATGAGTTTCAATCCCCTTAAAATCGGGTCATATTGTAATCAACCAGCGTTATAGAGATAGGAATTTGTGTATGTTTCAATCCCCTTAAAATCGGGTCATATTGTAATTTGTCCAGCCTCTCCCCAAAGCAAAGCTGAGTGGTTTCAATCCCCTTAAAATCGGGTCATATTGTAATGAAAGATGCAAATGGAAGAAAGCTACTACAGCCAGTTTCAATCCCCTTAAAATCGGGTCATATTGTAATCTTACTAAAGCCGAGATAATGGAAATTTTCAAAGTTGTTTCAATCCCCTTAAAATCGGGTCATATTGTAATCTTATGAATACTGATGATTGTGATCCTTTTTATAAGTTTCAATCCCCTTAAAATCGGGTCATATTGTAATACTAAAGATATTCTACTAGCGATAGACAAACATATGTTTCAATCCCCTTAAAATCGGGTCATATTGTAATAAGAAAAAGTTATGGTACATAAGGACTTTAGAGTGTTTCAATCCCCTTAAAATCGGGTCATATTGTAATCAAACAGCGTTACGGAGATAGGGAGTCATGCATTGTTTCAATCCCCTTAAAATCGGGTCATATTGTAATT
>Ga0256838_1000031_pt1 | contig 117024 bp, 111 predicted proteins | sample 4571419metaG_FD_185978 | JGI IMG/M metagenome (GOLD analysis project Ga0256838, IMG submission 185978) | Hydrothermal vent microbial communities from Guaymas Basin, Mexico - 4571-419 | ecosystem: Environmental > Aquatic > Marine > Hydrothermal vents | place: Mexico: Guaymas Basin | collected... | reverse complement strand
CAAAACTTTTAAGAATTACAAGATTATCGTCTATTTACTCACTGGAAAGTTGGATTTCTCTTTGGTAAATCATAGGTTTAGGGAAGTTTAGGTGGAGAGTTACCCACAGTTTTTTAGAAGGAACCATTTATCTCCTATCTATGCAAAGTTAAATTATAGTCCTAAAAGCGTTTGGGAATACTTGGATAAGAAACAGCCTTTAGAAGAGAAAGAAGACTTTATTATGCGTAAAACACTGTATCTACAAGTAGACAAGAGAATAGACTTAGAGTTAGGGAAGTGTATTGAGAGGATAACAGACACTATCTTTAGGTATGAGGATATGAAGGTGGTGGTGAGGAAGTGAGTTTTTTAGTGTTATTTACAGCCCCTCACATCTACACCCACCCCCCAAGCAACACATTCACCACAGCTTCTGTTCGTAAAATTCTCTCTCCTAAACTAACTGATTCACAGCCATGATTACAAAGTAAATCCACTTCATAGTCTATCCAACCACCTTCTGCTCCGATACAGAGTATTTTTGGCATTGTGTCTGTATTATCAAGATAGGTTTTCCATGATTGTGACGCATAGGGGTGGGCAATGACTGACTTACCTAATAGGAGAGGAAAATCATCTTCAACAAAGGGTTTAAATCGTTTTTTAAATTCAATGATTGGTGGTACTGTATCTATGGCTTGTTGTAAGCCTTCAAAAATAAACTCATCTATACGCTTTAGTAGTGGGCTTTGCCAATAACTTTTTTCACTTTTGTAACTATTGACAATAATGAGTTTATTAATACCAAGAGATGTCATATCCATAATTAATCTTCGTAGCACTTTTGGGCGAGGCAAAGCAAGAATGACAGTTAAATCAAGTTTTTTTGGTGGTTTTTTGTCTAGTGTAATATTGCTAAGAAGTATTTCATCGTTATTAATTTCGCTAATCGTAGCCTTGCCTATATTGCCATTAATCTCAGCGATGGTCAAAGTATCGCCTACTTTGGATTTGAGTATCTCTTTGATGTGCATGATTTGCTGTTCGTCGCGAATGCTTTTGGCATTTTGGGGTAATAAAATACAGTTCATTGTTTATTCCTCTTGATAACCCTATAATAAAAATGATTATAACACAGTTTGATTAGAGGTGACTTGATGGGGTAGATTACTATAATATACAAGAAATAGTGCTATAATTCAAACTATTAAGAAACTGATATTAACACACTTATGACCCTAAAGGAAAAAAATGCAAAAAGAACAATTCATAAAAGATTTAATCGCAGAAGATGTGGGGCGTGGGGATTTGTTTTCTCGGATTTCGTATGCTAAGCCTATTCGTGCTTATATTATCGCCAAGAGTGACGGTGTGTTTGCTGGGCGAGAGTATATAGAAGTCTTTGCCAAGATGTATGATTTGGAAGTGCAGTGGGAAGTTGAAGATGGGCAGAGTTTTGTCTGTGGAGAGAAGCTTTTGTATATCTCTGGGGATTCTAAGATGATTTTGTCTTTGGAGCGTTCTATTTTGGATATTGTGCTTCATGCTTCGTCTATTGCTACGCTTACGGCTTCGTATGTGGAGGCTATCAAAGATACTGGTGTGAAGCTTTTGGATACGCGTAAGACGCGACCACTTTTGAGGGTGTTTGAGAAATATGCTGTGCGTTGTGGTGGGGGGATTAACCATAGAATGGGGCTTGATGATTGTTTGATGCTCAAAGATACGCATTTGAAGACCATTGATGACTTGGCAAGTTTTATACAAGAAGTACGGCAAAAAATCCCTTTTACTTCTAAGGTAGAGATAGAATGTGAAGATATGGCGATGGTCAAAAGAGCGATGATGGCAGGGGCTGATATTGTGATGTGTGACAATATGAGTTTAGAGATGACGCGTGAAGTGGTGGTATTTCGTGATGAGCATTATCCTCATATTTTGCTTGAAGCCAGTGGGAATGTGACGCTTGATACTATAAAAGCACTTGCCAAAACGGGGGTAGATGCTATCTCTTCAGGGTCTATTATCCATCAGTCTAGGTGGATTGATTTGTCTATGAAAGTAGAATAGGTATAAAATATCTATTTGTAATAAAATATTAATCCAATTAGGCTATAGTACGGATTACAAAAGAGGTAACTATGAATAATATACTATTTCCTTTTGAGGAAGTGAAAGAGAAGATTGCTCAAGCACAGAGCATTACTATTTTGACTCATATCAATCCTGATGGGGATACTTTGGGTACGGCATTGGGTATTTATGCATTACTTATCAAAGAAAAAGGTAAAAAGGTTGAGGTAGTGAATGCTTCAAAAGATTTACCTAGGTATTTGGATTTTTTACCTTATTATGAGAAAATAAAGCATAAGATGGAATATCGGGATAGCTTGATTATCTCTTGTGATTGTGGAAGCGTGAATAGGCTTGGGTTTGATGTAACAGGAAGAGATATACTCAATATTGACCATCATAAGAGTAATACGATGTATGGTAGTATCAATGTTGTATTAGATGGGTATGCTTCAGCTTCACAAGTTGCCTATCAATTGTTTGAGACTATGTATGATATATCAGAAAAGGTAGCCACATGTTTTTATACAGCACTTTTTTCTGATACACTGTATTTTACTACAAATTTGGTAAATGATGAAGTATTTAGTATTGCCAAAATATTGGTAGATAAAGGTGCTAACCCCAATGAAATAGCCTACCATTTTACGCAAAGACGCTCTTTGGCATCTTTGCGTATATTGCAAAGGGTATTGGCTTCTCTTACTTTGTACGAAGAAGCACAAATATCTGTATTGTCTGCATCAAAAGAAGATATCTTGTCTTCTGGAGCGATGGTATCAGATATGGAGGGGATGGTTGATTATGGACGTTCTTTACAAACCGTACAAATAGCAGTGTTTGCTATGGAATTAGAAGATGGAATCCGTATCTCTTTACGAAGTAAAAAGATAGACATCTCCTCTGTTGCTATTGCCTTTGGTGGTGGTGGACACAAGATAGCCGCTGGATTTACGATAGCGTCTTTTCCTTTGGAAGAGAGTATTGATAAAGTGTTAAATAAGATAAAAGAAATGGGGTTGTTAGATGGCATATAAAAGTAATAAAAGTAGTGGTATAAAGATGATGGTAGGGGTAATATTATTAGCATTGTTAGCAGGTGCAGGATATATCTATACAGCAGAAGAATTTGATAGGGTTGCTCCTACTGTAGAGAGTCAAAATACCATACATTGGAATAAGATAAATCCTATCAAGGTAGAGCTTCATGATAATATAGGTTTGAAAAATTTTGAACTTACACTTAGTGATGGTAATAAGAGTATCAATGTTGGGGGAGAAGAGGTAGAAGCAGACACGACAAAACAGACACTGCTTATCAAGTATCCTAAAGGCAAAGGTTTAGACCCTCATGCCAATAAATTGACCCTAAAAGTAAGGGTAACGGATAATAGTATGTGGCACTTTATGCAAGGAAATAGCAGTGAAAAGCTAATTCATATTGATTTAGACTATAAAAGACCCAATGTCAATATCTTATCAAATTCATATAGTATCACGCAAGGGGGGTCAGCATTGGTTATCTTCCAAGCCCAAGATGCTAACTTAGATACATTATACGTTGATGTCAATGGTGTGAAGTTTAAAGCACAACCTTATCAAAAAGAGGGTTTTTATGTAGCTCTTATTGCTTGGCCATTTCATCAAAAAGAGTTTAAAGCTACCATAATAGCAACAGATTTAGCACAGAATAAACGTATGGTTGAGATACCATATTATGTGAAAAATCATCAGTATCGTGTTTCATGGATTCGTGCCAAAGATAAATTTATCGATGGTAAAATTACGGATTTGTCTTCTAGCAATGCAGAATATGCAGGGATTGATGATAGATTAGAGCGATTACGTGCTGTCAATGAAAAAATGCGTTTACAAAATGAAGATTTGATTCATTCTTTATCAAGTACTGTCTCTTCTGAAATTTTAAGAAATTGGAATATTAAGAAATTTTATCCTTTACGCAATGGACAAAGAGTTGCAAGTTATGGGGATGAACGACACTACTATTATGGAGATAAAAAGAATGTTGTTTCTCATTCTTATCATGTAGGGTATGATTTGGCAAGTACAAAAATGGCATCCATCAAAACCTCTAATGCAGGAAAAGTAGTCTTTGCTGATAGCAATGGTATCTATGGAAACATGCCTATGATTGACCATGGATTGGGGCTTTATAGTCTTTATGGACACTGTTCACAGCTTCTTGTCAATAAAGGTGACAATGTAGATGAGGGGCAAGTGATTGCCAAAACGGGTGTCTCAGGATTGGCACTAGGAGACCACTTGCATTTTGGTCTTTTGGTACAAGGTATTGAGGTTCGCCCTGTAGAGTGGTTTGACCAAAGTTGGATTCGTAAAAATATAGATAATATCTTTAAAGAAGCAGATAAAATTATACAAAATAATTAATTTAGACTAGTATGATATAATGACATTTACAAAAATAGAAAGATAAGGAAAAAGTATGCAACAACGAACGATTAAAAAATCGCTTGAAGTCGTAGGGGTAGGGTTACATAAAGGTAAACCTATAAAACTTAGATTAGAGCCTTTAGGTGTAGATGCAGGGATTGTGTTTTACCGTGAAGACTTGGCTTTAAGTATCTCCCTTTCTCCCTCTGCCGTGATAGATACACGTATGGCAACGGTCATTGGTACTAAAAAAGGCAGTATCTCAACGATAGAGCATTTTTTATCGGCTGTGTACGCTTATGGTATAGATAATATACGTGTGATTGTAGATGAAGATGAAATGCCTATTATGGATGGCTCTTCTATCTCTTTTTGTCTTTTGCTCGATGAAGCAGGGATACAAGAGCAAAATGCACCCAAAAAGGTACTCTCTATCAAAAAAATAGTAGAGGTACGAGAAGGTAATAAGTTTGTTAGACTTGTACCTAATGCTACGGCACAGTTTGATTTTAAGATAGATTTTGACCATCCTGTTATTGGAGAACAAGAATCATCTTTTGAATTTTCTACCAAAAACTTTGTTGAAGAGATAGCAAGGGCTAGAACTTTTGGCTTTGCCAAAGATATCCAATACCTACAAAGTATCAATTTAGCACTAGGTGCAACTTTACATAATGCGATAGGACTTGATGACCATAAAGTACTAAATCCCGAAGGATTACGTTTTGAAAATGAATTTGCACGACATAAAGTGTTGGATGCTATGGGCGATATGATGGTATCAGGATATAATATCTTAGGGAGATATGAATCTTTTGCAGGGAGCCATGACTTAAATCATAAATTAACTAAAAAATTACTCTCAGACAGTAAAAATTATGATTTTGTCGCTGTTGAAACCTTACAAAGTAGATCATTTGCAAAATCATTTGCCTAAGGTTTATACGCTTCTTATTATTTCGCTCTCTTCGCCCTTACTTTTGGGGGTTTATGAAGAGGATACTTTGATAGAAAGTATCTCTAGTGATAAAAAAACTTCTGAAACACTCATACCTTTACTCAATACATTATTAGATAAATATACAATCAGTAAAATCATTTATACCAAAGGACCTGGTTCTTATATGGCGATAAAACTTACCTATATCATACTCAAAACCATTGAGATTGTCAGAGGTATACAATGCTTTGGGTGTAGTGGATTTGCTTTTAATGAAGGAAAACCTATTAAAGCAATAGGTAATCTCTATTTTATCAAGGAAAAAGAGACTATAATTACAAAAAAATATGAACAAGCAGTCAATGTATCTTTTGTATTACCTCAAAGTATTCATGATCTAGTAGTAGATGAAGAATCAATCCCTGAGTATAATCTGCCTGCTGTTTAAAATGGAATTATTATGTTTGTAAGCGTACCTGCCACTTCTGCCAACTTAGGACCTGGATTTGACACCCTTGGTTTAGCAGTAGATTTAAGAAATGAAATTATTATCACACCTTCAAAGTTTTTGAGCCTTTCTACGCATGGAGAAGGGGCTGAAAATCCAAAAATAAAGAAAAATTCTCTTTTTTTAAGTATTTTTGATGAAAATTATAAAAGACTTACAGGAAGAAATGATAATTTTAGATTTGAGTTTCATAACCGTATCCCTATATCAAGAGGATTAGGCTCTTCTTCGGCTGTGATTGTAGCAGCACTTTCTAGTGCTTATACTATCGCTGGTAAAAAATACAATAAAAGAGAAATTCTTAATCAAGCATTGCGTTATGAAAGCCATCCTGATAATATCACACCTGCTGTGATGGGTGGATTTAATGTAGCCTGTGTCGAAGGAGATAGGGTCTATAGCAAAAAAAGACGTATGCCTGATTATCTTAGAGCCGTAGTGGTTGTCCCTAACCGTACTATCTCTACAGCAAAGTCTCGCACGATATTGCCTAAGATGTATCGTAAGGAAGAAGCTGTCTACTCGCTTTCTCGCTCTTCTTATCTTACAGCACTTTTTATGACAGAGTCATGGGATTTACTTCGTATTGCTGCTAAAGATAAACTACATCAGTCAAGACGTATGAAAATGATACCTGAACTGTTTGATGTACAAAAATTGGCATTAAAGCATGGGGCTTTGATGTCAACACTTTCAGGGTCAGGGTCTACATTTTTCAATCTAGCCTATGACAAAGATGCCGATAAAATGGTCAAAGCTCTACAAACACGCTTCCCTCAATTTAGGGTTTTTACACTGTCTTTAGATAACAGTGGTGTAATTACACAAAATTAAGCGATAGGCTTAATCTCTTTTTGGATATAATACCGATGAAAAAATCAAAACCAATACGTATGTGCATAAGTTGTCGAACGAGATATTCCCAAGATACTTTAATTAGATTAAATTTATCAGGTAGTCAAGTCGTCATATCTGATGGACAAGGTAGAAGTTTTTATCTTTGTACGCAGTGTGTGAACAATCCAAAAAAAGTCAGGGGCTTAGTGAAACGTTTCAAGCAAGATGAGGAACAGTTCACTAAGCTATTGACAAGATTGGCTTCATCGGTCAACACATGCGAATCATCGTATCAATTTAAGGAGTTAATGAAGAATGGATAAAGTTAAAATCCAAGATATAGCAGCAGAAGCTAGTTTATCAAATGCCGAACTATTAGAAAAAGCTAAGAAATTAGGCTTTGACGTAAAAGCAGGAAATAGTACCATTAGTGTAGAAGATGCTGGTATACTTGTAGATTATGCTATCACAGGCGTACTACCAAAAGCGTTTCAAAAACCCAGTGTCAAATCTGGTATTAGAATTGTAAAAAAACAAACCTCTAAAATAAAATTTGTTAAACCAAGAGAAGAAAAGGTAGTGGCTAAAGAAGAAATTGAAATAGTCCCTCCTAAAGAAGTAGAAGCTCCTAAGGTAGTGGATGAAGTCATTTCAAAACCTATCGTAGCAGAGAAAAAAGAAATCAGAAATATTGACGATATTGAAGATAATAGAACGATAAAAAAGATAGAAATCAAAGTCTCTGAACCTGAAGTAGAAGCTGCTCCTATTGTAAAAGAGGCAAAAAAGCGTAAAGGTATCTCTGTAGTAAGTAAAAAAACAGAGAGTAGTGAGTCAGATGAAAAATCAGAAGCTGAAGCTAGACCTGTAAGAAGAGTACTTTCTCGTGGTGGTATCAAAATTGTTAGAAAAGCCAAACCAGCACCAGTGAGAGCTAGTACTAAAATATCATTTGGTTCTACCAATTATGAACCTTATATAGGGAAGAAAAAAGCCAAAAAAATAGCACATGCAAAAGAGAGTGGTACTAGAATAGATATCTTCAATCATAACAGTATGTCTACAGAGATAGACAGTGGTTTTGGTGAAGAAGAAGTGGTTCTTTTAGACTTTTCTGATAAAAATATCTATGAAGATATGATGAGACAAGAGCAAAAACGTAAAGAAGAAATGAAAAAGCGTGAAGCCAAAAATGGAGGACCACTGAAAGGGAGACAACCTTTCCGTCCTCATCAAAAGCGTTCTTTGAAGCGTGGTGGTAAACGTAAAAAATATGTAAGAGAAGAGAGTGTAGAAGTGGTTACTTCTATAGAAATCCCTGAAAATGTAAGGGTCTATGAATTTGCTGAAAAGATAAATCGCTCAATGAGTGATGTCATTAGTGTATTGTTTGCCCTAGGTATGATGGTAACTAAAAATGATTTCCTTTCCAAAGATGAGATAGAAATCTTAGCAGAAGAGTTTGAAGTAGAAGTCACTACAGTCAATCCTCTTGATGAGCTTGATATTGTAGATGATTATAATGCAGATGAAGACGAAAATGCAGTAGAGAGACCACCTGTTATTACTATTATGGGTCATGTTGACCACGGTAAGACTTCACTACTAGACAAAATTCGTCAGACTAAAGTAGCAGACAAAGAAGCAGGTGGTATCACTCAACATGTGGGTGCCTACCAAGTAGAAAAAAATGGTAAGAAAATTACTTTTGTAGATACACCAGGTCACGCAGCCTTTACAGAGATGAGAGCGCGTGGGGCTCAGGCTACGGATATTGTGATTATCGTTGTCGCTGCTGATGATGGTGTCATGCCTCAAACCAAAGAAGCTATCTCTCATGCAAAAGCTGCAGGTGTACCGATGATTGTAGCTATCAACAAGATGGACAAAGAGTCTGCAAATCCTGATAATGTCAAAGCACAGCTTTCAGAGCTAGGTGTAATGGCAACAGATTGGGGTGGAGAGTATGAATTTGTACCTGTATCAGCACATTCTGGTTTGGGTATTGATGAGTTACTAGAAACTATCTTGCTTTCAGCAGAAGTATTAGAACTCAAAGCCAATGCTGATGTCGTAGCAAAAGCAGTGGTAGTAGAAGCTTCTGTAGAAAAAGGATTTGGTCCAGTTGCCAATGTCATTATCCAAAATGGTACACTTAGAGTCGGTGATAATGTCATTGTAGGTAAAACTTATGGACGTATCAAAGCGATTAGACTCGATGATGGTAGCAATGTCAAAGAGATTGGACCATCAACGCCAGCTGCTATCGTAGGACTTAACTCAGTTCCTTACGCAGGAGAAGAGCTTGTCGTGATGGATACAGATAAAGAAGTACGTGAATTAGCAGAAAAAAGAGCAGAATACGATAGAGCCAAAGTTCTCTCTAAAACTACAAAAGCGACACTTGATGACTTGTCAGCACTTATCGCAGAAGGGCAACTTAAATCTCTACCTATTATTATTAAGGCAGATGTTCAAGGGTCTCTTGAAGCCATTAAAGGTTCTTTAGAGAAGCTACGAAACGAAGAAGTTAAAGTCAATATCATCCACGAAGGTGTGGGTGGTGTGACAGAGAGTGACTTGACACTAGCAGATGCTTCTGAACATACAGTAGTCCTTGGCTTTAATGTACGTCCTACAGGTGCCGTGAAGAAAAAATCCAAAGAATTGGGTATTGAAATCCGTTCTTACTCAATCATCTATGACTTACTTGATGAAGTCAAAGCCTTATTAGGTGGTATGATGAGTCCTGTTATCTCTGAAGAGGTTACGGGTCAAGCAGATGTTCGTGAGACATTTGTGGTAGGTAAAGTCGGTACAATCGCAGGATGTAAAGTCTCTGATGGTTCTATCGTGAGAAACTCTAAAGCGAGACTTATCCGTGATGGTGTCGTGGTGTATGAGAGTAGTATCTCTTCACTCAAACGTTTCAATGAAGATGCAAAAGAAGTCAAAAATGGTTATGAGTGTGGTATCATGCTTGCAAACTTTAATGACATTAAAGAAGGCGATGTCATCGAAACATATAAAGATGTCGAAGAGCAAGTGACACTTTAGTATGACAGCAGAAGAGATAAAACGCCATAGGGTAGAGTCGGTCTTAAAAGAGCTTCTACCTGAAGCATTGTCTGGATTGGCTGATGAACGTATTAGAGGACTTACTGTAACAGAAGTCAAATGTTCTAGGGGGCGTTCTAATGCCAAAGTATATCTTGATAAATCTTTTCTCAATGAGAAAGAACAAGGTGAAGCCCTCAGACAATTACGTAAAGTCGGTGCTTATTTACAAAATCATTGTAAACAAAGTGAGGGGTGGTTCAAAGCCCCTATCTTTACCTTTGAATTTGATACACAACTCGAACAAGTCACACGGATAGAAGACCTTTTCAAGCAAATCGCTACACGCAAAAAACCAGAGGATGAATCCCATGAATCTTGAAGTACAAATCGCTAAAATTATCGAAGCCAATGGGGCATTTTTGTATGATACAGAGATAGTCACAGAATTTGATGAGACTATCTTTAGGGTATTAGTCACAAAAGTAGGTGGAGTCAAACTAGACCTATGTGCCTCTATCTCTCATGAACTTTCACCATTTTTAGATGTACACCCTCCTATGAGTCAAGCCTATAGACTAGAAATATCTTCTCCAGGGATTGAGCGTAAATTATCTAAACCTTCACATTTTGAAAATGCTGTAGGCGAAAAAATAAAGATAAAACTAGGTGAAGGTCAAAAGCTAAAAGGCACACTCAAATCTGCTGATAAACAAAATATCACCATAGAGACCAAAGCAGGTGAAGAAACTTATGCTTATAGTGAACTCAATACTTGTAAGACTTATTTTGAGTGGAATTAGATTTTTAGTATAAAGTAGAAAAATGACCCATGAATTTTACATGCAATTGTCACTTAATAAAGCGTGGGAGTATCAAGGTTTAACCTATCCTAACCCTGCTGTAGGGGCTGTACTTTTGTGTAATGGAAAGATAGTGGCTATAGAGTCTCATCAAAAAGCAGGGACATCTCATGCAGAGGTTTTGGCTTTGCTTGGTGGCTATGAAGTTTTGAGTGGGCTAGAGATATGTTTTAATCGTTTTGATGCAGACAAAGCCCATGCCTTTCTTTTGGCTTTGCCTCAAGGATTTTTTGCTCGTTGTTCTATATATGTAACACTTGAACCTTGTTCTCATGAAGGAAAGACACCCTCTTGTGCCTCGTTACTCTCCTTACTCTCTTTATCTCATGTTATTATAGGACTTAAAGACCCTATTGTCGGACATGATGGAGGCTCTAAGAAGCTAGAAAATGTGAGGATTGGAGTATTGGAAGAAGAGTGTAGGGCATTGATTGAGCCTTTTATGATTTGGCAGACTAGGGCGTTTGTGTTGTTTAAAATTGCTCAAACGATCAATGGGCGTATTGGTGGGGGTTATCTTTCTTCTAAAGCATCTTTGTATCATGTTCATCAGCTTAGAGAAGTGTGTACAAGTTTATGTATTGGTGGGAATACCGTTAGAGTAGATAGACCGACTTTGGATTGTCGTTTTACGGGGGGTGATGCTCCTGATATTGTGATTTATACTAAAGAAGATAATTTTGATAGAGATATTCCTTTGTTTAATATAAAAAATAGAGAAGTAAGCATAGAGAGTGACTTAGCATTTTTGGATAAACCCTCTTTTGTCATCGTTGAAGGAGGAGAGGGAATGCTCAATGCCTTTAAAGAGAAGATAGATTGGATGTTGATTTATCAAATACCTAAGCTCTCTACAAATAATTTAACCTATAATACTACTATGAATTTACAATTTTTACATCAAAAAAATATTGATGTAGATTTGATGATATGGAGTAGAAATAGTGGGAATTGAAAAACTAGAAAACAAAGAAGAAAAACAAGAAAAAATCGTGAATATGTTTGATGATATTGCATCAACTTATGATATTACGAACCGAGTATTGAGCATGGGAATTGATATTTCATGGCGTAAAAAGGGTTGTGATAAGGCTTTTGAGATATTGGGTAAAGAACGCTTAGGGCAGGTTACGGATGTGGCGACTGGTACGGGTGATTTACTGATTTATTGGAAAGAACAAGCCAAGAAAAATAATGTAGAGATAGAAAAATATGTGGGCATTGACCCTTCTGTAGGAATGCTCAAAGTTGCCAAAGAAAAAGTAGATTTTGCTGAATTTATAGAAGGTAAGGCACAAAAACTGCCAATAGAAGATGAAAGTAGCGATGTAATTTCTATCTCTTATGGTATTCGTAATGTGGTGGATAGAATAGAAGCCTTAAGAGAGTTTCATCGTGCTTTAAAGCCCAAGGGTATTGTCGTCATTTTGGAATTTACAAAGCAAGAACGCTCAGGACTTGTACATAAAATAGTAGATTTTGGTATGAAAAAGGTCTTGCCTAAAGTGGGTGGATTTATTTCTAAGAATTATGAAGCCTATCAGTATTTACCAGAGTCTATTGAAGAGTTTTTGACTACGCAAATGTTGGCTGATGAGCTAGAAGAGGTGGGCTTTGAGATGAAATATACCAAGTCTTTTTCTTTGGGGATTTCTACGCTATTAGTGGCACAAAAGCGTTAATATGTCCCAAAATCTAATGAGTGTTAGCTCACTCAATACCAAGATAAAATCCCTTTTAGAAGCGACTTTTATGCATACGATGGTAGAGGGAGAGGTGGCTTCGGCTACTTATCACTCTTCGGGGCATTTATATTTTTCTATCAAAGATAAAGATGCTAGTATCAAATGTGTGATGTGGCGTTCTTCGGTGTCTCGTATGAAGTTTCGTATAGAAAAAGGGATGCGTATTGTGGTAGAGGGGTCGGTGTCTGTCTATACGCCTAGAGGTGAGTATCAGTTTCAGACGCTACGCATAGAGCCTTATGGGCAGGGGGCTTTGGCATTGGCGTATGAACAGCTCAAAGAGAAGCTCAAAAATAAAGGCTATTTTGAAGCAAAACACAAAAAATCACTGCCTAAGTATATTCGTAAAATTGCTTTAGTCACTGCTAAAAATTCGGCAGGTTTACAGGATATGCTCAAAATCATAGAGAAGCGATGGGCAATGGTTGAGGTGACGATTATTGATACTTTGGTACAAGGCAAGAGTGCTTCTTCGCAGATTAGCCATGCTTTAGCCTATGCCGATAATTTGGGTGTAGATGTGGTGGTCGTGGGGCGTGGAGGTGGCTCTAGTGAAGACTTGTGGGCATTCAATGAAGAGAGCGTAGCCGATGCTATTTTTGCGATGCAAACACCAGTGGTTTCGGCTGTAGGGCATGAGGTGGATGTGATGATTAGCGATTTTGTAGCAGATTTACGCGCTCCAACGCCCTCGGCTTCTATGGAGATGATTTTGCCTGATGGTGATGAGGTGCTTTATACTTTGGGAGAGATGCAAGAGAGGTTTATCTATGCGATACAAGAAAAACTCACACAATGCTCACGAGAAGTCAAACACCGTGAAGCGTTACTCTTGCGTAGCTCTCCTTTGCGTAAGGTAGAAGAATTAGCCGATAATTTTACTCGTTTGAGGGATGAATTTTCACGTGTGATGAAATATATACTTGAACGCCATGCCTCATCTATCCCTAAACTACAGAAACAATATACGCAAACGATGGTATTTAAACTGGACAATAAAGCACAAGAACTCTCTTTTGTTCAAAAAAATATAGCCCTCCATCATCCCAAAAATCAATGTCGCATAGGATGGGCTAAAACATCTGTAGAGGGAAAAATAGTAGAACTCTCGGCACTTAAAAGCCATCAAACATTTATCTTAGAAGATGAATTTACTAAAATTGAAGCTTTATGTCTGCGTCATTATTGAGAGATTTAATGCAGGTATGTTATAATCTATAACAATATGCATAAAGGAATAGTATAAATGAATGAATCATTAGTGATCAATATCTTTTTAGGTGTAGGTATTATTTTTAGTATTTTAGGTATCTACATATATTTTTTACGTAAAACAAGAGAAAAGTTAGAGCATGGTATCACACATAATGTAGAAATCTTTGAGAAGTCGTGTGAAAATTCTAAGAATGCCACACTTATCCTTACTACTAAAAATAAGATTATGTATGCCAATAAATCCATGCTCACACTCTTAGATATGAAAAAGAAGCTTCAAGGTAAAAAATGGAAAGAGATACCACAGATAAAAGTAAAAGAGGCGTGGTATGCATTGGATACTTTTATCTCTAGCCAACAACAAAGAAAGAGTCAAAGTACCTTGGTTTTTCCTCAAACTATTTTGAAATTATCCGAAGATAAAGAGATTGAAATTGATTTACATCTAAGTAGATTATTATTAGCAAAGGGGACTCATTACTATTATGATGTTATCACTATCTATGATTTGACCCAAAAACATGCATCCGATACGATGGCACACAAGCATAAGCTTACCCAAATGCCCAATCAACTTCAAGCCGAAGAAGATATACCCTCTCTCTTTGCCAAGATACATGCCCAAAAGAAAAAAATAGCTTTTGTTTTAATGGGGTTTGATAACTATGCAAGGTTACGTGCTATCATAGGGTATGAAGAGTCCAATGAGGTCATTATCCAATTTTCTCATTATCTCAAAAATATTATCAGTGATATGAATATTTCTGCCTATCATACCTTTGACAATCACTTTTTACTCATCTTAACCAATGTAGAAAGTGATGAGCATGTAATAGACCTCGTAAGAGAGATACAAATAAAATTAACAACCTTATATAAAGTAGACAATGTGAGCTTACACTTGACATTTTCTGCTGGTATTGCACTCTATCCTGATAGTGGCTCGACTGCAAAGCTTCTTGACCATACCTATAAATCTCTCGCCCAAGCCCAAAATTATGGGGATGGTAAAATCAATGTCTATTTACCCAATAAATCTAAAACAGAGTATGATGAGACTATTTTACATAATGATATGGAAGAGGCACTAAAAAGAGGAGATTTTGAAGTCTATTATCAGCCTATTGTCAATATACCTAGAGAAGAGATAGTTGCAGCTGAAGCACTGATACGATGGATACATCCTAAGTATGGCATGATTCCTCCTGACCACTTTATTGCATTGATGGAAAAGACAGGTTTTATCGTGAAGCTAGGACAGTTTATCGTCAATCAGGTACTGACACAACAAAAGCATTGGGAAACCTTTGGTTTTAAGCAAATTGAAATTTCTATAAATGTCTCTATGGTAGAGATAGCCACAGGGGACTATGTGCAAAATGTAGCCCGTCAACTCGAACATCATGATGTCTCTCCTAGTTATGTTAAGTTTGAGATTACTGAGGGTATGGCAATGATTGGTGAGACGCAAACCCAAAAGTATTTTAGTGACCTCAAAGCATTGGGTGTCAAAATATCATTGGATGATTTTGGTACAGGCTATACTTCTTTTAGTTATCTCAAAAAATTCCCTGCTGATGTGATTAAAATTGATAAAAGTTTGGTAGATTATATTTTGACTTCGGTGGAAGACCAACGTATTGTCCATGCTATTATAGATTTAGGGCATAATTTAGGAATGCAGATTGTGGTTGAGGGGATAGAAAGTAGAGAGATGGTCGATATGGTGACTTCTTTTGGCTGTGATTATATCCAAGGGTACTACTTTTCCAAACCTCTTCCTGCACTTGAATTTCAAAAGCTGATTAGAAAAGTTGATTAGAAAAGTATAACAACCCTATACCCAGCAAGTGGGTAAAGAAGATGTTTACATCATTCCTGGCATACCACCCATTTGAGGCATATCTGGCATAGGGGTTGGTGCTTCTGGTATGTCTGATATAGTCGCTTCGGTAGTAAGTAAAAGTGAGGCAACAGAAGTAGCATTTTGAAGTGCCACACGTGCTACTTTGAGTGGATCGATAATCCCTGCTTCTATCATATCTACATACTCTCCTGTAGCAGCATTGAATCCTAAATTGGCATCTGTAGCATGTTGGGTAGCATTGGCTATTTTATCGGCTACTACCCCTGCATCAAATCCAGCATTTTGGGCTATTTGTTTGAGTGGAGCAAATACAGCACGTAAAATAATCTCTGCACCCACGGCTTCATCGTCTTTGAGGTCAAGTTTTACAGCTTGACTGGCTTTAATCAATGCTGCACCACCACCTATCACGATACCTTCATCTACAGCTGCTTTGGTAGCTGAGAGTGCATCATCGACACGGTCTTTTTTCTCTTTCATCTCAATCTCTGTAGCAGCACCTACTTTGATAACAGCTACCCCACCTGCTAGTTTGGCAAGACGTTCTTCAAGTTTTTCTTTGTCATATTCACTGCTTGTTGTATTGACTTGTGTTTTGATTTCATTGACTCTTGCTATGACGGCATTTCTATCACCTTTACCATCTACAATGACAGTATTGTCTTTGTCTATGACCACTCTTGATGCATGACCTAAATCAGCCAATGTAGCTTTTTCTAGTGTAAGACCTAGCTCTTCTGTAATCAGTGTAGCCCCTGTAAGGATAGCAATATCTTTGAGCATCTCTTTTTTTCTATCACCAAAACCAGGGGCTTTGACTGCTGTGATATTGAGTACGCCTTTGAGTTTGTTGAGTACAAGAGTAGAAAGTGCTTCTCCTTCTACATCATCAGCAATGATAAGTAGAGGTCTGCCACTTTGTTGTACTTGCTCTAGCATTGGCACTAAGTCTTTGAGAGAAGTCATCTTTGCATCGGTTAACAAGATAATCGGTGATTCAAGCTCACACGTCATCTTTTCTGTATTGGTTACAAAATAAGGAGAAATATATCCTCTATCAAATTGCATTCCCTCTACTACTTCTAAATCATCCTTGATACCTTTGGCTTCTTCTACTGTGATGACGCCATCTTTTCCGACTCTATCCATCGCTTCTGCGATAAGGTTACCAATAGTCGTATCAGAGTTAGCCGAGATAGTAGCTACCTGAGCAATCTCTTTTTTGTTTTTGACCTCTTTTGCAACTTTTTTGAGTTCTTCGATAATAGCAATCGTTGCTTTATCCATACCACGTTTGAGTTCTATAGGGTTTGCCCCTGCTGTAACATTACGTAAACCCTCTTTAAAGATAGAATGTGCCAATACGGTGGCAGTTGTTGTACCATCTCCAGCTTCATCAGCTGTATTAGAGGCTACCTCTTTGACAAGTTGTGCACCCATATTTTCTAGGGTATCTACAAACTCTATCTCACGAGCTACAGATACACCATCTTTGGTAATATGTGGTGCGCCATAAGATTTTTGGATAAGTACATTACGTCCACGTGGTCCCATTGTTACTTTTACTGCGTCTGTGAGTTTTGTCACACCTGTAAAAAGTCCTGCTCTTGCTTTGTCTGAAAAAAATATTTCTTTTGCCATGTTTATTCCTTGTAGTTATAAGTTAAATTGTTTTTATTTGATAAGACCAAGCACTTCTTTGCTTAGTAAGATAAGATACTCTTCACCCTCTATCGTAATCTCCATACCAGAAAAATTAGCAAATACCACGGTATCTCCTACATTGATACCATCTTCTATCGCCACAGGTCCAGAAGCCACGACTTTGCCTTCTAATGGTTTCTCTTTTGCTGTATCGGGGATATAAAGTCCTGATGCTGTTGTGTTTGATTGTGCTTCACGTATGATTAAAACTCTGTCTTTTAATGGTTCAAATGCCATGTTAAATTCCTTATATTTTATTGATTTATCGTATTTTAACCACTTTACCTAAAATACTATTGACATCTAAGGAAATTTTGACTATAATTTCGTCTCTTAACAGAATATGTCAAGGTAGCTCAGCTGGTTAGAGCGCTGGTCTCATAAGCCGGAGGTCGAGGGTTCGAGTCCCTCTCTTGACACCACCTAACCAATCTTATATACCTTTCTTGATATAATATTCACGATTTACACTATCATCTATATAAATGTTATCAATGAGGAAAGATAAAAATGTGCTCAAATAAAGATAAAAGTATGGTATTAAAAGAGTTAGAAGAGGTTACTTCGTCATTTAAGACATTTACTACAAATCAAGGTACAAATACGCTTGAAAAGCATTTAAAAGAGATATTGACAGAGGGAAATGTTAAATATTTTGATGTATTAATTGGTTATTTTAGGATGACAGGTTTTAATAAGGTTGAGCAGTATTTAAATGATATTGAAGAGTTAAGAATACTCATAGGTATTAATACTTAGTAACCATTCAGCATCACTCCAAAAAACCTCTAATTAGAGTATATTTATGTACTTTTTAGCTTAAACAATAAGCTTTTTCTATATTAATAGTGACTTTTTATTTAAAATAGATATTATTTTAAGAAAAAATTGTTGTATGCTGAATGGTTACAATACTTAAAGCCGAGTACTTAAAGCAACAGAGCTTATAGACCAATTTGCTAAAGAGCAGATAAGAGATTGGGATGAGGCGATTAATGAGGATAAATATAAAAGTATACTCTCCATGTTAAAACTCTTAAAAGAGAATAGATTAAAGATTAAAGTATCTCCCAATAATGATAATCACTCAAAGTTATATATTTTACGAAATAAAAATGATTTAACTTCTAGGCTTCAAGGTGGAGTCATAATTGGTTCATCAAATTTAACACATAATGGATTGAGTGGTAATTTTGAAATCAATACAGAATTAAGAGATAATGCTCATATAGATGAAGCCACACAGATATTTGATATATTGTGGAAAAATGCAGAAGAGTTGTCTTTAAAAGATATTGAAGAGAAAATTATTAAAAAATTAAAAAACTATCCACCTAAAGTAAAAGAGATAACTCATGAAAATATCACTCCTTATGGTTCCTTCTAAAAAACTCAACCCATGGGTTTATCATTACCGATGAGGGCATTATTTTGATTGATTCAGGTGGAAGCTACAAAGGTGCAAAGGCGATTGAGGAGATGATACAAAGCGTATCTAAAAAGCCCATAAAGATAGTCATCAACACAGGAAGCCAAGACCACAGATGGTTTGGAAATGCCTATTTTAAAGCAAAAGGGGCAACCCTTATCTCTAGTAAAACCACCATCGAAGAGCAAAAAGAGAGAATGGAAGAGGAGTTGATAAACCTAGAACGCTTAACCTCAAAAGAGATGGTAAAGGATACCAACCCACTTCTTGCCGAGCATTCATTTGATGAAGATATGAATATCTCTTTGGGTGGAGTGGATTTGGAACTTCATTTTAGAGGTACAGCCCACACGCATGGCGACCTGTTTGAATGTAAAAGACAAACAAGCCCATGGGCTAAAGATAGCCACGATATTTTATTATAGTAGTACAGAAGAAGAAGATGGCACTTATCTATAGATTTGAAGAGATGTAGGGATACAAATTGTTAAATCATTCTATTTAATCGTAATACTTTTCTCAATGGAAACTATTGATTGTTCATTTTTTTCATCAATGAGTAAGACTTTTAGAGTGTAATGTCCTTTTGATAATTTATCTTTTTTTATAGATACACTAAATCCAGAGTTATCTAAATCTTTAGCATTAAAATACTTAGTCACATCTTTTCTAAGTATTGGATGAACATTATATACATAGGTATGAGAGTTACTTTCTAAAATAAAATACTTTTTACTTTTATCAACTTTTTTATTTTCAAAAAAAGCCCATCCACTAACTTCTAACACTTTTTTACTATCAAAGAAAGTATTCAAAAAATAATGTATAGGTTTATTATCTTGTATAGTAATCTTTATATCACTTATGGTTGATTGAGGTGATTGTTCTAATGTCAAAAATGAGGTATCTACTTTTATTTCCTCCCAGATTACTTTAATTTCTTCTTCAAAATAATCATATTTATTATGTACAAAACGAATAGATTCTACCTTTTCACCTTCATGATACTTAAATAATTTACGAATATATGGATTGACCCATAATCCATTTTTGGCATTATCTATCGCTATTCTATGTCGTTGAATTGAATTATTATATAATTTATATTCTATATAAACTTCAAACTCTTTATAAATTAGTTTTTTTAACTTTTGCACTAAAGGGCGTGTAATTACTGTTTTTGCACGAAAGATTGAAGAGATATATCCTCTTTCTTCAATAAAAGGTACAGGAATCCATTCATCCCATGTATACGTATGTGGTTTAGATATTTTTTTCGTCAAATTATTATTCTTGTGTTTCTTAAAAAGTGAATACTTTGAAGTTTGTTGCTCAATACTATAATGATTGAAGATTTCATATATGGTTAAAGGAGATGAATTTAATAAATATCTTTGGTCTATTTCATTGAGTCCTGTATCTAATACCCAAAGAATAAACTGAGGTGCTTTCTCTGACTTAAAAAAATCTGCATTCTTTTTATCTAAATAAGGCGTATAGGTAATATAGGATTGAAAAATGGGACGAGGCGTCCAATTAAGGGTATTTGCATATACATAACTCACATCCATAGGATAAAAATCAATACTCGAATGAGCAATTTTTTTAAGTGTATCTGTTTCTAGCACTTTATGTTTTACATTATTTTTAGATATTTTTGTTAGAGTAGTATTTAGTTTAGATATATTTAATGCATCAATATCTTTGAATGGTTTTTTAGGTATATGTGTACGCTCTAATCGAGGCTTGATTCCACGTTGCCATGGGGTATAATAAATAAAAAGTAAAAAACTCATATAACTTAAAAAGATATGTAATAAAGCTTTAAAATTAAAATTCTTACTTGCCAAGAAGATAATAAAAAAGAAATCAAAGAGATAATTTTCAAATTCAAAAATATGGTCTTCACGACTCATAGAAAATTTAAAAATAGCCGCTGTAGTGAGCAGGGTAATAAAATAGACTAAATAGATTAATTTGTCTTTTTGTAAAAAAGGATAACTCAAAAAAAGTACTAAAAATCCTAAAAATACTATCCAATTATTGGTAGGATTGATAGTCATAATACTAGAATTTCCTTTACTAAATTCTAAAGTAGCATAAAAATATTCATATATACCATCTATATTATGATAAAGAAGATACCATGAAAAGATAAAGACTATTATTGTTCCTAAAAGAAGAATAAGAGGTACTTTATACTCTTTTTTCCATAATGAGTAGAGAGAAAATGAGATAAAAATAAGTAAAATTGTAATCCCTGTAGAAGACTTTATTAAAAGCCCCAAAACACCTACAAGTACTGCTAAATATAGAAGTTTCATATTTTGAGTTATTGTATAGAGTAAAATAAGTATCAAAGGTATTAATAAAATGACATGATGAATGCCTATCCCCGAGGAGATAAGATACGTGATAGGAATAAGTATCAACCAATTATAGATACTAAGTTTTTCTCGTACATGCATATATAAATAGAGTGAAGAAGAAATAAAAATAAATTTTAAAAGCAACACGGTAATCGTACTAATTAATATATTATTACCTAAAGGCATAGGTGCATAAATAAAGCCTAATGGCCCTAATGTGAAAAGCACATCTGTACCTATCTGAATATTATGTTCAAAAAAGTAATTGAATGCCAATTTATAAGAAGGGTCTAGACCTGAGCGAACAACTGAACCAACATGATTAATCGTTGCAAAAGTTAATACTATAGATAATGTCCATACATTAAAAAAATATGCTTTTATAAAAATAAACGTATTTTTCATGATTTTCCTTTAATATAAAAGCTGTGAAAGAATGATAACCATATATTGCTTATATGGAAGTGTTTCTAAAAAGTGAATATTTTTTATATAGGTTTTTTATAAATAAGATAATATCTATAGATTTACTTTACTTTAAGTTTTTGTATGATAATATCCGATTATATAAAATATATAGGAAATATCTTGACATTTAAAAAACAAAAAACATTGATACTTACATTGGCGCTTGCATCTCTTTTTTCTACGACGGTATACGCTTCGGATACACAGGTAAAAAGTGACTGTATGCATGAGAAAAAATCTTACAAAGATATGAGTACATCAGCATTACAAAAAGAAGTCGAAAGATTGACACTTAAAGGGGATGTACCTTTTGAGATGGGGTTAGAATTGATGAGCAGATGGACAAATGGTGCAATAAAGTGTTGTTAGTAAAGAGCAAAATCACTTCTCATAGAGGTGATTTTTAAGCTCATCCTCCGACACATTAACGCTATTTCGCTATAATCAATAAAAAAGAATATATTTATGAAAATCTTATTATTATTAGCCCCTCTTTTTGTGTCTGTGTCTGTGTCTGTGTTTGCTAAAGTGCATTATGCAAAGGTAGAACCGTATGAATCTATCATTTTGAAGTCCTCTGTGAGTGCGTTGGTGTTGGATGTTGACCTTGATGCTGAGGGGGAGATGCTCGATGATAAACAGATTATCACCTTGGATGCTGGTTTAGATACGCTCAATGTAAAGTCTTCTCATCAAAGTATCCTCCTCTTAGAAAAAATGCTTTCTATCAACACTGAAATCGCTACGAGTTTGAATGATACGGTGAAGAGGCAAGAGGGCTACTACCATCGTATCAATAAACTTTCTACAGCTTCTAAAACACAAAAAGACAATGCCTATAGCTCTTTTACTTCGGCAAAAACACAGTACCTAAGTACCCGTGAAAAGATTATTTCTTTGGAAAATCAGATACTTGACTTGAAGTACAAAGTGGTACAGCTTGAAGACAGTATCGCTAAAAAGAGTATCATTCTTAAAGACAAATATCTCTATAAGTTGATGGTACGCAAAGGGGATTTTGTCAATCCTGGTACAGCCTTAGCCGAGGTCAAAGATGCAAGTCGGGCTAAATTGGTGCTTTTTTTGGATGCCCAAGAGTTAGAAGATGTTAAAGAAAAGATAGTCTATCTCGATGGCAATAAAACAGACTATAAAATCTATAAAGTGTGGAAAGTAGCAGATGAGAAGTTTATCTCATCGTATCGTACAGAGATAGTCATACCTGCACCTAAAGATATGTTTTCCAAACTCGTAAAGGTGGAGATAAAATGATAGAAACAGCGTGTGGATTAGACTGTTATGATGCGTGTAAAATTATCGTAGAAGAGGAAGCCTTCCCCAAAATATCAGGAGACAAAACAGACCCTGTAGGCAATGGTGCGTTGTGTAGCCTACTTCATAAAAGCATACACGACACAGAGCGTATCGAAAAAGCACGAGTAGACGGCAAAGAAGTGAGCCTTGATGAGGCGATGTCTGCTGTGGTCACTGCCTTTAAAGAAACCTCTTCACTGTTATGGCGTGGTTCTGGCAATATGGGTGTGATGCAAGAGGTAAGCAATCTTTTTATGCAAAAGATTGATGGTACGTTGACGCATGGAAGTCTCTGCGATGGTGCAGGAAATACAGGTATCCTTGAGGGTAGGGGTGTCAATAAGGTCTTGCCTTTAGAACAGATAGCCAAGGCAGAAACGGTGGTAGTATGGGGGCGTAATGTCACCGTGACCAATGCCCATATCTTGCCTTTTTTAGAAGGCAAAGATATTGTCGTGATAGACCCCGTTAAGACAGCGATGGCTAAAAAGGCAAATATTCATTTGCAGATACAACCACGAACAGACTATTATCTAGCGATTATGCTTTCACGATTTATCTATATGGAAGATACGCAAGATACCGATTGGTTAGAAGAGTTTGCTTCTGAGTATGAAGATTATTATGACTTTACGCAAGAGCATCGTATCAAACCTATCTTAGAGTATATCGGTACAGACTTGGGTCAATTGGGGCATGTACTCAACTATATTCGTAAAAAAAAGGTCGTTTTTTTGGTAGGTGCTGGGGTACAAAAATACTCTACAGGTGCATCAACACTTCATGCTATTGATTCTTTGGCATCGGTGCTTGGGTTGTTTGGCAAAGAGGGGTGTGGAGTACACTATCTAAGCGATTCTAAACTAGGATTTGACAATCCTTTTGATGTGTCATGTAAAAGTGTCTCTAAAGTATTGACTCCCTTTGATGAGTTTGATACGGTATTGGTTCAAGGGGGTAACCCTGCGTCTTCGATGCCTGATAGTAATCGTGTCTGTGCTTCTTTGGAAAAGGTCAAAAATCTTATCTATTTTGGTCTGTACGAAAATGAGACTTCAAAAAGAGCAAAGATAGTCATCCCTGCCAAAAACTTCTTTGAAAAACAAGATATACGTTTGAGCTTTGGGCATCAGTATATACACAAGATGAACAAAGTGATAGATGCAAAGAGTGGTATAAGTGAGTATGACTTTACCCAAAGACTCTTTGTTGCTTTTGGGTTTGATGGATTACAGAGTGAAGAGGCATATATTACTTCTTGGTTGGCACAGTGTCAAGAGGTAGATGGGGTCTATCTCTCTCCTGCGTATGAGGCAGTACCTTATAGCGATGGCTTTGGCAAAGAGGGGGGTGATGAGTTTGAATTTATAGAAGACTATGACGATGATTTTATCAATACCAAACGATTTAATAAAGTACGTACTTCTAAGAAAAATCAAATCATAGATGAAAGGTTTCATTTACTAACACCTAAATCAAGCAAAGGACTCAATACACAGTTTAAACAAGACAATAAAGTACATATCCATCCCGATTTAGGATATACACAGGGTAAGATACTGCGTCTTAGCTCAGAGTATGGTCAAGTAGAGCTTGAGATTGTATTTGATGACGCTTTAGCCAAAAACTGTCTCTTAGTCCATGCTTCTACCGTAGGTCTTAATGCTTTGACCCCTTCTATCGTGAGCATAGAGGGAGAAAATGCTTGTTTTCAAGAAGTCAAAGTAGAGATAGAAAGCCTAGCATAACGCCATGAATATTATCTATATACAGAAGTATTCTCTTCTCATTATCGCACTGTTTTTGCTAGGGGGATGTTCTCCTCGTTATGACTACACTATCCATAAACCAAAAGTAAAATATGCAAAACCCAGTCAATATGCACTACAAAGTATGCTTCAAGAGAGCCAAGGTAAACCCTATGTATGGGCAGAAGAAGGCCCACGTTCTTTTGACTGTTCTGGCTTGACTTACTATAGCTATGCGAGTATGAATTTATGGCTACCACGTAGAGCCATAGAACAGTCAAGAGTAGGGCAAACCGTCTCTATATCAGCACTCCAATATGGAGATTTAATCTTCTTTGATACCTCTGGTAAAGGGCGTGTCAATCATGTAGGTATCTATATAGGCAATGGCTTTTTCCGACATGCAAGTAGTCGCAAAGCGAAGGTAATGACCTCTACCATACGAAAAGGGTTTTATAGACATCGCATCGTAGTATGTAAACGTGTCATCCCTCAAAAACATAAAGTAATCAAATCCAAAAGTTGGGTGGATTTTTTTTAAAGATATATTTAAATTATGATATACTATTTACTCGTTGGTATAATAAATAAAAAGGAAGAAACATGACTTTTTTAGATGTAAAAACAGATTATGCTTTTAAAAAGGTATTTGGAAGTGAAAAGAGTAAAGAAATACTCATGAGCTTTTTAAATGCGATTATAGATTTTAAAAACAATCAAGATATTAAAGACTTGACGATATTAGACCCTTATAATATTCCCATACTTAAAGGCATGAAAGATACTTTTGTAGATGTGAAAGTCCAATTAGAAGACGATAGCCAAGTGATTATAGAGATGCAAGTGCTAAATCATGATGGATTTGAAAAACGTATACTCTATAATACAGCCAAAAACTATTCACAACAACTCAAAAAAGGTGAAAACTATCATCTTCTTAATCCCGTTATAGCCCTTACAATTGTTAATTTTGAAATGTTTGAATTTGAGAAATATAAATCAAATTTCAAACTTTTAGAAAAGGAGAATTTTACAAGCTACAAAGATGATATTGAACTTATCTTTATAGAATTGCCTAAATTTACAAAATCTTTAGAAGAATGTAAAGATATCGAAGACAAATGGCTTTATTTTATCAAGCATAGCGAAGATCTAACGGTGATTCCCAAAGAAAGCAATGCAGTCATCAAAAATGCCTATGATATAGCCAATACAGCCAACTACACAATAGATGAACTAGAACTACAGAGAAAGAGAAAAGAGTTTATTTATATCCAAAGAAAATCTATTGAAAAAGCTAAACGAGAGGGGCGTGAAGAAGGTAGACAAGAAGGTAGAGAAGAGGGTAGAGAAGAAGGGCGTGAAGAAGGTAGAGAAGAGGGAGAAAAAATCAAAGCTTTAGAGATAGCCAAAAAATTATTGACTGCAAATGTAGATGTAGAAACCATCAAACTTTCTACAGGATTGACTATAGAAGAGATAGAAAAATCTAGGTTATAAAGAAGGTCATGAAGTAGTCAAATCCAAAAATTGGGTGGATTTCTTTTAAAGATATATTTAAATTATGTTATAATATTTGAAATATATATATACTAAAAAAGGTAAAAAATGAAAGAACAAACATTAGCAGTACACGCAGGATATGGCAAAGGGGATAAAGACTCACAAGGGACGATGGCAGTGCCTCTTTATATGTCTACAGCGTATCAATTTAGAGATACCAAACACGCAGGAGACCTCTTTGCTCTCAAAGAACTAGGCAATATTTATACACGTTTGATGAATCCTACTACAGATATTTTTGAAAAACGTTTTGCTTCTTTAGAGGGTGGTGTGGCTTCTATTGGGACGGCTTCGGGTATGGCGGCTATCTTTTATGCTATTGCCAATGTGGCAGAAGCTGGAGACAATATCATCGTAGCAAAACAAGTGTATGGGGGAACTACAACACTCACAGGGCATACGATTAAGCGTTTTGGGATTGAGACACGTTATTTTGATGTCAATAATCCTAGTGAGATAGAGGCGTTGATAGATGAAAATACTAAGATTATCCTCTTTGAAAGTATTACCAATCCTAGTATTGATGTGGCTGATTTTGATGCGATTGTGGCTATTGCAAATCGCTATGATATTTTGACGTGTGTAGACAATACCGTAGCCACGCCTATCTTGTGTAAGCCTTTTGAATATGGTGTAGACTTAACAGTGCATTCGGCGAGTAAATATACGACAGGGCAAGGTTTAGCCATTGGTGGAGTGATTGTAGAGCGTCATAACCTAGTAGAAAAAATCAAAGATAATCCTCGTTATGCACATTTTAATGAGCCTGATGAGAGTTATCATGGGCTAGTGTATTCGGATTTACCTTTGCCGTTATTTTGTCTTAGGGTACGTTTGGCTCTTTTACGTGATTTGGGTGCGAGTCCGAGTCCTTTTAATTCATGGCTTTATATTCAAGGGCTTGAAACATTGCCTTTACGTATGAGACAACACTCCTCTTCTGCTTTGGCGATTGCTGAATTTTTAGAAGCCCATCCTAAGGTTTCTAAAGTCAATTACCCAGGATTAAAATCAGACAAAAATTATGATTTAGGTCAAAAATACTTTAGCAAAGGGCATTCGGGGTTACTCTCTTTTGAAGTAGCAGACAAAGAAATAGCCCAAAAGATAGCTGATAGTACAGAGATATTTTCATTGGTAGTAAATATTGGAGATTCTAAATCTATCATCACACACCCAGCCTCTACCACACACCAACAGCTCAACACCCAAGAACTCCTAGAAGCAGGAGTCACCGAAGGGCTTGTGCGACTAAGTGTAGGGATAGAAGATACCGAAGATTTGATAGCAGATTTACGCAAAGCTTTAGGATAAACACCCTCCAAAGTTTAAATATGATAAAATGGTACAATTAAATTTAAATCTAAAAGTAGTCTATGAAAATTGAAACTAAAACCGTACAATTTACTGCACCTCTTTATCTTGAAAGTGGGCGTATTTTAGAGCCGTATAGCATTTGCTATGAGACTTATGGCGTATTGAATGCCGATAAATCCAACGTTATCTTAATTTGTCATGCTCTTTCTGGGTCGCATCATGCAGCAGGGGTGTATGAGGGTGAACGTAAAGCTGGTTGGTGGGATGGACTGATTGGAGAGGGCAAGGCTATAGATACGCAAAAGTATTTTGTCATCTCTACCAATGTGATAGGCTCTTGTTTTGGGAGTACTTCTCCTATGAGTCCCAATTATCCTAGTCAAGAGCCGTATCGGCTCAAATTTCCTGTGATTACTATCAAAGATATGGTACATGCTCAAATGCATTTGCTCTCTGAACTTGGTATTTATCATCTTAGGGCTATTGTAGGTGGCTCTATGGGAGGGATGCAAGCCTTACAATTTGGGGTAGATTATCCCAATTTGGCTGATGATATTATCTCTTTGGCATCGACATACGCCACACGTCCATGGACGATAGCATTCAACAAAGTAGCCGTAGAAGCCATACGAAGAGACCCACGCTTTTGTCATGGGAACTATGAAGTAGGGGCGTTTGAAGAAGAGGGCTTAGATGGATTGGCTATTGGGCGTATCGCTGGGCATATATCTTATCTCTCTCCTGATTCTATGGATGATAAATTTGGGCGTAATTATGTCAATAATGATGGGCTTTTTGAACTTTTTGGGCGTTATGAAGTAGAGCGATATATGGAGTATAATACCAACAATTTTTCACGTATTTTTGACCCTTTGTCTTACTTATATATAGTCAAAGCAATTAATACCTTTAATCTTAGCCGTGGGTATGACTCTTTGCATGATGCTATTTTGCGTATCAAAGCCAAGGTACATCTTATCTCTTTTTCTTCTGATTATCTCTTTTTTCCTTCGGAGATGGATCATATCGCTAATATGATGGAGCGTAATGGGCAAGAATATAGTTATTTGCCAGTAGAGAGTGACTATGGGCATGATGCTTTTTTGGTAGAGTTAGATAAATTTGAATCGCATATTAAGGATGTATTAGAATGAAAAATGAAACATTTGAAGAAAAATTAGAACACTCAAACGCTTTACTTGAAAAGCTTATGAATCCAGAGATGACACTCGAAGCGTCTGTGAAGATTTATGAAGAGGGCTTAACCACTATCAAAGAAGCACAAATTCTCATAGAAGAAGCCAAAACAAAGATTAGTGTCATTGACCAAGCCAATCAAAATGTGAGTGAATAAAATGTCTAAAGAGTTGGTAGTAGGTGCGTTACAATTGCCTACTTTGGGGATGAATGCCACACGCTTGGAGTTTTATCTCAAAAAAGCAGATGAACGTGGTGTGGATGTGATGCTTTTAGGAGAGTATGTTCTCAATCACTTTTTTAAAGAGATTAGGCTTATGGCTCCTAATATGGTCAAATCACAGAGTAAAAAGCATTTGGAATTACTCAAAAGTCTCTCTATAAAGTATGATATTATCTTTATTGCACCCATGATTATCATCAAAAAAAAGAAATATTATAAGACCATCGCAAAAGTAACCCCCAAAGCGATACGCTATTATGAACAGCAGATACTACTTCCCTATCCTCATTGGAATGAAAAAAAGTTTTTCTCCAACACCATAGCCCCTCTTAAAGATGCGATGACGTTTAGTATCAAAGGTTTTAAAATAATGGTATTTGCAGGGTTTGAATTGCATTTTGACCCTTTTTGGATACAAGTGACAGCAAAGAAAATAGATTTGGTACTGCTTCCTACGGCTTCTACCTTTGGCTCACACAATCGATGGCGTGAGATTATCAAAAGCAAAGCTTTTTTGCATGGATGCTATATTTTAAGAGCCAACCGTTTGGGTGAGTACAGTGATGAGAATGTGCAATGGAAATTTTATGGTGATACGATGTTGGTTGCTCCCTCAGGCGAAGTAGAAATGATGCTGGAAGACAAAGAATCGATGCTCATAGAAACCATAGAAAAAGATGAAATACTCGCACACCGTAAGGATTGGGGTTTTGAGAAAGAGTTAAAAGAGAGGGAAAATTTAATATGACACAAAGTGAATACTTTAATAGACAGATACAACTTTGGGGGCAAGAAGTCCAAGAATCCTTACAAACCAAGAAGATAGCCATTATCGGCTCTGGTGGTTTGGGATGTACGTTGGCTATGGCTTTAGGTACTTCTGGGATAGGAGAGATAGCCATGGTAGACTTTGATACCGTCTCTACACACAATATACACAGACAAATCGCTTTTACCTTAGAAGACGAAGGACAAAATAAAGCCAAAGCTGTCTGTAAGCTAATCGAGTCTAAAAATCCTTTTGTTAAAGTAACAGCCTTTGATATGACATTTGAGCATTTTGTAGATAGACTCAAAAAAGAAGAGGGTCATGGGTATGATTTGATACTCGATGCCACTGATAATCTACCTGTAAGAGCAGAGATAGATGCCTATGCAAAAGCATCACATACCCCATGGATATATGCTTCTGTAGAAGAGTTCAATGGACAAGTTTGTTTTTTTGATAAATCTAATTTTGAGATTTTTAATATCTCTAATCATACACCAGGGGGGATTACAGCACCTATTGTGATGCATATTGGCTCACTTCAAGCAAATTTGGCACTGCGTTATTTAGCAGGACTCTCTGTGAAGAAAGATACATTGTATTACCTTTACTTCAATGATGAGGGAGAATTACTCACGCAAAAGTTTGGTATGCCTAAAGCTTAAAGCAATAGTGATAAAATATAATAAAAATAAGGAGAAACAAGATGAAATTTAAAATATTAGTATTCTTTGGAATGATGCTGTTTTTTGTAGGATGTACACAAGAGACACAAAATAGTATTAGCCGTTCATTTCAAAATTGGACAGGTACAGATGGCGTGTTAGATATTTACGCAGGAGAAAAACTCGTACATAGATTTATCAAAATTGATAAACTCTCTACAGCCAAAGGTACAAGCGATGGTAAATCAAGACCTTATCGTTATGGATATGGTATTGATGACTTAAATCTTAATGGTATAAAAGATAAGGGTGAAAAGAAGGTTTATTTTGAGTTTTCTGATTATTCTACATCTTATATCTTTTATGAACAAACAAGAGGAAAATAGACGATGAAATTTATAGCAACCAAAGAAGCACCCCAAGCAATAGGCCCTTATTCACAAGCAGTTGAGGTCAATGGATTTATCTATACTTCAGGGCAGATAGCATTAAGTCCTGAGGGCATTATGTCCACAGAAGATGTAGAGCATCAGACACATCAAGTGATGAAAAACCTTTTTTATGTACTTGAAGCAGGTGGTGCGCACTTTAATGATGTGATTAAAACAACGATATTTTTAGCAGATATGGATGATTTTGAAAAAGTCAATAAAATTTATGCACACTATTTTGGTGACCATAAACCAGTAAGAAGCACTGTAGCCGTCAAAACATTGCCTAAAAATGCCTTAGTAGAGATAGATTGTATAGCATTAGCAGGAACAGATTATCATTATTAGGGATGTTAAATAGTTTTTTACATTAGTTTGGGTATAATTGCGAACTTTTTAAAAATATAGATTTAGTAAAGGATTTGCAATGTACGCAATCATTAAAGCAAGTGGTCAACAATTTAAAGTTCAAGAGGGTGATATCATCTGTTTTGATAACATGGGTCTTGAGCCAAAAGCAGCAGTAGAATTTAAAGAAGTTCTAGCGTTGGATAAGGGTGAATTAACTGTAGGAGCTCCTTTTGTAGAAGGTGCTGTAGTCTCTGGTGAAGTTATCAATGAAGGTAGAGATAAAAAAGTTATCATCTACAAAAAAAGAAGAAGAAAAGATTCAAAACTCAAACGTGGTTTCAGAAGAAGCTTTACAAGAGTAAGAATTACTAAAATAGCGTAAGCTTAAAATATTTAATACTATAGGAGCATATAATGGCACATAAGAAGGGACAAGGGTCCACTCAAAATAATCGTGATTCAGCTGGTCGTCGTTTAGGCGTTAAGAAATTTGGTGGAGAATCAGTTATCGCTGGTAATATCATCATCAGACAAAGAGGTACTAAAGTACATCCAGGTACTGGTGTAGGCATGGGTAAAGACCATACATTATTTGCACTTGTTAAAGGTGTTGTAAAGTTTGGAAACAGAACAAGCAAACAAAAGAATGTTTCTGTAGTTCCTGCATAAGTTCATAAAGGCATTTAACACTGATATATTTCAGAGTTAAATGCTAGACTCTCTTCTCTATTTTACCCTTTACCTCTTTTTACCCTTTTAATTCTCTTTACTTTTTTACAACCAATAACTTAATACATCTATTACGACCTAAAAACCAACCATCTTCATACTCTTTACTTGTTTTAAACAAATGATGTGATTTTTGATATTTTCCTTTGGATGTTTCACAGCCATCGACAATACCTTTTTTATAATTGGGAGGAAAGTATTGACCAAAATAGATACCACTATAATAATAATGCTTGGATATCACAGGTGTTCTTTTGCTAGAGGTATTTGTACATGCTTGAAAAGAAAGCATGGAAAGACCAAAAATGAAGAGAGAGATTTTTTTTATATGCGTCATGAAAGCCCTTTTATATTTATAAAGAAAAGTATAGCGATACTTTTCTCCAATTTAGGTATAATCACAAAATAAATAGTATTTTTTATTTTAAAGATACTGACAAAGGTAAGTAAATGTTTGTAGATAGTGTAGAATTGATGATTTCTTCGGGTAAGGGTGGTCCTGGTTCCATTTCATTTTGGACAGAAAAGTTTGTGGCAAATGGTGGTCCTGATGGTGGAGATGGTGGTCGTGGTGGTGCAGTCTCTTTTAAAGTAGATAATAATACCGATACACTTTCAGGACTCAGAGGTCGTGTACATATCAAAGCTGAAAGTGGTCGTCCAGGTGAGGGACGTAAGTGTTATGGACGCAAGGGTGAAGATATGTTTATCACCGTACCTCCAGGGACTACTGTGGTGGATATGGAAACAGGCGAAGAGCTTATGGACTTAGTGAACAATGGTGATATTATATTGTTTTTAGAAGGAGGCAAGGGGGGCTTAGGCAATATGCACTTCAAAAGCTCTAGTAACCAAAGACCTACCTATGCCCAACCAGGGCTTCCTGGGATTACAAAACAAGTAAGACTAGAGATGAAACTCATCGCAGATGTAGGACTCGTAGGTTATCCAAATGTAGGTAAATCAACACTGATTGCCACACTTTCTAATGCAAGACCACAAGTAGCAAATTATGAATTTACAACCTTAACCCCAAAGCTAGGGGTGGTACACATGGGAGACTATGAGTCTTATATGATGGCAGATATACCAGGTATCATCGAAGGTGCTAGTGACGGTAGAGGATTAGGACATGAATTTTTAAAACATATAGAACGTACCAAAACGTTATTGCTCATGATAGATGCAGCCAATTATAGAGAGATGAAGTACCAATATGAGACGTTACTTGTAGAGCTACAGCGTTATTCTACTACCTTAGCCACACGTAAACATGCCATTGCTATTACCAAGATAGATTCACTCTCTATCGAAGAAGTGAATGCACTGACCGAGACATTTTTAGAGGATATTGGACTCACAGCCAATAGTGTATTGGGACAATATAAAGCCAAAGAAGCATATCTTTCTTATGGATTTGAAAAAGACTTTGGGGTGGCTCTTCCAAAAGAAAAACCTCTTTTTGTATTGCCTATTTCATCTGTAGCACATATCAATACAGAGCCATTGCGTTATGCTCTAGGTGATTTTATCAAAAGTGTCAAAGAAGAAGATGAGGCTTAATAGATGCCATTAAAACGTATCGTTATCAAAGTAGGCTCTCATGTCTTGACCCAAGAAGGTAGCATCGCCAAAAAGAGGATGTTAGCACTTGTAGCACTGATCGCCAAACTCAAAGAAGATAATGCGTATGAAGTGATACTTGTAAGTTCAGGTGCTGTTGCAGCAGGATATACACAGCTTCGCCTAGACCGAAAGAGCTTAGGCAATAGACAAGCATTAGCAGCCATAGGACAACCCTTTTTACTCAAAATGTATCAAGAGAAGTTTGCTACATTTGATATACTATGCTCACAAGTGCTTTTTAGTGCCGATGTTTTTGAGTCTGAGTTACACGTAGCCCATGCCAAAAGAGCCATAGACACACTCTTAGCCAATAAAGTTGTGCCTATCATTAACGAAAATGATACAGTAAGCATAGAAGAGTTGGTTTTTGGAGACAATGACAGACTCTCAGCCCATGTAGCCCATCATTTTGATGCATCACTGTTAGTCATACTCTCAGATATAGATGCGTTTTATGACAAAGACCCCAACCAATACAAAGATGCCACACGCCGTGCTATAGTCACGCATCTAAGCCAAGAAGAACTAGAAGCAGACCCTAGCCCAAACAACACTTTTGCCACAGGTGGTATCGTCACCAAACTACAATCAGCAGATTTTATGATGCGACACAATAGAAAAATGTTTTTAGCTTCTGGCTTTGACTTAAAAGATGTCTATGCGTATCTTATCGATGGCAGACACCAAGGTGGGACTTTTTTTGGAACATGAGTGTCAAATGTCTCTCTTTTAAATCGCATCAATTCATATCAATAAAATAGGAAAGTAATATGTATAAAATCATTTATATGGGTACGCCCCATTATGCCAAAGAGATACTAGAGACATTGATAGACGCTGAGGATATGGAAGTCTCTTTAGTCTTTACACAGCCTGACCGTCCTGTAGGACGTAAGAGGGTTTTGACACCTCCTTTGGTCAAGGTAGTGGCAGAGGCTCATGGGATTGAAGTGTTACAGCCTACACGTTTGCGTGAAGAGGGGATGAAAGAGGCTATTATGTCGGCAAATCCTGATTTTATTATCGTGGCCGCCTTTGGGCAAATTTTGCCTAAAGAGATTTTGGATATTGCACCATGTATCAATCTTCATGCGTCTTTGCTTCCTCAATATAGAGGGGCTTCTCCTGTGCAACAATCACTTTTAAATGGTGATGCTACGTCTGGTGTGACTTCTATGCTGATGGAAGAGGGGCTTGATACGGGAGATATATTGGACGAAATAGAATTTGTTATCCCTAAGGATATGAGACTTCATGCTTTGATGCAACAGCTTACGGAGGATGCTTGTGTGTTGACGCTCAATACGATTCGTAACTTTGAGACTATGGTAGCCCAAAAACAAAATGAGAATCAAGCCACACTGTGTAAAAAGATTAAAAAATCTGATGGAGAGATAGATTTTGAAGAGGCTAGGTATATTTATAATAAGTATAGAGCCTTTGAAGGTTGGCCAGGGATTTTTGTCTCTAATGGTACCAAATGTGATGGGATGATACTCAAAGAAACACAAAGTCAAAATAAGGCTATGGAGATACTCTCTTTTGAAGGCGAAAGTATCGTAGTCGGGTGTACAAAGGGAGCTTTGTCTATCGCTTCATTACAACCAGCATCCAAAAAACCAATGTCTGCAAAAGCATATTGTATAGGTAGGGGGTTAAAAGTTGGAGATTCTCTCTTTTAGCCATCTTTCTTCGACACAGCTTTACTTGATAGAGAAGATAAAAGACGGTTCATTAAAATCCCCTATTGCTGTCATCTGTCAAACCCAAAGTGCAGGGGTAGGTTCACGTGATAATCTATGGATAGGAGAAGAGGGTAATTTCTTTGCTTCGATTACTTTGGATGTGAGTGCTTTACCCAATGATTTACCTTTGGAGTCAGCTTCTATTTATTTCTCCTATATCATGAAAGAGATTTTACTTCAATATGATAATGATATATGGTTAAAATGGCCAAATGACTTTTACAAAAATGATAATAAAGTAGGGGGAACTATCACAAAAAAAATAAATGATGTATTAGTTTGTGGGATTGGAATTAATCTTAATCCCTCTAAAAAGTCTTTTACTCACGTACAGAGCGATATTTCACCCCAAATATTGCTTGAAAAGTATCTTGTAGCACTTGAAAAGTTTCCAAAATGGAAGCATATTTTTAGTGATTTTGAGGTAGACTTCGAGTTAAGTAAAAAGTTTTCAGTTCATATAGAAAACAATAGAATGAGTCTTGCCCAAGCACAATTATGTGAGGATGGCTCATTACAACTAGCAGGGAAAAAGGTGTATAGTCTAAGATGAGTGAGATAATCAGCATAGCCAACCAAAAAGGTGGCGTAGGAAAAACAACAACAGCCGTAAATCTAGCAGCATCTTTGGCTGAAAGAGGATTAAAAGTACTTCTTTTAGATATCGACCCACAGTCTAATGCTTCAACAAGTTTAGGCTTTACTAGAGGGGATTATGAGTTTAATATCTATCATGTATTGATAGGATCGAAAAAACTCTCAGAGATAATCCTTACAACAGAAATCAAAAATCTAAAACTTGCACCTTCAAATATCGGTTTGGTAGGGATAGAAAAAGAATTTTATAACCCAAATAAAAAAAATAGAGAAATGGTATTAAAAGAGAAACTCAAAGAAATTTCTCATAAATTTGATTTTATTATTATAGATTCTCCTCCTGCTTTAGGCCCTATTACTATCAATGCTTTGAGTGCATCGGATTCTGTGATTATCCCTATACAGTGTGAATTTTTTGCTTTAGAAGGATTGGCACAGTTATTAAATACCGTTTCATTACTGAAAAAAACGATTAATCCTAAATTAAAAATAAAAGGGTTTTTACCTACCATGTATTCAGGTCAAAATAATCTTTCTAAACAAGTGTTAGAAGACTTAACCCATCACTTTAAAGACAAGCTCTTTCATCTTAAAAAAGGTCAAAGGTGTATTGTCGTCCCTCGTAATGTGAAGATTGCTGAAAGTCCAAGTTTTGGTAAACCTGTAATATCTTATGCCTCTTCTTCTAAAGGCTCTATGGCATATAGAGACTTAGCTACTGTTATTGCAAGAGGGTAAAAGATGGCTTTAGGTAGAGGGTTAGGAGCAATACTGTCAGAGGTTGAAGAAGCATACGAAAGAGATTTATCAGGCATAGATAGCTTTGAGCTTGAAGCCCAAGGGGTCAGAGTAGAAGAACTAGATGTATTTACTATTACCCCAAATCCTTTTCAGCCACGTAAATATTTTAATAACCAAGCTTTAGAAGAGTTAAGCGAGTCTATCGTTAAGCATGGGTTACTACAACCTATTGTGGTCATTGAAAAAGACAATGGGTATCTCCTTGTAGCAGGAGAACGCCGTCTTCGTGCACATAAATTAGCCAATATTGCTACGATTAAAGCTATTGTTGCTGATGCTGATATTGACGATATTAAACTACGAGAATTGGCACTTTTAGAAAATATACAAAGAGAAAATCTTAATGCGATTGATTTGGCAAATGCCTATGCTGAATTGATAGAAGTACATAATATTACACATGAAGAGTTGGCTAAAATAGTCAATAAAAGTCGTTCTCAAATTACCAATACCATGCGTCTTCTGACCTTGACTCCGTATGTACAAGAAAAAGTAGTATCAGGCAAAGTCACACAAGGACATGCCAAAGTATTGGGTGGACTAGATGAAAAAAAACAAAAAGTACTGATAGATTCTATCATAGGTCAAAAACTTTCTGTACGTGAGACAGAAAGCATTGTCAAAAAGCATAAAATCGACCCCATCAAGCCAATACGTGAAAGCATAGAAGCACCACAAAGTGTGCCTACACCTATAGCATCTTATGCAGAAATATTAGCAAAACTTCTTCCTTTTAATCATAAATTAAAAACTAAAAGTATTGAAATTCATTTTGATAATGAAAAAGAGATTGAAAACTTTATCGCATTCCTCAAAAAACCCTAACATTTAACCAACTTCTCATCTGCTTCATGCTAAAATTGCACGAAATTACATGAGGAGTTTTAATGCTTGACATACATTTACCATTGATGTTGTTCGTTCTTGCGTTGTTTCTACTGCTACTTGTTCTTTTAAATAATATGCTATTTCAGCCATTGGTGAAATTTATGGATGATAGAGATGCCTCTATAGCAAAAGATTTGGAAGCAGCAAAGAGTTTTAGTGGTAACACAGACGAATTAAATGCAAAGGCAGATGAAATTATTAGCAATGCTAAGAATGAAGCTGCATCAATTAGACAGAAAGCAATCGATGATGAAAAAACATTGGCTGCAAGTAAAGTCCAAACCAAACAGAATGAATTGGAAATTGAGTACAATACATTTGTAGAAAAACTTAATGCTGATAAAGAGAATCTCAAAAATTCTCTTCTTTCTCAAATGCCTCTTTTTAAAGAGAGCCTAAAAGCTAAATTTAGCCAATTATAAGAAGGGATAAATATGAAAAAAACAGTACTATTGTCTTTACTTGTATTACCTGCTATTCTTTTAGCTGGTGGTCATGATGGTGAAGTAACACGTTATTTTATGCAAACAGGTAGAGAGAGTGATTTTTTACCTAGAGCTGTAAACTTTATCATCTTTGCTTCATTGCTTTATTATATACTTGCTAATCCTGTTAAAGATTTCTTTAAAGGACGAACAGCAGGTATTGCAAAGCAACTCAATGAGATTGAAGAAAAGCTTCAAGCAGCAAAAGATGAGAAAAAAGATGCACAGACACGTTTGAATACAAGTGAGAAAAAAGCAGAAGAGATTATTGTAGATGCAAAAGCAGAAGCAAAAATTTTGGCTGACAAAATTGTGACAGCAAATCAAAATGAATTACTACTTCTTGAAAAGCAACTTGATGAAAAAATCACTTTAGAAGAAAGAAAATCAGCAAGAGAAGCGATTGATGAAGTATTGAGTGACAATATCACTACAGATGATATTAATCTTGATACAGCTAAAGTAATTGATATACTCTCTAAGAAGGTGGCATAGATGGAAGAGCTAATTGCTAAACGATATGCTAGTGCATTGTCTTCAGTAGCAAAAGATTTACCTGCTATTTTAGAAGTATTGAATGTTGTTTCAGAAGGTACCAATACAGCAGAAGTAAAGTCAGCATTGACATCTCCTATTGTAAGCAATGAGAAAAAAACAGAAATGATTCTTTCTACACTTGGAGACAATGCAGATGCTTCACTTGTTAATTTTATTAAGATTTTGGGTGAAAACAGAAGATTAGATTTAATTCCTGCTATTACAAAAGTGCTTAATTCAGATCAGCAACGTCTATCAAACGAATATGAAGGTGTAGTAAAAAGTGCATCTCCACTCGATGAAAAATCGTTGAATGAGCTTGAAAATACACTTAAAAAATATACAGGTGCTAGTATTAAATTAACACAAGAAAAAACGGACCTTGATGGGTTACGTGTTTCCGTTGATGACTTGGGCATAGAGGTAAACTTCTCTAAACAGAGAGTTAAAGAACAATTAATAGATTTCATTAAGAAATCTTTATAGTTATCTAACAGTAAAGGAGTATCAGTGGCAGTAAAATTGCAAGCAGATGAGATAAGTTCAATCATCAAAGAGAGAATCGAGAACTTTGAGATTGATGTTGACATCAATGAAATAGGAAAAGTAGTAGGTATCGCAGATGGTATTACAACAGTATATGGTCTTAACAATGTTATGGCTGGTGAAGTTGTAGAATTTGACAACGGTGCTAAAGGGTTGGTTCTAAACCTTGAAGAAGCAAACGTAGGTGTTGTTATTCTTGGAACAAGTGCTGGTATTAGAGAAGGTATGAGTGTCAAAAGAGCAGGTGAACTTCTCAAAACTCCAGTGGGCGATGGACTTATGGGTAGAGTAGTAAACTCACTAGGTGAAGCGATTGATGGTAAAGGTGCTATTGAAGTAGCTGAACATAGATTCATCGAAGAAAAAGCTCCTGGGATTATGGCTCGTAAATCAGTACATGAACCACTTCAAACAGGTGTTAAAGCGATTGATGCACTGGTTCCTGTGGGACGTGGGCAAAGAGAGCTTATCATTGGTGATAGACAAACAGGTAAAACAACTTTAGCGATTGATACAATTATCAACCAAAAAGGTCAAGATGTTGTCTGTATTTATGTAGCCATTGGTCAAAAGCAATCAACAGTAGCTTCTACAGTAAAAAAACTAGAAGAGCATGGTGCAATGGATTATACTATCATTGTAACAGCAGGTGCTGCTGAATCTTCAGCGTTACAGTTCCTTGCTCCTTATGCTGGTGTGACTATGGCTGAGTACTTTAGAGACAACGGTCGTCACGCAGTTATCTTTTATGATGACCTTTCTAAACATGCCGTTGCATACAGAGAAATGTCATTGATTCTTCGTCGTCCTCCAGGTCGTGAAGCATATCCAGGAGATGTATTTTACCTACACTCAAGACTTCTTGAACGTGCTGCAAAGCTTTCTGATGCATTGGGTGCTGGGTCTATTACAGCTTTCCCAATCATTGAAACACAAGCAGGAGATGTGGCAGCGTATATTCCTACAAATGTTATCTCTATTACAGATGGTCAAATCTTCTTAGAGACTGATTTATTTAACTCAGGAATTAGACCAGCAATTAACGTAGGACTTTCAGTTTCTCGTGTTGGTGGGGCTGCTCAAATTAAAGCAACAAAACAAGTATCTGGTACACTTAGACTTGACTTGGCTTCATTTAGAGAGCTTCAAGCATTTGCACAATTTGCATCTGACCTTGATGAGTACACTAGAGGTCAATTAGAGCGTGGACAAAGAATGGTAGAAGTACTTAAACAAGGGCCTTATGCTCCTGTGGCTATCGAAAAACAAGTTGTTATTATTTTTGCTGGTGCAAAAGGACTTCTTGATGATATTCCTGTAACTGCTGTCACTAAATTTGAAGCTGAGCTTATGCCATTTATGGAAGCTAAATTTATGAATATTCTTGATACTATCAGAAATGAGAAAAAAATCTCTGATGATACAGATGCAGAATTAAGAAAAGCTATCGAAGATTTCAAAGCTTCATTTGCAGCGTAAGAAAGGCTTATCATGGCTAATTTAAAAGAGATAAAGCGTAAAATAGGTTCTGTTAAGAATACACAGAAGACTACTAACGCTATGAAGCTTGTCTCTTCTGCTAAATTAAAAAGAACAGAAGAACTTGCTAAACGTTCAAGAGTCTATGCTGCAAAATTGACGGAGCTAATAGAAGAAATAGCTCAAAAAATGAAACAGTCAAATGCTGATGGTATCGATAATATTTACTTTAAGGATATTGAAAATCCTCAAAAAGTAGATATTATTTTTATTACAGCAGATAAAGGTCTTTGTGGAGGATTTAATTCACAAACGCTTAAAAGAACAAATCAGTTAATCGCAGAATACAAAGAAAAAGGTGTAAAAGTACGCCTTAGAGCAGTAGGAAGAAAAGGTATTGATTTCTTTAAATTCAATGGTATTGAATTAAATAATGAAATTATCGGTCTTTCTGCTTCTCCTGACTTTAAGAAAGCTTCGGAGTTTATCTCTGAAGTGGCAGCATCTTATGTCAATGGCGATACAGATAAGATTATCTTGGTACATAATGGTTATGTAAATATGATTACCCAAGAGATTCGAGAAGACCAGCTTTTACCAGTGGATACATCAAAGTTGAAACTTGACCATCAATCTACTTCAGAACTTGAAGTAGAACCAGATGATGATGACACACTTTTAGATGCATTGGTGAAGCGTTATATTGAGTATACAATGTATTACTCTTTAATTGATTCACTAGCAGCTGAACATTCTGCACGTATGCAAGCAATGGACGCGGCAACTAACAATGCAAAAGACATGGTCAAAGAGTTACAGGTTAAATATAACAAAGCAAGACAAGAATCGATTACTACTGAACTCATCGAGATTATCAGTGGTATGGAATCAATGAAATAAGAAGGAGCAAATAATATGACAGGTAAAATAGTACAAGTCTTAGGTCCCGTAATTGACGTGGATTTTACAGACTACTTACCAGAAATCAATGAAGCATTGGAGACAATTTATTCATTTGATGGTAAAGAACACAAATTGGTTTTAGAAGTAGCAGCACAACTCGGTGATAACCGTGTAAGAACTATTGCTATGGATATGAGTGAAGGTCTAGTACGTGGTCAAGAAGTGAAAGCTACAGGTGATTCTATTCAAGTACCTGTAGGTGAAGCAGTGCTTGGACGTATCTTCAATGTTATCGGTGAAGCGATTGATGAAGCTGGTGAAGTAGATGCAAAACAATACTGGTCAATTCACAGAGACCCACCACCATTTGAAGAGCAAAGTACAAAAACAGAAGTATTTGAGACAGGTATCAAAGTAGTTGACCTTCTTGCTCCTTATAACAAAGGTGGTAAAGTTGGACTATTTGGTGGTGCTGGTGTTGGTAAGACCGTTATTATTATGGAACTTATTAACAACGTTGCTCTCAAACATTCAGGTTATTCTGTATTTGCAGGTGTTGGTGAAAGAACACGTGAAGGAAATGACCTTTACTATGAAATGAAAGAATCAAACGTACTGGACAAAGTTGCACTGTGCTACGGTCAAATGTCTGAGCCTCCAGGAGCAAGAAACCGTATTGCTTTGACTGGTCTTACTATGGCTGAGTACTTTAGAGATGAGATGGGTCTTGATGTATTGATGTTTATCGATAATATCTTTAGATTTGCTCAATCAGGTTCAGAAATGTCAGCACTTCTTGGACGTATCCCTTCAGCTGTTGGGTACCAACCAACACTAGCACGTGAAATGGGTGCCTTACAAGAGCGTATTACATCAACAACAAAAGGTTCAATTACTTCTGTTCAAGCTGTATATGTTCCTGCTGATGACCTTACTGACCCTGCTCCTGCTTCTGTATTTGCTCACTTAGATGCAACGACTGTTCTTAACCGTTCAATCGCAGAAAAAGGAATTTATCCTGCTGTTGATCCTCTTGACTCAACATCAAGAATGCTTGACCCACAAATCGTTGGTGATGAGCATTATGGTATTGCTACAGGGGTACAACAAATTCTTCAAAAATATAAAGACTTGCAAGATATTATTGCAATTCTTGGTATGGATGAGCTTTCTGAAGATGATAAACTTGTGGTTGGAAGAGCAAGAAAGATTGAAAAATACCTTTCTCAGCCTTTCCATGTTGCTGAAGTATTTACAGGAACTCCAGGTGTATATGTTACACTTGAAGAGACTATCGAAGGCTTTAAAGGGCTATTAGATGGTAAATATGATGACATGAATGAAGCTGCATTCTACATGGTAGGTAATATGGCTGAAGCGATTGCTAAAAACGATAAGATTAATGCTAAGTAATCTTAGTGTTAACTTCTAAAGGATATTTATGGAACTTATGAAGCTAGAAATAGTCACACCTGATGGTGTGATTTTTGATGCTGAAGTAAAACAAGTGACACTTCCAGGGTCTGAGGGTGAGTTTGGTGTTTTGGCAAACCACGCTACTTTGGTATCGTTACTTGATACTGGTGTCATCGTTATTGATAAAGCAGATGGAAAAGAGATAGCCGTAGCTATTAATTCTGGATATGTAAAAGTTGAAGAAGAGAAAACTACCTGTATCGTAGATGGTGCTGTGTCTCTTTCTGCTGAGGATAGTGATCTCTCTGCCGCACTTGAAGCAGCTAAGACTTTACTTAAAAGTACAGAAGCTTCTAATACTGCTATCGCAACAGCTGTTAGTAAAGTAGAACAGATTGGAAAGTCTTTTTAATTTGAGCTCCTTTATGACTTATTTCTTTGAAAGTAGTGCCATTACTATGGTGGTACTACTTTCTCTTTCTTTTTATTTTATCATTACTTTTTGGGTATTTTTGGATAGATATTATATCTTAAATTCTCGTATTGCAGTCGAAGCTACTTCTCTCAAAGCACTCTATACAGGTCAGTCAAAATCAGTCTCACAATATTCACTTATTTTTACTTATCTGTCTCGTGTTGAATACCCCAATAAAGCCATACTAGCAGCCGCTTCTTCTGATGCGATTAGGGTTTCTACAAAAGGGCTTACATGGCTCTCTATCATCGCTTCTACCTCTCCTTTTATCGGTCTTTTTGGTACAGTGATTGGGATACTTGAAACATTTTCAAAGTTAGGCTCTCAATCTTCGGCTTCTTTGTCTGTGGTAGCCCCTGCTATCTCTGAAGCATTGATTGCTACAGCAGCTGGGATTGCTGTAGCGATATTTGCCTATACTTTTCATCTCATCTTAAAGCGTAAAGCCTATGAACTCTCTTCTTTACTCTCTTCTCAATCTGAAGTCGTTTTGTCTCAACTAGAAGAGAGTTAGTTTTGTACTCATGGGATGATACTCCAGATTTAAACATCACGCCTTTAGTGGATGTCATGTTAGTCTTGATGGCTATTCTTATGATAACAGCACCTACGATTACCTTCCAAGAGCAGATTACCCTTCCACAAGGCTCTAAGACTGTACAAGTAGAAAAGCCCACAACCTTAACGATTCGTATAGACAAAGCGTTAAAAATATATATTAAAAATGATACCTATAAAGCAGACACCTTTGCCGATGATTTTGTCAATAAATATGCTAACTATGATAAAACTTTAGATGTCTATATCCGTGCTCATGAGGATATACAATATAAACATGTTATCTATCTTTTAAACACAATAAAATCAGCAGGATTTGAACGAGTCTCGCTTCTGACGCAGTAACATTAAGTATCAATTCTTTGTACAATACCTTGATTGTTACCATGAACCTTTTGTACTTTAATTTCAAATGATTTGGGTGCTTCGAGTCCTATAATAACCATAGGTACAGACAATACATCTCGCAATGGATTAAGATAGGTTAGAAATTTTTCATATTCTCCAACTGCACCATCAAAACCACCTTTGTCTTTTAATGCTTTTGTGGCACAGATAATGACACCTATTTCTGTATGAATTTCTTTTTTTACATGGTTTAACTCACCAGCCAATACAGGTTTTATAAGATTCCATGCAATAGCTTCTCCATGATTAAAAGCGACTTCTACAGAGATACTTTCTTTTGCAAAGTCTAATCTCCATCTATTGCCACTATATTCATCATCTTGAAAAATATAACTCTCTTCATTCCATCCTAAATGAACCAATTTAGATTTTAATATATTATTGATAGACTCAGAGATACTTTTTGCTTTTCGTGTATTATTTTCATGATGTTTTATGATTTCATTGTCTGTGATACTTTCAATGGCACTTAGTAATTCATGCCATACTATTTTATAGTCAGGTTCATTATTTAATATAATTTCACCATGACGAAAAGAGTGTGTTTTATAATTCATCTTGTATCTCTTTTAAAATGGAGTTCCCTAATCTTTCGACTATGCCTATAACCAAAGCATTGCCCATTAAAAAGGCTCTTTTTGTATCGGTAACACCTATCGTGTGATTGTCTGGGAACATATTTAATCTTTCTAGTTCTATAGGTGTTAATCTTCTATGCTTTTCATTGACTTTGATAACATGTTTAAACCTTGAAGCACTTGCCCCACCTTCGCCTGTAATAATAGTGCGTGAGGGTTTATCTAAAGAATCGGGAAATCCCATACTCCCCTCACTATAGGTATATTGATGTCCTGTGGTTTTATTGATGCGTTCTATTGATTTTGAACCTTTTTGGTATGCCCACTTTTTTAACTCTTCATCACTGATATAAAATTCTTTTGGTATGTTTTTTTCATCTTCTAAAAAATCTCCTAAAACAGAATATGTACCCTGATAATCTACTTCTATTCTTGATGTATAGTACACACCCTCTATCATATATCCTGTTTCTAAAAAAGCATTTGTTTTTGGTGTGTCTTTATTGAAATTATCTGTAATATCTACTAAGTCCTTACTTAACTTTCTACTTATCATCTTTTTCTCATCAATACTTTTGATAGAAAATGTTTTAGCAAATAATCCTTGTGTATTTAAGTTGTCAGTGATAGAATTGTTTTTTAAATTATTGTAAAAATGAGTCCCTTTTTTTGAAGCAAAAATAAATACTCTTCGTCTCCTTTGTGGCATACCATATTCACTAGCATTGATTACTCTCCATTCAACAGCATACCCTAAAGCATTGAGTGAGGATAATATAATTGCAAAATCTCTACCTCTTTGACTTGCAGGAGACTTTAGTAGTCTATCCACATTTTCGAGCAATAAATATTTGGGTGTTTTGTCTTTTTTCTCTTGTAGTATTCTATAAATTTCCCACCATAGAACACCTTTTTTACCATTGATACCATGTGCATTTTTAAGCGTACTTGCTACAGAATAATCTTGACAGGGAAAACCACCAACAAGCATATCATGATCAGGTATATCAATCACTTTTACTTTTGCAATATCTTCATTAGAGTGATGGTCTGCTCCAAATTGTTTTTCGTATATTTGTGAAGCATGTTGTAGTTTAGTAGAAGGTTCCCATTGATTGCTCCAAACTATATTAAAATTTAACTTAAAATTTTTAACATTTTCTAAACCAATACGAAAACCACCAACACCAGCGAATAATTCAATTGTGTTGATAGAATGATTTTGTGACATTTGCATATTCATATTATTTTGCTCTTTTATGCTTTGAGATAGACCAAACAAATTAGCTGTTTTCATCGATGCTTCCTTCTTATTTGAGAAAGTATATCATGAAAAATAAATTTATTTAAAAAGTATGTCATCTTGCAATATTTTTATTTTAGTTTTTTATTATATCCTATTTGTTCTAGTAAAAAAGTTAAAAAATAACAATAAAGAACTATCTCAATACAAGTGAAAATCATTATAAAATATGGTATCCTTTGCTTCTAAATATACTTAAGGATGATTTCGTCAAAATGTGGAAAAGTAATCTCATTTTTTTTAAAACCAATCGTACATCTACCTTTATCTCTGGGGTGTTGGCTGTGGGTATTTATCTATTTTTACTGTTGGCATTAATCATTTATTTTAATACACGTGAAGAGACAAAGCCTATACACTATGTGAAAAAAAATGAAAATGCCATTCGTGTCACTATGGCTTCTCCACCTTCACAAGAAGTAACCCCTGAGACTAAAAAAGAAATCAAAACCCCTCAAACCAAAACAAGAGACAGCGTCAAAAAACAAAAAGATACAAAAAAAAAGATACGCAAAGAAGAAGTAGTCAAAAAGAAACCCAATAAAAAACCAAAAAAGAAGAAAGACAAAAAGCCTCCACCTAAAAAAATAAATAAACGAAAAGATTTATTTAAAAATCTTCCTACTTCTAAAAAAGCAAAGAAGAAAACTGAAAAACCTGAGAAGTCTAAAAAGAAAACCATCAAACAAAAAGAAAAGAAATCAACTGCGATGGATATGTTAAATAATAATAGTATAAAGGTACAGAAAAAGAGTGACAGGGGAGTTGTCAACGCATATTTTGCAAAGATAGAAGAAAAACTCAATGGATGGACGGCTCAAAGTGAGTATGCTGGGGCGAGTGTAGAGATTTGGATAGAGATAGAATCTAATGGAAGATTTAAATTTAGAATAAAAAAATATTCTTCTAATGAAATGTTTAATGAAGGTATAAATAATTACTTAAAACGCTTAAAAATAAGAGGTTTAGATAAACATACACGTAAAAAACCATATAGCTTTAATATTACCATTGTGGCTGAAAATTAGAATTTTGATATTTATTAATGTATATTTTAAGACACGCTTGATACAATACTAACTATTATGTTTTACTTTAAAAGGAATAAATTGAAAAAGCTATTATTACTCTTTATATCATTAGGTTTGTCTTGTACAAGTGTTTTTGCCGTAGATGCTACATTTAAAATAAGTAAAGATGTGGAACAACGTACCCGTATTGCTGTGGTAGATGGTTCTGCTGTACAAAATAATAAAGTATTTAAAATATTTCTTGCCGATTTGAGAATATCAGGACATTTTTTAGCAGACCAAACACACCATAAGGCTGATATGACAAGTAATTTTATACCTCCTTCACTCAAAAATAAAGAGTATATTTTAAAGTATAATTTTACCCAAAGTAGCAGTACAAGATTGGTGGTACGTTTACTCAAAGCTTCTACTGGGGCAGAGGTATTTAAAAAGAGTTATGGTATCCCTAATAGAGCTAAAACACCTTTTCTTATACATAAAGCCGTTAGTGATATTAACAAGATATTAAAATATGCCGATATATCTTGGATTAATCGGTATATCGTGTATGCTACCTATACATCTTCTGGGCGTAGTGAGATACATCTTTCTGATTATACTTTTAACTATAGAAAAACGATTATCAAAGGAGGGCTTAACCTCTTTCCTAAGTGGGCTGATAGTAAACAACGTAGTATCTACTATACCTCTTATAGAGGCTTAAAGCCTACGCTGTACAAACTCAATATCTATTCAGGTGCTAAAAGTAAGATTATTAGTTCTGAGGGGATGTTGGTATGTTCGGATGTAAGTAAAAATGGTTCTAAGCTTTTACTCACGATGGCACCTCATGGACAAGCAGATATTTATGAACTTAACCTTGCGACACGTTCTAAAACAAGGGTGACTAAATTTGCTGGTATTGATGTCAATGGTAGATATGCCAACAATGAAAAAAGTGTAGTCTTTGTCTCTAATCGTTTGGGATACCCAAATATATTTAAAAAAGCTATACACTCTAGTGCTGCTTCTAAGGTCGTATATCATGGACGCAATAATAATGCTTGTGATGCCCATGGTAACACTATCATCTATAGTAGTAGAGAGAGTAGCAGTACTTTTGGAGGGAATACATTTAATATTTATTTATCCTCTTTAAGCACGGGGAGTACCAAAACACTCACGACCACAGGATCCAATCAATTCCCTAGATTTTCTCAGAGTGGTGATGTGGTGTTATTTTTAAAACAAAGAGGAAACCGTACCTCTGTAGGGTATACAAATCTCACGAGCCTTCAAAGTTTACTCTTTCCGTTTAATGGCAAAAAAATACAATCTATAGATTGGTAAAATAGTTAATAGATAATTAAAAAAGGATACAAAATATGACACATAAAATATTAATCGCTACAACATTGGCTACATTACTTTTCTCTGGTTGTGCGCAGAGTGCTCCAGATTTAGATGACAACAGTAACCTTACTGTACCAGACACTATCTCTGGGGATACGGTAAATATAGATGAGAGTACCTATGGCAATGAAAGTAGTAATAGTGGGACAGGCTACAACACCAGTGCAGATGGCTTCCAATCTATTTACTTTGCTTTTGATGGTTATACAATTAGTACAAGTATGCAAGACAACATGAATACCAATACACAAATAGCCAATACAGCCACAGGTACGATTAAGATAGAGGGAAATTGTGATGAGTTTGGTACAGATGAATATAATTATGCTTTAGGACTCAAACGTGCTAAAACAGTCAAAGATTCACTCGTAGCCCAAGGGATAGCACAAAGTAAAATCGTTTTGGTTAGTTTTGGTGAAAGTACACCTGTATGTCAAGCACCTAGTGATAGTTGTTATGATAGAAACAGAAGAGTTGATTTGCGTTTAGTGAGATAAAAGATGTACTTAAGAAATATAGCTAAAATAGGACTCATCGTAGGGGGAGTCTCTTTGTCTTATCTCTATGGGGAAAGTATCTCTTATGACTTTGATGCCATAGAAGATGATAGTAGCTATAGCTCTACACGTGCTTTACCTCAAAGTATGTCACAAATGCAACAACGTATCTTTGAGCAAGATGAACGTATTGATGGATTAATCACGGTGATTGATGGATTGAGTGCTTCTTTAAATACCTTAGGTGCTTCAAATCATCAAAATACAGATGAAGTGTTAAAAAAACTAGCCCGTATGATTGATGAAATCAACAATAATTATGTCAGTAGAAAAGAACTCAATGCTTTACTTGTCGATCGACCTCATAAAAGTAAAATGCCTATATCTACATCTAAAAAAAGTAGTGGTCAATCATTAAAGAACAAAAGTAACGCGACGCTCTATAGTGAAGGGGTAAAACATTTTGTAAAGCAACGTTATAGTCAAGCCAAAGAAAGGTTTTTAGTCACAGCTAAAAAAGGATATAAACCTGCTGCTTCTAACTATTATCTAGGGGAAGTGGCATATTATACCAATGAACCTTCTGATGCTATTTTTTATTTTAAAAAGAGCAATGGTTTGTTTGACAATGCGAGTTATATGGATACACTGTTATTACATACGGCTATCTCTTTGGCAAAGATAGGGGAAAAAGAACAGGCGAGGGCTTTTTATGAAAATATCATAGAAACCTATCCTGATAAAAAAACAGCAAAAATAGCCTCCAAAAAATTGAAGAAGCTTTAAATATGCTATCGAAGTTTCTAAGTCTCTTCCTCCTCGTCATGACAGCATTAAGTGCAAATCAAAATGTAGCACCTTTAGAGGTTTATCCTTTTAAAGGTAAAGAGACGATTCCACTAGCAAAAACAGTGTTTCAAGTACAAGAAGGGAATCATTATAAAATTGTAAATCTTGTAGGTCAAAACTTTATCGTAGTCTCGGTACGTGAAGCAGGGAGTGATGGACGCTTTTATGCTGTAGATGTCGATGGTACGGTATGGTGGTCAGGAGCTATTACCTCTGGTACATTAGAGTTTAAAACCCCTTCAGGTATTTTCCCTATTATTCATAAAAAACGCTATCATATGTCTACGCTATACCCTGAAGAAAGTGGTGTAAACAATATGAATTATATGATGAAATTTACACAAGGGGGTCATGCCCTACACCAAGGTAGTATCAATTGGCTCTCTCATGGATGTATTCATGTAGACCCAAAAGATATACCTACTTTGTATAATTGGGCTACCTACAAAACAAAAGTTATCATTACAAGGCATAGTTATATGCCTTTTGCTACCAAAGATTTACAACGTATTTACTACAGTAAATAAGCTAGAGTAATTTGGCTTTTTTGTAGGCATCTTCTATGGCATTGATACAAGAAGCCCTTACATTGCCTTGTTCTAATGCACTATACCCCGCAGCAGTAGTCCCTCCAGCACTCATAACATCATCTTTGAGTAGTGCAGGGTGTATCTCTTGGATAAGTGTACCAAAGCCCTTAAAAAGCCCTCTCATGGTTGCCATAGCATACTCTCTTTTGAGTCCTTGTTTGACAGCACCATCTGCCAATGCTTCTGCTATCAGTGCGAGATAGGCAGGACCAGACCCAGCCAATGCCGTGGCAATATCTATCTCTTTTTCACTCTCTAACCAAAGGGTATCCCCTAATGCTCCTAAAAGAGTAAGGGCTTCTTCTTTATACTCACTATCTCCTGTAAGCGTAGTCATCGAAGCCCCTACCGAAGCAGCAAGATTGGGCATCGTACGCACCACAGCATGAGGTTTTAGTGCTGTACGTAATGTCTCCACAGATGTACCAGCAAGTACAGAGAAAATGACCCTAGCTTTACCTTGTATCTGTTGTCCTATCTCTTCTACATTGGCAGGTTTGACACAAAGCAGTATGGTCTTATCTGTGACATCATAGTTGGGAAGCAAAGCTTTTTCTACCGAGACACCTAAGGCTTCTTCAAAGGCTTGAAGCTTTTGCATTGTACGACCTACAACTTCAATCTTATAATTATTTTTAAGACTTTGAGCAAGACTCAATCCCATATTTCCATGACCTATAAACGTGATAGTTTTCATATTGACTCACTTACATTTTTTTGGTTATTATAGCATTATTAGCATTACTTTGTTAAAATAAACACACTTACAGATGAGGAATAACAAAGATGGAAAAATTTTTAGAAGAATCAAAGGCATCTAGTCGGGTGCTTTCTACCCTAAGTGGTACGCAAAAAAATAAAGTACTTAGAGCCATGGCAGAGGGATTGCGTGAGCAAAAGGGTATCATACTTGAAGCCAATGCGATAGATATGGCAAACGCAGAGACAAATATGCTTTCAAATGCACTCAAAGATAGATTGCTCTTAGATGATGCTCGTATCGAGGGAATGGCTGTAGCGATAGAAGAGATAGCAGGACTCAAAGAGCCAATAGGGCGTGTATTAGATGGTTGGTATGCTGATGCAGGGTTTAAGATAGAGAAAGTTTCTGTTCCTATTGGTGTGATAGGGGTCATTTATGAATCTCGTCCAAATGTTACAGCAGATGTTGGGGCATTGTGTTTTAAAAGTGGCAATGTAGCTATCTTAAAAGGGGGAAAAGAAGCAGAACATTCAAATAAAGCGATTGCATCGGTGTTACAGTCTGTACTCGAAGCCCATGATTTACCCAAAGGGGCTATTGCCTTGTTGCCTGATGCTTCACGAGAGGGTGTGGCAAAACTCATAAAACAAGACAAATATGTGGATTTGATAGTCCCTCGTGGAGGAGAAGCACTTATTAAATACGTCTCTAGCAATGCCACCGTACCTGTAGTAAAGCATGATAAAGGACTCTGTCATACCTATATAGATGAGGATGCAGATTTTTCAAAAGCGATTAAAATAGTGGTCAATGCAAAGTGTCGTCGTACTGGTATCTGTGGGGCGTTAGAGACCTTGCTTGTAGACAGTGCAATCGCAGAAGAGATACTGCCTATGATTTATGAAGCCTATACGGCACAAGGTACGCAGATAAGAGGCTGTGAAATCACGCAAAAGAGTATTGATGTCACAGGTGCTACAGATGAAGACTATGCGACTGAATACTTAGACAATATTTTGAGTATTAAAGTAGTAGAGGGTGTAGAGGGAGCAATTTCTCATATCGAAGCCTATGGTTCGGGGCATTCAGAAGCGATTATTAGTGAAAATTATACCACAGCAGAACAGTTTCTTAATGCAGTTGATGCTGCTTGTGTCTATCTCAATGCTAGTACACAGTTTACCGATGGTGGTGAGTTTGGATTTGGTGCAGAGGTTGGTATCAGTACGAATAAGCTTCATGCTAGAGGACCGATGGGTGTGAGTGAATTGACGACCTATAAATACAAAATTTATGGCAATGGTCAAACAAGATAAGCATTGCTAAAGTTTGCTTAGATAGAATAACGTAAATTTTAATATCAGGAGTCATTATGACAATTACAAATAAAGATTGTGTCGTAGGCATAGAATACGAAGTAAAAGAAACAGGTACAACAGATGTTGTAGATAGTAACAAAGGTGGAGAGCCATTAGAGTTTATCATCGGACTAGGGCAAGTTATCCCTGGACTTGAAAATGCACTTGTAGGTATGGCCAAAGGTGAAAGTGGAGATATTATGGTCAAAGCATCAGATGCCTATGGTGAAATCAATGAAGAAGCAATGCAAACACTTCCAAAAGAGCAGTTTGATGGTGTTGACTTGGTAGAGGGTATGTCTCTTTATGGTCAAGGTGAAGATGGTCAAACGGTACAAGTTATCGTCAAATCATTTGATGATACAGAAGTAAAAGTAGACTTTAACCACCCACTCGCTGGTAAAGATTTGATGTTTTCTGTCTCAGTCCTTAGTGCTAGAGAAGCAACAGCTGATGAGATAGCATCAGGTGTTGTAGGTGGTGCTGCAGCCGAAGCAGCTGGTAGCTGTGGTACAGGATGTGGTTGTCACTAACCTTTTTGTCAAATGGTGTATCTACACCATTTGATACTTTCTAAAGATGATATACTTTGTATCATCTCTCTATTTTTTATAGGCTAAAACCCATCCTTGTATTTTTTATACGCTATAATCCCACTACAACTAACCCAAGGAAACTCAATGTCATTTTCTACACTTAACCTTTCATCACCCATACTACAAGCCCTTAGAGAAAATAACTATATACAACCTACAGCAATACAAAAAAAGGTTATTCCTCTAGTGCTTGATAATCATGATATTATGGCGAAGGCTCAGACGGGGACGGGGAAGAGTGCTAGTTTCGTTTTGCCTCTTTTGGAGCTTTGGTCTCAAAATATAGGTGAGGGAAAGGGGAAGATTAAGATTTTGGTTTTGACTCCTACGCGTGAGCTTACGCTTCAAGTAGCTGAATATTTCTCTACTTTTGGAAAGTATTTATCACGAAAGCCAAAGGTAGTTTCTGTGATTGGTGGTGAGAGTATTGGGGAACAGCTTTATGCCATACAAAAGGGCTGTGATATTCTTGTGGCAACTTCTGGAAGGTTTTTGGATGTGCTTTCTAAGAAGCAGATGAACCTATCTAGTTTGGAATTTTTGGTGCTTGATGAAGCTGATAAGATGTTGAATTTGGGCTTTAGTGAAGAGCTTGATTTGATTTTAGAAGCTATACCTACTATGCGTCAAAATCTTATGTTTTCGGCAACTTATCCTCAAAAGATGCTAGATATTGCATCTAAGATTACCCAAAATCCTAGAGAAGTACGCATTGAAGAGGAAGCCCATATTGTAGAGAAAATTGTTCAAAGGGTGATAGAAGTTAATCCTGAAAATCGTGGAGTAGTCCTTCGGCTTTTGATGAAAAAAGAGAAGTGGAAAAGTGTGCTTGTGTTTATGGCAAATAAAAGGGCTACAGATAATATCGCTCAAAAGTTTAGAAAACGAGGGTATTTTGCCGAGTCTTTCCATGGGGATTTGACGCAAGAAGAACGCAATACTACGCTTAAAGCTTTTAAAGCCAAAAAAATACAGATACTCTTTGCTACGGATTTGGTATCAAGGGGCTTGGATATAGACGATATTAGCTGTGTCATAAACTACGATTTACCCCGTTCTCCTGCTGAGTATATTCATCGTATCGGTCGGACAGGACGGGCAGGAAAGACGGGTTTGGCTGTGACATTTATAGGACATGAAGAACAAGCACATTTTAGACTTATAGAAAAACGAAATGCTATGAAGCTTATGAGAGAACAGATAGCAGGGTTTGAGCTAAAGGGTGAGGCGATGATGAGAGAAAAAGGGAATGCACCTGTAAAAGGAAAGAAAAAGAGTAAGAAAGATAAGCTTAGAGAGAAAGCACTTATGGATGCCCAATAAGGTAAAGAAAAAATACCAAAGTATACTACAATTGTGCCTTGGTAATTTCTTTATTATTAAAGACGTTTTAACTAAGTTTTTTAAAAATATGACAATTTGAGATATTTCTATCTTTTTTTAGTTTTTATAACTATAATACTACTATGACAAACTATAACAGTATCCAAACTTATTCTATCGCAATACTTCTTCTTTTTCTTATCATTTTTTTCTATAAAATAATGCAATTTTTTAAACATTTTTACCCTAGAAGCTTACTCTCTCGTAATAGAACAATCAAAAAGCTCAAACGTCTTTCATGGGATGATTTTGAGCGTTTGAGTATGGAGTTATTTGCCAAAGCAGGATGGACAGTATCAGGCAACGAAAAAAAAGGTGCTGATGGTGGGGTAGATATTTGGATGCACAAAAAGTCTTTTGGATATAAAAATCTATCGGCTATCGTACAGTGTAAACGCTATGAAAATGCCCCAGTGACTATCAAAGTAGTGCGTGAGATGTATGGATTGATGCACGAATATAAAGTAGATGAGGTCTATATCGTCACTACGAGTCGTTTTACTAAAGAGTGTTATACTTTTATTGAAGGCAAAAAGATAAAACTTATTGATGGTAAAATTTTAGTAAGTCTTATTGATAAATACAGTTAAGTAGATTTCATCTATAAGAGCCTACTAAAATTATTATTCACTTTTATTACACGCTCACCGTACTCGTCCAAATTCCGTGCAAGTTACATCCTGCTTTGGCTTTGAGTGTTTTAACAGCATCTAGTTTGACGCTAAAACAAGCATACCCTCTTGATATTTCAGCTTCTAAGATACTTTTGCCTACAAGTTTATCATCGGCATAGAGTTCTATAAAGTCAATCCAATGCTCAGGGGTGCTTGGGTGGATGATACCCCCTTGACCGATGTTAATCTCTACAAGTGTATAGCCTTTGGCATCTTTGTCTTTGATAGTGATTAACGGTGTATGTTTGAGTTCACCTTTTTCCATCTTTTTAGGGTCTTTAGGACTCATTTCTATACGATTCTTAGCACTAGTATCTACTGAGGCATTGGCATTAACAGTCATAGCTAGGGCTGTAACACCTGCTATTTTGAGTACATTTCTTCTGTTCATTTTATTTCCTTTAGATTGATTAAAGTTGATTATAGCCAAAGCATTCTACTATCTATCCTTAAACTCCTTTAGCTAAAATACTGTTATTACTTTAATTTATCTCAAAGGACAACAATGTCAATCAAATGTGCATTTTTATTTCCAGGTCAAGGGTCTCAAGCAATTGGTATGGGACAAGATTTTTTTAACCATTCAGCAGTAGCAAAAAAGATGCTTATAGATGCAAGTGTCAGAACAGGGATTGATTTTTCTGCTTTATTGTTTCAAGAAAATAGACAATTGGGAGAAACAGAATATACACAACCTGCGATACTCCTCGTAGGAGCGATGGCACATAGACTTTTTACTGAGGCTACAGGTATCATACCGTCTGTCACGATGGGACACTCTTTGGGTGAGTTTACTGCTTTGGTGGCTTCTGGAGCATTGGATGCTATGGATGCTGTAGAGCTTGTCAATCTACGAGGGCAACTTATGGCAAAAGCGTGTGCGAAGCAAGAAGTGGGGATGCTCGTTAGTCTAGGATTGGGCGATGAGAGCGTAGAGGCTGTGTGTGAAGCCCAAAGAACTGAGGGTAAACAAGTATGGGCAGTGAACTATAATTCTGATGGGCAAATCGTGATAGCAGGGATTAAGAAAGATTTAGAAACACTTGTACCAGTACTCAAAGAAGCAAAGGCAAAAAGAGCCATGTTACTAGATATGTCTGTAGCGTCTCATTGTCCACTTTTGGCATCTGCTTCAGCACCACTTGAAGCAAAGCTCAAAGAGATGCTCAAAGATGACTTTATCGCTCCTGTTATTTCTAATGTCACAGCAAAAGCGTACAATACCAAAGCAGAAGCCTTAGAATTATTGCCTCAACAGTTGGTAAAACCTGTACTTTATAAACATTCTATGGCAAATATTGATGATGATGTAGATTGTTATATTGAGTTTGGTCATGGTAATGTACTCAAAGGGCTTAACCGTAAAGCCACTAAAAAACCTCATTTTAATGTCTCTGATATGGCTTCACTAGAATCGACCATCGAAGCAGTAAAGGCACTCAATGTCTAAGATAGCCATCATGGGTGCAATGCCCGAAGAAATCGCACCGATTGTAGCCAAGCTTACAAATCTTAAAGAATCCGTCTATGCTTCTAATACCTACTATGAGGGTGTGTATAATGGTCAAGAGGTAGTGGTAGCGTATTCTAAAATAGGTAAAGTATTTGCTACCTTGACAGCCACGATACTCATAGAAAAATTTGAATGTGATACACTTCTTTTTTCTGGTGTAGCAGGAGCGATTAGTGATGATTTGCAAATTGGTGATTTGATTATCGCTGATGGTTTATGTCAACATGATTTAGATATTACCTCTTTTGGACATCCTTTTGGTTTTGTGCCTGAGGGTGAGGTGTGTATTCCTACGGATATTACCTTACGAAATATAGCCAAAGAAGTAGCCAAAGAAAAAGGCTTGACTTTAAAAGCGGGTATTATTGCTACAGGTGACCAATTTGTAGCCAATGAAGCACGAAAAACATGGATAGGAGATACCTTTAAAGCCGATGCTTTGGAGATGGAAGGGGCTTCTGTGGCTGTGGTGTGTTCTTCGTTAGATATACCATTCTTTATCCTTAGAGCGATTTCTGATTCGGCAGATATGGATGCGAGTTTTAATTTTGAAGCATTTTTAGAATCTTCTGCACAGATTTCGGCTGATTTTATCTTGTCTATGGTGGATGCCATTGAACGATAAAGACAAGGACAACGCAAGAAGAAGCAAAACCAAAACCCTTCCTATGAGTAAAAAACTCCTGCGTATTATAGGGCGAACCAATGGTGAATTTAAGCTTATTGGCGAGGGGGATAAGATACTCGTAGGGCTTAGTGGAGGTAAAGATTCACTGGCTTTAGTCCATGCACTCAAACATATACAACGTCATGCCCCTTTTCACTTTGAATTTGAAGCTTGTACGATTAGCTATGGTATGCCCCAAGAGCAATACAACTCTTTAGGTGAGCATTGTAAAAAGTATGAGATAAAACATACGGTGTATGAGACCAATATCTTTGATGTTTCACAAGATGCTATCCGTGAAAACTCTTCTTTTTGTAGCTATTTTTCACGTATGAGAAGAGGGGCATTATACTCTTTTGCAGAAGAACATGGCTTCAATAAAGTAGCCTTAGGACACCATTTTGATGATACGGTAGAGAGCTTTTTTATGAATATGTTTTACAATGGAAGTATGAGAGCCTTAGCCCCTATCTACAAAACAAGCCGAGGCTTCCACCTCATACGCCCCCTCATTCAAGCTAGAGAATCACAACTTCTAGCCTTTGCAGAAGACAATAAGCTAGAACTCATAGGAGATGAAGCCTGTCCAGCAATGTTAAAAGAGGTAAAAATGCCCCATGCAAGAGCATCGACCAAAGCATGGTTAGCAGAGATAGAATCTAAAAATAAAGATGCCTTCAAAATGTTTAGAGCTTCTTTTAAGCATATACACGATGATACATTTTTAGACCCCACACGTTGGCATAGAGATGATATTGTTGATTAAATATTTTTATCATAATGTTTAGATAAATTGAAAGAAGGATAAAAAGTGAAAGTATTAGATTTATTTTCAGGATGTGGTGGATTTTCTTATGGATTTCAAGAAGCAGGATATGATGTAGTTTTAGGTATTGATAATGAAAAAATAGCGTTAGATACATTTAAACATAATCATAAAAACTCAGAAGTATTTAATCTTGATTTATCCATAGAAGAAAATTTACAAAAAATAGCTTTATTTCTTGATAATCAAGGGGGTGTTGATGTAATTATCGCGGGACCTCCTTGTCAAGGTTTCTCTCTTACGGGTTCTCGTAAAGAAGATGATAAAAGAAATGAGCTTTTTTATTCTGTCTTTAAAATAGCTAAACTTTTAGAGAAAAAGCCAAAAGCTATTATCATTGAAAATGTAACTGGTTTAGCTACTTTGTATAAAGGTAAAGCAAAAAAAGAGATAGAACAAAGTTTTGATGAAAATAATTATATTTATAATTCCGAGGTATTATATGCTCCAAATTATGGAGTACCACAAATTAGAAAAAGACTCTTTTTTGTTGGATTATATAAAGAAGATATAGCATTTAAATTTCCAAAAGCAATTTTAGATAAAGATAATTATATTGGTTGTGAAGATGCTATTTCTGATTTACCAACATTAGAAGATAATTTAGGAATAGTAGAAAATAGCTATATAACAAAACCTACATCTCAATATCAAAAAAATATGAGACAAAAATCTAAATATGTTTATAATCATATAAGTGTTAATCATACTGAAATTGTAAAAAATGTTATTGCACAAGTTCCAGAGGGTGGAAATCATAAAGATTTACCAAAAGGTGTAGGAGAACATAGAAAATTTAATGAAGCTTGGACAAGATACCATAGTCAGAAACCATCAAAAACAATAGATACAGGACACGGAAATCATTTCCATTATAAATTTAATAGAGTCCCAACAGTAAGAGAGAATGCAAGACTACAATCATTTCCTGATAATTTTCTATTTTTAGGTACAAAAACACAACAATATAGACAAGTAGGTAATGCTGTACCTCCTTTATTAGGCTATCATATTGCAATTCAATTAAAAAAGATTTTAAATAAATGAAAAAATATAATTATATAGATTTATTTGCTGGTTGTGGTGGTTTAACCGATGGTTTTGAACAGACCAATAAATATAAACCCTTTGCTTTTGTAGAATGGGATAAAAATGCTGTTAATACATTGAAAAATAGACTAAAAACTAAATGGAGATTAGATAATTTAGATGCAAAAGTTTTACATTTTGATATACAAAGAATGGAAGAACTTTTAAATGGTTTTGATGATGAAGAGTATGGAAAACATATAGGCTTAAAAAAGCTAATTAAAAATACAACTATTGATGTAATTATTGGTGGTCCTCCTTGTCAAGCCTACTCAATAGCTGGAAGAATACAAGATAAAAATGATATGAAATGTGATTATAGAAATTATCTTTTTGAAAATTATTTAAAAGTAGTCAAAGAGTTTAAACCTAAATTATTTGTTTTTGAAAATGTACAAGGAATTTTGAGTGCAAAACCTGATGGTATTCATATTATTGATAGAATACGAGAGGATTTTGAAAAAGAGGGATATATAATCACAAAAAAGCTAAAAGAAGTTTCTTTATTAGATTCATCAGACTATGGAGTGCCACAAGTACGAAAAAGAGTTATTATTATTGGAATAAATAAAAATCTTACTAGCTATAATCCAAAAGATATTCTAAATGATTTTTATTTAAATATCTTACCCTCTTTTAAAGTAGAAAAGAAAATTACCGTAAAAGAATCTATTGGAGATTTAGAAGCACTGTATCCATTAAGTGAAGATGAAAAAGCAAATCAAAAAAGAGTATCTCATTATAATCAATCAAAAATAAAAAATCATTTTCCAAGATTTCATAGTCAAAGAGATATAGAAATTTTTAATGAATTAGCCTTAGATGTACAAAATGGTTCAAAAAAATATCCTGATAAAGACTCATTACGAGCATTATATTTTCAAAAAACTGGTAAAAAATCCTCATTTCATAAATATAATGTTTTAGACTATAATAAACAAAGTAATACAATTACAGCTCATTTATATAAAGATGGGTTGTATCATATACACCCTGATTATAAACAAGCAAGAAGTATTACACCACGAGAAGCTGGAAGGTTACAAACTTTTGATGATGATTTTGAATTTATAGGAAGTCAAGGGGCGTGTTATAAGATGATAGGAAATGCTGTCCCACCTCTATTATCCAAAAAAATTGCTCAATCTATAGATATTTTATTACAAAGGTATTTTTAATGTTATTTAATACAAACTTAGAAGAAATCATATTTCATAGACATCAAACAGTTCGTTCTGATGAATTAATTATTTTATCTGGATATTTAGGTCCAAATCCTGTCGAAAGATTAAAAGATTTACCATTAAATAGTACTGTAATTTATGGAATGTATGGAGATAGAGGTATTCAAAAAAGGTTACATACAGCCTTGATAACTCACCAACTCAATATACCAAATATTAATATATATTATTCAACTGTTCCTATTCATTCTAAATGTTATATATGGAAAAATAAAAAACAAATACAACATGCATTAATTGGTTCAGCTAATTTTTCTACAAATGGATTAACTACACCTTACCGAGAAATATTAGCAGAAACTACTTTTGATACTTTCAATCCATTAGATGAGTATATAAACAGAGTGATGAAAAACTCAATACTTTGTACAGATATTCAAGAAGTTAAAGATGGTATTAACACTATTAACACACCTAGTATTCAAATTTCAAGGGAATTTTGTAGAATATCATTATTAGACAGTAGAACTGGAGTAGTTCAATTAAAAAGTGGTTTAAATTGGGGTCAAGGTAATGCACACACAGCTCCCAATGACGCTTGTCTTGTCATTAGAAAAGAATATATACGACAATATCCAAATTTATTTCCACCAAAACAAGATTTTACAACAATGACTAATATGGGTGGTCGTTCCAACAGACATAATGATATTATTGAAATTATTTGGGATGATGGAATTACTATGAATGGATTACTTGAAGGTAGTCAAATTGAAAATAAATTAAAATATCCAAATAAATTTAGCTCATTTCCTAAAAAAAGTTTAATGGGAGAATATCTTAGACATAGATTAGGTGTTCCTTTAGGAGAAAGAGTATCTATTGATGACTTAAATAAATATGGAAGAACTGATATTAATATATCTTTACTTGATGAAGGTATATATTATTTTGATTTTAGTATATAGCGTGTAATAATTTATAAAGGATAAAAAATGAACAAGATAATATATAGTATAATAGTTGTGAGTATCGGTGTTGTTGCAGGGGATGAGGGGATACTTCCTCGGCAGTTGACTGTGGATTTGCCTAAAAAGTGTCAGATGCTTATGTTGCATGAGAAGCCTGATTTGAAATCTCAAAAGCAATTTACATCAGCCTCGTATGGGGATAAAGTAGAAAATATGGGTTGTATTAGAGAAGTGACCCAAAAAGAGATAGATGCTATGCCCCAAAAGAAGCGTTATTACTTTTCATATAGTAATCCTGTATGGTGTCGTGTGGCTGTAGGAGATAAAAAAGGTTGGGTGTTACAAAAGTATTTAAAAAATGAATTTTTAGATGAAGATGACTAGCCTATTAGATTGCCAAAAAAATAAAACGTAGATAAGAAATACATAGGATTGGATAAAGATGCAAACATTCATAACAACTTCCTCCGATAGGATAGATAAAGTTTTGGCTCAAACGCTTGATGTGAGTCGTAATCAGGTTGAAAAGCTGATTAAAAATGCTTTGGTTAAGGTCAATGGTAAAACGATGACTAAGAGTAGTTACAAAACTGTAGAAGGCGATGAGATAAGCTATGAGATAGTAGAAGCTACAAAGAGGGTTGTCCCTCCTATAGATTTTGATGTAGAAATTTTATATGAAGATGAGCATTTTTTGGTGGTCAATAAACCCTCAGGACTGGTGGTTCATCCTGCTCCCTCGGTCAAAGAGCCTACGTTGGTGGATTGGCTGATACATAAAGGGATTTCTCTTTCTACCCTCTCTGGTGAAGAGCGTCATGGGATTGTCCACCGTATCGATAAAGAAACGACTGGGGCATTGGTCGTAGCAAAGACCAATGATGCCCATGAAAAACTAAGCCTACAGCTTCAAGATAAGAGTATGGGGCGTTATTATATTGCGTTGATTGATTGTCCACTTAAAGAAGATATTATCGTCAATAAGCCCATAGGAAGAAACGCTAAAAATAGACTCAAAATGGATGTCGTCATGGATGGAAAGAGTGCTAAAACAGCGTTTATTAAATTGATGCAGACAGAGTATCAGGTAGAACTCATCGCTGCTAAACTTTTTTCTGGAAGAACACATCAGATACGTGTACACCTCAATGCCTTGGGTCGACACATTTTAGGAGATGATTTATATGGTTTTAAGAGCAAAAAAGGTAAAATACAAAGAGTAAACCTGCACGCGTATCTACTGTATTTAGTCCATCCTCATACGGGTGAAAAAATGGAGTTTAAAGCCCCATTTTTTGATGATATGACACGCTATATGAGTAAATATTTTGACCCAGAGATGTTAAAAGAGAAAATTAACCCTTTTGAATTAAAAAAACACTTTTTAGCATTATAAAAGTAAATAGAAATAAGTAGAAAATATGCCACATTTAAAAGTTAAACCATTTGATAGCAGTATTATCGCCACAAAGATAGACGAATCAACTATCATGACACATGTTTCCAAAGCCTTAAATAGTGATGATATACTCATAGGTATTGAACACGAAGGGGAAGAGTTTTTACTTCAACTCAAAGCAGATGAAAAAGCCTATCTTTTAAAATATGACAAAGTCACAAGACCTCTTAAAGTCAATATTTTAAAAGAAGCCATTGGCAAAGTAGCCAAAGAGTTAGGGTTAGAGGTTTATGCTTCTAATATTGCTATCTCTAGTACGAAAGCTTTATTATCATCAAAATATTTTAAAAAAATTGAAGATTTTGTAGAGATAGAGTATCCCAAAAAAAAAGTATCTGTTGAGGTAGGCTTTGGTTCTGGCAAACATCTCTTATACCAAGCACACAAAAATCCTGATACGCTTTTTATAGGACTAGAGATACATACCCCCTCTGCCCAACAAGTACTCAAACAAATAGAACTACAAAATATTGAAAATATTTGGGTAGTAAATTATGATGCAAGACTTTTTTTAGAAATGTTACCTTCGAATATCTGTCAAGAGATTTTTGTACATTTTCCTGTACCATGGGATAAAAAACCACAAAGACGCGTAATCAGTAAAAGCTTTTTAGCTGAGTCTATGAGAGTCCTTGATAAAGAGGGACGTTTAGAACTACGTACAGATAGTGATAATTACTTTTGGTATGCATTAGAGACGTTTTTTGCTGTACCCAAAACAGCTGTAGAGATACGTAAAAATGAAGCACTAGAAGTAACGAGCAAATATGAAGCCAGATGGTTGCGTCAAGAAAAAGATATTTATGATGTGTATGTTCAGTGTAATGAGATTTCTACACAAACAAGAGAGAAGATTGATTTTAACTTTAATGGGGTAATATATACCCATGGGATAGAAGAGCGTTTAAGCAAAGAAGCATTGGTGTATGATGGGTATTTTATACACTTTGAACGTCTTTTCAAAAGTGATGCAACTATGCTATTGATTAAATGTGCTTTTGGTAGTTTTGATAGACCTGAACACAAATATATTTTGTTAACGCAAGAAGGGTGTCGTTATTTTGTATCTCCCCCTGTGCAGACAAAAGTCAATTTGTTAGCACATCAAAAATTGATAGAACAACTTACCCTAAAGGAAGGACAATAGATGTCTAATGTCATACAAGCCTCAGGCTTAACACTAGCCTATGATAATGGTACAAAATCGATTATCCAAGATGCTAATTTTAGTATTAAAAAAGGTGAATTTGTTTTTATTACTGGTCCTAGTGGTTCTGGTAAATCTACTTTACTTAAAGCCCTTTACGGTCAGCTCAAACCTAGTACTGGGACACTGGTAGTAGGAGGTAATAACCTTTCTAATATCAGCAGACCAAAACTACAAGAGCTTCGTACACACATGGGTATTATCTTTCAAGACTATAAATTGGTCAACGAATGGACAGTGGCTAAAAATGTAGTATTACCTTTGATGATAGCAGGGTATTCTAATGAAGTACAAGATACACAAGCACGAAGACTATTAAAGCATGTAAAGTTAGCAGAACATGCAGACAAATATCCTTTAGAGCTTTCAGGTGGAGAACAACAGCGTGTAGGTGTAGCACGTGCATTGTCCAAAAATCCTGTAGTGATTTTGGCTGATGAGCCTACAGGAAATTTGGATGATTACTCTTCCAATGTTATTTGGGATTTGATGGAAAATGCTTGTCAACAGCTCGATACGACTGTTTTGGTGGTCACTCATAAAATACCAACAATCTTTTCATTGCCGTATAGACATTTTATTATTGAGAATAGGGGTATATATGAAGTTCATTAACCATTTGATGTTTATTTTGCCTTTAATGGCTATTTTATTGGGCTTAGAGTTTTATTTAGTATTTGAACGTACCACCAATAATTATGAGACAACCTTAACCGAAGATTATAGGATATTAGTAGTAAGTAAAACCCCTCTTGAATTAGAATTTTTTCAAGATTTAAATGAGCATATTATCACGACAATAGAGATAGAACGTAAGGGTATTGTCTCGAATGTAGCTGAGGGTATTAGTAAAGACAATGCCAATGCTATCTTAAATGCTTTGCCTTATTTTTATAATATCGGACTAGATGCATATTTAGAAACGAGTGAAATAGAGAAGATTAAGCAAACGCTTGAATCAAATCATTATATTAAGCGTGTAGAAACATTTGGCTCTTCTCATAGCTCCAACTATAAGCTTTTTTCATTTATCAAACTGATATTAGAAGTGTTTATTTTATTTATGACCGTGGTGAGTCTCTTTTTGATTATGAAGCAAATGGAGATATGGAAATATGCACATAAAGAACGTATGCAAATTATGGAGACCTTTGGTGCGCCTATGATGCTACGTTCAGGTGTATTGTTTCGTGTGGCATTTTTTGATGCTATCATTGCTACGATATGTGTCTCGATACTCTTTTTTTATATTAAGTATTCGTGGGCCTCTCAAAGTGGTATTGATATGATAGTCAAAAATAGAGATGTCCTTTTTCAGGCATCTGATATTATGGTATTATTTATATCAGCTATTGTGATAGTTATTTTAGCAGTTTATTCTGTAGTATTTTCTAGTAAGGGAGTAGAAGATTGAAATCTTTAGTCTTTTTATCTATCTTTTCATTGTCTGTTCTCTATGGGGCTTCTACGACAGTCAAAATCAATGATTCTAAGAAAAATTTATCTGTGACTACGACAGCACAAAAGAAAGCAAGTCGTCATTTAGATAAAATTGCAAAAGATATAAAATCAGCTGAAAAAGACATCGTTTATCTTGAAAAAAAGATAGATACTCTTAAAGTTAATCAACTTAAAACAGAAAAGAAATTTAATATACTTAAAGCAGAACTTTCTGAATTTGATACTGATTTAAAGCATACCACAGAAAAATTAGAGAATAAACAAAATAAATTTATCTCTTTACTTTCAGAACAACTCTCTATTGTATTTGCTATGAATCAAGCCCATGAACCGACTGAATCTACTATTGTCTTACATGAAGTATATAAGGCATATAAAAAACAAAACTCTAAGACATTGGCACTCTTACGTGCAGATATTGAATTACTAAGAGAATCTAAAAAAGCCAAAGTAGCACTGCGTAGTAAAACACAAAAAAAGATAGCCACAATGCGTGATAAAAGAAAATTATTTGCACAAAAAAAAGTAGCAAAAGAAAAGTTACTTAAAAAACTTTCAACACATGAAGAGAAATATAATGCAAAGCTTGAAAAGATTGTAGATAAACAAAATTCATTACGTTCTACCTTGGCAAAACTCAATATCTTACATAGCAAAGAAGTAGAAGTAGCACGAAAAAGAGCAATGGCTAAAAAAGAAGCCATGCGTTTGGAAAAACAAAGACAAAGAGAGATACGTAGAGCCAAAGCCAAAGCACGAACCAAAGCAAGACTTGCTAGAGAAGCCCTACTCAATGCTACCACCTCCCAAGAGAAAGCAACAGCCCTCTTAGCAAGTAAAAAAGCAGAAGCAGAACGCAGAAAAGTTTATAAGTCTAGTCCTAAAGTCAAACAAGTAAACTCATCTTACAAAAAATCGAAAACCTATAACTACAGAGGAAGCAAGACCATCTCTCCTTTGTATAATGCAAGAGTCATCAAACGATTTGGAACTTATACAGACCCTATTTATAAGATAAAAATCTTTAATGAATCAATTACTTTAAAATCAAATAAGTTTAATGCAAAAGTCAAAAATGTACTCAATGGTAAAGTAGTTTTTGCAGGAAAAAGTAGTATGCTAGGTAAAGTAGTGGTGGTAGAACATAGTAGAAAAATACATACAGTGTACGCAGGACTCTCCAAAATAGCACCGACTATCCATGTAGGGTCTAAGATAAAAAAAGGATATGTAGTAGGAAAAGTAAGCCGAAAACTTATTTTTCAAGCCACTAAAAACTCCAAACATATCAACCCTCTACAATTGATTAAGCTTTAGATTTAAACATAATTACAAATATAATATCAACATTATCTCTTCATTAGGGTTTAAAAAGGGACTTAAACGTAGATTAAAGTATAAATTGGCTTTTTAAAATTAACAATTAGGGTTAAAAGAGTTACAATATATGGTTAATTTACAAATCAGATGAAAATTCAAATTAGGTGAAATTTATAAATATGATACAAGCAGAACTTACAAAAAAAGATATACGAGACAATTTTAAGAGTAGAGATTATACTAGAGGGTTAAGCTATTATGAACAAGGGAAAGTACTTAAGTATGATATTTATGGTAATGTAGAAGAAGGTATTGTGATACGCTCTAAGGTATCAGGTACACAGATATATCATCAAACGATAGAACTTAATGATTTTGAAGATTTGGAGATAGAGTCCGATTGTTCTTGCCCTGTGGGGTATAACTGTAAACATGCTGTGGCTGTATTGTTGGAAGTCATCAATCATAATCATGTGTTTGAAAATAAGGATGTTTCTCATCTTTGGTTAGAAAAATTTATGACGATTCAAAAAGAAAAAGAATCTAAACGTGTAAGCAATTTGGATACTTTTTTGATGCTTAGGGTTTTTGAAGATACTAAGTCTGATTTTAATTTTTATAAAGGAAAGATACTTAAAAATGGTTTGCCTTCTAAGGGTACTACGATTTCTAAAGATAATATGTTTTATTATGCTCAATATGATTGGAAATATGAATTTCTGACCGAGGATGACCGAACATTGATATCGCAGTTACACAATACACAAAATATATATGATAACTATTGTTTTGAGGGAGAGTATGGTACGCTGATACTCAAAAAACTTTGTGAAAGTAAAAGGTGTTTTTTTAGAAAGAGCATTAGCCCTTTAGTGTTTTCTGATACCGTAAAAGTATTGACATTTCGATGGAAAGAAAATGAAGCAGGAGGACAACTGGTCTCCAATCTCACAGAAAATGAGTTTCTTATTCCTAAGACTATCCCTCCTCTTTATATTGATATACATAAAAATACCTTACATAAAATAGAAACGACATATAGCATTTCTGAATTGGAATGTATGCTAGAAGCACCTACTTTTAGCAATGATAAAATCAATGAGATAGCACATACTATCTTACAAGAATCCCCAAAAATAACATTTCCTTTACCTGCTTCTTTTGAGATAGAAGAGATAGCTGTGACACCTATTCCTACGCTTTTTCTCTATGGAATGAAGCAACAAATGGGGATGGTGTATGTGATGGAGTTACATTTTTTATATGATAGGCATCAAATTGCTAGTCATCCTATCAAAGAAGATGATATATTTTTGACCAATAATGTCAATATAAAAATCATACGTGATAGCAAAGCCGAGCGTCTTGCTAGAGAAGCAATAGAAGTGTATGGATTTGAGACTAATTCCCAAATGCTAGGGTATTCTAGTCCTGCCAATCCTACGATGCAAACAGCCATAGAGAGATGGAGAAATTTTACAAAAGAGGGTATCCCTAAACTTAGTGAAGAGGGGTGGAATATAGAGATAGATGAGAGCTTTAATTTTAATTTTGAATATATGGAAGAGATTACTGTAGAGAGTGCTGAAGGGGATGATACCAATCCATGGTTTGAACTCTCTTTTACGGTAGAGATAGGAGGGTGTAGTGTGGCACTTGTGCCTATTGTCGCTTCTATCTTACACGAGTTTGATACGATAGAATCCTTACCTAAAAAGCTAAACTTAGAGATAGAAGAGGGGCGATACTTACATGTCAATGCCGAAGAGATAAAACCTATACTCAAAACTATATTTGAACTTTTTGATAAAAAAGAAGGCGATAATCTTGTCATCAAACCCTATGATGCACATCTTTTAGAGTTAGATGAACAGAGTAATATTATATGGAAAGGTACAAAAGAACTCAAAGACCTTTCACAAAAGCTTAAAAATTTTGAGGGGATAGAATCTGTCCCTCCTTCTACAAAGTTACAAGCAAAATTACGTGAGTATCAACAGTTTGGATTGGATTGGTTAAACTTTTTATATACCTTTAAATTTTCTGGTATTTTAGCTGATGATATGGGTCTAGGAAAGACCGTACAAACCTTAGCATTTTTACAGCTTCTCAAAGAACGTGGAGAGATGAAAGGCTCTACACTGATTGTCATGCCTACTTCACTGATGGGCAATTGGAAAAATGAAATAGAAAAATTTACCCCCAATCTTACTTATCTTGAACTGTATGGTTCTGATAGAGCAACAAAGTTTAGAGAGATTAACGACTATGACATTATCTTAACCACGTATGCACTCGCCCAAAGAGACCAAGCGAAGTATGATGCACATACGTTTTTTTATATTGTTTTGGATGAAGCACAAAAGATTAAAAATCCTAAGACCAAACTAGCCGTAGCTATCAAAGGATTTAAAAGCAGTCATAAACTAGCACTAAGTGGTACACCTATAGAAAATCATTTAGGCGAACTATGGTCTATTTTTGATTTTCTTATGCCTGGTTTTTTAGATAATCTTAGTTTCTTTAGGTCATACTATCAAAACCCTATAGAACAAGACAGAGACATGAGCAAACGGAAACTACTCAACAAAAAAGTAGCCCCATTTATACTTAGACGTACCAAAGATGAGGTAGTCACAGAGCTACCACCGAAGACAGAAATTATTAAAAAAGCTATTTTTGGCAAAAAACAAGCGACTTTATATGAAAATATCCGTATCTCAATGGAAGCTAAAGTAAAAGATGTCATCAAAGGCAAGGGCTTATCACGTAGCCATATCACGATACTTGATGCCCTTCTCAAACTTAGACAAGTGTGTTGTCATCCCCAATTACTCAAACTAGACAGTGCCAAAGATGTCCATGATTCTACCAAGCTAGAGATGTTTTTGGAACTTATAGATGAGCTACATGAAGAGGGTAGAAAAGTATTGGTTTTTTCACAATTTACCTCTATGCTAAGTATCATAGAAGAAGAGATTAAAAAAAGAAAGATAAGCTATACCAAGCTTACAGGAGCGACACGCAAAAGAGAAGAAGTTATCTCCAAATTTACCAATGGAGATGTATCTATCTTCCTCATCAGTCTCAAAGCAGGAGGGGTAGGGCTTAACCTCGTAGAAGCTGATACCGTCATACATTATGACCCATGGTGGAATCCAGCTGTAGAAAACCAAGCCACAGACAGAGCCTACCGTATAGGACAAGACAAACCAGTCTTCGTCTACAAGCTCATCGTAGAAAACTCCATAGAAGAACAAATCCTCACCCTACAAGAGAAGAAAAAATCCCTACAAGAAGGCATCTACCAAGGCAAAGAACAAAGTGACGATAAATTTAGTGGAGAAGAACTCATGGCATTGTTGAAGATGTAAAGTTTGAGATGTTCTAATTAATTTCTACAAAATATTATGTAATGCATTGGCATTGTTCATCCATGTATTGAGTGCTTTCCAGTCTTCATCTTCTACTAGTTTTTGACATTTTTGAAGTTCTAGTTGGAAGGTTTGCATGGCTTCTAGGACGTTGTCTTTGTTTTGTCTAAAGATGTCTTCCCACATATTGGGTGATGATTTTGCGATACGGCTCATGTCTTTGAATCCTCCACCTGCTAGGGCAATGATACTCTTGGCATCTTCTTGTCCTATGACGGAATTGGCAAGGGCATACGAGAGGGCATGGGGCATGTGAGAGATAAATGCAGCGTGTCGGTCGTGTTCTTTTGCGTTCATACAGACGATTTTCATGCCTATATCGGTAAATAATGTTTTGGCTGCCGTTTCTTGATGTTTTCCACTTTTTTCTAAGTCACACAGTACGATGACTTTATCTGTGTATAAATCTTCTATGGCGGCTGTAGGTCCAAATTTTTCTGTACCTGTCATGGGGTGTGCTGTGACAAAGTTTTGGCGTATATTTTTGGGGATGGAGAGTGATATTTTTTCTTTGGTGCTTCCTAAATCTATGACGGTACAGGTAGGAGAGAGTGGTGCAAGGTTTTGTGCTACAGCGATGATGCCATCTACGGGGATAGAGAGAAATATAATATCACACTCTTTTATCTCATCAAGTGATTGAGCAATGGTATCTACTAGGTTGAGTGTTAAGGCTTGTTGGCAATGTGTTTTATTGTGGTCATAGCCAATAAAATAGTCATTGTTTGAAAGTTTTTTAAGTGCAATACTTAAAGAACCACCCATAAGACCTAGCCCAATAAAACCTATCTTGCGTTGAAACATGTTACCCCATTCAATTTTTGCTAAGTATAGCATGATTTTTCTATTTATTATGATATTTTTATCGAAATATAGATATGATAGTATTAAATTATACGAAGGTCTTATTATGGTAAAAACGACACTATTTTCAAAAGTAATACTCTCTTGGGTACTGATAGGTTCATTTCTCTTGGCTCAAAAAGTAACACATATCAAATTTGAGGGACTTGCACATCTCTCTTCTTCTTCTGCAAAAGAGATAGCAGGGATTCGTGTAGGTGATACTATCACGGCAGAAAATATCAATGAATCAATCAAAAACTTTTTTGATCAAGGATATTTTAAAGATGTATGGGTGGATCAAAATGGGGGTACATTGGTGTACCACTTTAAAGAAAAACTAGCTATCTCTAATGTATCTATCAAAGGATATGGTTCTGGTGATGATGGTAAAGAGCTTATTGCAGGTATAGGTGTCAAAAAAGGGGACTTATATGATGAAAGACGTATCAAAAAAGCAACCAAAACATTGATAGCAAAGCTAGAAGCACAAGGGTATTATGATAGTGTTGTTGATGTAAGTACCAAAAAGATTGGTGGCAATAGTATGTCTATCACTTTTGATGTGAACAAAGGCGAAAAAATTACGGTGAAGAAGATTAACTTTGTGGGTGCAAAAGCATTAAGTAAAGATGAAATTCAAGTCGATATAGCAAGTAAAGAAGCCGACAGCCTAGGATGGATGCCATGGAGAAATAATGGTGAAGCATCCGTATCTCAATTGGAATATGATACACACCGTGTAAGAAATACCTATATGGAAAAAGGGTATTTAGATGTAACGGTAAGTAAACCTCTTATGCGTGTAGATTTTGGTTCGTATAATGCTGAAGTAGATTATAAGATAGTTGAGGGTGTTCAGTATCGTGTCGGAAAGATTACACTAACACATAATATCGCTGGATTTAAGAGTGCTGGTCTAAAAGATGACCTTATCTTAAAAGAGGGAAAAGTTTTTAATGTAAAACGTATGCGTAAAGATATTGCCAATATAGAAGCAGAAGTAGGAAACTTTGGTTTTGCCTATGTCAAAGTATCTCCTCAAATGAATAAAAATACATCTGCTAAAACAGTAGATTTAAACTATGTCATCCAACCTGGACAATCTGTGACTATTAAAGATGTAATTATCGCAGGAAATACAGCAACGAAAGATAGAGTTATCCGTCGTTATATCTATCTAGCTCCAGGGGATAAGTTTAATACAAAAGATTTGAAAGATTCAAAAGCTGCTTTGGGTAGAACAGGTTTCTTTGAAAAAGTAGATATACAAAGTCAAAGAATTTCAGAACATGAAATCAATCTTTTGGTCAATGTAATAGAAGCTTCAACAGGTACTATCTCAGCAGGTGGTGGATATGGTTCGTATGAAGGACTTATGGTCAATGCTTCAATCTCAGATAAAAACCTTTTTGGTTCTGGGATTAACACAACGTTAGGGTTTGAAATATCACAAATTGCAACCAATTACAATCTCTCTTTTGTCAATCCAAAGGTATGGGATAGTATGTACAGTATGTCTTTGAGTTTTTATAAAAAAGATTATGAATACATTGATTATACACAAGATCAATTAGGTGCATCAGCATCAGTGGGTAGAGAATTTTATAGATATTTTCATGCTTCTGTAGGTGTTGGGTATGTAGACAACCAATCAACTATCAATGAAAATGCTGAAAATATTGTACAAGACTTTTTGTATAATGACCAATATAAAAAGACATCCGTCTTTACAAATATTAGCTACAATAATACAGATGATTATTATGTCCCTAGAGAAGGTATGAAAGCGACTATTAATTTTGAGTATGCACAGTTGGATGGTGATGATGTTGATTTGACACTTTTCCCTGATGGCTATGGTCAATTTCTTAAAACATCTGGTAAAGTTGGTGTGTATTATGGGATGGAAGACTTGATAGACTATGATTTGATTTTCCGTGCTAAAGGTAGATTTACATATATTTCTCGTAATGATGGTGAAAAAATACCTACAGCTGAAAAACTCTTTATGGGTGGAGTGGGTAGTGTAAGAGGGTATGACCCTTATTCACTTTCTCCATCATTGGTGTCAGGTGACCTTGTTGGTGGTACTAGCCGTGCATCAGGAAGCTTGGAAGCTAGTATTCCACTCTCTGAAGCTGCTAAGATGCGTTTGGCATTCTTCTATGACTATGGTGTCGTATCACTAGACAGTGAAATCAATATCGCAGTAGACAGTGTAGCTAGATCATCAACAGGTGTGGTACTTGAATGGCAATCTGCCTTTGGACCAATTAACCTTATCTTCGCATATCCATTGGATGAAGAAGAGGGCGACCATACTTCAACATTTGAATTTTCTATGGGATCAAAATTCTAAAGATTCATACTACTCTTTAAGATTTCGTGCTTGGCACGAAATCTATTTTTATAAATACTTAATCTACTAAAATATCCAATATTTTTAAATACCCAATACTTTATTCTTCGGTAATATAGACTCATCTTTTATGATAATAGCCAAACTTATAGGTTTTTCTAATACTTTTATCTTCTCTTTTGCTAGGTAGAGTGGTTTGTTGGAATATATAGTGAGGGTTTTGTTTGTAAAATCAAATGTAATCTCAGCAGAATTAGATGCTTCATGCAAAAATACTGTAAGGGTATAGATAAAACTAAGCCATCTTACGGACTCTTTTTTAGGGAGGAGTGTTTTGTACTTCTCATAAAGCTCTTTGGTAAGAAGCTCTTTACCGTGCATACGTAGCAAAAGTGAGATAAGGACAATCTCTTTATGGCTAAAGCCATAGTTTAGCTCTTGCGTAGCGATATAAAAAGCATGTTGATGTGATTTGTAGATAGTAAGGGTCTTACCTATGGAGGTTAGTTTAAGTGCCTCTTGTAGGCTTTGATGATACTGCATATCGTCATTTATTTCAGACTGCAATACGGCATAAAGAGTAGAAGCAATTTTGAGCTTGAGTTTACGCTTTTTTTCGATAGTTACCACAGGCTTAAATCTATCAAGTATAGATACAATACTAGGATTAATAGTAGCAGGAAAGCGATAATTATCTTTGGCTAAGAATGTCTCTAAAAATACACCTTCTCTTACCCCTACGGCACTAGATATGACTTCTTTGGCTTCGATATGGGAGAGGATAGCATTAAAAATAAGTGTCCCCTCTCTAATGGTATCATAACGGTTTTTCTTTAGTCCAAATTGCTTTAAATTTTTGGCACTAGAGAGTGGTATGGCATGAAGATAGGCTTCGTGCTCTTTGATATGATAGCCAAAGGCATGAAGTTTATCTAAAGGATACTCCGAACGTTTCATGATACCACGAGAAAGCGTTCGTGCTGTACCTCCTATACCTATAGCAGTAGAATGCTTAAAATGTGAGGGGAGTCGTGTGAGTTCATTTTCTATATATATTTTAGCCTCTTCATAGATATTCATAGTAGAGAGTGCTTTATCAAAGAAAAGCTCTTTGATACGGACAGTCCCAATATCAAGAGAATAACTATCTAGTATTTTGCCCTCTTTTATCAGAGTAATATCTGAAGAACCTCCCCCAATATCTACCGTAATGCCTTCTTCTATAGGCAGTAGATTACTTACAGCAATCGCTCCATATCTGGCTTCTTGTTTTCCATCTATGATTTGTATGCTTAAGCCTAACTCTTTTTTTATCCATTGTGTAAATACCTTAGCATTGGGTGCATCACGCAAGGCAGAGGTGGCTACACATATCGTATCATTGACTTGATATTTATCTATGGTTTGGATAAAAGATTTGAGAGTAAGGAAAGCACGTTTAATGCCAATAGGCTGAAGGTAGCCTTCTTTTGCATACGCACCTTCTCCGATACGTACTTTGGATTTTTGTTCACAAATAAGATGAAATCCATATTGACTTGTCGTTTCAAAAATTACAAGTCTTGCTGAGTTTGAACCAATATCTATGATAGCAGTTCGTTTTAGCATGCTAAACTATTCCAATTCTTCTTGAAGTTTATTGTACTTGAACATCAGTTCTTCGACATTTTCTACATTGTCAGGGTCTGAAATAATACAATCTACAGGACACACTGCAATACATTGTGGTTCATCAAAATGACCCACACATTCTGTACACGTATCAGCATCTATCAAATATACTGGATCATTCTCTTCGATTGCTTCATTTGGACACTCTTCTCTACATGCATCACATGCGATACATTCATCTGTTATTACTAATGCCATATTGACCCTTATAAAAGTTCTATTTAACCTAAAGTTATTTATACGAGTTATAACCCAAGATAGCTTATGACTTCGTTAAAAAGTATAGAAAAAGTATAGAAAAAAGTATATATTATCTATTTGTTATTATTAAAGCATTAAATTAAGAAATTTCTTTAGGAAAACAAAATCTATACCCACGTCTTCTGACCGTTTCGATAGTAGTAATATTAAGAGGTTTATCCATTTTTTGACGAATTTGGTTGATGGCTACTTCGATAACATTGGGAGTTACGAGTTCAGGTTCTTCCCAAATGGCATCCAATAGTTGCTCTTTTGAGACAATTTGGTCTTTGTGCATAGCCAAGTGAGTGAGGACTTCAAAAGGTTTTCCTTTGAGTTCAATCTCCTCACCTTGATAGATAATCTTTTCTTCTTCTGGGTTGATAATAAGCTCGTCTATCTCTATAATATTTGAGATACCACGGCGTAATTTGGCTTCTATACGTACCAATAATATATCATAATCCAAGGGCTTTCTGATAAAGTCATCAGCCCCTGATTTGAGTGCATCTATCTCATGTGCTTTTTCTGTATTTTCAGAGAGTACAATCACAGATGTTTTATTTGCATTGGTTTTAATATTAGGAATGAGGTCAATAGTATTGTTTTGGCTCAATGAAAGGAGTACCAAATCATACGTTCTAATATCAAGATAGTATTTAGCATCTCCAGAATTTTCAGCAATATCAGCTTGATAGCCTTCATTTATGAGTGTCTCAGAAATTATTTTTCCAAGAGACACATCTTCTTCTATAATTAATATTCTCATTATGATACGACTCCTTATATTTTAAGTTTTATTTAATATTATAGCATAAAAAAGAAGCTTATTAAAAAGAATTTAAAAATTCCAAGTTTTACTTAATGAAACAGTACAAGTATCAATAATATCAGGCTTAGAAATCTTGATATAAAGATGGCGTATTTTTGGGTATTTAGTATGTAGTAATGTTTTTATACCTAGAAGAGCATTTTCCAAAAGAGCATATTTTTCTAGTTGGAGTTTTTCTTCTATAAGTAGGACTATATCAGCATAGTTGATAAAATTGTTATCACTATATGCATACGTAGCTTCTAAAGTAATAATGACACGTTGAGGGGTTGTCCTTTCAAAGTCCAATAACCCAATGATGACCTCAAAACTAAGATTCTCAATATGAATGGTCATGGTTATACTTTTTGTTCTTCTTTCTTAAAAAGTCTTACTATATTTGGGATATGTTTATACGTAATGATAAAAGCGATAATCCATATAGGGGCATGAGAAGAGATACCCGTGACTTCAGGATACATAATATAAGAGAGTATTAGAAAAGAAAATACACCAATAAGAGATGAAAGTGATGAAATTTTGAGTCCTTTAGCAGCCCCAAACCATATCGTTATCGCAATAAGCGCAGGAATAGGCATCATAATAAGTAGTACCCCAAACCCTGTTGCCACACCTTTACCCCCTTCAAAAGATAAAAAGGGTGAAAAACAGTGACCTAGTACAGCCAAAACAGCAATTGTCCACAAGACACTCTCAGGTGCCCCAAACATTTGAGCAATGAGAATGACAACAACCCCTTTAATTGCATCTAGGAAAAAGGTAACACCTCCTAAAATTTTAGCAAGTTTAGGGTCTTTCTCTTTGACAACACGGATAACATTAGTAGCTCCAATGTTACCAGAACCTTCATTCTTGATGTCTACTCCTGCAAATTGTTTGGCAAGAAGATATCCAAAAGGAACAGCAGAAATGATGTAAGCGATGAGGTAAAATAGTATATTTTGATTGGTTAATAAGTCCATGATTTGTCCAGAATTAAATTTTATACTGCAATTTTAGCCGAATTTAGCTAAAATCCATACTATATTAAGTGTAAAGGGTAAATGATGATAGATTTTAAAGCAGAAATAAATAGAATGAAGAAGGCATTAGCTGTCACTGTAGTAGCACACTATTACCAACGTGATGAAGTTTTTGAGATGGCAGACATCACAGGAGATAGCCTAGAATTGGCAAGAAGATGCCAAGCCAATGACAATAAATGGGTCGTCTTTTGTGGTGTAGGCTTCATGGGGCAAAGTGTCAAAATCATAGACCCAAACAAGCGTGTACTCATGCCAAAGATAGCCTGTTGTGCTATGGCACGTATGATGGATGGCTCGTATTTTGAAGAATCTGTACAATATATGGAAGACCGAGGCATAGCAAGAGAAGATATTTTACCTATTACTTACATCAACTCCGATGCATCGGTCAAAGCCAAAGTAGGACAGATGGGTGGCTATGTTTGTACCTCTTCTAATGCCTTTAAGATTATAAAAAAAGGTTTGGAGACGGGAAAAAAGATACTTTTTGTGCCTGATAGATGTTTGGGGCAAAATTTTGCGATACAAATGGGGCTAAAGTCTTGTGTGATTGGCGTTGAGGTAGACGGCAAAGAATGCGACCCTAAAGAAGCTGATATTATCTGTTTCAACGGCTTTTGTTCGGTACACCAACTCTTCTCCGTTGATGATATAGAATTTTATCGCAATAAATTTCCTGACATCAAGATAGCCGTACACCCAGAATGTGACCCCAAAGTAGTTCTTGCTTCTGATTTCTCAGGTTCTACCTCACAACTCATCAAATATGTAAATGAACTTGACCCAGAACAAAAAGTAGCCATAGGTACAGAATATAACCTAGTAAACCGTATGAGAAAAGGCAACACCTACGTCCTCTCCTCTACCAAACCAGAATGCCCAACAATGAACGAAACCACATTAGAAGACCTATACAATACATTAAAGTCCATAGAAGATGATAATCCTATAAATGAAATAGTGGTTGAAGAAGAGGTGAGGAAATATGCTAATATGGCTTTGGAGAGGATGTTGGCGATTACTTAAGTTGAGCTTCTTTTATCAACCAACTTAAGATGCATGATCAAAGCTTCTAGTAAAGATGATGATGATATAATAAAAACTATAATGGGATTTTGTAACCATTCAGCATACAACAATTTTTTCTTAAACTAATATCTATTTTAAATAAAAAGTCACTATTAATATAGAAAAAGCTTATTGTTTAAGCTAAAAAGTACATAAATGTACTCTAATTAGAGGTTTTTTGGAGTGATGCTGAATGGTTACGGGATTTTAAAACAAAAAGGGATGCGTTAAATGGTTTTACCTCAAAATATTGTGATTGTTGAAGATGAAGTAGTGACACAACGTGCTTTACAGGCTATTTTAGTGGAGTTTAACGTCAATATTGCAGGGTTTTTTGATAATGCATTGGATACACTAGATGCTCTCAAAGTGATTGACTGTGATATGCTTTTACTTGATATTGATATTAATGGAGCAATGGATGGGATACAATTAGCACGTCATATATTAAGAGACAGAAGTATACCTATTGTCTTTATTACTTCACATGATGATGCCCAAACGGTAGAAGAAGTGTTAGAATTAGCTCCTTATGGCTTCATCTCTAAGCCTTTTTCTTCTAAAGATATTATTGTGACGATACAGATTGCGTATAAACGTTTTCTTACACATTTGGAAGTTTTTTATACAGCACAAGACACACAAAGACGAGATTTGATTATAGATGATGTGTATACGTATTCTACACAGCTATCTGAACTCTATAAAAATGGTGTTATGATAAAACTCAACTATAAACAAAGTAAACTTTTGGGAATTTTGGCAAGAGATGTAAATCATACGGTAAGTTATGATTCATTGGTAGAAGAGCTATGGGGTACAGACAATGTCTCAGCTTCTGGCTTACGTACATTGGTCTATTCTTTACGTAAAATTGTCCCTGAGCTTAATTTGCTTTCTTATAGTAAATTGGGTTATATGTTACAGGTAAAGTCTATTTTATAGGCTAAAATATTTATTTTCAAATAACAAAAGGTATATAAATGATTCAAGTATATAGAGTATGGATATTTTTGAGTATCTTATCTATGGGTATGTATGCAGGAGGGAATATAGTACAGCCCTCTAAAATCGAAGAGACCAAAGATACTATTGTCGTGCATGGGATGGTATTGTATGGGCGTGTAATGAATCTAGGTCCTGAAAAACTTTCTTTTAAATTACTTTATAGCGAAGGGCTAAACCATATAGCGTATAAAGATATTTCTTCTATTACTACTAAGTATAATTATCATATTTCTTTTAAACGTATGGATATAGAGGGGCGTGTTATTGGGATAGAAAACAATACATACCTCAAAATCATGGAAGGGAAAAACTTACGAACGGTGAAGATAGCAGATATAGATAATTTTGTTATGTCTGTCACTGATGATGATTCTTTGGAGAATAGAGTACGAAATAACTTTCCTTATACCAAAGGTAGTATTGATATTGGGTTAGAAAATGAAAATGGTGTAAGTCAAAAGAATAAAGTAGATATACGTCTTAATCTTAAACATAAACAAGCCGAACACGAACTAAGACTTTATATAGACTATGCTTTTGAAACTACCGAAACAGAAGGTACGGACAAAGTGGAAAATAAAGATGAATTGGTAGGTATTTTGAACTATAAAAATCATTTTAAAAATAATAGTTTTTATTTTGCTACCCTGTCTGCTGATTATGATAGACCTAGACATATTGAAAACCGTTATATTCCTTCATTAGGGTATGGATATACTTTTAAGTTTGATAAATCTAAATGGATTGAACCTTCCATTGGCTTAGGATATGCTACTACCAACTATAGTGATGAGTTTGTGGATAAAGATTTTGCCGTGGCTACCTTTAACCTTCATGGTAAATGGTATATGGATGAGCTTTGGTTGATAGATACTTTGATAATAGATGGGTTTGTGATGTATTATCCTAGTCTTCAAAGTTTTGATGAAGATTGGATACTTCGTTCAAATCTTAATTTTACTATACCACTTTTTGACTTTTTATCTGTAAAGTTTTCTATTGATAACGTAAATGATAGCAATCCCAATTCTAGTGTAGGAAACAATAAAACAACTTCTAAACTTTTGTTTGGGGTTCATTTTTAAAAACGCTTGAAATATTTATAAAAAGAGACTATAATCGCGTAAAATTAATTAAACATTAGGAAATATCTATGGCTAAACATCAATTTCAGACAGAAATAGGACAACTACTTAAACTTATGACACATTCTCTTTACTCTAATAAGGAGATTTTTATTAGAGAGCTTGTTTCCAATTCAAGTGATGCACTTGATAAATTTAATTATCTTTCTCTTACCAATGATGCTTTTAAAGAAGAGAATTGGTCTGGTAAAGTATTTATTAAATTAGATAAAGAAGACAACTCTTTGACGATTGGGGACAATGGTATTGGGATGAATGAGGCTGACCTTATGGACCATTTGGGGACGATTGCAAAATCTGGGACTAAAGCATTTATGGACAGTATGACAGGTGACGCACAAAAGGACAGCAATCTTATCGGTCAATTTGGTGTTGGTTTTTATTCTGTATTTATGGTAGCAGAGCATGTAGATGTTATTTCCAAAAAAGCTGGAGAAGACCAAGCCTATATGTTTTCGACAGATGGTACGGGTGAATATGAAGTAAAACCTGTAGTAAAAGAAGAGCATGGAACAGTGATTTATATCAAGCTCAAAGAAGATGAAAGAGAATTTTTAGAAAAATTTAAAACACAAGAAATTGTTAAAAAATATTCAGACCATATTGCTTATCCTATCATGCTTAACTTTTCAGAAGAAGAGACAGAGGGTGAGGGCGATGATGCTGTGACCAAAATGGTCAATAAAACGGAGCAAATTAATGCTGCAACGGCACTTTGGACACTTTCTAAATCAGAGATTAAAAAAGAAGAATATATTGAATTTTACAAAGGTTTGGCACATGGAGATGATGAGCCTTTGACCTATTTACATAACAGAGTGGAGGGGTCACAAGAGTTTACAACACTTTTTTATATTCCTAAAAAAGCACCCATGGATATGTATAGAGCAGACTATGAAGCAGGAGTAAAACTGTATGTAAAACGTGTGTTTATTACTGATGACAGCAAAGAGCTTTTACCTCCATATTTACGTTTTGTTAAAGGTATTATTGACAGTGAAGATTTGCCTTTAAATGTGTCTCGTGAACTTTTACAAGAAAATAGAATCTTGGCAAATATCAAGCAAAATTCAGTAAAAAAAATCTTAGGAGCAATTAAAAAGCTCAAAGGCGAAGACGCTGATACTTTTACGGCTGAATATAATAAAATCATCAAAGAGGGGATTTATATTGACCAAACAAATAAAGATATTTTACTTGACATCGTCAAATATAAATCTTCTACCCAAGAGGGACTCATAAACTTTGATGAGTATATCAGTCGTGGAAACTATGAGAAAAAAGAAATCTATTATATCGTTGGTGATGATGAAAAAGTATTGAGAAACTCTCCAATGCTAGAAGCCTATAAAAAAGCAGAAATTGAAGTGCTTATCATGGATGATAGTGAAGTAGATAGTATTGTAACTCCAATGATTGGGGCATACAAAGAATGGTCACTCAAAGATATTTCTAGTATTGATGCACCTGATAGTAAAACAGAAGAAGAGAAAGAAGAAGTAGCCAAAGAGTTTAAAGCACTCACAGATAAAATCAAAGAAGCTTTAGGTGAAGAGGTTAAAGAAGTCAAAACATCGACACGTTTGACGTCTAGCCCATCATGTGTACTCAAAGACCCATCTGACCCAATGGCAGGAATGGCTGCAATGTTTGCACAAATGGGACAAGAGATGCCTGAGACACCACTTATCTTAGAAATCAATCCAGACCATGAAATGATTAAAAAACTTGATGGATTAGAAGATACAGCATTATTTGATGATATTTCATGGATTTTATTGGACGCTGCAAAACTCTCAGAAGGCTTAGAACCAAAAGACAAAGGAGCATTTTCAGCAAGAGTGGCTTCTTTGGCAACGAAAGCACTGTAGTTTATGTTTTTACCCTATGAAGAACTCCTTGTTTTTGGAGGGCTTCTTTTGGGTGTATGGGTAGTGTACTTTGCACTTAAATTGCATTATATTTTTGCTTTTAGACTGGTACAAAAAACGTCTATATCCGAAGCCAAAAAACAAAAAATTGAAAAAATTAAAATCTATATTTTTGCTTTTTTGAAAGTTTTGTTTCTTATCGCTCTTCTCTTGATGCTGTGGTTTGGTACGAGTACTCTGATGCAAGGGGAAAGTCTCAAAGCGATAGTGATGCATTTATGGCTAGAGATTCCTGAAGGATTTTGGTTTTCTGTGCTGTGGAGCTTGTTACGTATTGCCATCTTGATTGTCATCATGCGTTATCTTTTGAAACGCATTTATAGACTACTAGACAGACACAAAGCAAAAGTAATTGCCAAAAAATGCTATAATAATAACAATATTGAAATGCTTTATCTTCGTATCCATAATATGATTAAATTTACAGTCGTCTTAGGTGTGATGTATCGTATCATACACTTTTTCCCTTTTTTAGCAGAGGTAAGTAGTGTGTTTCTGGTGGCTTTGCTACTGTTTGTTTTCTCTGCTCTTATCATTACGATAAAAGAGCTTATTTTAATGCTTAACACAAGGAAATAAAATGAAAATGTCTTCTCAAAAACGTGCTACGATTATTGCTAGTTTTGTAGCAATTTTACTTGTTATTGTCAAACTTATCGTAGGGATTGCTTCGGGTTCTGTGGCTGTATTGGCTTCTGCGATTGATTCTCTACTTGATACCCTTATCTCGTTATTTAACTTTTTTGCGATTAAAAAATCAGAAGAAGAACCTGATGAAGCCTATCAATATGGTAAAGGCAAGATTCAAGCGATAGCAGGAGTGATAGAAGGGACAGTCATTAGTATTTCTGGACTCTATATTATCTATGAAGCGATTAAAAAATTTAATAATGATAGTGTCACTACACTTTTAGTACCTTCTATATGGGTCATGCTTTTTTCTATTGTTGTGACATATCTATTGGTCAAGTATCTACTTAAAGTGGCTAAAGAAACGGACAATATTGTCATCAAATCGGATGCCTTACATTATCAAACAGACCTTTGGTCAAATGCAGCTGTTTTAGTAGCATTGGGCTTGGTGTATTTTACAGGTATAGATAGTATTGATGCGATATTTGGATTATTGATTGGTGTATATATCATTTATTCTGCTTATGAAATTATCCATGAGGGTATAGAAATTTTGCTTGATAAGGCTTTAGATGGAGAGATAGTAGCCTCTATAGGAGAGATAATTTCAAGTCATTCAGAGATTACAAGCTATCATTGGCTCAAAACACGTACCGATGGTACGACAAATTTTGTAGAGTTTCACATGGTACTACACCCCAATATGCTTTTACTCGAAGCCCATAGAATTGCCGATGAAGCCGAAGATAAAATCAAGCTTTTAGACAAAAAAAGAAAGTGGGTCATCACCCCACACTTTGACCCTTATGATGATGAATATCTTAATGATGCAGTATTTTATGGTAAAAAACTAATACAAGAAAAATAATGTCTATCTATCTTTTCTCTTCTACGCCAAAAAAAGGTATCATATCTTTGCCTATGATTTCTTTTACTTTATATAAAAAAGAGATACATTTAGAGCCGTATGATACGCTTCTTTTTACATCAAAACAAGCCGTAAAATCAGCCTATACCCTCAATATTCAAGCCAAAAATATACCTGCTTTGGCTATTGGTTCGGCTACGGCAAAACAAATTGTCTCTTTAGGAGGCACTATTTTGTATCAAGCAAAAGAATTTTATGGCAAAGTACTAAGTGAAGAGATTATAAAAAAGTTTAAACAGAAGCGTATTTTGTATCTGCGTCCTAAAGTAGTCTCTTTTGATGCAAAGGCATTTTTACAAAAAGCAGGGGTCTTTATCGAAGAAGAAATTATTTATGAAACATCTTGTATCTGCTATGCACCAGAACAAAAGCCTATGAAAAATGCGATACTTATCTTTACCTCACCCTCTACGATAAAGTGTTTTTTAAGAAATTTTGATTGGGATGAAAGTTATACTGCTGTAGTCATTGGTAAAGCTACTCAAAAGTATTTACCCTTAGAGTGTGTGTATGAAATCGCCAATGAAGCATTGATTAGCAGTTGTATTGAAAAAGCCAAAGAAATTTCACTCACTTCTAACACCAAATAAGTTATAATCTTTTTAACCTAGGTGATGCGACTACTGTATTTGGGGTCCAACATTAATTATAGTGGGACATGTAGTCTCTTGGTGTGTGGAAATTTTCGTTTGAGTTTAGTTTCTAAACGAGAAAATATCCCCTAAAAAGAGACTCTCTCCTACACCGTTGGCTTTTTCGGGCCGATTTTTGCAGAACGCTCACTCGGGGTATTTATTAGCAGTGTTATAGTGACACTTCTACTAAATACACCACAGATTGTAATGGTTATAACACTTTTGGAGAAACAGATGAATGTATTGATTTTAGGTGCAGGGGGTAGAGAATATTCTATCGGATTGGCACTTAGTAAAGATAAAAATGTAGAAAATATTTATTTTGCTCCAGGTAATGGTGCAACAGATGAACTAGGTAAAAATTTGGATATTTCTGATTTTTCACAATTGGCTGATTTTGCTGAAGAAAATAGTATTGATTTGACGATTGTAGGTCCAGAAGGTCCACTTGTCGAGGGTGTGGTAGATGTCTTTGAATTACGTGGACTTCTTATCTTTGGCCCTACGGCTAAAGCAGCACAATTAGAAGGTTCTAAGATTTTTATGAAAAATTTCTTAGCACGTCACAATGTACCTACAGCAAACTACATAGAAACCAACTCTTTACAAGATGCGTATCGCTTTATAGAAACACTTGAAGCCCCTATCGTAGTCAAAGCCGATGGACTCTGTGGAGGAAAAGGCGTGATTATCGCTACAAGTCAAGAAGAAGCCAAAAAAGCTTCAGGTGAGATGTTAAGTGGTAGCTCTTTTGGTCAATCAGGAACATCTATCGTGATTGAAGAATTTTTAGATGGCTATGAGCTTTCTGTATTTGCTATCTGTGATGGAGAGGATTATGTGGTTCTACCTGCTGCACAAGACCATAAAAGATTGCTCAATAACGATGAAGGACCAAATACAGGAGGCATGGGTGCGTATGCTCCTACCCCTTTGGTAAATGATAAAATCTATAAAAAGTTAGATGAACGTGTTATTATTCCTACATTAGAGGGCATGAAGTCTGAAGGTATGCCATTTAAGGGTGTACTCTTTATTGGTGTCATGGTAGTCGATGATGAGCCAATTATTTTAGAATATAATGTGCGTTTTGGTGACCCTGAATGTGAAGAGCTTATGCCTTTATTAAAGTCTTCAGTCTTTGATTTATTTTATAAAGCTTCTACCAATGATTTAAAAAATCTTAAGATAGAGTTTCATGATAAATACGCTGTAGGGGTAGTTATGGCGTCAAAAGATTATCCTTATAAATCATCAGCAATGGCAGAGATACTCATAGATGATATCTATCATGAAGAACTCAACGAAAATGCACATATTTCGTATGCAGGGGTGACACGTGGTGAAGATGGAAAGCTTTATGCAAGTGGTGGACGTGTGCTTGTGTGTGTTGGGATTGGTGAAAGTATTGCAATAGCACAAGAAAGAGCCTATATGTTGGTAGGTCAAATTCATTTTGCAGGGAAGCAGTGTCGTACAGATATTGCTTACCAAGCACTATAAGGAGAGATGATGTCTAAAATTAGTTTGTCAGTACATTATATATTTGTACTCATATTAGGTCTTACGTTGGGTATAGATGGACTCTTAGGGTCTTCTGATAAAATTGAGATAAAAGCCAAAAATATAGAATCTTTTGAAGGTGTAGTGACTGCCAAAGAGAGTGTGGTGGTACGTTATGATGGTATGTTGATTAAAGCCTCTTCTGCACGGTATAATCAAGATAGTAAAATGCTTATACTCGATGGAAATATTGAAACCATCGGATACAAAGGGACAAAAGAACACAGTCAACACATGGAAATAAACACAGAAAGTAAAGAAATTAACTTTGAAGAACTTTTTTTAGTCAATCAAAATGATGTGTGGATTATGTCTGATAAAGTAGAAAAAAAGGACAATGAATACACACTCAATACTTCATTGCTTTCTAGTTGTGATATTAGTGACCCTTTATGGACGATGAGATTTGAAAATTCTGTGTATAATTCAGATGAAAACTATATCAAAGTCTATAATGCAAAAGTATATTTATGGGATGTACCTATATTTTATACCCCATACCTCTCTTTTTCTACCAATAAACAAAGAAGTTCTGGATTGCTTTTCCCTCTTTTTGGTTACAATGCAACAGATGGTATGCTGTATGAACAACCTGTATTTTGGGCGATATCTGATAGTATGGATTTAGAGGTCAATCCACAAATAAGAACATCACGTTCAGTAGGGGTATACAGTACATTTAGGTTTGTAGATAGTGACCATTCTCACGGGACACTAAGAGCAGGATATTTTGCAGATCAGCAAAGCTATACAGATGAATATGGTCTACCTAATAGTAGCCATTACGGACTAGAATTTAATTATGAATCAACCAATGTATTTGAAAAGTATTTACCTAAAGGTTTTGATGATGGGCTTTATGTCAATACCACGTATTTGAATGATATTGATTATCTTAGCTTACAAAAAACAAATTTAGGACATTTTGGTCTTTCTCCTATACAAGAATCAAGGATTAATTATTTTGCACAAGACAATGACTATTACCTTGGACTCAATGCCAAATATTTTATTGATACACGTGTAGGGGTGGATGATGATAAAACATTACAAGTTTTACCTACGATACAAATGCATAAGTACCTAAAAAGATTTCTTTTAGATGACCTTACTTATAGTGTAGATTTTAAGATAAGTAATTTTGATAGAAAAAAGGGTGTTACGATGCAACAAGCAGAATTACGTATTCCTTTAGAGTATTCAGCTTCATTCTTTGATGATTTTGTAGATGTTTCTTTGGGTGAAGAGTTTTATTATAGTAAGTCATTTTTTGGTAATGAAGAGTTAATTACAGATGATTTTCAATACTATAATAATGTGCATCATGCCAAAATATCTACAGATTTAACCAAAAAGTATAATGGATTTATCCATGTTATGCAACCTTCTTTACGTTATCTAAAACCAGGAAGTGAAAATAAATCTCCTGCAGCATTTGCACTACTAGATGAAGAACAAAAAGCACTTTTTAAAGTAGGCTTACCAGAAGAAGAGTATAGTTTATCTATAGGACAATATTTTTATGATGAAAAGATGACTTTGAAGTTTTTTCAAAGACTAACACAAAAATATTATATCAATAGAGATTTTAAAATGGCTGATACTATTAATGAAATGCAATACAATTGGGATAATTACTCACTCTATAACAACCTTATCTATTCACATGAATTTAATAATATTAGAGAAGCATCAAGTTCATTTTCTTTGAAGCATGAGTATTATAGTTTTAATATAGGACACACATATAAACAACTGTTAACCGAAGATGAGACAAGTATCATCATTAATGATATGAACTTAGATTTTTCTTATGCCTATAATCAACAAATTAGTTTTAGTGGAGGATTTACCTATAATATCGAAGATTCTGCTAGTAGGCAGTGGAAAGTTGGAGGAAGTTATTATCGTGATTGCTGGAGTTTAGTAGCTTCTATTAGAGAAGATATTAGACCTACTTCAGCAGGGGTTCTTTCTGAGAGTACTTTCTATTTACAATTGAATTTTACACCATTTGGTTCGATAGGTACGGATACATTACAATAATGTCTATAGACTCAAACCCTAATACTTATTTTGTAGATAGAGAAGATGCTTCTATTCAACTCATTAATGTTTTGCCTGTAGAACTACTTTCTAAGAATGAAACAGTGGTCATTGCTGTGAGTGAGGGAGGTGTCTACTTTGCAGATAAGATAAGTAGATCTTGTCATGCTCAGATGGATCTTTTATTAACAGAGGCAATATTAGCTCCCAATAATCCTGAAATTGCCATTGCCATGATATCTGAAACAGAAGAAGTGGTAATGCATAAAGCACTCATTGATGCTTTTGAAATCAATGAAGATTATATTTATAGTGAAGCACATAGAAAATATGAAGAAGAGGTGTTAAGCTATGTCTATAAATACCGTAAAGGCAAAGATTTAGTCTCTTTATTGGGAAAATATGTAGTCTTAGCTGATGAGTGTATAGAGACAGGGCTTACTATGATGGTAGCATTAAAATCTGTGATAGAAAGAGGTGCTAAAAATATTTATATTGCCACACCTATCTTAGACAAAGCAGTGTATGAAAATTTACTAGCAGTATGTGATGGGGTCTTTTGTCCCCATAATATACGAGATTATATTTCGATAGAATATTATTACCAAAATTTTGAAAAATTAAATTTTGATGAAATATCTATCATCGTCAATGCACAAGAAAAAAGAAATAAAAAAGAGAAAACACTTAAACTAAATGAGGAAAATAATAAAATATGAATGCACAAATAATAGAGATAAACTGTAACAATCTTGATGAAAAATATGAATTTAATAAAATAGCAAAACAGGCTTCTGGTGCTGTGATGTATAGACAAGGAAAAGTAGTAATGATTGCTGCTGTCGCCATAGATGAAAAACCTGTGGATGAAGATTTTTTGCCTTTAACCGTACAGTATATGGAAAAATCGTATGCTGCTGCTAAAATTCCTGGTGGATTTATCAAAAGAGAAACAAAGCCAGGTGATTTTGAAACGTTAACTTCTCGTATCATTGACCGTTCTTTACGTCCACTTTTTCCTACTGGGTTTCATTATCCTGTGACGATTACAGTGATGGTCGTGAGTGCAGACAGTGAAGTAGATATGCAAGTAGCCGCACTTCATGCAGCCAATGCAGCACTTTTTATCTCTGATATTCCCGTGACTACGAGTATTGCAGCTGTACGCATGGGGACAGTAGGAGATGACATCGTAGTCAACCCTACACTTTCTCAACAAGCCAAAAGTGAACTTGATTTACTCGTTGTAGGTGCTGCTAAAGATATTGTCATGATAGAAATGCGTACTTTACCGACCAAAGAGGGTGAGATACAAAATGCCAATGAATTTTCAGAAGAGGCACTGGTTGATGTCATTGCTATGGCATCTGAAGCGATTGAAAAATCTACAGCAGCATTTATTGATTCTTTTACAAGTCTAGTACGTACACCACTAGACTTGGCTTTAGCAGAAGAGAAGATAGATGAGGCACTCTATACGTTTATCGAAAGTAATTATGTACAAGATGTGGAAAAAGCGATTGCTCACATGGCAAAATCAGAGCGTTCAAGTGAACTCAAAAAGATACGTATACGTATTTTAGAAGCACTAGAAGCTGAGGGTAAAGAAGCCTCTAAAGATTTGGTCTCAAAAGTACTTGAACAGTACAAAAAAACCGTAGTAAGAGCAATGATACTAGATAAGAATATCAGAGCAGATGGTAGAAAATTGGATGAAGTACGTCCTATTGAGATTGAAACCAATATCTTACCTTCTGTACATGGTTCATGTCTTTTCACACGTGGGCAAACACAAGCACTCGTAACGGTAACATTAGGAGACAAAAAAGATTCACAGATGTACGAACTTATCACAGAAAAAAATTCTCAATCTGAAAAGTTTATGGTACATTATAATTTCCCTGGTTACTCTGTAGGTGAAGCAAAATATATAGGCGCACCAGGTCGTCGTGAATTGGGTCATGGTAATCTAGGAAAAAGAGCGATGGAACCTACCCTTCCTATGGATTATGATGGAAGTATCCGTATGGTTTCTGAAATTTTAGAGTCCAATGGATCTTCTTCTATGGCGACTATTTGTGGAGGGTCTTTGGCACTACTCGCTGCTGAAGTGAAGACGACTCAATTGGTAGCAGGTATCGCTATGGGACTGGTAAGCAATGGAGAAAAAAATGCCATACTTACAGATATTATGGGATTAGAAGACCATGATGGTGATATGGATTTCAAGATAGCAGGTACAAAACATGGTATCACAGCATTACAAATGGATATTAAGCTTGGTGGTATTGATTTGAGCCTACTCAAAGAAGCACTTCTTCAAGCTCGTGAAGGTAAAAATCATATTTTAGGATTGATGGAAATAGCAGCGAAAGAGATTGAGGTAAGTGATGCTTTACCTAGTACAGAACACTTTTTGGTACACCCTTCTAAGATAGTAGATATTATAGGAAAAGCAGGGGCTACAATTCGTGAAATTATAGAAAAGTTTGAAGTCTCTGTTGACCTTGACCGTGATGTGGGTGGTGTCAAACTCTCAGGAGGCGACAAAGACAAAGTAGCACAAGCCAAAGCACACATTGAAGGTATCGCCTCTTCTCCTGTAAAAAAGCAAATGGTCTATAAAGTAGGCGAAGAGTACCATGGTAAAGTCAAACGCATTGTAGACTTTGGACTCTTCGTAGAAATGCCAGACGGCTTTGATGCCCTCTTACATATCTCAAAAGTAGCCAAAGAACGCGTAAATAACCTCCAAGAACGCTACAGTGAAGGCGATGCCATTACTGTAGTAGTGATGGAACAAAAAGGTAAAAAAGTAGAGTTAGCGACTTTGGAGTTTTTAGCGTAAGTTAAAACTTTTTCGCTATAATTCCACTGTTCATAAAAGTATTTAGTAGGGAAATCTAGGCATTTATGTGTAGGTTGGCAATTATGATGATTGTTTACGCTATCCGAACAGACTTTGAAGACAGATATAGTCGATGGGGACTTAAAGCCCATTTAATTTAAAGGATATAAAATGAAAAAGTTTTTCTTACTTTTCTTAGCACTTGGTGCTGTTGCGTTCGCTGGTGAAGACGGTGAATCTATGATTAAAGCATATTCAGTAGTTGCTGCTGGTGTTGGTCTTGGTCTTGCTGCTCTTGGTGGAGCTATCGGTATGGGTCACACTGCGGCTGCTACTATCGCTGGTACTGCACGAAACCCAGGTCTTGGTGCTAAACTAATGACTACTATGTTTATTGCTTTGGCGATGATTGAAGCACAAGTTATCTATACACTTGTTATTGCTCTTATCGCTCTTTACGCTAACCCATTCATCGGATAGTTTAAAGACAAAACAAGTTTAGAGTGGTATAATGCCACTCTAATTCCTCATGTATATGGTTTGATAAGCCTTTAAGTTATCAATATGCACCAGTGGTGGAACGGTAGACACGCGGGCTTGAGGGGCTCGTGCTTCGCGGCGTGGAGGTTCAAATCCTCTCTGGTGCACCACACTTTCTTATTTTAAATTCTTAAAAACAATATCTTTATAGTTCTTGTATACACTATTTTCTGAATATTCTATCGCTTCTAGTAATTTATTTAGATAAAAATATTTATTATACGCTACTACCTGAGTATTTATGATTTGCCAATTCTATACTTCTACTTTTAATAAGTCTAGTCTCAATAATTTCTTCAAAACTATGCCAAAATTGATACAAAAAAATTAAATATTTCATCTTGCTAATAATATGTTAATTAGTCTTATTTTGCTAAAATGTAAAACATTAAATAATTAGGGGTAATATTATCAACTTCACTCAATACCACTCAAAATATTATGCCCAAATATTAACACTTCAAAACAGTGCTAATTCAATTGACAGACTGTCTCAGTCAATCTTTAATGCTCAGATAGACTTGAACCCTCATCAAGTTGAAGCAGCTCTTTTTGCCTTTAAGTCGCCTTTGTCAAGTGGTGTTATATTAGCAGATGAAGTTGGATTAGGTAAGACTATTGAAGCTGGTCTTGTATTAACTCAGTATTGGAGTGAGAGAAGAAGAAAGATACTTATCATAGTACCATCAAGCCTTAGAAAGCAGTGGTCTATGGAGCTAAAAGAGAAGTTCTTTTTAGATAGTTTTATATTAGATGGTAAGAGCTATAAAGAAGAAGTAGCCAAAGGTAATAAAAATCCTTTTGAACAAAAAGATAGGATAGTTATCACTTCCTATCACTTTGCTTCAAGACACAATGAAGCACTATTTTTAGCAGATTTTCAACTCTGTGTTATAGATGAAGCTCACAAGATGAGAAACTACCACCGTGGTGAAAAAGCAAAAATGTCATTTGCTATTGCCAATGCTCTAAGAGATACTAAAAAGATTTTACTCACTGCTACACCACTTCAAAACTCTCTACTTGAAATCTTTGGTCTTGTAAGTGTTATAGATGATTTTGTATTTGGAGACAAAAAGTCTTTTGCTAAACAGTTCTCATCAACTGCCTTAACTACAAGCGATATGAATGACCTAAAGGATAGACTAAAACCAATAGTAAAAAGAACTCTCAGAAAAGATGTAGTGGAGTATATTAACTACACAAAGAGAATACCAATAGTTGAAGAATTTACACCTTCCTCTGAAGAAATTGCTCTTTATGATTTAATCTCTGATTTTATGCTCAGTAAAGATTTATACTCTATACCCTTAGCACAAAGAACACTTATCACTTTAGTTGTTAGAAAACTACTTGCTTCATCTACCACTGCCATTATGGGAACTCTTACTACATTTATCAAACGACTTAGAAAAATGGTAGTAGAGAAAAGAATAACTGGGGAAGATTTAGAGCTTATAACTGATGATGAAGATGAACTAATAGAAGATTATCTTGAAGAAGAGAGTGAAGCACCAGCAGACATACCGTTTCAAGAAGTAAGACTACTTGATGATGATATAGAAGCTATTGAAAAAGAGATAGGAGAGCTTGAAACATTTATAGAGTTGGCAAAAATAATAGAGATAGATACCAAAGCAAAATCACTTTTAAGTGCTTTAACTAAAGGTTTTGAAGCTCAAGAAACTCTTGGTGTAAAAGACCAAAAGGCAATTATTTTTACAGAGAGTAGAAGAACTCAACAGTTTTTATTTGACTACCTTAGCGATAATGGATTTCTTGATAAAGTTGTATTGTTCAATGGCACAAATACAGACCCAAAATCAAAAGAGATATATAAAGCTTGGGTAGATGTGCATAAAGATAGTGATAGAGCAACAGGCTCAAAAAGTGCTGATATGAAACAAGCCATAGTTGATTATTTTGCTAGTGAAGCTTCTATTATGATAGCTACTGAAGCAGGAAGTGAAGGTATAAACTTACAGTTTTGTAATATGCTTATCAACTATGACCTACCTTGGAACCCTCAACGAATAGAGCAAAGAATAGGTAGAGTTCATAGATATGGACAAAAGTTTGATGTAGTTGTTATAAATTTCTTAAATAAGAAAAATGCTGCTGATAGACGAGTATATGAACTACTATCAACTAAGTTTAATCTATTTGAGGGTGTTTTTGGTGCTTCTGATGAAGTGCTTGGAAGTATTGAAAGTGGTGTTGATTTTCAAACAAGAATACAAAAAATATATGAAACTTGTAGAGATGATAAAGCCATAGAAGAAGCCTTTAATGAACTTCAAGATGAGATGAGTGAGAAGATAGAAGAAACAACTCTAAAAACAAGACAATCACTCTTAGACAATTTTGATGAAGATGTTCATTTAAGACTTAAAGATACAGCACTAAGAAGCAATGAAACAGTAGATAGGTTTTCAAGTGTATTCTGGGATATTACAAAAGCAGAGTTAAGTGATAAAGCTACATTTGATGATGACAAACAAGAGTTTTCTTATAAAGGCAATCAGTATCAACTTATATCAGCTTCAAAAACAAACCCAAATCAAAATGCTCATACTTATAGACTAAACAGCTCACTTGGAGAAGAAGTAATTGATAGAGCTAAACTTCGATTGTTAAAACAGACTAAACTTATCTTTGACCTTACACACAACAAATACAAAATATCTGTTCTTGATGACTACAAAGGTAAAAGAGGTTTTCTCAAAGCTACAAAAGTATCTATACAGTCTTATGATACTGAAGAGTATGTAATCATTACAGCACTTACAAGCGATTATAAACTACTAAATGAAGAAGTTGCTACAAAGCTACTATCTCTTGAAGCTACACTTAATACAAAGGTAAATATAGACACTAACGACACTGAAAAGTTAGAATATGAATACCTAAAACAAAAAGATATAATCCTACGAAAAAATGAAACAACAAATCAAACTCACTTCATAAACCAAAGCACCAAACTACATAAGTGGGCTGAGGATAAATTAGTAACTGTTGAAAAAGAGTTAAAAGATACAAAAGCTAAAATCAAAGAGTTAAATCGCCAAAGTATAAACACTGAAAACTTAGCAGAACAAACGGATATACAGCTTCAAATAAAAGCACAAGAGAAGAAAAGAAGAAAGTGTCAGCGAGAGATATTTGATATTGAAGAAGAGATTGAAGAACAAAGGGATGAGTTGATAGAAGAACTTAAAAAAGCAAAAGAACAAACAATTACAACTAATGAATTATTTACAATCCAATGGGAGATTATATAAATGGCACAAACTGAAAATCAAAAGAAATTATTAAAAATACTAAACGAGATATTCCAACTTGACCAAAGTGATTTAGACTTTGGTATCTACCGTATTATGAACACTAAGAGCAAAGAGATAAATGAGTTCTTAGATAAAGACTTATTATCAAGTGTAGCAAGTGCTTTTAGTTCAAATGATAACAACTCTATACAAAAAGAGTTAGATGAAGCGATACAACAAGCACAATCACTTGGAGCAGACCCCGAAACACTTCCAAAAGTTATAGCACTTAGAGAACAACTCTCTTCAACAACTTCTTCTAACAACCTTGAAAATGAAGTATTCTCACACTTAGCCAACTTCTTTAGGCGATACTACAAAGATGGGGATTTTGTAAGCCTAAGACGATACAAAAAAGACACTTATGCTATACCTTACGAGGGAGAAGAGGTCAAGCTTCATTGGGCAAATAGTGACCAATACTATATAAAAAGTGGAGAGTATTTTAGAGATTATACTTTTACTGTAAATGACAAAACTATACACTTCAAACTTAGTGATGCCGAAACAGAGAGCAATAACAACAAAGCCACAAGTGATAAAGAGAGAAGATTTATCTATATCGGAAGTGATGCTTTAGCTTCACCAAATGAACTTAATATAAATTTTGAGTACAAATCAGTAGGCAAGATAAATCAGGACAAACTCAATGAAGAATCTATACAAAAAGCTTTAGAGGATATTGAAAATATAGAGTTTATAACAGGACTAAATGAGTTAGCCCCAACGCAGAAAAACAAAAAAAGAACCATATTTGAAAAGCACCTAAAAAGCTACACAAGCAGAAACTCTTTTGACTACTTTATACATAAAGATTTAGGTGGTTTTTTAAGCAGAGAGTTAGACTTCTACATAAAGAATGAGATGTTGTTCTTAGATGACATTATGGACAGTCCTATCAAGTATGAAGAGGTTATGGGTAAGATTAAAATCTTCAAAGATGTATCTCAAAAAGTGATTTCATTTCTTACTCAACTTGAAGAGCTTCAAAAGAAACTATGGGAAAAGAAAAAGTTTGTTATAGAAACTAACTACTGTATCACTCTTGATAAAATTGATGAAGATTACTATGAAGAAATCTTTGCTTGTGATGAGCAGTTAGCAGAGTGGAAAGAGCTTTTTAATGTAGATGTTAAAAGTATTGAGGACTTAGAAGAAGAAAAATATCTTGTATTAGACACTAAGTTTTTTGATATGAAATTCAAGTATAAACTTTTAAGTGAGTTTGATAATCTTGATGAAGATATAGATGGAGTGCTTATCAACAGTGAAAACTTTGGAGCATTGAACTTACTTCAAGATAGATACAAAGAGCAGATAAAAACTGTATATATTGACCCACCTTATAATACTGGAAGTGATGGTTTTTTATATAATGATAGATATAAACATAGTTCTTGGATGAGTTTTATATTTGATAGGTTATCGTATGCCAAGAATTTAATGAGTAATAGTGGAATTATTTTTAGTAGTATTGATGATAATGAATTTTTTAGATTTAAGCAAATATCAGATTTGGTTTTTGATGAAACAAATTATATTCAAACGGTAGAAGTCAAATCCAATGAGGGAGCTGCTCAGGAATTTCAAAATCCTTTTATGCCGAAAAATTGTGAATATGGCTTACTATATGCTAAAAATTATAGTTCAAGAAAATATATTCCAATTTGGACAGAAAGAGATTATGATAAAGCATATAATAAAATTGTGTTAAATATTGACGAAGAAGATTATCATAATTGGAATGTTGATACAGTTAATAATGTTATGAAAGCAACTTTAGGAGAAAATCCAACTCCTAAAAAAGCTACAAAATTTTATATAGACAATGCTTATAGAATATTCCAAACAATCGCCCCTAAAGGTGCTGGTGGTGGATTAAAAGAAGCTATGGAAAAGTCAAAAATAACAACTTGGGATAGTTATATAAGAGAAGTAAAAGATGATATTCTATGCTATAAAGGAAGAATGGTAAGATTTTATATTAAGAATATTATGAATATTGAGGGAAAAGATTTAATTGTAAAGGAACAAGGTTCTTTATGGACAGATATTGCTTGGACAGGAATAGCTAAAGAAGGTAATGTAAAATTAAAAGCTGGGAAAAAACCCGAAAAATTTCTAAATAGAGTAATTAATTTATCAAGTGAAAAATCAGAAAACAGTATCGTGTTAGATTTTTTTACGGGAAGTGGAACAACTCCTTCTGTAGCTCATAAACTTGGTAAAAAATATATTGGTATTGAAATGGGAGAATATTTTGATACATTAACATTAAAAAGAATGAAATATACATTATATGGAAACAGTAATGGAATTCAATCTATTATTAATGGTGGTATCTTCAAATACTTCAAACTTGAAAGCTATGAAGACACACTAAATAATCTTGAGTTTAAAAAGACAGAAGCACAACAAAAAACTATGGATTATTATCCTCAAGCTAAAGAAGATTATATACTCAACTACTCTTTAGATGTGGAGAGCCAAGATTCACTTCTAAATATAGATACTTTTAACACTCCATTTGATTATAAACTTAAAATTGCTTCGTCAAGTGTGGGAGAGACAAAAGATACAGATATTGACTTAGTAGAAACATTTAACTACCTCTTAGGGCTTGTAGTAAAACGAATAGAACTACTAAAAGGCTATCTTGTAATAGAGGGGCAAAACCTCAAAAAAGAGAAAATTCTTATCATTTGGAGAGATGGACAGAGTAGTGATGAGCTAAATGAGTTTTTTAAAAAAATGGATTGGTCTGTATATGATAGAGAGTTTGATACTATCTTTGTAAATGGCGATAACAATTTGGCTAATTTACAAAAAGATGAAGATAGTTTTAAAGTGAAGTTGATAGAACAAGAGTTTAAGAGGTTGATGTTTGGAGAATGATATGAATGAAATAGAAGTGATAGAGAGAATATCAAATGGTGAAGATAGCTATACACAGTTTAAGCGACAAATAATATCTTCTAAAGATTTAGCTAAAGAGTTTGTGGCTTTTTCTAATGCAGGTGGTGGGATTATTATTTTTGGGGTAAATGATGATGAAGATATTATTGGTTTAGAAAAAGAAGAGATAGAAAGATTAGGACAATTAGTAGGTAATGTAGGTCAAGAAAATGTAAAACCACCTATTCATCCACTCACTCAAAATATTACTATTGATGGTAAAAGATTGGTTATTGTAACTATAGAGAGTGGGTATTCAAAACCTTATAAGACAAGTAGTGGCATTTATTATACTAAAAGTGGTGCAGATAAAAAAATAATGTCTGATGAAGAGTTAAAAAGACTCTTTTCTGAACCTAAAGGCTTATATGCTGATGAAGAGATACTTCCAAAAACAAGCATCAATGATTTGAATCAACAGTTGTACTATTTTTATTTAGAAAAAAAGAATATCAATATTTTTAAACAACTTCAAAAAGGTATCTTAAATCTTGAAAGTATTTTAGACAATGAGATGATTTTAAGAGATAAGCATTTAACTTTGGCAGGAAATTTAATATTTGGTATAAATCCTCAAAGATTTTCTCCTATGTTTTATGTAGATTGTTGTTATTTTGATGGTAATGAAATTTTTGTCAATAAATTTATATCAAAGAAAAGAATGCTAGGTACATTTGAAAAACTTTATGAGGATAGTATGAATTTTGTAAAAAGCAACCTAAGGCATAGACAAGTTGAAAAAGATTTTAACTCTAATGGTGTTTTGGAGATAGATGAAAGAGTGTTTGGCGAGTTAATAACTAATGCTTTAATTCATAGAGATTATTATATTAATTCATCTATTAAAATTTTTATTTTTCACAATAGAGTAGAGATAATTAGCCCAGGTAAATTAACCAACTCTTTGACTGTAGAAAATATAAAAACAGGTAGGTCAATTTGTAGAAATCCTATCTTAAATTCTATTTGTGAAAATATATTGGCTTATACAGGTTATGGAAGTGGGATACAAAGAGTGATAGATATTAACCCAAATGTAGAGTTTGTTAATGATAAAGAGTTAGAACAATTTAAATGTATCATACCAAGAAGTAGCACCAATGAAATTTAACGAAAAATTAGTATTAAACTCTTATCTACTATCACTTTTTGGAGTTGATAATTTTGAAGAGTTAGCAAAAGACTTAAAAGCTTCACGACTTGAAGAACTTGATGAAAATGATAACTCACTTTTCTATCACGAACTCAAAGATAAACTTGTAAGCACACACAAAATCATAAGTGATGATAAGCTTCAAGAGTATGATGAAAATATAGTAAGATACACTAAGACTATGGGTCGTGGTATCAAGTGGAAATACTTCCAATACCTATCACTGCTATTTGTAGAGATTTACTTAGATAAATATTTTGAAGATAAAGAGCAACTACTTCAAGACCTAAATACTTATCTCAAAGAGTTCAATACTACGATAGATAGTAACAAAGAGAAGCTTACTGAATATAACGATACAGAGCTAAACAAACTTGCATTATATAATGCTACTGGTTCAGGTAAAACACTTTTACTTCAAATGAATTTATTACAGTTTAACCACTATGCTAAGGGTAAAATCAAAATCAATAAAACTGTTCTTATTACTCCAAACGAGGGATTGTCAAATCAGCATTTAGAAGAATTTGAAGCTTCAAATATGAGAGCTGAGATATTTTCAAAAGATAGTAAAGGACTTTTTGAAAGTAATGCTACCCAGATTATAGAGATAACAAAACTTGGAGAAGAAAACGGAGATAAAACAGTAGCCGTTGATAGTTTTGAAGAGTGTAACCTTGTGTTTATAGATGAAGGACACCGTGGAAGTAGTGGGGATAAATGGAAAACCAATAGAGATAAGCTAAGTAAAAAAGGTTTTGCTTTTGAATACTCAGCGACTTTTGCTCAAGCTATAAACAGTAGCACTGGTAAAAAGAAAACTGATTTAGAAAATGAATATACTAAGGCTATCATATTTGATTATAGCTATAAGTATTTTTATAATGATGGCTATGGTAAAGATTACTCTATACTAAATCTAAGTGAAGATAGTGAGGATATAAAACAGACTTACTTAACAGCTTCACTTCTTAGCTTTTATCAACAGATGAAGATATATGAGAGTTCAAAGAGTTTGTTGAAACCTTATCTTATAGAGAAGCCTCTTATGGTCTTTGTAGGTTCAAGTGTAAATGCCGTTAGAACAGAGAGTAAAAAGCAAGTATCTGATGTAGTTGATGTATTGTTGTTTATAGATGATTTTATTAAAAGCAAGAGTGAGAGTATCGCTAATATAGAAAAGATTTTGAGCTTTGATAGTGGTCTTCAAACTACAAAAGGTGTAGATATATTTAAAAACAAGTTTGGCTTTTTAGAAAATACAAAACTAAATGCTTCTCAACTTTTTGATGATATGTTAAATATTATCTTTAATGCAACTAACGGAATACTTCATTTAGAAAACCTCAAAGGTGTAGATGGAGAGATAGCACTTAAAATTGGGGAGAATGAACACTTTGGTGTTATCAATGTTGGCGATAGTGATAAACTTGTAAAAATATGTGAAGCTAATGGTATCACTGTAAGCAGTAGAGATTTTTCAAGCTCACTTTTCAAGACTATAAATAACACTACTTCAAACCTAAATATACTTATAGGTTCAAAAAAGTTTAGTGAAGGTTGGAGTTCTTGGAGAGTATCCACAATGGGGCTTATGAATATAGGGAAAAAAGAGGGGTCTCAGATTATTCAACTTTTTGGTCGTGGAGTAAGACTTAAAGGTTATGACTTTTGCCTAAAAAGAAGTAGAGCTATAAGAGGTAAAGAGTTAGAGAGAAAATACCAAGCAGTTGAAACACTGAATATATTTGGACTAAAAGCTGATTATATGAAAGCTTTTAAGGACTACCTAAAAGATGAGGGTGTTCCTACTGATGAAAGAGTGGAATTTATTCTACCTTTGATTTATGACAAGAGCTATAAAACTAAAAAACTAAAAGTGTTAGACCTACAAGAGGGTAAAGATTTCAAAAGAGAAGTGAAGCTTGATTTAGAGTATAGCGATATTAGAGGTATCAGTAAAAAAGTTGTGTTGAGCTTGTATAAACAAGTGGATATATTGGAAAGTGAAAACAGAACTGGAAACAAGTATGACTTAAACAGTGAGATACTTCAAAAAGAACACTTGAGCTTTATGAGTATTGATAATATATTTTTCGCACTCCAACAGTTCAAAAATGAAAAAAGTTGGAGTAATCTAAATATATCTAAAGTTGATATAGAAGATTTACTTGATAGAAAAGATTGGTATAAGCTTTATATCCCAAAAGATGATATGAAAGTGAATAGCTTCAAAAACCTTGCTAACTTTGAAACTATTATGATTACACTACTTAAAAAATATATGAAGTCATTTTACGAGTATAAAAAGAGCGAATGGGAGAGCCAATTTTTAGAATATAGAGAATTGGACGAGACAAGAGACCGTGCCAACTTAATAGATAACTATACCATTACAGTAGAAGATAAGGAAGATGAAAGTGGCAATAAAGTTAATAAAGAGCTTATAGATAGGTTAGAAGCTCTTAGAACTATGCTTGAGAGTGGTGTAATAGATGATGCTGAACTTCATAAGCTATCTAAGAAGAATTTCAGTGCTTTTTCATTTGATAAACACTTATATAACCCTCTTGTATTCAAAGACAAAGGCGAAACAGCTTTACAGATAAAACCCATAGAACTAAATGATGGCGAAAAAGATTTTGTTGAAGATTTAGATAGCTACTTGAAGCGAAACAGTTCTACTTATAAAGATACAGAGATATACCTACTTAGAAATCAAAGTAAAACGGGTCTTGGCTTTTTTACAGAGGGTAACTTCTATCCAGATTTCATTATGTGGATAAAAAAAGATGATAAGCAATACATTAGTTTTATAGACCCTAAAGGCTTAGTAAATCTAAACACTAAAGATGACCCTAAAATCAACTTATCTATTAAGATAAAAGAGATAGAAGAAAAGCTCAACGATGAAGATGTAATACTAAACTCATTTATAGTTTCAGTAACTCCATACGGTGTAATAAAATGGGTTCAAGATACATTAGAACAATCAGAGTTAGAAGATAAAAATGTATTATTCCAACAAGATGATAAGAATGGTTATGTTGGGAAGATGTTTGATAGGATATTGAGTTAATATAACTTATATGTGCTGCTATAATTACTATTGTAATTTTCTACTATTTATCTAAGGCTTTTGTGTCTTTATTTTGGTAGAACTGTAAAAGTCTGTTAGATAGGGTATTCAAGTAATTATAGCATACTGATTCTTAGAAGATTCTCTACTCCACCGTTACTGATTTGGCTAAGTTTCTTGGCATATCTACATCATTTCCAAGTCTTACAGAAATTTCAAGTGCTAAGAGTTGTGTGACTACCATCATTTCAAAAAATTCTAACATAGGGTGGGAATCATAGTGTGTTTGGATAAAGTCATCAGCTAGGTCAAAGGGGAGGGGGGAGATGGCACAGATGGTGGCATCTCTCGCAGAGAGTTCTTCTACATTGGATTTTATCTTATCGTAGTGCATGGTTTTGGGCATGAGGGCAATGGTAAAGAGTTCACTATCGGCTAGGGCGATGGGTCCATGTTTCATTTCTCCAGCAGGGTAACCTTCTGCGTGCATGTAGCTAATCTCTTTGAGTTTTAATGCACCTTCTAGGGCAAGTGGGAAAAATATATCTCTACCAATAAAGAAAAATCCATGCCCATGTAGGTAGCGTTTGCTTAGACGGTGAAGCTTTTCGTGGAGTGTATCACTCACTATGAGTGCTTTGGGTGTGTGAATCATGGCATTTATCTCTGTCTCTAACGTTTCTTTGGAGAGTGTTTTTTTCTCTTGTCCTATATAGAGTGATAGTATCCATAGTACCATGGTCTGAGTGGCAAAAGCTTTGGTACTTGCTACTCCTTTTTCTATCCCTGCTCTTGTGAGGATGGAGGCATCACTTTCACGCACGATGGAGGAGTTGTCTACATTACAGATACTAAGACTTTTGAGTCCTGCTCGTTTTGCCATTTTGAGGGCTTCGAGTGTATCTGCTGTCTCTCCACTTTGTGAGATAGTGATGAAGAGGGTATCTTTCGTAAGTAGAGGTTCTTTATACCTAAATTCTGAGGCTATTTCTATGTCACAACGGACTTTGGCAATACGCTCAAAGAGATAGGCAGAAGTGAGAGCTGAGTGGTAGCTTGTCCCACACGCACATATCTTAATAGCTGTAATATCTTTGAAAAAATCTTTTTCCAATTCATCTAGTCTGATAGTGTCATCAAGAACACGCCCCATCATGGTATCTGTCATAACGTTGCTTTGTTCATAGATTTCTTTTTCCATAAAAAATCTATACCCATCTTTTTGGGCTGAAATTTTATCTGTAGTGAGGGCTTGTTTTGTAAATGCTTTTGCACCATTGGCATCAAAGAGGTGTAGTTTTCCTTTTGAGGCATAGCCATAGTCTCCATCGTCTAGGTAATAAACTGCTGTAGCCTTACCAATGATGGGTGTATCTGAAGAAGCAAAATAGACATCATCGCCATGAAACCCTACAAGCATAGGAGAACCGTGCTTGGCAAAGTAGATAGTATCACTATCAGCTTCTGTGATAAGAAGCGTAGCATACGCACCTTCTAATCTCTCAATCGTTTCTTCAAAAGCTGAGAATACATTTTTATTGTGTGTATGATTTGCTTCAAAAAGGTGTACGATTGTTTCGGTATCGGTTTGAGATAAAAAAGTAACACCTTTGGATTGTAGCTCTTCTTTGAGACTTTGGTAATTTTCTATGATACCATTGTGTACGACATAAGAGTACTGCCCTAAATGTGGATGGGCATTGAGTTCTGTGGGTTTACCATGGGTTGCCCAACGTGTATGACCAATGGAGACACCAAAGCCTTTTGTAGCGTAGTTTTTTGTTTTTTCTCTAAGATTTTTCAATTTACCAATGGCTTTAAAATTATGAAGTGTATTGCCTTCTATTACAGCAATACCTGCTGAGTCATAGCCACGGTATTCTAACTCTTGAAGCCCATCTAATAAAATCTCTTTTTTTTCATTTAATCCTAAATATCCTACAATTCCACACATATTAGTTATCCCTAGTTAATTTTTCTATTATTATCTCAACATTATGACAAAAGTTTCCATTCTTTTCGATGAGAAACATATCTCTGACATGTTTTTTGAGTGTATGTACTTTTGCTGTGACAATATCTATACCCATTTGGTCAAACATCTCCATGATATAAGCCAGAAGCCCTTTTTGGTCTTTGCTATGGATGTGCATGATGGCATAGCTATTGGAATGTTCGGTATCTATGGTTATTTCAGACGCTCTAATCGTGGCTTTTGGGATTACTTTTGTGAGGGTAGGATTAAAGGCATCATGAATGATTTGTTCGATAAAGCCTATCTCTTCTTCATCGACCTTTTGTGCAAAATCTATTTTAAAATATTTTAGGGTGTCAAAAAGTTTACAAATATCCATATTGACCACATCAAGATTGGAGAGTTTACTCAAGAGTAAACTAAGATTTAGTGAATCTTTGCGAATAATCTCTATACTTAAATACTCTGTATTGTCTATAAAATATTCATATTGGGATGTACTAAATGCTTTAGTGGTAATAGCAAGGATACGTTTGGGACTATAGCGTAAAAAAAGAAGATTAGAGGGAATGGTCAAGATTTTTTTCTGTTGGGTTTTACTAAGGGATAAAAAACTATCTATACGTTTGAGTGCTTGTTCTTTTTTGACACGTTTAGATGCTTCATCAAGCATGGTGGTATTTCCTAATGCTTCTTTAGATTGTTTATAGAGTGTTTTGATAAGTTTTGCTGAGAATGAATTATAAATAGTGTTACCTACCCCATTCATATCAGCATAGGTCAAAATATAAATCATATCCAAAAGTTTTTGGGTTTTAAAGTGTGAAGCAAAAGAAAATATAATCGTTTCGTTGTAAAGGTCTTCTCTTTGGGCTACTTTGCTCATAAGCGTATGATAGGTAATCAGTGTCTCTCCCATCGCTATGAGCGTATCGTTTATGTGTAACTTTTGAGCAAATATTTTAAATAGTGTTGCCCCTACAAAGTGATGGTCACGTTTGCGACCTTTTCCTGCGTCATGTAAAAAGACAACCAATTTGAGCATGGCTTTTTCATCCTGACTGAGTGCTTCCCATAATGAAGCGATAAATGTGTCTTCAATATGCTCTACATGGTAAAGACACTTTAATGAATGCGTATCTACAGCGTACTGATGGTAGCCATCAAATTGTGGTAAATCTACGACTTGTTTGATAGGAGGAATGGTATATCTTAAAAGTTTTGCATAGGACAAAGTATTTAAGATAGAGTGGCAATGAGGTTGATAAAAGAGCGTAGCTACCGTACGGTAAAGAGTGTCATCAAGACGCTGAGGTTTAGGTAAGGTAATGAGTTGTTTGAGTAGTGTAGAGTGAGGGTAGAAAGGCTGAGAAGCTTTGGTAGCCAATTGGGTAAGCACCGTATTTAAATCTTTGGTATTTGCATCAGGATAGAGATAATTTTTCTTGGGGTTAGGTATATGATAGGTATGCGTAAGCGCTTCTAGCCATATCATACTATAGAGCCTAACTGTTTTAAGACTACTTGTGACTTTGGAGGCAAAACGAAGGTGATCGTTGGATGTGGGTTTGTATTGCAGTAATTTTGCAATATCAGGGATGAGGTCTAAACGAAGTTTATCTTCTTTTCTTTTGTTGACTAGATGTAAAGCAGAACGCACACGAAACAAGAACTCCAAAGCCATACGAAAAGGCTTATATTCTTTCTCTTCTATGATTGAAGAGGGAATATCTTTGATAGTATTTACATCATAAAGTACTTTCCCTATCCAAAATATAAGGTTTGCATCACGAAATCCTCCCATACCATCTTTGAGGTTTGGCTCCATTGAGATAGGGTATTTTGCATGTTTTAGGGATTGTTCTTGTATCTTAGCTTCTATAAACCCTTTGATGTTATCATGACGTATGGCTGAGATAGAATTTTGAGTCTCTACCCATACTAACTGTGACCCTTCTATAAAACGAGATTCAAGTAGGGCTGTTTTTATCGTAATATCTGTTTTTGAAACCTCAAAGACATCTTCTACAGTATGGACACGATGTCCTAGCTTTAATCCTGTATCCCAAAGGATATAGAGTATCTTTTCTATCATCTCTTTGGTATTGTATCCTGCTATTTCTTTATATACTATCATCAAATCTATATCTGAATGCACACAAAGCTGTTCTCTTCCATAAGACCCTAGTGCTACAAGGGCTAGAGGCACAGAGTTCTTCATAGGGGTATACTCACCAAACATCGAACGCAGGGCTACTTTATAGACCAGTTGTAAGATACTATCTATCTTTTTGGTATGTTTGACTAGAAAATCTTTGCCCCTAGAGGTAGCAAAGGTGTCCTTTAGGGTAGAAAAATAGGTTTTAATCTCTTGCTTTAGTACTTTTGCAATTTGTAAATCAGAAGCATTTTCAGATAAAAGTACTTCGATTTGTGTTTTTATTTTATCCATTGACTCACTCCTAAACTATTAGTGTTATAATACCCAAAATAACTAATGATGGATAAAAAAAGATGGATTTAATAGAAAAAGTACGTCATAAAATAAGACTTACCCAAGAAGAGGGAGAAGCACTATATGAATTAGACCTTTATACTTTGGGGGAATTAGCAGATGAAATCCGTATAGAAAAGTATGGTAAAAAATCTTATTTCAATATCAATCGTCATATCAATCCTACCAACGTTTGTGCCGATATTTGTAAATTTTGTGCCTATAGTGCCAGTCGTAAAAATCCAAATCAATATACGATGAGTCATGAGCAAATCTTAGAGATAGTAGATAACTCTGTAAAAATAGGGGCAAAAGAGATACATGTAGTCTCAGCACACAATCCTAATGATGGGGTAGAGTGGTATATGGGTGCATTTAGAAAGATAAAAGCCAAATATCCAAATGTACATGTCAAAGCGATGACCGCAGCAGAAATAGACTTTCTCACACGTGAATATGGACACTCTTATGATGAGGTGTTAGAGATGATGATAGAAAATGGTGTAGATTCTATGCCTGGAGGTGGAGCAGAAATTTTTGATGAAGGGGTACGTGAGTATTTATGTAAAGGAAAAGTAACCTCTTCTCAATGGTTAGAAATCCACCAAAAATGGCATGAAAAAGGACGACAATCTAATGCTACGATGCTTTTTGGTCATATCGAAACACGCGCACACCGTGTAGACCATATATTACGTTTGCGTGATTTACAAGATAAAACAGGAGGCTTTAATGCCTTTATTCCGTTGGTCTACCAAAGAAAAAATAACTTTTTAAAAGTAAAAAATTTCCCCTCAGGGCAAGAGATACTTAAAACCTATGCGATTTCACGTATACTTTTGGACAATATTCCTCATATCAAAGCCTATTGGGTGACAGCGTCTATCAATCTAGCACTTATCGCTCAAGAGTTTGGATGTGATGACTTAGATGGTACAATAGAAAAAGAATCTATCCAATCAGCAGCAGGGGCTTCTAGTGTAGAAGGTATGGTATTGGATGATTTTATTGCATTGATTAAAAATGCAGGATTTACACCTGTAGAGCGTGATAGTTTGTATAATGAGTTGAGGGTGTATGGGTCTTAATTTTATAAAGTTATAATAAGCATAAAGGAAAATCATGACAGTCATAATAGAAAACCCTTTAATATTTGATATAAGTCTTTTAAAATCCTCTTCAAATACTAAACTATTTGATTCTAGTAAAGCCTATTTCTTAACATTCATAGAACTTTATAATATGAATAATTTTTTTCAAAGAGGTATTAAAAATATAGACAAGTACCTCTTTTTGTTTGGTGCTGATAATGCACAAAAAATTGATAATATTTTATTAAAACTAGAAGAAATAACAGATTATAGTAGCGAACTCTTAGAAAGTCAAGAGATAAATAAATGGTATAACTATCCCATTTACTATGCCTTTAATAAAATGGAAACTTCTTGTATGTCTCTTCAAGCACTTTTAGCATCAAAAGAAGCACTCATGGCTCATAATGAAGCTCATTAAAAGACCACGCTATGAACGAACAGTCAAAAAGATTTTAAAAGCACATAAACTTGATAAAAATATTATTATTCAAACAGAAGATATGTTTATAGAGAATCCAAAAGAACCATCACTAAGGTATCACAAAATTATCTGTAAAAAAGATAAGCACCGATGGTCTATTACTGTGCCAAATACACAGTATAGAATTTTGATTACTCAGATAGAAGACACTGCGTATTTTGTAGCATTGCTTAATCATCGTGAGTATGATAAGAATAATAAGGATTGTTAAAACCATACAAAGATGTAAATGATAATTGAAATAAAGGAAATAACTTATGAAAAAAACCTACTACTCCTACCAAGAATACAAAGAAGACCTAAAAATTTTAACCCAAAAGATAGACCAACCTTTTGATGCGATATTAGGTATTGCTAGAGGAGGTTTGTCTATGGCTCAAATGTTAGGAGAATACTATAATATACGTGATGTCTATGCGATAAATACGATAGGGTATGAAGGCACAGAACAAAAGGCATCGGTTGAAGTTTTTAATATCCCTGATTTAAAATCATCAAAATCTGTTTTGCTTGTGGATGATATTGTAGACAGTGGAGAGACGTTAATCGCTACTTTAGAGGTACTTCAAGAGAGGTATCCTGAAGTTACTTTCCTTACAGCCTCACTTTTTTATAAAAAAACTGCTAAAATAACACCTAAGTGGTACATAAAAGAACCCAAAGGCTGGATAGAATTTTTTTGGTCTGAAGATTTAAGGAAAAAATAACATGATACTTATGATAGATAACTATGATAGCTTTACGTATAATATAGTGCAGTATTGCCGTGAATTGGGTGCAGATTTGAAAATTATTCGCAATGATGAGATGACAATTGAAGAGATTAAAGCATTAAATCCAGCAAAAATTATATTGTCTCCTGGCCCTGCTACACCAGATGAAGCAGGAGTCACACTAGATGTGATTAAAGCATTTATGGATACGACACCCATTTTTGGTATTTGTTTGGGGCATCAAAGTATAGCCCAAGCATTTGGAGCAGAAGTGATTCGTGCTAAAAATATGATGCATGGTAAAACTTCACAAGTAAGTATAGATACCCCTACGTCTATCTTTAAAGATTTACCCAATGAATTTAGAGCCACACGTTATCATTCACTCACAGTCAATCAAAAAAATCTACCTGACAATATTATAGCTACCTCTCATAGCATGGATGACAATGAGATTATGTCACTCCAAATCAAAGACAAACCTATTTATGGTGTACAGTTTCATCCTGAATCGATTATGTCTGAATATGGTTATAAAATTTTAGATAACTTTTTGAAACTTTAGTAGATGAAAGAGAAACATTTATTTTTATTTATTTTTATCTATGTTATCGCTGTCTTTTATCTTTCTATTACGACGGCGATTAGTCCCCATGAGGCAAAAATATTTTATACCTCTACTGAAATACCTTCTATTTTTATGCACTGGGGTAGCTATCTTATTGATGGATTTTTAGGTTTACGGATATTTTTTATTCTTTTTGGATTTTTGAATATTGCTTTATTTTATGAAGTGAGTAGGCGTTATTTTAAACAACGTTCTGATGCCTATCAAGCAACGATACTTTTTATGTTTCTTCCAGGTATCTTAACAGCGACAACGCTCGTAAATGTTTCTATTATTGTGTTACCTTTGGTGCTTTTCTTTGTACTAATGTATGAACAAAACCGTTTTTTATTTTTGCCTTTTGTAATGTTAGTACTCTTTTTTATCCATGAAGCATCGATTATATTTTTTGTAGCACTGTTTATTTATGCGATAGTCCATCGTGATAAAAAGCTTTTTATATCCTCCACAGCATTTCTCACAGCCTTTATATTTTTAGCCAAAGGCATAGAAATCGGAGGCAGACCTTCAGGGCATTTTGTTGAAATTTTTGGTTTGTATGCTACGGTTTTTTCGCCATTACTCTTTCTTTATTTCTTTTATGCCATGTACAGAATTTTATTACGAGAGAAAAAAACATTACTTTGGTATATCTCTTTTACAGCATTGGCATTTTCTTTACTTCTTTCGATACGCCAACGTGTGTATATTACCGATTTTGCACCTTATGTGACCATTGCTATTATTTTAATGTTAGATGTTTTTAACCATAGTGTCCGTGTGCGTCTTCCTGAATTTCAAAAGCGTTATAAGAGGGCTTTTTTTATTGTGATTGCCTCTTTGGGGGTGAGTGTTTTTATTATTGTCTTTCATCAAAGCCTTTATCTCTTATCACAAGATCCCTCTAAACATTTTGCAAAACGTATTTATCAGCCATATTTTTTATCAAAAAAACTTCATTCGCAGGGGATAGAGTGTTACAATGATGCCCATGGAAGAGAACTTTATCAATTACGATATTATAAGATTCAGCCTTGTGACAATTAAAAATTATTTGACTTAAAAAACTGTTTCTAAAATACACAATATTTACTTTATTTCTTATGATTACGATTACTCAAACAAAAGTTAAAACTACTTAATGTTAAACTGATAAGAACTAAACTAAAGGAGAACTCAATGGCTCAAAAGGCGATTAGAGAATATGACGCAAAGTCAATCTTGGCAAAGCACTGGGATAAATATTTCCCAGACTTTACGTATGCTTATGAAACTGTAATGGTTCAAAATGGAAGAGAATTAACAGATGTAGCAGAAACAAAGACATGGTTAAAAGAAAAAGCATTGGTTGCAAAACCAGATATGTTATTTGGTAAAAGAGGTATGAATGATTTAGTTCTTTTTAAAGACACTAAACCAGGGGATGTTTCTTTAGCCAAAGCTTCTAGCTGGATTGATGAAAAATCATCATCTGACCAATCTGTTTATTTTTCATTTGATGGCGATAAACCAACAGGTGAACCAAGTGTAGATAAATTAACTCACTTTATTGTTGAGCCATTTACGCCTCATACTGATTCAGAAGAGTATTATGTTTCTGCTACATGTGTTGGCGATAACGATGTTATCTACATGTCTGCTGAAGGTGGTATTGCCATTGAAGAAAATTGGGATGAAAAAGTAACTGAAATCCCATTTGCTATTACTGCAACGGAAGAAGAGATAGCCCAAGCAATTAGAGCAAATGTTCCTAAAGACGTAGCAGAAAAAGACAAAGCTAATTTTGCTGAATTTTGTATTGGTTTCTTTAAAGCATACCGTGAATTAAACTTTGCATATCTTGAAATCAATCCTTTTGTTATGCAAGGCAATAAGGTTGAATTACTAGATATGGTTGCAAAACTTGATGATACTGCTGGATTTATGATGGTAGAAGAGTGGGGCGATGTTGCGTATCCTACTGCATTTGGTATGGAAGCTAAGTCTCCAGAAGTTGAAGCGATTGAAGAAGCTGATGCTAAAACGGGTGCTTCACTGAAACTTACACTCCTTAAACCAGAAGCTAGAATCTGGACGATGGTTGCTGGTGGTGGTGCATCTGTTGTGTATGCAGATACTATTGCAGACATGGCAGGTATTGATGACCTTGCTAACTACGGTGAGTACTCAGGTGGACCAACGACTGGTGAGACAAAATTCTACGCAGAGACGCTTCTTGACCTTATGACAAGAGAAAAAGACCCACAAGGTCGTGGAAAAGTGATGATTATCGGTGGAGCTATTGCTAACTTTACTGATGTTGCCAAAACTTTTACAGGTATCATCCAAGCCTTTGAAGTCTATGCTGATAAGATGAAAGAAGTTGATTTAAAAATCTACGTAAGACGTGGAGGGCCTAACTATGAAAAAGGTCTTAAAGATATTAAAGAAGCTGCAGACAGATTAGGTCTATACATTGAAGTTTATGGACCAGAGACGCATGTTACTGACATCGTTCGTATGGCACTAGAGAAGTAAGGAGAAATAATGGAACAATTATATACAAAAGACACACAAGCTATTTTTTGGAATAACAACAAAACAGCAATTCAAAGAATGTTAGATTACGATTATACTATTCAAAGAAAAACACCTTCAGTAGCTGCCATTGTTGCACCTACTTCAAACAATAAATTTGATAAGTTCTTTTTTGGACCAGATGAAGTGATGATTCCACTTTTTAAAACAACTGCCGATGCCAAAGAAGCACAGCCACAAGCTGACGTTCTTTTAAACTTTGCTTCTTTTAGAACAGCGTATGATGTCACGATGGAAGCACTAGAAATCGGTGGTTTCTCATCTATGATGATTACAGCTGAAGGTATCCCTGAGCGTTTGGCTCGTGGTATGAACCAAACAGCTCGTGAAAAAAATGTAACTATCATTGGACCAGCTACTGTGGGTGCTATCACTCCAGGTGCATTTAAAGTAGCAAATATTGGTGGTACTATCACTAATATTGTTCAGTCTAAACTTCATCGTGCAGGTTCTTGTGGACTTGTAACGCGTTCAGGTGGACTGTTCAACGAGCTTTCAAACATTATCTCTATCAATGCAGATGGTATTGCAGAGGGTGTTGCTATTGGTGGAGATAGATTTGTAGGTTCTGTGTTCATTGATAATATGCTTAGAATGGAAAAAAACCCAGCTGTTAAGTACATGATTCTTCTTGGTGAAGTTGGTGGTACTGAAGAGTATAAAGTTATCGAAGCTATCAAAAGTGGTGCTATAACTAAACCAGTGATTGCTTGGTGTATTGGTACAATCGCTAAGTATTATGACTCTGGTGTTCAGTTTGGTCACGCAGGTGCTTCTGCCAATGGCGAGATGGAAACAGCTGACTTTAAAAATGCTGCAATGAGAGAAGCTGGTATTCATGTACCAAATTCATTCAATGAACTTCCTGCTATGATTAAAGAAGTATTTGAAGGCTTGAACTTAGCTGAGATTCCAGAACCAGCTATGAGTACAGTCCCTGCTGTAAGAAGATCTAAAGAGTTCATCTGTACTATTTCTGATGATAGAGGAGAAGAATGTACTTACGCAGGTTTCCCAATATCAAGTGTTGCTACACCTGATACAGGTAAAGGTATCGGTGATGTTATTGCCCTTCTATGGTTCAAAAAACAGTACCCAACATGGGCTACAGAGTTTATCGAAACAGTTATCAAAACAGTAGCAGACCATGGTCCAGCAGTTTCTGGAGCTCACAATGCAAAAGTCACAGCACGTGCAGGTAAATCAGTAGTAGAATCACTAGTAACTGGTCTTCTTACTATTGGACCTAGATTTGGTGGAGCGATTGATGGTGCTGCGAAGTACTTCAAACATGCTGATGACAATAACCTTGACCCTAAAGCTTTCTTGAAATATATGAAAGGCGAGGGTGTTCCAATTCCTGGAATCGGACACCGTATCAAATCATTAAAAAACCCTGATTTAAGAGTCACAGGTCTTATGAATTTTGCAGAAGAACATTTCCCCTCAACACCACTTTTGGATTATGCCAAAACTGTTGAAGCATTGACTACTTCTAAAAAAGAAAACCTTATCTTAAATGTGGATGGTACTATCGGTATCCTGATGGTAGATATGTGGAGAGCTTTAGGTTACGAAGAAGCTGAGATTAATGAGTTTATCGAATCAGGTACACTCAACGCATTCTTCATCGTAGGTCGCTCTATTGGATTCATCGGTCACGTACTTGATGAAAAACGTCTTGCTATGCCTATGTACCGTCACCCAATGGATGACATTCTCTATGATGTACAAGAAGCAGAAGAGCTATAGGCTTTTTCTTCTACAACAGATAGTCGAATGAGTATTTTCTCATTCGATTATCTTCTTATCTTTTCAACTTCTTTTACCCTTCAAAAATTTTATCAATATCTTTTATGCTATAATCTAACTAAATAACCTACGCCTATCGAATAATTTGACCTATAGGAATCCTACTATGAAGGCTAAGTTTGATGAGTAAGATGGGAATGGTTATGATGGTGAATGAGATAGTGGAGGTTATGAGCTATCATTATCATCTGACTCTTATATTCGCTATATTTCTATTTAATTTAAAGGAGGGAAGTTAAGATGCTCACACCCCAAGAAGATATATTGAATTGGTTACATACACAAAAAGATTGGCTTCAAGAAGCTGCTTCAAAGATATTGACTCAAGATGAGATAAGTGATGCAGACATTGATGTATTAGTGGCACATCTAAAATTACCAATAGGTCAAACTGTGACAAGGACAAGGACTTTTCCTAGTCTAATTACAACTACAACACCCACTACATTAAGACTAAATACCATAAGTGAAGTAAAAGGCATAGATAGGTTAGCCCCTAGAAACCCATTAGCCTTTGGTACAGACAATCTTACTGTCATTTATGGAAATAATGGTTCAGGTAAGTCAGGTTATACGCGTATATTAAAGAGAGCTACAGGTAAAGCCAATGCTAAAGAACTAAAGTCTAATGTATATGTGTCACCAGTGCCTACAGATAGGTCTTGCAAGATTAACTATACTCTTGGTGGAACGCCTACTGAAGTTATTTGGAATGCTACCGATGTAGCAGTTGATGATTTGTTGGGGGTTGATATATTTGATACTGATAATGCAAATATGTATTTGACAAAAGAGAACGAGGCATCTTATATACCACCGTTGGTCGCATTATTTGAAAATCTTGTATCTGTCTGTAAAAGGGTATCGTTAAAACTTGAAGTAGAAAAAAATAGTCTTCTTAAGGGACTTCCTACGCTACCAACACAATACGAACATACTACAAAAGCTAGGTTATATAATAGGTTGAACCATGTATATACTGAAGAGTCGTTGGCAAGTATATTAGTTTTTACAGATGCAGATGTAAAAGCCATAACAGACTTGGAAGAACGACTAAAAGCAGAAGACCCTAATGCAGTAGCTATTAAATTACGAAAACAAAAAACACAACTTAATAGGGTGATTGCAAATATGGCAACGGCATATAGTAAAACTAGTCAAGAATCTTGTGATGAAATTATTATCCTTAAGAACACGGCACTGACTAAAAGACAAATAGCTATTGAAACAAATAGTAGTCAAGGAGATTTGTTTAAACTAGAAGGTGTCGGTAGCGAAACATGGAAAGCATTATGGGAAGCTGCACGGAAATATTCTGTTGAAGAAGCATATGAAGGTGATACATTTCCTAAGATAGAAGATGCTAGGTGTGTTCTTTGTCATCAAGCTTTAGATGATGATGCAAAAATAAGGATGAAAGGTTTTGATACTTTTGTAAAAAGTACAGTGGAAACTGATGCAACTACAGCAGAGAAGGCTTTTCAAGATAAGATAAATAGTTTACCTACTAGACCTAATACCGAAACTATTAAAAACTTAGTTGAGTTAAGTGCATTAACTCCTGAAGAATGGGAAGCCAAATTAGATACTATATGGACAGTAATAGAAGCTAAAGTAACTGAATTAAAAGCAACTGAATTAAAAGCAACTGATGGTAGTATAAAAATAGTTGGATTAGTCATTTCAGAGGATATATTAGCACTTACTACGATTAGTGAAGGTTATGAAACATTAGCAAAACAACATAATGAAGATGCTCTTAAATTTGATAGAGTAAAATCTAAAAGTGAGTTATTGGAATTAAAAACTTTAGAGTGGACATCGCAACAAAAAGATGCCATATTGGTTGAAGTTGCACGACTTAAAGCCTATAAAACATTAGAAGGTTTGATACTTTATACTGCAACAAGAAGTATTTCAACTAAAGCAAGTCAATTATCAGAAATTATTATTACTACTGAATATGTACGAAGATTTAATACAGAGTTAGTAGCTTTAGGAGCAAATAGAATAAAAGTTGAACTTGTAAAGACAAGACCAAGACATGGTGTAATAAGACATCAACTAAAACTAGAAGACTCTGTAACAGATACATCATTAGTAGATGTACTGAGTGAAGGAGAACAACGTATTATCTCTTTAGCTGCGTTCTTAGCTGATGTGACTGGACGAGAAGAATTTACTCCCTTTGTTTTTGATGACCCTATCTCATCACTAGACCAAGATTTTGAAGAAAAAACAATAGATAGACTTATAAAGTTAAGTAATGATAGACAGGTACTTGTGTTTACGCATAGGTTGACTTTTTTAGGAATTATTAGTGATAAAGCAACATCTGTAGCACAAGTTAATATAAGACAAGAACCTTGGGGAAGTGGAGAAGTTGGTGAGATACCTATTTATGGGAAAAAACCAGACACAGCATTGAAACATCTAAAAAATAGTAGACTGGTTACGGCTAAGAATCTCTATGACGAACATGGTTCAGAAGTTTATTATCCTTTAGCAAAAGCGATATGTAGTGACTTTAGAATACTACTAGAACGTATTGTTGAATATTACTTTTTAGCTGATGTAGTTCAAAGGCATCGAAGAGCTATTAACACAATGGGAAAGATTGGAAATCTTGTAAAAATTACTCAATCAGATTGTGATGTAATCGATAACTTTATGAGTAAATATTCTGTATATGAGCATAGTCAATCACCACAGATGCCAACTATAATGCCTGAACCTGATGAGTTAGAAAAAGATATAGATTCAATTTTAGCTTGGTATGATGAATTTAAGAGGAGATAATGTTCTAGGAGATAAACAGGGAGAGGAGAGAGTAGATGGGGTCTGGTGAACGTAATCTAAGTATCATCAATTTGAGTTTGATTTGAGAGGTTGTGGTAAAAAGCTTCTACAGATAAGTTGTAATACTACAAGCCCAAGGTGCTTTTTAGGCAAAAAAAGTATATATAATGTAAGCAGAGAAGAAGAAGCGAGCTATTTAGAAAAGAAAACAAAGAAATTTTCAATTTCTTTTGTAAAACCCTTGACAAGAGAAGGTTTTGGTGCTATAATACGCGTCCAACAACACAGAGACATCAAACAAGTGGTTTGAGAGAGT